>JAAUXU010028447.1_pt1 | contig 55406 bp, 63 predicted proteins | sample 7278151 | NCBI WGS metagenome assembly JAAUXU01 (sample SAMN14350113, study PRJNA611818) | marine sediment metagenome | isolation source: surface marine sediment (1.8m) | place: French Polynesia: Moorea | collected 2018-08
CGACGCCTGATGCGTCCACCCACCCACCCACGCGCACACACACACACACACACACACACACACACACACGCTTAGAAGGGCTGATGCCAGTCGTCAATGGCATCCGCAATACGTTAGTACATTTCCATAAATAAGTGCATTGGCGTGCTGAGCCTCTGAGCCAGGCAGATGCACAGCGAAATCCGTCAATAGAGCAGCCTCAGGCGGTCGGAGATTTGCTGCAGCAACTGGAGCACTAAACGTAGAGGCTAAAACCGACCTTGGTTCTTCTCAACAACTGACCGGTTGATGGAGCCATATACAGGTATGGACATCGTAATTAATTTGCACGCCTTTCCCAATAACTGACGTCACACACTTAAAATACTGTTAACAGTTACCCTCCTCGAAAATGCGCAACTTTTGAACCAGATTGACTCTTTGAAGGTGAGAATTTCACAGTGAAATATCCGTCCGGACAAATTTAGCTGGATAAAAAGAAGTTCTGAATTAACCCATGCTCTATTATTAATGGGAGTCCACTGTACTACAAACAAATAACATCTATATCATGAATGAAGGAAAGAGTCTCACCTAATGAAGCCCAACTTTTGGGGGTGTTTGATAAAAGGGCTCGGCTCTCTTGTTACTCATGCCCCACCAAAAACCCCTTAAGGCATTCTGGGTACACTGCTTCATCGTTTGGTTAGATGGTGCAAGCACTAGGGGAAAAGAGAGGTGAGCTCTGCTTTCTTAACACGATACATGTCACTTGGGAAAAAAAACCACTGCTTTCATCAATCTATAGGCAGAATGTTGAAAATATGCACAACTTTTGTTAAGTTTTAATAATACTCTTTATTCTGGCTCGCCTTTAAGTCCGAACTCTGCATTTCCTTTAGCAGAAGCGTAAGCATAGTGGGAAGAACATAGCGTACAGAGGAAGGGTGAAGAGAGTGAAAGGGGTAATCAAGCAGAAAAAAAGAACTATCACGTGTAAGCAATTTCGGTTCTTTAACACAAAATATACACAGTATACGCTTCATCACTGTTCCTACAAATCAACTTACGTGTATTATCACCGGGGTACATTTTGGGGGGAGGGGTACAAGAGACATTTGTCCCCCCTCTCGTCAAACATGCACACACATAAACACAGAAGAAAGACCAAAAAGGGGGGGGGGGAAGTAATAAACCATCTGGGATTTTTGATTTCGAGATAAGACAGCTGTATATATATATATATATATATATGTATATATATATACCTAATATAGTGTGCTCATACGTACAGATGTACATAACAGATTTTCTTTACATTTCTTAGCATTTTTCTTCAGTCACTCTCACTTTGTAGAACTTAGGCGATAAAAATAGCTTCCTCACCAACAGACAACACTTTACTGATGGAGAAAACTGGGGAAATGTGTTAGATTCTTTACGATTCACATTGTACGTAGAATAATAGCTTTGAACTGTCCTTCAAAGAAGGTTTTTCCTTCTTTTGCTTTCTGTAAATAGTAGTCAAATGGCACACAAAGAAAGTGTCTCAATTATAGAAAAATGTCCAAGTATCATGTTGAAGCCCCAAACGCCTCTAAGTCGTCCCGCTTTCCTCGCCAGCAGCGGCACCTGCGGCAGCTGGTTTGGCGGCTTGTTGTCCCGCCGGCCCGGAGGCGCCCCTGAAGAGCACCAGACCCGAGGTCATGTACTGGTCGATGGTATCGCAGACCACTTTGTGCTTACGCTTCAGGTGGTACACGCAGTTCTGTTTGTGCGGGAACTTGCGACCGCAGCGAGCGCACTGGAACGCATTCTCCTTGCCACACTCATACTTGAGGTGTCGGTTCAGATTGTAGTTCCAGTCGTACGAGCGCTGGCAGTGCGGACATGTGTAGACGCGCTTGCTGCCAGACGGGTCTTTGGACGAGGGGGGCTTCCCCTTGCCCTTGGTCGTCCGCTTCTTCGTCGGCTCCGAGGACTTTGCTGGACGACCGGGCTTCTTCCGCGACGCCACAGACTGAGATGACGCTGACGAGGATGGAGGCGGCGACGAAGAAGACAATGAGTGCACCGACCTGATTGATACGAGTGGGACGCCAGACTTCGCTTGCTGGTGGTGAGCAAAGGCAGGCGGCGGAGGCGGTGAACGAGATGACTCATCCTCCTCCTTCGGGTGCAGGGACAACGACGACGACGATGACGACGACTGTGGTGGTGGTGGCGGCGGCGGCTGCCAACCTCCCTGTGAGGACGACGAGGGCCGCGCAGCAGGAGGCGGAAGATGCTCGAGCGCGTGGTGACTCTGCCAGACGCCAGGTGGTGGCGCATAAGTCACGGGCGGCGGATCGTACGCCATCTCCACCGAGGAGGAGGACGAGGACGTGGCGTGCAGACGGCTGGCGCCTGCGGTGGCGTTGGCTGCCGCTGCCGTGGCTGGCACACTATTGTTTCCGCCACGGTGATACAAGTTGTGGAACTGGTGCGGGAGGTAGAAGGGTGAGGGGAAGGTGGCTCCAGAGACGGTCTGCTGATGCAAGTGCTGCCTGTACTCGAACTCGTCCGGCTCCGTCTTGATGATGTCTGCCACTGGCGTCGACTGCTCCGCCGATCGCGCTGCCGCGGCCGTCAACGCCTCCAACGACGCACCCGGAAACTCCTGTTTCAACGCCAACGAACTCTCCTTGGCGAACTTGGCGATAGAAAGATCCTCGGCCTCTGACGGATATGGTGGCGGCAGCTCCGAGGTGGCCGTGGATTCGTCACCGGCAGCCGCTATCTCATTGTTATTACTGCTACCCTTGCTGCTGAGGTCCGTGGGTGCCTCCGGGATAAGGATCCGGGGGGAGAGACGGGGTGACAGGCGCTGGTCACGTCCAGAATAACGTTCAGACTCAAGACCCGGAGACCGGGCAGCCTCGCCTCCGCCAGTGCCGCCTCCACCGCCTCCGGTGCCGCGCACAAGCTTCGATCGCGGTGTCATAGGCGTCAAAAAGTCGAACACGTTGTTATCAAGCAGCTTGGGGGTCTTGAGCACGTCCGAGCCCAAGTAGGTCTCGACGACCGACCAATTTGGACTGGGCACGGCCAGCGGTGAAGGAGTGTAGTGGCTTGGAAGCGGCTGATTGCCACTACCGGCCAGCGACGGGTGCTTGAAGCCGTGTGGTGACCCCGGCGGCAGCGGCGGCGGCGGTGGCGCACGGCTGGACGACGAGGATGACGATGGCGAAGAGGATGCGACTTCCGTGGTCGTCGGCGGAGTCCCAGACGATTTGCTCTCGTCGAACTCCAACTTGACGGAGACTCTGGCAGCCGCTTCTTCACTTGACCCGCCGCCGCCGCGCACGGTCAGGTCCCTTGGGCTGTTTTGCGAAGATGTGGGCGTATCACAAGAGTTGGAGTCCGAGTTGACGCTGTTGGTTGAAGCTGCCTGCTGGGTCTTGAACTTACGGCGCTTTGCCAAGAGCCCGTCGTGCGGAGACTTGAGTCCGATATCCGAGTCCATCGGCAGGTCTTTGGGAGGTTCTCGAAGCAGCGGTGGCGTTTGCGGCCGCATGCCGCTGCCACTACCGACGCCGCCGTTCCCGACTCCACCGTGGCCGCTGGATGGTTGTGGGGGGTTTTCTGGAAAGGCGATGGGGAGACAGTCCATACGCGCCGACGGCGGCCAAAGGTCCGAGGTCTTGGGCGTCGTCAGCACGGGTGTCATCAACGAGTCCTCTCCGTTCAACCTGGCGGCGGTGGCGGCTGCTGAGCGGCTTGCGCAGCCAAATCCGCCGCGAGGCGACGTAAGGCCTGCGGACTCCGGTAACAGCTTGGGCGTCGTGAGCATCTCGTCGGAGGATGAGGAGGAATGCGGCGGTTGGTGTTTTGAAGTCACCGCGGCCGCCGCCGCCGCTGCGGCCGCGGCTGCCGCCACCTGAGGCGGCGAGTCGGCGTTGGCGGCCGCGCCGCCAGAACCACCTTTCCCCAGTTCCAGTCCCGTCATCCTGGCGGCCGCCGTCGTCAGCATGGAGTCCATGAACTGTCAGCAGCAGCAGCTTGTCATGATCACCTGCTCACCTGCCAAAAAAGGAGGGGAAAAAAGAAAGAAAAAAGTGAGAACTCGATGTCACCTTTTTTGGCAAATTAAGACAACTTCTCTCAGCTCACTCCACTCAGAAATCGTGACTGAGGCTGCTGTTAGAAAGGCCAAGGAGGCAGGGAAGGGAAAGTCTTTTTGGGCCTGCAAGGCCACATTACCTATGACGTCATTGCCAAAACACACAGACAGGCCAAATCCTACTAGCGGCGAGCACAAGGGGGATGGGTGTATGGGGCTAGGCCCAGTAGGCCTAAGGCATAGCATCTATCGCTATATGTGCGCTAATGAAATGACAATTGCATTGAAGTACTTCATGGACAAAGTTTTTCCTGCCCTTGTACGTACGTACACGTATGCAGGACAGCGAGGGCGAGAGGAATAAAAATTTGTTAGACAACTTGTCAAACATGTTCGGCAATTGACAGTGGTGCACAGCGACGCACGCCGAGTCCGTCGACAGCAGCACGTGCTTGCAGCGCTGATTGCATAGGATTAATCAAAGAGAAGTCATGCTTGGATGTCGACACAAAGAAAGATAGGAGGGATCGATTCAATAGCGTTTAAGACGCAGTTCCTGAAACATCTCGGAAAAAAAGCCAAAGTCAACCCGGGACCGGCGTCGTCGTGCAGTTCGACAAGGGTGAGCGCGCCTTTCAACATGTACGAGCCGGAGAAATGAAAAGAAAGGGAAACATGATCGAACGTACTTGGATTGAAGAAAAATGAGTCAAGTTCAACTTCCCCCAGACCGGTTTCTGCACCGGATTATACAGACTTGACGATTGACCTCCCGGGGGCGGAAATGCCTTCAGAAAAGACTTTCCGTCTTTTCGCGCGGCCCGGAGAAAACTTTCCGGTAAGCATCTTTCCACGTTTGGACGAGGAGGAACCTTTTCCGTCGCACTTCCTTCCCGCTCTCCGGCGCACCCGGAGAGACAGGCTTGCACCCACGTCCGGGACAGCCACCAACCACACCCGTGCGGGCCCCGGACGTTTTATGCCCGTGCAGACGCGCCCTCGAAGCGCTTCGCCGGCCCCTGGGTGACATTATTTCTGTAGCTTAGTGACAGGCTGAAATGGACCCTGGCAAAGCAAAGTTTATTGGGTGATCTCCTGAGGAATGGACTTGTTTTGACGCTATTTGTAAATTAGCCTTGACTTTCAGCGTATAGCGTGGCTTTCCTTATCAGTTCTGACACCTCCTTCTGCTCACGCAACATTAATTTTACTCTTTATTTAATAACATCTTTCTTATGTAATCATCTCCTTTCACCCAGTTGCGGCCCTCCAAGGCCAATAAACACGGCCTTGACGAGCATTTCCCCCCCCCCTCCTCTTCCTCCTCCTCCAAAGGTATTCATCACTTTTGGCACTTTCACCAAGTGCGTGTAGAAAAAGTCTGTGCATTTCCATGTGCACGAGATGAATGGGGCTCGCAATGCTCCAATGTCGTTCTAATGTAAACGTGTATTTCTTGTTAAAGCACTAGTAAAAGTCTTGTAACACAGTAGAGAGCGAAGAGGATTGTTCGAAACAAAAGGTCAATCAGTGACGAGGAGTAAAACTTTGGACTTGAGACGTTTTGTCAGACTCCCAAGAAAATAGTAAAAGGAGAGTAGATACAGAGAATATCAATGAGAGGAGGACTCCTAAGGTACTTTAAGTTTCACGACAAAAAGTTTTGGGTTTTCTAGGCTTTGCAACGTTGGAGGTCTCAAAAAAAAAAAAAATCGCTCCACTGACGTGTTGCGAATCTGGGAGATGAAAAATTCGCAATGGAGACAAGCAGAAAAGACTGAGGTAGACTGACCGAGCGACCAACGGACAGACAGGCAGACCAGTGGACAGACAGACAGACAGACTGGCTGACAAACAGACAGACTGGCTGACAAACAGACAGACCAGCGGACAAACGACAGACCAGCGGACAGACACACAGACTGACTGACAAACAGACAGACCAGCCAAGGAAGGAATGTGCAATCTTCAATCCTGACACAGGAAAAACCTTTGCAAGCAGTTGAAAGATGTCCAGCTGACTCTCTTGTGCTGCACACGCAGAGAGTCTTTAGTGAGTGAATCTTAGCCTCAGCTCATTCTACAGCCGCGCAGATCGAAAAGAAGCGAAAAGAAATCCAACTTTACCAAACAAAGAAATTGAATTTGTCAGGAAAGTACTTACACAATGGGGGGAACTTTCCAAAATCCGACATCACCGGCTAAGAGTTGTTTTGCTTCCTCTCCTTTCCTTGTTAGCTCACTCACAACAGACGGAACTGCCATGAATCCTCAATGCAAGTGCATAAAAGCAGTCGAAATCTCACCCACCCCCTTGACTTTGCAGCAGCGCCCCCAAAATGCCAAAAGCATTTCCTCCTCCTGCCCAATAAACGGCATCAACAATCCTTTGTGCACGCCCAAAAATGCAACACAAAGACAATTTCCTCCCTCCTCCACTTCACATTAGCTGCAGCTGGAATTGCACGAGTCCCAAGCGGGAAAGATTCAGGTAAAAACTCCATTTGCCATAAAATTGAGACAGTTAAAAAGTTAACGCCGTCGTCGTCGTCGTCGTCGTCGTCGCGTGCTGCGAGCACAAAGAGGGGCCAGACCTTTATGAGCATCTCCCCCCCCCCCCAAGCCAAGCCCAAAAACTTCTGCTGTCTGCAGGACGTAACTTCTTTAATTGAAATATATTATGTACGTGGGAGTCGCCGAATGCTCGCTTTGAAACAGCATTTTATTCATAAAGTCGCTGCACTGACATTAGAAGGAATATAAGTAATGGAAGGGTTTAAGATTTCGTGAACACCTGTTTTTGAAGAGGACAGAATAAAACACCTCTGCTCTGCTCTAGGTTGCTTAGAGCATCATCCAAAGAGGCTCAAGTGACAGCAGGGCTTCTTCCACTCAAGTGAGACTTTGCTGCTTTTGTACTCTGCTCTGTCAGTGTTTAATCTTTGTTAGGTGTTAGTGAGTGCACACACTTTAATTGAGGAGGAAGTTTCTGTTCCACCAAAGCATTAGTTCAAATTTGAGCCCGTCTTTTTTGGACAGTCAAGTCAGGCTTGACTCGAGGAGATGTCTACAGCCCCAAACTCGGGGTTCTTAGCAGAATTTGACCCGAAACCCGGGGTGGTGGAGAGGCTTCGTGCCTTTTTTCGGTCTCTTCATGCCATGGAGTCAGGTAGCACTGGGATGGGCAATTCTTACGAAAGAAAGGAAAAAATGTTGCACCAGCTGTTCAAACATAAAACACTGGTTGCTGTCCTTGGTCTTGATATATTGATGACTTCTAAAGTGCTCTTGGGGGATGAGAAATATGACCGTTGTTCTTTCTTCGCCATTGATTTTTGTGCAATCAGCCACTTTCATCATGTAATTCTTATGTGGAGAAAGGCTTTTCAGAGTGCAATGTTAAACTTAAGCTGGGATCAGCGAAGTAACATTTTTGGCTTAAAATCTTGCAAGGGCTTGGCTGTGGGATGAGATTTTTTGCTGTCCTTGGTTGTGAGACTCTCAGTTGTGTGTAAGCTAAAATCCTTTGGAGATCTGGATTCACGGAGGCAGATTTTTCTCATCGGAGGAAACATGTGAGTTGCTGTGTTCCAAAGATGGAGTGAGTGTAGCACTTCAGCACATTCTGAGGTGTCTAATGATGGAGTCTTCAGACTGACACTAGACACAGAAAAATATCAAGTTGCCTCTTTTTTTCCAATGGAACCACCCATCACTTGGCTGATCTAAGACAATAGGAGCTATCAATGGTCAGGATTCCAGCCCCTGCTGTCCGGAGCAAGGTGAAAATCCTCAAGTTGGCCAATTTTGACAATTCTGTTTCAGCTAATGTACATAAATGCAAAAAATATTTGGACAGGGTATGTTTAGCTACATTCCCACCCAAAAATCTCCCGACGTTGAAAATTTCAACGTTGAAATTGTCCCTGGCCTGACCCGGGACAATTCACTACTCGGAATTTTTCCCCGGCCAATTCCTGGGGAAAATCGAAACACATTAGACAAGTGTTATTAACTTCAAGCACGTTCAGCCGAACGCGCTTTGACACACAGTGCACAGCAGGTTGACAGAGGTGTGACTGAGATGAGAGTGCAGCCTCGTGATCTGCCACAGAAGAGGCTTTGAGTGAGAGCACTGGTTGTGCCACCACCGGTCGCCGTCCATCGCTGCCACTTGCCCAGCAAAGTCGCCGACTTTGTCAATGTCAAGTCAGTGTCAAACATTGACACAATGTTAAATTAAAATATCCATATCCAATACATCTCTTTTCCTGCAATTTTCGTCACACCAACCACCAACAAGTTGGCCAAATGGAATGTCGGCTGTACTCATGACAAGAGGTTGTCTACGTCACCTCCGCAGCAACAACGGTTGAGAAGATCACTTGCTGGGGAAAGTGATGGATCTGTCATTTTCAGCAAAAGAAAGACAGAAAGAAAACAGCTTTATTCAGCAAAAAAGGGCAGAAGGAACAGTAAATAAAGGAGTCCAGTTTGCCAAACTATGGCAATGCTGACTCCAGTTTTAACTTTACAAATTCACAACAAGTCCTTTTTCCAGATGAGCATCAGGCAATCCTTGATGTCTGTCTGTCCCTAATGTTTGTCCTGGCCCATGGTCAGGCCTTTCAAGCGAAAAAATGTGACTGATTCTCTTGCAGTTTTGACATCACACTGACAAGAGCTGCTGAACACGAGGACGAACGAGGACAGAATGTTCTTTGTCGTCGTGTGGCTGTAGGGACAGAATAGTTGGCGCAGTCCTCTGAGCCGGCCCGACGCATCCCTACTCACAATCGTGACCAGACAAAGCAACGAAAGCCTGAAAAGAGCTTCCCCAAAAGCTGTCCATCAAGCCCCAACTCCCAAAACAGCCAGCTCGGTGCATCCCTACTTGCAGTTGTGGCCCGAGAAGTCACTCACTTGAGCAGCGTCAACCCATATTGTCAAAGGTCCCCAAAGCTGCCGATGGCCGTCGAAATCTTTCGACGTGAGTCAGGTCAGAGTTGCCACTGAGAAATGCCGTTGCCGGGTGGCCGACAGCTCTCTTTACCATGAGCAAACAAAGCAAAGAATTGTTCGCTCTGCTCTTTGGCACCACTTCAGTGGACACAAGGGAGAGGCAAAAGCTGGATCAGAAGAGTACACAACTTTGAGCTCACACAGTGACGACTTTTGCAAGTAAATATGGCAGCTGCGCTCGAGCAAATTCGCGAGTTCGCCATTTCAGCTCTCTCGTGAGTGTTGCAGATTTTTTTTTCCGACAGCTTCTACACTAGAGACTCTTTCTCGTCTAATCAAAATGATATTTTTTGCTGGAAAAATTACGTCGTCTCGCATAATTTTCCCTCTCCTCACCAGTGAAATTCGATCCCCAGGCAAAAGTCTCATCATGCGATCAAAAACCTGTTGAGGAAACAGAACGAAATATTTGCTGAATAGTTTGCCAAAAATTGGGGACAAAAAAGCTGCTCTGTTTGCATTTATGTGTGAGTGAGAGACGGTTTACATTGGACAATATTGAGCGGCGTAATGAGTGCCCCTGCTGCATTTGCCGGCCTGGAAAGTACAGCAGGAGTCGAAAAGTCACTTCCAGGCAAACTTTACATATTAAGTTGGACGATTTAGCCAAAAAACCCTGCTTCAATCAGTACATAAATGAGAACATTACCAAGTTGATGACTGAGCAATCGATCCTCTTCATAAGCTACAATGAGACTGAATGAAGACCACAAAAAAGGGAAGAAAAAAAAATCGTTTCACAGTCACGACTCGCGCAGACAAAAAAAAGAGGGCAAAAGTGCAGACAACTTGCCTTAAAAGCTTTGAGCAGCCTGCACGCTTGTCCGGTTGAATTTGCGGAGGCACCCAAAAGAAAGCAATTCTGCGCTAACCTCCAGGTTTTCCTTTCGATGCACTTGAGCCTGGTGTCTGGCCGAGTGGAAAGCGAGGAGGACAACAAAGGGAGGTTCGCTAATTCGAGTTGTCAGGGGCACTCTCCAAGAGGCACTTAGCGGTCTCAGCTCCATTCATGTGAAATCGGAGAATCCAAGCTTTTAAACCACACAGACAAATTCGCGAATTCTACTCCTTAAAACAGATCCATAAGAGTCATTCTCATTGGAAGAGACATATAAATGCTCGTCTGTCACCACTGGAACAGAAGAAAGTGAATAAGGAACATCCAGCTGCTAACACCACTTCTCTCTCTCTCTCTCTCTGCCGAGGATTTCATGCAGAAAATCAGAAAATTTTCTCTGGGTGGCAAGAAAAATGCAGTGAAAAGTGGGTCTCCTCGCACCTGCCATCTGTCCCTGTCCCTGGGGAATGACGCTGGAGCTGCTGGAAATAGAAACCCGTGAAAGTCCAGGCTGAATCTACTTCGTATATTCAATTGTTGCACCGTGACAACTTGAGCATAATTCCTCCTGGGTAGAACAACTGAGATAAATGACTCACTGAAGGTTAATTCTGTTTTACTCATGAAAAATAAATGACTCATTTTTGGCTGGAGTAAGCACCAATTTTGACAAAATAAACAGGCCCTTTTTTGCGCTCATGTACAAGAAAAGCAGCTCGTTTGTATGCAGACTGGTGAAGAGGGGAAAGAAAGGGGGAAAAGGCCGTGCAAACAGGAAGAAGAAGAGAGTAAAAGAAAGAATTTCAGCGTGGAAACAGCCCAAAATCCGCTCTTTTTCTTTGTTTCCAACCTCACCCAAAGTCAGTCAGTTGAGAGAAAACATCTCCTGCTGCTGTTGTGGCTGTTGCCAGGTTGTGCTGCTGCGCAGAGGTATTTCAAGGCATCTGCTGATGATCAAGATTTGACTTCTCTCACGGTCGCACCAACACTAAGAGGGAAGCAACAGCTACAATTCCCCCCCCCCTCTCTTTTTTTAGCCATGTCAGCCGAGGCAGGAAAGAGCAGGCCTGAGACAGGCACCTGCGTACTACTAAAGGCTCTCTAGGTTCACGCAATACTACTTGTAGAGTCTTTCTCTCAGACAAGAAGCCCCTATTGGCGGCTTTCCCCTAGCACTTCCGCTCATGGAGGGGGGCCGGGAGGGTATTTTTGATCTACAAGGAGGGAAAAACCTTCAAAAAATCAAGGTCAAAAATAAACAACACTAAGAAATGTGCCACCGCCACCCAAAAAATGTGTGTCTTTTTTCTTTCTAGTCGGACACACATCTATTTAGGTCTCAACATCATCCGGAATAAAAGTGCCTCCCACCACCAACACCGAAAGTCCGGGAATAAATTACAGTCAGGAAATAAAAAATGAGCATGCCCAAAATGCTGCCAAAAACGTTGCTTTCCATCTTCCTGTCCAAACATCATGCCAGTTAAGCCATTTTCCTAGGTAAAAGGTACAAGCACAATTCCCCTGTCAATTGTGAAGATACAACGAACAAGACTTACAAGCATTTTCGGTCTCTGCGGAATTGAACCTTCGTATCAATACCAAGGTGTGCACTTTGCGCCAGTCTTGGGGCCGCAGCCGTCAGACCGGCCGCCGCGGCCGGACCAGCCGCAGCAGCCGCAGCAGCCGCAGCAGCCGCTTACGTCATTCGTCTAGTCTCTGATAACCGCAGTGAAGAAAGCTTTTCCTCAAGGTCAGCTAAACGTAAGAGGTGAAGGTGGAGGCTCCTAACCAGTGCTGCTCTCTGGAGGTCCCAACAGCCTCGGATCAGCCTCGACAGCAGCAGCGGCAGCAACAGCAGCAGCGATAAAAGGAACTGTTGCTTGCCTTTATTTAGATTCCATCGCATTTTCCCCTCCTCCTTCGGGACAGAGTTGCTATTTGCGCATTTGTCGCTTTTGTGACCATCAGTCATGAGCATGAGTCTGACGCAAATCAAGGCCGGAGCAGCTGCTGCTCTCTGTGCGCGCTAAGGGATTTCCTAAACAAAACTATAAAGCAGCCCCGGGCAAGCAACATTAGATAGCTACTCTGGTGTGTCAAGAAACTGATGTCGGCTCGCACACTTTCTTTGTATGGGTGCGAGGCGCTGGACGCGTGATGGTCCTTTTTGCAGGATTCCTTGCAAAAAGTTATCTATCAGTTGCTTGGACATTCTGCACAGCATCAGCTGCTGCTGCCTCAACCCTTTGCACCCGTGCAGATTTCCTGGAGAAAAGAAAACCCACCCCAATCATCCTGGAGCTACAATGATCGTTGTTGTACTCCAACTTCTCTCTCCCCGCGTTCGAGAAGTGCTTGGGGGTGGCCACTGCTGAAGTGAAAAAGTCCCTCCTCACGCGCAACCCCTGCTTTCACCCGTTAAGTTTGTTTTTTCCAAACATTTCGCCTACACTGATGGATGCAACGACGTCAACATGATCCAAGAGGATCGCGTTTCAAAGCTTCCATCATGCCAAATAAATAACAAGGACAGCTGACACAGACAAGAGGTCTGAGCAGGCCCCACTGGACAGAAGCACCCAAAACTGCCAACATCGCCTTATCTCAAAGAGTTTGACTTTGCTTACCTGCTCTTTTGTGGTCGAGTCGAGCCTCTGGGAGAAGGATTGGGTCAGGCAGAGAGGCAGGGAGAGAAAAAAAGAACAGTTTGGAGTGATCTCAAATGTCCTTGCACAAAAATCTCTGCGGCTGCATCGAGCCCATTTTTCTCTCTCTTCTTGCAAAACTTGTTGCTGATTCTTCTGTAAAATGTCTCTTCTGCTTCTCCTCCTCTGACTCAGCTACAGACATCAAGATCAGAGCAGTGATGTTTGTTGTTTCTGCATCTCAGATGTCTCGGCAGCCAGCAGACTTTTGGGTGCGCCCCAAAAGATAAGCACTCTTCTGAGGGGTGCTAAGCTAACCTCTTTTTTTTTCTCTTTTCGCTGATAATGTGTATGTCCAGAGACTTTTTTCACTGCTTCCCAACAAAAATGTATATATTTCTCTTCCCCCCCGGTCGACCAAGGGGGTCGGGAGCTCCTCCTGGCTCGCTTGTGGGGATTTTTTTTCTCTCCGCGGAAGCGTTGGAGGAGATAATGGCCGATGAGTCACATGGAGAAGATGCTTCTTTTCTTGCTCTTCTTTTTCACAATATTTCTTCTACTAATATTGGATCCGTTGTTTGTGTGTGTGCGTCTGGTGCGTGTGCACACACGCACGCACGCACGCAGGCTCAACACAAGACTGTGTCCACACAGAGAGCAACAGACAGAAGCTCCACTACTGTGTTTTCCTAGAAGTGCTAAACGCTAAGGCAACGTGCACGCACACGCGCGCGCTCTCCTCCTCCTCCTCCTCCATTGCCTGCAGCTAAAGCAGCAGCAGCAGCTTTGATGCGGTGACCAGTAAAGTTGGCGGTGAAACTGCCCAAAAGGAGCTCACAAAAGCGGCCGCCCAATAGTCCTCCTGCTCTCCGACACCGACTTCTGCACAGCACTACAACGCTCAAGCTCATCAGTGATGGGCTGAGGCAAAGACTTCGTTCCTTGGGGGAGGGACAATGTGGTCACAGGTGGTGGTCACAGCTGGTCACACCTGTGCAAGAAGATAGAGGAATCTGTTGGATGGGTGGGTTTTGCTCTATGGGGATCACAGACACCTGCAGGCACCTGTTTTGGGTAGCCGATCTAACGAGCGCACAAAGCATCTGCCAATTTGGCAACGAGGCTGAACAAGGTCGAACAGTCTGGACAAGCACACAGGTATCACTGGGAAAGACACATTGCTAATTTTGAGTACTCAATCGAGGACATCATTTCTGGCAGATGGCGTCATTGAAGCTCCTTCATGGAGGAAGAAAGAAAAAAATGAGGGAATCCATTCAGTCAACTCTGTGAGCGCACGCGGGCAACTGAGAAGAGCAGCAGCACCAGCCAAAAAAAAAAAAATCTTCTCCCTGGACCAACCAAACCAATGGATCCCATTCAAACTCTCGGACTGAATAACGCAACAACCTGTGCGCGTGCGCGTGTGCGCGAGCCTGTGTGTGTGTGAGAGAGAGAGAGAGAAAGAGAGTTCTTTGTACAAAGTGTATTAAAGCTCTCGACAACAATGACAATTTTGCTATGATTCTGTCCCTTTTTCTGGCAAACTCACGTAAAGTTGCGATAAAAAAAGAGCGTGAGACAAGAGACCAACTAAATTCACTATTTCATTCCGCAGCAATAAAGTCTTCTCTCAAAGCAACAACAGAAATGACAGGCTGCAAGTACGTGCACAGTATATTAACGTCGATTTTCCTCCTTTCCGTTAGGTCTCGTGTACGATGCTTTATTATAGGAGTGACGCTCACAATTCCTTCTCTTTTTTTAATTCTAGTGAAAAAAAAAGGAAATTCTGTTGTGCAGATCGTTCTCTACAGCTTTGCTGTGATTTGTCCTGAGAGCTTCATAGATAAGAGAATCCTTTTTTTTCTCTCTCTCTCTCGTAGGCTTATTTGCATCAGATAATGGACAAGCAGGTCTTGGGGAGGGCTTCAAGATGAAAACTCCACCAGACAAGTGAGACTTGAACAGCTCAAGTTGACTCTGCTCTGCCGTCTCGTGTAATCTTTAGCTTCCCTTTTTTGTCTGGTCGAGTGGGCAAACAAAAGGGGCGTCTAATTTGAGAGTGCAATATTTGGCATCGTGCTCAAAAAAGTTGGCGTATATAAACAAAAAACTTCCAACACTTTTGGGGTCCCCGACAATTGTCTCACTTTTCTCCCCTCCCCCCTCGAAAAAAACCCCAAAAGATTTTTCTCTCGTTTTTTTTCCCGCAAAATGGACACAGGACAGAGGACAGTAAAAGTTGCTTTATGGCTTTTGGGAAGAGTCTCGGTCTCGCACGGCCAAACCTATTCTATTTTTTCTCTCTGTACAATTTCTGGGGAAAACTTCTGCAGCATAAAGACAGGATTTTCTTCTTCCTGATCCCCTTGAGCGTTTTTCTCAAGAAAAGAGTAGTCATCAGAAGAGCAGAAAAAAGGGGGCAGAGATTTAAAGTAAGTGCTCATGCTTTTTTTTAACCCTTCCTTCATAAAATGTCGTTTCGTCGTTCCGCGCTCTGATCGTTCAGGACCTCGCTACATCGTTCGCTAATCCCCACCCCACCCAGATGTGCCACAGGGCGTTGTTGTTCATCTGCACCTCTCTCTCCGAGCCACATGTCTTGGAGTCCAGTCCAGTCTTGTCCTGGGCCTTGCAAGAGGTCCATGGGCCTATGGGCCTATCGCTCACTCACCATTCATTCCACATGAGGGGGAGAGAAAAGTTATTTCTTTTGCCTGACTTCACTCGTGTTAGCAGGAGCAGCAGCAGCAGCAGCGAGCTCGGTCAGACATTTTGAAGGCCAATGCCTTGGATTAGACAAGCAAAAAGTGTGCTGAAGCCTCAATGCTGCAATCTCTTTGTCCGACAGAGTCTGAATCGAGGCCTAAAGGATCCTCTTATCTTTTTTCCACTCATCCACTTCCAAAAGCATTTCTCTCATTTATCTCCAATCCTGACCTGTGGAGGGAGGATCTGACTGTGCATGAAACAACCCCCACCCCCGCTCCTCTCGCAAGTGTTCGGCGTGGTGAACAGAAAGAAAAGTAACATGGTTGTTGATAAAAAGAGTTTGGGCAAATCTGCTGCCACAGAGGGAATTCCCATAAAATGCCGGAAGTGAATAAATACGTGGACCATAAAAGGGGTGGGGAGAGGAGGGTCTGTGGTGATGGCCAAGAGTCACTTTTCCTGCACAGTGGCTTTATTGCATTGGCGGTGATTCAGCCTTAATGGGTCATTAATTAATTACCCGTGGCCTGATCAAAAGAGCGCGTGGTGGGCGACTGCGCACTGACAAGAGTCGCTGCTCTGTGGCAACACTGTGCTAAAAGCTTGCTACGGTATATTAACCATAATGGTTCACCTCATCAGCCTGAGAGTACATAAATTCAGTGGAGAGCGATATTTGTTTCTGCGTGGTGAACAACATTGTCTCCCTGGCACAGATTTAGGTAGTTGAGGGGTCAAGCGTTGTTCTTCAACCCTCACCAATCGTCCTCTTACGCTGTGGCTTTGGTCTGGGCCCAGCTGATGGGCACGATTGGGCCCTTGAACTGCAGTGTGCGCCAAATTAACCAGCTGTGCACAATTGAGCGGAGAAATGATGGAGCATTCGGCATTTTCTGCACCAGCGTCTTCCAGTCGAGGTAAAGTTTTCTTTTGACAATAGAAAGAAGTTAAAGAGACCAGAGGAACAGAAACGTCGGGAGAAAGACGAAAACAACTTTCCAAAGTGTGTTGAAGAAAACTTCTTGAAAGACCCGCTCACACGCTGTGAATACGGTGCAAATTTGCACGGATTCCTGTGCGAATGCCAGAGACTCTTCTGACTGCGCCAATTCAACAAAGCCTTTCCACGTACGAGAAAGTCAATAGCGGGGTGCGTTTTCAGTTTTCCGCGAAATTCTTGAGATAGTTCGACTGCTGCTGCTTCTATCGTGCATTGAGACAACCAAAGTCCGTTAAAAGACGTCAGTGTAGAAAAATCACGCGAGAAGTTTGGGCAGAGAGAGAAAAGAAGCAACGAGGAAGGAGGAGAAGCCAAGTTTTTTCCTTCCCCTGCCATTGGAACACCCATAATTTGTGTTGCCAAGACCTGTTGCTCTGAGAGAACGAGCAAAAACTTGTGCAGTCATTGTTTTTCTTCGTAAAATCTCTGATCTTGTTGTTGCTCTCAACCTGGCGGAAGATAAACTTTAAGGCTTAGTATAAATGTGCTTATATCCAGGCTCAATACGGGGAACGATGTGTTCCAAATGCCCAGATTCCTGGTACCCATTCTTCAAGAGAAGGCTTCGACGTAAAGGGGGAACTTTCCGGTGCGGAGGAGAATGAAGAAGAACTTTCCAGAAAATTGGAGCAGACTGCACCTTTTTTATGGTGGTCAGATGATGGAGGGCATAAAATTTCGCTATCTGGGACACACGATGAGGGTGGGTTTTTTTATCTCATGAGTCAGGACTTATTGATGATAACTTTCCCTGCATTCATTCATGAGGGACGGAGGGAGGGGATCGTTGGAGACAAGAAACTAATGTCAATAGAGGAGGATAGAAATGACTAACTCACCCTCACGAGTACGTATGAGCTTCTCTGTCATTAAACGAGAGAGAGGTTGAGTTTTTTTTCAACCGAGAGGTTCCGCGCAAGCCATTTAGATGGAATGAATGTCATTAGGAGTCATCACGTGAAGTGAGTCGTTCGGCGTGCGTGAGCTTTTCGAACCATTTATGTTGGCCCATGCCAAAAAGCTGCCAGTATTGCAATAGGATGGAAATGCTCATCACAACGTGGAGGCCTCTTGGAGACATTGCATTAACTCTTTTCTTCGCTTCTTTAGGTTGACTTCTTCAGGCCCAAGAAGCATCCTGCTGCGCATTACCTGTTTGGGACTCTCCAAAAACTAGTTTCCCCACTGCTTAAGGCATAACTTTCCAATGCAAATGTCCAAAATACTTACCAAAATGCCTGTCTACACCTGGGATTTGGCAAAGGTGAACCTGCTCCTCGAGAGTTCTACCATGGAGCTGTGTGAAAGGAGTGTCACAGTAGTCATGACCATTGAACTCCTTGAGTCCTGAGGAACTGCACCGGATTTTTCTATGCAACTGCTACCTGCTCTTCGAGCCCCTCATGTCTGAGAATCACCCTCAGCAACGGACAAAGGATACTCATCCTGGGCATTGGCACTTGGCACCTTGGGCCCAAAAATGAGGTCAAGGGTGCTTTGAGGTAAAAGGAAGAACTGCAAGGACAGCACACAAATTTCCAAGTAGTCCCGCTCAGATTTGCCATTTGCAACGGCTACCGACACATCGACCCACGCCCATGCTTACCTCAATGAAGAGAAGGTTGGTGACGTCCACAAGAAAGTGACTGACACTAGGGAGGTCTGCAGAGAAGAGCAGCTTCTCATCAGTAAGATATTTGACAATGATTTCTCTCCCTAGTGGTCAAAAATTATGTTTTAAATGTTGACAACAATACTATGTAAAGTTGTGGTCCACCTGTCAAGAGCCTGAACATGTAAAGGAGGCCTTCAGGAGAAGCCTCGAGGACTATAACTGGATCATTTGCATCTCTACTTCGTACACTAACCTGGAGCCCTCAAAGTATGAAAAGGGATGATACATCCACGATAACAAGCAAGTAGTACATCCTGTTAGAAGTATGATGACCCTGACAACAACTTCCTGAGGATGAGGACGTGGACTTCGTGGAACCGTGGAAGGTCATGGAGAAGCTGGTGGTGGTGCAAGAGGAGGCCCTCATGAAATTGGGTAGCTGTATCCGTAGCTCAGGTGCTTCTCAGGTGGCAGGTCCATGGACGAGTAGGAATCATTCCCAAGGCGGTAGGAAAGAAGCTATTGCTTAGCTTCAACATGTATTTGTTTTCTCTCACTTGCTCCAGAGTGTTATTGAGGCAGAGCTGTTGGACAACGACAAAGTGTTCAAGTTCAGTCTGAGTAAGTCGCAGATGTCCGTGTTCAACTCCCAAAGCGGAACCTGCGCAAGATTGTCCCAATCAACCCAAAGATGGAAGCGTTGAAAAGAGAGACAAACATAGCAAGTTCTTTCCTCTTGCCAAGGATGAAACTGAGGAATGCCTCTTATAAGCAGATTCTTAAATAAAAGTACCTGTGTTATAGAAAACCGACTCACATTCACTCACTTTTGACGCTTTACGTAGATGCATACACGCTTGCCGACCAGACAAGAAGGAAAAACATGTTACGTTTTTGTAGATGTCCGCTAGATGGCAGCACGCTCGAGACAAGCATTTAGAGAATGAATTGTCCATGGTAACACTGCTGGCACTACTTACCAATTGATTGAAGCTTACTTTATGTATTTTTGAGTATTTTTTTAAGTATTCCCTGATGAAGAGTTGCAGCTGCAATCTTTAGGTTCAATTGTTTTCCCAGCTCATTCAACTTTGTCGTGAGGAGAACCAAAAATAAGATCTAGAGGCTGCTGGTCAATCAGCAACTCAAGTCCTTCACTCAAAACGCACAAATCTTTCGCCTTTTACTAAAGATTTCCGTGTGTGAGGGACACATATTGAGAATGTACCTATTTTTCTTATGGCCTTCCTTGGAAGGCTGATTACACACCATCAATCCCTGACAATTTCGCATTACTTCGATACACGTCATGGCACTTTGGCAATGAACTTGCAGCCTCCTTGCAATCTGACATGTGACGGCGCAATCAAGTTGTTCATTTATTCGGAGGTCAATACAGAGATAGACATTACACGAACATTTGAAGTACGAAGCGTCATTCCTAAGTGTTCATGAACAGAATGAACTCTCACCACCAGCAGTGAAACTTTCTTCTCACTAACAGAAGTTACTTGGACATCCCTACAATTACTTACAAACTCACATTTAGAATCTAGTGTAGTTCATTGATGCATCAGGATGGCTACATCATCACACCACCCATGCAGACTATAGGGAAGACTCACTGGAGTGGTCCAACTGCAGAAGGTGCAGGCTACATTGAAAAGATTCCTAAATTCCTAAATCTGGGCGATGTTGGTATGATGTAAGCACAGTTGTCACCCCACACCTCTTTAAGTGAGCCAAAAATCTTCTCCGGCGCATTGATATCATAGAGGTCATGCTAGAAGCATGCTTCGTCTGGGCTCAACCTTCTTGGATTTCTTCATCTCGGTCCGAGCGTTTTGACGTAACCATCATGAATCAGGTCTGTCGTGTAGCCCTGCCAGACTTGAATTTTTGATCCATAGGGGGAAGATTTTGCAATCTTACCTAAATGTGGATATAACTGGAGATTTCGTTCCTGAGGGAGGGAAAGGTTGAGGTGATCCAAGATCATCTGTGACGTCATGGACAGCCCCCTGCAAACGAGTGTCATCAATGTCGTCCTGTTCTGTCTGAAGTTAATAATGCAGTTGGTTTTGAAACTGTTACAAAGAAATGGTGATGGGGCACCTTATCTGGTATAAAGTTATCATACAGTCATCGGATCATGCTTCCTTGAGCAATAATCTATTTTCCAAAAGTATTGTACTGCTGTTCATAGTAAGCTCCTGCAGAGAATGAATAACATTAATTCAGTTTGCCCAGCCCAGCTTGTTTCTTTTGCGACCTGCTATCATTGCTAATTGAAATGGAGGTAATGACTGCAATTGAGTGGTTAATGTAACACTACCTGGTCATAAAAAGGGGGAAGAAGAGAAGACTGAAGTGAAAGGCTCTTTTAGGTAACCTTAGGTAAGCATCATTCTCAGGTCACCTTAAATTTAGTTAATGTCACATGAAATTGTGGATTCAGGATTTGCAGGGTCATAGCATGACTTCAGCTGCGGCTGTGACATACTTGTATGGCTGTATCACAAACTAGAAAGAAGACTTATCTACCAGCTGTTCCTCCTGCGAGCTGGAGAACGCAAACTGAGGACTGCGTGGGCCAGCCCAAGTAGGTCTGGAGCCTGCGGGCCGGCTGGCTCGGCCCGGGCCCGCTGCCATCCCTATTCAGCAGTCGGGATCCCCAGTCAGGATAGATCAAGAATGTCTTTGGTTCGGTTTGCTTGGGCGCAAAAAATAGTCCGGTTTAATAGGACACAAAGAATCCTTCGACTTTTTTGTCCCTCCTGCTTTCAGGCTATGATACAGGACATGACAGAATCATGGAGGCCGCCTTGCAACACGTCACGTCCTCTACAGAGACATCCTTGCCGAACCTTGGCTGGTTCCATCTGACTAGCGCGGAGCGAGTCTGAGGACCTCTTGTGCGAAGTGGCTAACTGAGATAACAGCAGATAACAGCACTGAGAGTTCTCAAAGTAGAGAACCTCAACTTCTCTAAGTGAGAGTCAATAAAGTTTTAGTGTTGTTGCCAGGCTGCCCCTCACTGGGCTGCCCCCACTCTTTATCGGCCGCATGCCGGCTTCCAAGCTGCTGTCGCAGCTGCTGTAAGTCGACGTGTGTCTCTTTCTCTGCTAAACCGGCCCTCCCGGGCGCCTCCGCTGTTGCTAGTTGCTCTCAGCTCTCCGACGGTCTCACAACTTGCTCAATAGTACACATTCGTGCCCAAGGTAAGTACCGGGTGGCTCACGTTTGGCTCCTCTGGTGGCCAGAGAGTGCATTCTGGTGGGACAATGCAGCGTCCGATGAACAAGTCATTGGCTGTCAAGCCTTGTGACAACGCTGGGGAAAAAGAAAGCAGTGACGACTGCAACGCAATGAAAACAGGCCGGCATTTCAAATCTCTGAGGGCCTCTGAACAGCATTCACCTCCGTCACTTGGTTCATGGCGAGTGCAAAGCTGCAAGTGCATTTGAATGGATGAATAGGGATGGACACGAGTGAGGACTTCATTGGTTTGGACGCTTTTAAGTAACTTACCTTTAAAAGGTGTGACTTTAGAGATGTCAACTGCTTCATTTCTTGGCTCTCAACTGATCATTTCGTGTTCCATGCTAATTTTCGGGCAAATAAGACCTTGCGACATCTTCCAATTCACTCACTGTAGACTGATATTAGTCTTTCATTTCTTGTCAAAAGCTGTTCACTTAGAGTAATCCCTAGACAGTCTCAAAATTTGCTTTCCCTTGACGTCCACATTGCTTTACACGAGGCTCAGATAGGAGGCATCGAGTCTAAGCTCGGCTCGGCTGGATGGTAACCGGCTCGATCCAGGCCGCCTTGAGGCTCGAGGTCTTCGTGGCCGAGACAAACCTAGCTCAAAATGATGGAGCTCCACATCATTTTCTGATGGAAGCTATACATGACCAGGCAATACCAAGGGCTGCGCATGCACCTACGTCAAGGGTGGAAATGCGTGTATGCTATTCTAGTCACATACTGTAAAGCTGCGGCTCATCTTAAATTTCGACCTTTTTTTGGTGCGGATTATCTGCAAGGGTCGCCTACTGCATCTTCACGGACAGAGCGCTCAACCACACAATGGGATTAGAATATTAGTTTTAACAATATTAATTAAAATTAGCATGTAAAGCAGCTCACTGAATGCGCTTATCACGAAACTTACCTGCGGCTTATCCCTATGGGCGGCTTATAATTGCGACTTTACGGCAGGAGAACCTTTTTGCTGCCCTGTTCGTTCATGCCCGAGCTGATCCGACCCAACTTTCAGCAGCAGCAGGCACTGAAGGACTTGGAAAGTTTGCCTTGAAATCCACTCTACCAAAAGACTATTTTCGCTATGATTGCTCATGCACCCAGGACTAGACATGCACCGAAGACTAGATTCACTATGCTCTACTTAAGGCTTCTATATTACAACAACAAAAAAAACCAATAATATCTGAACTCAGCAAGACTTCTTTATCACCCTAAGCAGATTCATCATGCCAGTCCAGAAGCCAGAGATCAAGTTTACCCAGTTGTTCATCGACAACGAGTTCGTGACCGCCGCTTCGGGGAAGACTTTCTCCACCTTGGACCCCGCCACCGAGGAGGTCATCTGTAATGTGGCCGAGGCAGACAAAGAGGACGTCGACAAGGCAGTAAAGGCTGCCAGAAATGCCTTCAAGTAAACAATAATTACACGCACTGACTTTATCACATGCACTCAGTAAATGAGGGATTAACACTGTATCATGCAAGCAATTCTGATATGAGCTAGGTCATAGCATCTATAAACAAAAATAGATGCCGTGTTCGTGTGTTCCGGATATGCGGCCGCACCACTGAACCCGGAGGGCCCAGACTTAGCATGGGATGAACGTTTGTTTTGACCTTTGCCCGGGCAGCACCGGCTATCTCTGTTGGTATTTGCATATGTCGCCATCAGTAAATTGCTATCTGTACCACAATGGAGCCCGTTTATAGGTAATATTTCCGTGTGAAGCTTCTCCCTGTGAAATCTTTGTGGGTGTCACCTCCACGTAAGCGTCGAAGGTGCTTGCATGAAGCCGCTCTGTCTCCCTGAGAATCCATCCTCCAGGTGATCCTTATGCGGAGTGGTTCCACTATAGAGTCAAGTCCAGCCTTTGGGGAAAAAGTAGCCCTGCTCTTTTAACTGAATGCTAATCATGACCAATACGGTCAAGCAAGTATAGGAAGTTACCCTTTAAGAACTTTCCCCGAACTCTTTGTGGTTACAAAGAAGGCTTCAACACTGTGAGCCTCATTTTGAAGTCATTACTTATTGAAAAAGTTTGCTTGGGCATTCAAATGCGCCTCTTTTCAAAACGCAACCTGTTAGTGCGAAAAAGAGCACAGTAGTGCAAAGAGCAAAAAAGCGAAAACAGCATGTTTAAATCTTTAACGTCAAAGTCTCAGTTGGCGTGATGCACAAGCCGCTGAGGTGGAGAGGAGTGATCGACGTGAGCTCCTACTCCATTGCGGACTACGTCTCTAAAGCTGGTTGGTTCAAATGCCTGAGTACGTACGAACGTGCAGCTACTTCTGACCTGGATTCACGCCCTGAGCTGTACGCGCGTCTCGTACTCACTACATTTGGACTGCGACCAAGAGCTGGAACGTATCGATAGTTTTATAAGTGTCAAGAATGATACACATAATGTTTATATGTTTTACTTCTTTCAATGTTTTGTTTGTAACAATGTTTTGCTCTCGGGCGTTCGTGCCATCGAAGGCGACACGATGATGATGTCAATGCGTAGAGCAACAACGTGACACACAAAGTGACCTAGTCTTGGCACCTCGAAGGTAACACCGGTGGACTTCTCTGCAAGCTCTCGGCCAGACACTCGGTCAGATTATTGCTCATGCGTATCTCGATCAAGCTTTGGCAGTCGAGGGCGAGCTCACTCGCTCCTCAGCCCACGCACACAACCTGCAATTTTGGGTCGAGGATTTTTGTCCTGAACGGTGGACAAAATCCGTTTCTCTAAGACAAATTAAGTTTTTTCTATAAAAAAAGTGCTCCTATAAGCAGATTATTCTAAGAAGTGGTGTACCATTAAGCTACATTTATATGACTGTAAGCCTAAATTAGTCTCCTTTCTCACAGTGAACAGCAGTTTTCAAGATTACTCTTAAAGATATCTTAGCCTCAAACTTTACTTACATGCCATTGTAATGTAAACTTCTACAGGCTCGGCTCCCCATGGCGCACCCTGGACGCTTCTGGTCGAGGTCGCCTGCTGCACAAGCTGGCGGACTTGATGTCGCGCGACCTGGAGTACTTGGCTGCCTTAGACACCCTGGACAACGGCAAGCCGTTTGCCAGCGCCAAGGAGGACATCGCCGCGTCCATTGACTGCTTCAGATACTTCGCCGGTTGGGCGGACAAGGTACAGTCGACTACTACTCCTGACTCCGACCAGACTACTCCTGACCTTATGCTCAAGAACAATTGTATTATGCTTTTTTATATGATATTTGATTCAATGTAAAGACATCGTTCTCTTACAGATCCATGGCGACACCATTCCGGTGGACGGCAACTTTTTGACGATGACTCGCAAGGAGCCCGTGGGCGTCGTCGGCCAGATCATCCCCTGGAACTACCCGGTCGCCATGCTGGCGTGGAAGTGGGCACCAGCGCTGGCGGCAGGATGCTGCTCAGTCCTGGTGGGATATTCGTAATGTACTAGCTTCCCTTTTTTTTTTGAGAATGTGGGTATAGAATATGATCAACTAAATGCGACTTTTGGCTGCAGAAGCCTGCTGAGCAGACGCCCCTCTCTGCCCTGTACATGGCCGCGCTGACCAGGGAGGCCGGATTCCCCCGAGGAGTGGTCAACGTGTTGCCCGGCTACGGTCCTACCGCCGGAGCAGCCGTCGCAAACCACATGGACATTGACAAAGTCGGTCCAGACAGCAGCCGAAGGAGTGTTCACTTCAGTAATGTTTATGTTTCGTCTAGGTCGCCTTCACCGGATCCACTGAGGTGGGGAAGTTGATCATGCAGGCATCGGGTGCATCCAACCTAAAACGTGTCTCACTGGAACTGGGCGGGAAGTCCCCTCTAGTCGTCTTCGACGATGTCGCCGACTTGGATGAGGCCGCGGACATCTGCTACAACGCCATCTTCGCCAACCACGGACAAGTATTTGACACAGCGTTCAATAGAATGTTGTAAAGTAATAATCGCTGGTCATTTCAGAACTGTTGCGCTGGCAGCCGCACATTCGTGCAAGAGGGGATCTACGACCGCTTCGTGGAGAAGGCGGCTAAGCTGGCCAAGGACAGGAAGGTGGGAGACCCGTGGACCGAGGTGGACCAAGGACCACAGGTTAGAAGTCTAAATTAAACTCTCTGTGACATCCATTGTTTTGACAGGATGAGTTAATTAAAAGAAGAAAAAACAGTGTGTACAAAAATTCATTGACTGGTTTCATCTCATAGGTGGACAATGACCAGTTCCGCAAGATCTTGGAGCTCATCGATAGCGGCAAAGAGGAAGGAGCACGTGTGCTGGCCGGCGGCCAACGGTACGTATGTGGTGTGTCGTTCCTTACGGCTCACACGTATGATTCGTCAACAGGAAGGGGGACAAAGGCTTCTTCGTGGAGCCCACGGTGTTCGCGGACGTCAAGGACCACATGAGAATCGCCAAAGAAGAGATCTTCGGGCCCGTCCAGTCCATCATAAAGTAATTACCATGAGAGCTGCAAAGAGAAGACAGGGAGAACGTTTCTTTATTTTCTGGCGCACAGGTTTTCTACGATGTCTGAGCTGGTGGACCGCGCCAACGCCACCAACTACGGTCTGGCCGCCGGCGTCCTCACCTCGGATATCAATAAGGCTCTGACCTTTGTGCAGGCAAGCGAAACAGTTGATCGATTTTTTTTAAGCTTTCCATTATTCATGCTGTACTCAATTAGCTTAAGACCCTGATTTGCCAAGACCTTGACAGTGCCAAAATTCCTCGTCCCTTGCAAATTCTCATGCGAATGTTCCTCCTCAGGCGGCTCAGGCAGGCTCTGTTTGGGTGAACTGCTATGATGCTGTGATGTCGCAAACCCCTTTCGGTGGGTTCAAACAGTCGGGTCAGGGTCGAGAGTTGGGGCCAGAGGGGATCCAGAACTACCTCGAGACCAAGACCGTGACCATCGCCGTCCCGCAGAAGAACTCGTAGAGAGATCACCCAAAAATGATAAGGTTTAAAAATAAATGTCACATTTTTGCATCTGTCGTAGTGGATCATGACCTATGGACACCCAATAGGGCTGTTGCAAAGATTGCGTGCAGGTAGCAGATGAATTGCGTACATACAGTGTGTCCAGAAATTGATGGCCTCTCGGTCATTACAATTTGACTGTAGAATCGGAGTTTCTGGCTCAATGGCACCAAAATTTGGATGATGCAATTATCCAATGCTCTTCCACATATAGTTGATGAAATTTTTGGCCGATTGTATAAGCTTTGGAAACACGGGCAAATAAATCATGTGAACTGTGGTCACGACGTCAGTTATAACATCATATTTACCAGGGGCCATCCATTTCTGGACACACTGTATTTAGTGTTATTTACATATGTACTCGTTAAAATAATATTCGACACTGAATACCCGACTTGGGCTGTCCGGTCTTAATCAGTTGCAACTTTGGCAACTCTGCTTTTGTGAATTTATACGTAGGACCTTAGACAAATGGGTTATCTGGTGCCCTAGGGCAATACTTCTGTGATCAGATTGTGATCTCTTGTCCCCTGAAGCATCCTTAGACCGACCTGCTCAGAGGCGTCCAAGACCACCGAATTTGAAGTCTGGCACCTTGGATGACATTTGCGGCCATCAGGAATTCGCCTGATTTTGTTCACATACTTATTGGTTGAGCGCACACTCAACCAATCAGGAGCTACCACACAACCTTGGCAGGCTCGTCCTGGATTACGATCCAGGGAGCCTCCTAAATGTCACAGTTTGTGAGAAAGCTCATATATCACGAAAATGAAAGCAGTCTGCAGGTCTTAGACGAGAAAACAAATAAGAATCCTGTGTTAGATTTAATTCTTCAGGAAGCAGTTGCGGCTGCTGCACACATGCAGAAAGCAGATCCAACGCGCTCTTTGCGGCTTCCGCGAAACAAATTATTCATCATGGAAAAGCGTGGAAAGCGTCTGAGTCAGTCAGGTCCTGGACGGAGACGCGATAGAGGATTGAAGATAGATCTGCCGTGTCAAGAGCTGAAAGTCGATTACTTTCCTCATGCAGGATGGAGAGATGAATTGAGCTGGAAAGCGAGCCCCAAAATCAGCAGCAGCCTCTTATTGCTCTTTTTGAGACGACCTCACATAGAGCAGGGCGAAGAGCAAGAAGAAAAACCTGGGAAGACTCACACTGTATTTTGGATTTTGTGCGATATCTGAACGGACTGGAGACCTCGATTTTCCGTCGACTGAATTGACTTCAACATGGATGTCCGTGACATTAAGACGAAGCAAGGATAATCCGGCCACATTCCTTCGGACAGGTCTAAACGGTGCAATAGGCCGTATGTATGATTGTAAGAAATACATGCGTACACACGCAAACTCACATAGTACATACATGCATGTATACATACACCGGGTGAACATAGTGATCCCAGACATTTGACAAGCTCAATGTTTGCGTAGTTGCTCGAGACGTGAGGACAAAGTCCTTCGTGATCAGATCGGATATCAATGTCCGTGGTCACGAGCCAGCTTGCGGATGCTTCGGCGCGGATTTTCCGCAGTCTTGGCCAGGATGGCCATTATACGAGCTAGAGTCTGGACAGTTCGAGCTGGACCACATGCTTGACAGTCCAGACTTGTTGCACAACTTAGTCACACTGCAGACTGCGCTCTTGGCAACCCTGAAGTGGTACTCATTGGCGTGTCACCTGCCTCAAGTCGCACGATGATTTTTTCTGCAATTCTACCATGTCCCACCGTCTGTGAATTTGCTGGTGAATTTGCATGATCGGCAGACCAAATGAAACATCCCAAATGCAACGATCTCATCGAAAGCGACAAAACAAAAAGTGTCTTCATTTTCTTGCCAAAAAATGCTTTGAATCAGTGTCTGAGGTCACTATGTTCACCCGGTACATGACAGGAAAGTCCTACAAAATGTCGCAGACGTCGTCGATCGAAACGATCGAGTCCGTGGGCCCTGACAGGTTTGCCCCAGCCGAGAAGTTCTTCGTTTCCGACGTAGAAAAGTACGTCAAGTTGCGGTTGGGGTCCAGCTGGCCAGAGGACGACCAGGCGGCCTCTCTGCCCTCGGTCGTCAAGAGGTTGGTACATTGATGCAATATACAGGGAGAGGCAAATCTATGCAACCAACTTCAGGCTGCTGCCACATCAGTGTTGGTACTCGCCGTATGAAGACGTGTGGAGCTTGTATTTAAAGCCCAAGGTCACGAGATTTGTGTGAGCATCCAGGTCACTGGGTGTCCGCAGCGGCAGCCAAAAATTGTGCCCGAAATTTTTCGACATGCAAGGCCCATGAAAGAGTGAAAGTGCGTGAAAAAGTGCATGCGTGATGAAATTCCTGAAAAACATCGGAGAAGAACTCAGAAGAATCGGGGGTCCGGGAGGGGGATCAGAAAATTTTTGCCATTCTTGCCGCTTTTGTGGCTTTTGCCCCTTTTATGACTGCCACCCAGAGACCCGGACACCCGGATGCTCACGCAAATCTCGTACGTACGGTAGCACGGGGAGTATCAACAGTGACGTGGCAGCAACCTGAAGTTAGTTCCACAGATTTGCCTTACTTTGCATGAACTAACTATATATATTCCATCGCTGTAAAGTAGGCCTTTATCATCCGAGTTCTGATGCAAGTTAATTTGACGCGTCTGAGGCCTTAAATTGTCCGAAGGCATGCAGAAAGTGGGATGGAAAGATGGGGGCCTAAGCACAATATAAGGCCTCGGACACGTCAAATTATGAGGATCAGCAGGAGGAAAATTAAGCCCACGTATTGCGATGCAATTTTACGTGAAAATCATTTCTCAAGTTTGGTAGCACTACCAGAAACCTTCATTCAGTGTGTGGGCTGAGCTAGTCTGTCTGGGCTGGCGTGAGCTGGTGCCCTTGCTACCCGTGCTACAAAGCTTTAAAGTTCGCAAAATCGGACTATGAAGCTCTGTTGGTACTTTGATATTTTGACTATGAAGTGCTAGTGAGAGTAGAAATAGGTTGCACATGTTCTGCTAGAAGTAAATATGACAGCGCAGTAAAGCAGAAATTTCGCGTCAACTAAGATATACTGTACGACTAATTTAAGTATAGCTACGAACTAGGGGATTTTTTTTCTAAAAGACCAACTAGTTTTCTTTTCATCAGAGCTTGTGATACTGCTTTTGAGCTGCCAGCTCTGAGGATAATGCGCCCGGGGGGGTCTTGGGAGACCTGGACCTATGGGAGGTTCTACCACGACATGAAGGCCGCGTCCAAGGCCTTCATCAAGTTAGGAAAGTTCATACACCTTTTATACATGTACAGTGTCGTTAGGGTTTCAAGTAGTTTCTTGACTCCCAGTTTTGCAACTTCCAGGGCTCGAAGAAAGTCACTCTGTCTGCATCTGCTCGTTCAACTGTCCCGAGTGGTTCATCTCCAATGTAGCCGTCATCTTCGCGGGCGGAATCTCCTGCGGAATCCCCACAAATGTTGCCATGGATCGTATGAGGTTCGTTTTCTTTGTGCCATTTGTTGCATAAGCATTGCTCATTTTGTGAAGTGATCAATGAAGTGTAAGGAGTTCACTTTCGTGATTCTCAGGTCCGTCTTAAAGGAAATCCGCTCCAACTTTGTGGTGGTCGAAGACGCATCCGCCGTCAAGAAGGTCCTCGCGGCCGCTGAATCAGCCGCACCCACTGCGGCCGCGGAGTCCAAGAAGTTCTCGGAGCTGCCGCACCTCAAGAAAATCATCCAGATAGACGGAGACGTCGTGGACACCGATCCTCGTGTCATCAGGTGGGCTACTTGAGAGATCATTTTGGAGTCTTTACTTTACTTTCTGTCTCACAGCTGGTCCGAGCTGATCCAACTTGGCAGGGAGATCCCTGACGGTCTTGACCTCATCCAGAGGCTGCAGGAGTTGTCAGTAAACCAATGCTGCTCCATTGTGTACACCGCGGGCACCACTGGAGAACCAAAAGGTGCAAGAAAAGTATTAATCGGCAACGCCGTGACTGTAACAGTAGTAGCAGAAATGTTTCCCTCTTACATGTACGTAGGTGTCATGCTATCCCATGATAACATTGTCTGGACGGTGCTCTCCATGATGGTCGCGTTCGACCTCAAGCCCCACATGGAGGTCTTCCTTAGTTACCTTCCCCTCGACAACATCATGAGCTTGATCATGGACTTGTGGCTGCCGCTATTTTCGCAGGTGTTGAACAACTCCGTGTGGTTTATCATAACAAAATTCATGATTAGCACTGACGGACTCTGCCCTAAGGGCACCGTCTGCTTTGCTGAGCGATATTGCCTGCGTCGAGGCCGCCTACTTGAGACCTTGTTGGAGGTGAGACCCACCAGGTTCGTGGCAACGCCGAGGATCTTGGAGAGGATGCAGGAAGCCGTGACGTCGGGGATCCTGGGCCCAGTGTCTTCTGCGCCCCGACGTTTCGCGATCAGGAGGTCCATGCAAGCGGCGCAGATGAAGCACCACAAACAGACAAGCAGCAGCTTTTGGTACAGGTGAATTGATCGAAATGACGAATGTAATCCTGTGACGTGAACACACCCTAAGACTCTGTTTCCACAGGATAGGGCACCTGTTGCTCTACTCCAAGGTGAAGGATTCCTTGGGCCTGGACCGCTGCGTCACCCTGTACAATCCCGAGGGGACCCTCAAGGCCACGGTGGACGAATTCTTCAAGGGTATCGACCTGCCAGTCATGAGCGGCTACGGACTTGCAGAAACCACTGGTAAGACAAGCAGCGCTTGATGGAATGGATGCAAAGATGTATTTTTCAGGCGCTTGCATGGTGAACTGGCGACACCTCCTCCGCAGCTGCGGCCGTCAGTTGCCTGGGATCCGCATCAAGTTGGTCAACGTCAACCAGGCAATGTTTAAAGTTCTGTCTGAAAGGCGATGACACCGCAAAACTAAAGCAAAATGATTAATAGGCTTCTTCCAACGAGGAAGCGTCCAAGAAGACCGAATTGTTCGTCCACGGCCGCTCTGTGGCCATGGGGTACTTGGGTCAGGAGATCCCAAGCGACCCCGAAGGCTTCTTCAGGACTGGAGACCTCGCAGTCGTGGACCAAGGAAATTTCTACATAACAGGTAAATTGATGACATCAGTCCGATGTGAGCTTTGTTGGTCGATCAACGGAAATAAAAAATGACGTCATTAAGAAGCAGTGATTGCAGTGACTCGTGCTCACGTCTTTTCGACGAAATTGTCAATCGCTGACACTTTTTCCGTCGTCAGGACGTGTTTGCGACCTGCTGGTGACCACGGACCTGGCCATGGTCTCCCCGGCGCCGCTGGAGGATATCTTGTTGGCCTCGCTGCCCTGCCTTTCCCAGGCCATGGTCATCGGGAATGGCAGGAAGCACCTGGCGGCCCTGCTTACGTTGAGGGCTGACGGGATGGCGAGCAAGGGGCTGGCAGATGCGGCCAAGATCTGGTGTCGTCGGGTTAGGCTTATTGTTTCTGATCGCTTTTAGATCGCTTTTACACTAGACCATTTTTGCATTGCGTGACCAAGACTTTTCAGTGGATGATGTAGCCCACTATTCACGCGGTTGTAGGTCGTACCACAGTGCTTTGGGGCTTCACGTGTTTGATTTCTTCCGACTAGATTGGGAGCAAGGCCGAGGCGGTGGAGGACGTGATCAAGCTGAGGGACGAGAGAGTCTTCCACGCCATCCAGGCAAGTACCTTACTCGACAAGACATAAAAGTAGTCAAAGTAGATACTTTTTTTCGTTCTTTGATCAGGAGGCCATCGACGATCTGAACAGCCTCTCGCCGTCGAAGGCCACGAGGATCCAAAACTGGACTCTGCTTCCCAGGTTTTGAGGCATCCTGCGAAGTTGCGGTGGCTTTGTCAACCTTTTTCTTTTCCAGGGAATTTTCCGGTGATGAGATCGTTCCTGGGACGTCCAAGCTGAGGCGCCAGTACATCGAGGACAAGTACGCGTTGGCCATAGACAAGCTCTACGCGTAGACAGTGAATTTTTTTGTTGTCTTGCTCAAGTAAAATAGCACTCATCGTCTTGAACACCCCCCGGATTTGTACCATGTAGAGGCAAAAACAGAACTTTTGGGACACCCGGTAGTTTGCACATCAATGTGGGAAGAGACTTGCTCACCTGGTGTTCTATGCATATTAATCAAGGGCCGCTAGAGCAAGAGTCGAAAGACTTTTGAGCCATCCTGTAGCTGTGAATCCGCTGCACTTGCATAAGTACAAAAGTTCTTTGAGGAAAAAAAACCCTGAACGCAGATGTCTTAACCATGAATGTGACACATATTCAAGGGCCTTCAGTTGCATAGGGATGCAACTGTCTTCCGAAAAGAGAAGTTGTCCGCAGGTGTCTTGCCATGAATATGACTGAATGGCTACCGGGATGGCCCGAAAACGACGTCCCCATCATCAGATAAAGGCGCAGCTCACCCAACCAGACAAAGGCACATTCAAGCAATTGTCTGGCGGAGCGCCAGGCCAGGAGGCGCAACAGGGTGCGAGGGAAGTCTTTGCCCTGCGTAGAGGAGTGTACAGTAGATCCACCAAGTAGAACGAACAGATGGCGTATGTCAAGATGACCTGTCCTGGCCCTTCTGGCCCTTCTGGCCCCTCTGGCCGTCCTTGCCCTCCTTGCCCTCCTTGCCCTCCTGGGCCTCCTGGCCCTCCTGGCCCTTCTTGCCCTCCTGGCCCACCGAATAGATCTTGGCAAAGTGGAACATGGTGGAGGTGATGACACAGACTGTGTAGCACAGTCTATCCAAACTCTCAAAGGACTTTATAGGAGGCACGCAGAGGGTAACAATCTGCACTGTATTAATTTACATTATTGCACTTCAGCGTGGTCGCAAATATTGCCCTCATGCTACATCTCAATGTAGCTGTCTTCAGCTGTCACGTGGCGCGTTCGAACAGAAACAGCACTGGCATTGCAGCGCTGGAACGGTTACTCTGAATAGATTTTTCAGGGTTTGTCATTGAACATTGGCCCATCAGCAACACTTTGTTTTTCTTCATGCCTCAGCCTAGAGGCTGATCAATCTGACTCTGAAGTAAATCCCACAACGTTGACCAATGTGGTCCCACAAGGGCCCATGCCCTGGTAGGCAAGTCTGCCGCTGGGGCCCGTGGGGAGTCCCCCCTCTCTGGCTCCGGAGTAGTGGCTCTCTTCAAAGACTTCAAGACTACGGCTTTCATGAATTCAAAGGGCATCAAGATGTTCGGACATGTCCCTCATTCGCCAGTGCCGAGCGGAGCTTGGCTCTTCCCTGCCCTAAAGCAGTATTTAGTCGGCATTTGAGGACATTTGAGAACATTTGAGGACATTTGAGAACATTTGAAGACCTGGCGAGCCTCCGAGCCCCAGCGCAGCCTTTTTTTTCAACCGAGTGTCAAAAGACGGTCTCTCGCCAGCCTTTGCAGAGTGGCGCCAGAGATGGGTGGAAATGAGTCAATGTTGAAACAGTTCAGGCTGGCTTCTGCTTGACCGACGCCTCCTGTTGCCCATAGAAGCCTTTGGATGCTTCCCCCCTGCCCATGTCTCTACAGTGACCTCGTCCCATCCGCGCGGCCTCCATGGCCTCCTCCGAAGAGTTCGTGACTACGGCAGTGTTGTGGTCTTCATACCGACCTCGAGACTCTGGACAAGCACAGGGCAAGTCTGATCCGTCGCAGGACAGAAATTGACCTAGCAGCAACGAAGAAGCTTGGACAAGTGACAGAGAAGACATCCCGAACGATCTCAAAACCTTGATATCCGGAGCTTCTTTAAGTCAGGGCAGAGACTGGCTCGACACCCTGTACTGCTGTACCGTAAATGTTCCCTTCCCCAAGAGTTTTTGGATGGACTTTTAGGCCCTTCTTCCTCCTTGCCCATGAGTGCGCGCCCGTGTGTGTGTGTGTGTATGTGTCTGTGCTTGCGTCCTTGAAAGTTCAAGAGGAAATCTGATGTTGCAGGAAAGAGGAAGCGAAAAATAGTTGTTGCTGGATCCAGAAAACAAACTAACGCATGTTTGTTTGTGGATGCCCAATGAAATTTTATTCTATTTCACGTATGGGCAAAAAAAAGATCATGCGCACATTTGGGAAGAAACAGGAAGGCGCAACTAAAGAGAACCCCCTCGTCGTGCGTCTTGGTGAAGTTGTAGACCTGTTTAAAGGCGTCCTAATCTCTTCCAGCTTGCTGGAGGGCAACTTCTCCAAGATGGCTGTTTTCAGGGACTGTGAGGGCAAAAAACCCCACTCCCATCAGCATCTTTGCATTTATGAATATGCTTATCCTCATCTCACAGGACGAAATTCTCGGCGAGACAATAAAGCCAAGCGTCATGCAAAGTAATTGATCAGTGTCTGGTGGAGTTTTAGTTGCACGATGCGTCTTCTCTCTGCCAAACCTTTAAAATGTTGGAGGAAAGGACGATTTGTGTGAATGTGTGACAGCCACTAAGCTGTTGCAGCCAGCAAGCTGCTGTCATTACTGCTGCTGCTGCTGCTGGCTAACCCCTGCCAGCGGGAGAAGGAAGAAGAAAGAATTGCTACACAATGCATTATACCAAACTTGAGTTGGCCAGACCTTCAACACTACATAAACATCTGCCATATATATCTTTATATATACATATATATTTCCACTTAATAAGTGTGTGTGTGTCTGAGAGAGAGAGAGAGCAGCAGTACTGATCCACACTTGGTCTGGAATAGCACGCAGTTGCTTCAAAGGGAGCGCTTGGAGCTGCCAAATTTGGAGTAAACGCGCCTTAAGAAGCAACGAAAGAAGGAAGCCAATATGCTAGTTGGCCAGGAATGGGGTTGGGCGGCAGGAGAAACATCTCCTCCACGCCCCTCGGCCAGACAGAAGGAGCCCAGAAGCGAGGTGGAAAGGTGAAGTCGTGCAACGCGCGGTCAAGTACTCGAACAGTTTTGTTTCGTCGAGACTCTGGAGAGTGAGGGAGGGATATGAAGGGAAGGAGGGGTATGGAAGAGCAGCTGAGAGGGGTAAAATCGTTATATTGCAACCACACAACAGAGTGCGAGGATGATAATAAGAGTGACAATAATGATGACGGCGATATCAGAGGCAAAAAAAATGTATGTGTGTTTGAGGAGACGTCTAGAATAAGTGAAAGCGTTGTTATGCACTTGGAGAAGGTCTCTAGAGTGCTTCTGGTTGTTCTCTCCGAGCCAGTTCAGTTCATTCCCCGTCCAACCATGAATGCTCCGAATTCAAATGGTGAAATATTGACTTGAACTTGAGACCAAAAATTGGCACTTTGTGGAAAGCGCTTGTGTACGGACAATTCGCTTGCCCATTAAAGCTGCTCGAGTGCTCGAGTGCCAGCAGCAGCAGGAAAATGGCACAAACACACACGAAGGGGGGGGGGAGGGGGGTAGATGGCAATTTCGTTTCCGTCATGTCTTCTTCGACGCGCGTGCGCGCGCGCGTTTGGCGAAAGTTTGCATTGCGAAATCGCTAATCAATCAGAAGAAGAAGAAGAAGTTCACTAACATTTCTCTGCCTTATCCTGAGTTCGGCTCGAGTTGAGCCCGAGAGAAAAAGACATCTCCATTTCTTCCGCGTCAAAGTCTTCGTCCCCCATCCAGACACTAAAGTGTAATTAATTAGCTACTTATGAGGCCACTTTCTTGACATTTTGGTGCGTTTGAAAGCAGCAGTTGCGTTAGCTGTCGGTTGCTGCTGCAACTCCCGCTGCCACTCCCTCCTTCCCTCCCTCCCTCCTTCCCTCCCTCCCTCCCTCCCTCCCTCCCTCCCTCCCTCCCCGGGTTTCTTTGTCTCCTTTGTGCGGATCAGCTGTTCTCTATCTCTCCCCGCGTGTGTCTGCATGGCAGAGAGAGAGAGAGAGAGAAATTGTGCTACAGTCACTTTACAGACAAGCATTTTGTGAGTTATGATGCGCTTTACAGCTCACTCCACCAGACAAATGGTCAAGCTCGACACATGGTGGAAGTGACGACACCTGCAGGATTTTCGCCGGTGAGTTCAGATGATGCCGCCTAAATCGTCCACGTTCAGCCTGAGCCAGATCAAACTAGGCTGAAAGATCTGCAACTTGATTTAGATTGAGGCCCGCCGAAGAAGAATCAGCTTCAGCCCGGTCGAATTGCACTGAGAGATATTTGTGATGCAGCCGCGGAGAAGAAGCTGCGAGAAAGAATATTTCGTCACAAAATCATCATTCTTTTTTTTAAAAAAAAATGTGTTGAGCCCTGATTTCTTCTCCTTCTCCTTCTCCTCCCCACTTTCCCACATGTTTCACGTGTGCAGCAGGTTTAATACGAGGAGGTTCTTTCACTTGCTCCGAAATTGCATAATTGCACGCGAAGAAGCGGAATCATAACTGGAGACAGACAGGAAATTTCCACGAAATTTTGAATTTTTGCCACTGCCAACGAGTGGACGGAAGAAGCAACAAAAACTAAGCTGCTCCTCCAGAGGTGAGATTGTGACGGATACAAACAACGAGTACCTGAGTACCTGAGCAGTACAGGTGAAGTACAGCAACGCAGCTCGATCCACTCAAAAAAGTCGATGCGTCGTCGAAAGAGTGTCTAGACGTATCAAATAAAAGTTTTTTTCTGGCAAATTTGTGCCGACTTTTTTAGATTCTTTTCCCCCTTCCCCGGGAAGCACGTTGTTGTCCTCTGGAAAGTTTAACAAACTGTTTGAGGAAAGTTTGGAAATCCACCCACAACCTTTGTCTATCTCAACAGCATCAATTTACTTAAAGTCTTTGGCTTTGGCGCAGATTCTGTGGCAGAATTTCAGGCTTTTTTATGTGGGTCATGAAATGCAACTGTTAGGCCTACATCAGGCCTGTAGGAGATCGAAGAAGCGTCGATACTTTTAGGAGGGTCAAGAGGTTGCCACAGTCAAGGATTTATTGACAGAAATGTAAGCATGAAAAGAGAGAATCCAGTGGTTTTTTTCTTTTTTGCAACTTGATGCACAGGCAATTTTTAAACTTGTAGGATGTGACGAAACTTGACAGATCATACACATTGCGCAAACTGTTGAGACAAACACACAAAGTATGTGGTGATTACGTCCACACATGTATGTCGGGCTTCTGTTTGCGCGCACCTTAAGGTTGCGTTAACCTGCCCAAACTTTTTGGAGGACAACCCTCAGATGTGCAAGGCAAAAGCAAACAAAAGGCCTGACTGTTCTGAGTTTGACTCACTTCTACCCTTATCAGGAAACCTGACAGTTTCTTTTTTTTTTATTTATCCCAATGTGACTCATGACCCCGTTCTGGTCATGTTACTAAACATGACCTCCAACAGGTTCTCCACAGTCATCATATTATAAAGTTGATCTTGTTTTCCATGAAGCAACAGAAATGTTGTTGCTTTTGTGCACAGAAATCTTCTTCTTCTCCTCCCTCTTCTCCTTCCTCCACCTGCCGCTTGGAGGCTCGTTTGCACTAGCAGATTTGACGAAGCAGCAGCTTTTCCAAAAAGCAGACACGTTCAACTGCACCTTAAGCAGCAGCAGCAGCAGCAGCAGGGAGCAAAGGAAAAAAAATCTCTCTTTTGTTGACTGCAGCAGCAAAGTTTCCCTTCGAAAATAACTAACAAAGAAGAGACGAAATTCGTGGCCGAGGCTTAACCCCTCTCCTCCCCCCTTTCCTCCCTGGCCCCCCCTTGTCGGGGCGAAAAATGGCCGATAATGGGTTGGGAAAAATCGGGGTAGTAGCAGAGAAATGAGCAAGAGTTGAAAACTCCACCAGACCCCACCTGCCGTGGAGAGAAAAAAAAACTTTGTCAAGTCGAGCAGGTGAAACAGCCTTTTATAGCACAATGTTCCACTGTTATGCCCAAAGTTTATTTCATTTTTTTTTTGCTTAGAGGACACCGTTGCAGATCTGGGACAATTTAGAGGCCCCAGACAACTGTGCGCTTGTGCATACCTGGTTGCGTGCGCGCGTGCGCACGCGAAACTTTCTTTTTGAACATGTGGGAAACGCAGGCAAGTGTAATTGGACGGGAAAGTTTGTGGAGGATGGATGGATAGGGGGAGGGAGGGGTAAGGGGGAGGGGAAAGGGGGAGGGGTGGAGGGAGCAGCAAAACGGTCTTTTTCGGCCTGAAATGTTACCATTTCTCAATTTCTGGCCTCCAACAGCTTAAATTTCTCCCAGGGCAGTCACGTTTTGCAAGTACCACAGTGCTAATTATGTGCACAATAGGTTAATTGACAAGGTTGTTGTTGCAGCAGCTGCTGCTGCTGCTGCATCTCCAGTCGATGCAAGGTTAAGCGTATGAAAGTTAAGGCAGCGGCACAAAAATTCACTGTTTTGGCCAATAATCCAGTCTCTTTTGTACTCAGAAATGCGCTTCCTCAGCTCTTGCTGAAAAGAAAAAAAAACCAATCTGCAGTCTTATCTCTGAGTCTGCACAAAGCTGATTGACTGACACAAACACAAGGCAAAAGGGGCGAAGTGAGTAAAGTCAGCAATTATAATTTTTCGGTGAATTAAATCACTGCAAAGCAGCAGGTGCGGAACAATAGTAATAATAATAATGCAGAGAGAGAGAGAGGGAGGGAAAAACACTGCTCAGAGATCAGAAAATCTGATAAGCTGCCTTGTCTTGTCTGTGAATTTGTGTCCACGTTTGTGCATGCAAATTTTGGAGGATGAAGAAGAACAGTTGAAGGTGCGGTTGACGGCGAAAAAAAGGAGTGGTGTGAGCGCGGCTTAAGCTAGAAATGCAGAGAAAAGACTGACAAAGAAGGAGGAAAATTCTTTCTTTCTTTCTCTCTTCCTTTCTTCCTCTCTCTCCTCGCCAACAATGACTTTTGTAGTGTCGAGTAGAGAGTTCTTCAGTGCGTCATTTATTGAATTTTATCTGATCCTCCGTTTTATGCGAATCCGCTTTACGTATTTGCTGCTCCTCTGGTGGTGGCTGAACCAGCCCTTCTGCTTCTCCTTGAAGTCGGTGACGTTGGCGTCTGCCAGACAATATTGAAGGATCCACGCACTCAGGCAGACTCAGGCAGGCGTGGATACCCGAGGGAAGACGTCTGGCACGACGGAATATGAAAAGTGCTCTGCAGGTGTTGCTGTTGGTGCCCATTTCGTGCTCGGTGTCCGTGTGGGGGGACAAGGATATCAGTAGAATTAATCCATTAGTGTATGTGGGAACGCTTAGAGAGAGAGAATTGGTCTCAATTGAGAGAGGATGGCGTGATCAAGGCCACCTCACCATAGTCCTTGGTAGGCCTACACAGGAGGCCTAGCAGCAGCAGCAGCGGCGGCGGCGGCGGCGGCGGCAGCAGCAGCAGCAGCAGGGGCCAAAAAAAATTCGTGCGACGTCACCCGAAAATTGCGCGAAACAGCTTCAGTTTTTGAGGCTCCTCGTTCGTTGTCTTCAAGGCTCTTCTGACTGGCACCGGAGAAATGCCAGAAAAGAGCGAAATCGATCCCGTCTGGCATAAAAAGTGCGGTGTCCTTGGCCAAATGAAGCAACTTTGTGTACTGTTCCAGGTTGGGCCCGTCCGGGGCCTCTTTTAAAACCACCGCAACGCAACAAAAAAGCTGGCAAAACCCGGAAGAGGCAGCAAAAGAGGAAGAGTATTTTTTCTCTCTCTCTCACACACACAGAGGGGGATTGTTTATACCGCTATTCACACAGGTAATAGGAAGAACTAACTGTAGGCAGCTTTGTATGCAAATGTTGGCGAAAACTTCATGAAATATTCGCCAAAATACACACAGACTTTCTTTGAAAAAACAAAATCAGTCACAACTTGAGTGAGAACACAGACTTTGTGTCCTTGAGGAAGACTTTTTCACCCAGTCTTTACACAAAAAAGTTAAAACACTGGGAGAAGATTAGAACAAATCATGACAACGTACGAATGTTATGAATTTACGCACTGAGACAGAAATCATGAAGGTTTTTTCTTCCGTGTTATGGTTGCTCCTACAGAGAAAGCAGCAGGCCTTTCTCTCTCTTGCTGCAGCTCCTAAACATGCACGAGTTCTGAAGCTCAGCAGCTCTGTTGACGTCGTGGTTAACAGGTGTGTTGTACACCTATATAACCTTTACTTATATAATAACACAATAGGTGTGGGACGCGATGCGAACTTTTCGTCGCCAGTGCAGAGTTCTGACCTCACTTTTGAGGCGTTTTTATACGAGCACATTATGTAACTGTCCCTGCCAGGGGGGGGGACAGGGAGGAAGAACAAAAAGGGGGATCAGGAGAGGCCCTTAAGAGGCCTACCAAACAGTCATCATTGCGTTACGTAACGGACAAAGACAGTAGTTAGCGTGAGGAGAGGGAAAAAATGGGCCTTTAAGCGCAGGGCCTGAATTGAAGAGGATTCCCCCTTTGAGAGAGAGAGAGAGAGAAATAGCAAAACGCCCCAATTTGTCACAAAATTCCCCCTCGAGGAGATTTTTTCCCCCTTCTCCAGGCGGATTTCCCCTACTCTGACTGAGCTTTTAAAACATTTTGTTCTTTATGCCGGATCCGTGATCGTGAAAACCTCTGGATTCCCCTGGATATTTTTGTTGTCCTGTTGGGAAGGAAGGCACATGAAGCTGCTGCCACAGCTTGCCACTCCGCCAGTCCAGCTGCCGCAGCAGCAGCAGCAGCAGCTGATTCATAACGGCCGGGAGGAGCTAAACCTTTACCCAGTTGGTTTAATTTTCGGACGATTCCGCCACTTCTCGGTGTCTTTTTTTTGTCTTTGTCGCCACAAAGAAGACTGAGGTTTTAGCTTAGTTAAGTCCTGTGCTAAATAATAGCGCTCTTGAAGACAAATGCTGACCATTTAGAGGGACGACTTACAAACATTTCCAGTCATTAATAAGTATGTCAAGACAAATCTTGACCACTTAGAGGGCATTGCTGTATTTTTTCATCTCTTTTTCCTACCCAACTGTTGTTTTTACTAGTGTATTTTGTCAGTCACCCCTGGCCCTTCCACGCAGCCACCCCCTGGTGAAGCTGCATGTGCGACATCCCCCAAGTAGTCGGAGTAGAAGAAGAAGCTCTGTTGGTTGCCAAAAACTTGCAAGGCCTTAATACAATTGATAACAGTTGGGGACAAAGGAAAAAAAATGAGCCATCAGTGGTTCTCAAGGCGAGGAACTCGCACGCGCGCACGCACGCGGGCACGCGCGCGCGCGCAGTCGAGCCTCAATTTTTTTTTTGCTTTGAAACCACAGAAAAAAAAGATAAAAATTCTTGGACACAAAAAGCTCGACACAGGGGAGAGAATAAAGGATGTGTGTGAAACTTCTTGCCAGTCTTCTAACTTGGCTAAAATGTTGCAAGTATAGTTAACACTCGTTGCAGTAATCTTTAAATCGTCTCGGCGGACCTGATTTTTCCTTAAAGATAAAACCAGTCCTGTGTGGTATAAGTTGTACCTTGTGGGAAGCGCTGGCTGCGGAACCCCCCGAAGACGGAGGAGGAGAAGAAATGTGAGGAGTTGAAGAAGAAGCTCCATGAAAACGTGGCTATTGACGTGCGTGCGTTTTTTTTTTTTTTTGGGCGGCCATTTATTTTGCAAAAATGCAACGCCAACAACGAGGCCTTTTAAGGCAGCCACTGAAGGTCAGAGGCATAAAAAACACTCACTCACTGTGTCTGTCTGTCTGTCTGTCTGTCAGGACATGCGAACACAGCAGGGCAGAGCAAAACCACTGACCGAGAAATCCCAGAATTCCTTGAAATTTTCACCTTGTGACCCTCGATGTGCGAAAAGAGCGCGAAAAAAGCCTGCAAACTGCATCCAATGGCCCGGATTTTTTTGCCAAACGAGCAGCTTCCGCGTGTTTAGAAGCTGCGCACCTGAGTACTTGATATTTTGCAGGAGGAGGCAAAAAATGGGCGAGATTTCATGTTTATTTTTCTAATAAACCAGGCCGAGGCTGCTTCTCCTCCTCTCTCTGCTTCAGCCTCGGCCCTGAAGTTTTCCTGAGTGATTTATCAGCTGTCTCTGTAAGTGTGCCTTGCCCAGTTCTTCCTTTCTTGGAGTGAGAAAAATGGGAAATCTTCTTATGGAGGATGAGATGAGAGTTTCATGACTCGAGCGAACATTTTGTTTAGCCCAACTTTGTGCCATGACCGCACTGCACAGTGAAGCTGCAGAAAGGTTCTTCTCACTCCACCGCACGTGCGAATGCTTTTTGGCTCAAAAAAGTGATAAAAGCGGGCTCCTGTCAGTCAGCTGCACATTGATTTCCCAACTTTTTGCTCGACGACCAAGCCTTATCATTGAGTAATAATAATCGTCTTGTCTACACATCTGCAATGTACCAGGCCTTGCTAGGCATCATCATCGGTCTCAAGGACAAAAGATTCAAATGCTCTAAGAACCGGTTGAGGGAGGAGGAGAAGGAGGAATCGCTCTCATTGTCGTACACGTATGGGCCTCATGCTGCGTATGAGTCAAAAAAAATGGGCCAAGAAGAAAAAGGGTCAACTCATTTGCGGAGAAGGAGGGGGATGGTAGTGTGTGTATACATATGTGCAGTAGGTAGGCTTTCTCTCTCTCTCTCACTGTCTGTCTGTCTCTGCATTCATACCGTGTGAGCCGCCAAGAACGAGTCCGTCGCCGGCTTTCTCACTCGTGTGGCTGCTGCCACGGCGACAACGTGGTCAAGATTCCTCTGTTTGGGCTCACACGATCCTGACGCGTGACAGGAATGTTAGCTAAAAGTTTCTGCTCTCAGTGCCTGCGAAACTTCTTGATAGGAATAAGGTAACGAATATCTTGAGTCACGAGCCTGAGAATGACTCGATTTTGGGAGCTGGTTTTTTTTTTGGGTGGGGGGGGGGGCAACGTTGTATTCCCCCCCCCCCTTTTTGGGGGAGGGGGCCGGCTTGGGAAAGGCGAAAAGTAAAACAGGCCCTAAACATTATTCTTTGTTTTGCATCACACACATATGAAGGCACTGGCTCATGAGTACACAAATGCACGCACGCACAGATGCAGCCTGACATGTGATCTAAAGGCAGAAAGGAAAGAAAGGGAAAAATGGCCAAAAAGCCTAATTTTCAGTCAAATCAAAAGTGTTTTGTTTTCCCAAAATTGCACAAAAAAGGGGTTGCAGCAGCCGCTGCGTGTTTGGCGGACCACACACATCAACGTGCCATGGAAATGTGTGTATTTGTTCTACACGTGAAGCCATCGACGCATGCTCGACGTACGCGCTCACCCACGCGCGCGCACCCACCGGCGGCGGGCGCGGCGCGCGCAGGCGCACGTACTGTACCGTTTAAAGGCAAAGCAAGCAGCAGAACAAAGAAGGCCATCCTTGCTGCCGCTGCAGCAGCAGCTGCTGCTGCTGCTGCTGCTGCTGCTGTTGGTAGTCACAAGCAAGACTTAAAGGTTGTTCTTAGGTTGGTTACTCATAAAAGTGGAAATGTGGAGTGGGGGGATTTGAAGGAGGAGGAGGAAATTCGGAAAAAGTCATTTTTTTTGAGGGGGGGGAAAAAAAAGAAATGCTGATCTTTTCTGACAAAGAAGAAGAATCTGGCCGAAAATGCTGGTAACAGAAGCTGCTGCTGCTGCCGCCGCTGCCGCTGCCGCCGCCGCCGCCGCCGCCGCCGCCGCTGTCTGCACACGCGGGAAGAGAGAGAAAGAGAAGGCGCGCGCGCGTTATCGCTCCAGAACACACGCGCGCACGCACGCGGACACGCACGCACTCAGTCGTTAATCGTCGGCCGTCAGGAGAGGAGCTTGGCACGATTTTCATAGAAGAAGAAAGACCCTTGTGTTAACCAATAATTTGGCAGTCAAAAACCACTCTGAAAGTGTGCTAAAAATAACAGTCGACAGCTGAGCGAGGTAAGATAACGTGGATCTGCTCAACAAGTGCAGAATGATATTCTTTCTTTCTACTGTGCAGTATTAGGCTGTTATCGTATCAGATTTCGTCAATCGCAATATTCCACTGTTTAAAATGCTCCACCAGACAACAGCTGGCAGCGCGCGCGCGCACACACACACACACACGTGCTTCATAGGTCTCCTTCTGCAAAGGCCTCTTAAGTCATGTTGTTATTGCCAGGAAAAAAAGATCCATGCAATTTTCTGAGTAACGTCCGAGAAAACCTCTCTCAGCTGCTTTTGTTTGCCCTCGGAGAAGAGAAAAGCACACACAGGAGAGATAATTTCCGAGAAGGCGGTCGGTGACGTCTGCACTCACATCTCTATTGTTTAAAGACACAGACATGCAAATATGTGGAAAGTTGGAAAGTTCGACGGCGATGACACTCCTGGGCCCGTTCTCAGTCCATTTCCGCTCGGACTTTCAAAGGGAAAACTACTTTCGCTGATGAGATTTCCTCCCTCCCTCCCGGGGAGAAGGCGGAAAAGGCCAACGCGGTCTCCTCCGCCTCCTCCGCTATTTTCCACGCGAATTCGCTTTCGCGCACGGGGAAGAAAAGTGAAAGCTCCTCACTTATTAGTCGGATTCCGCTTTGTGCGTGCTCGCGTGCGCGCTCGCGTGCCGGAGGTGTTGACTCCTCGGGGCCGAGTGCGTAGTTGTCGAGGCCGCCGCATCTGGAAGAGGCCGCCGATTCGACTCCGACGCATTTTCGCTCAGTCAAACCTGTATTTCGCTCATGACGTTTGACGTAACATTTTGCTCCGTTTCTTGCAGGGTTTTCATTCCGTCGTCGAGGCCGCTCCAAATGAGACACTTTGGAGGACAGAGGGAAAGACTGCGACCTCGTTCCTCCCGCTCTCTCCCAAGAAGAAGACTTTTTCTCTGTCGGTGCATTTAGGCTGTGTGTGAAAGCCCCAGAAAAAGAGCCTCATCACATAGAAAAATCTGTGAGACCAACGTGCTAAAAATAGGAACATCTCACCTCTCCTGTCAAAGCTGCTTAGGAGGAAAAGTGATACAAGGAGGGAGAAGAGGAAGAAGAGGAGGTCCCCAACCAACCAACAACACTTCCCCCATCTCCTTGCATCTATCTTTGTCGCCAGCAAAAGCCCTCATAGCCCCCAGCTCATACGCACACACACGGGCGGGAGAGCCAAGAAGAGGAATCTTATGCCAATTTGGCCCGAAGTAAAAACGCAGCCCCCTCCCCTTCCCCGACGGAGACGACCACCTCCAACTACACGAGCAGGAGGAGGAGGCGAAGGAGGCGAGGAAGGAGAAGGAGAGATATGACTCGCATCGTCAAGTACGCGTCTGCGGCGTCATCCTGGTTCACCAGCCGCAGGGTCAGATCCTCGGGCGCGTCCAGGGAGGAGCGCAAGCGCGTGCTCAAGACGTCGGTACGCAAGCTCAAAGAGATCGAGGACCCGGAGACGTTCCTCAGGAGGTCCGTACTTATCAACAACACCATGAAGAGGCTGCAGACTGAGATCAAGTCCGAGAAGAAGAGGGCCAAGATGGCGTCGCTGCTCTACTCGCAGGAAGAGGATCGCCTGCCCACCGCCGCGGCCGCCGCCGCGGCGGCGCAGATCATCAGCTCCGAGGAAGAAGAGGCAGATCTGTCAATGTCTTCCTCAGATACCTCTTCCAATTCATCCTCGTCATCCTCTTCTTCCAGCGAGAGTGAAGAGGAGGAGGACGAGGAGGAGGAGGAGGAGGAAGAGGAGGTGGTGGACGAGCAGGAGGTGGAGGGCGACGAGGCAGAAGTAGGAGATGAGGAGCCGATGGACAAGGAAGAAGAGGACGACCTCAAGTCAGCGTCTGCTCTCATCAAGCGCAAGAAGCTCGACGAAGAGGACTCCGAGGACCTCTTCCGCGAGGTCTACATGCCTCCTCCGATCTCCCCGCCGCAGCAGCTCGTGGACACGTCCAAGCTGTCCTCCAAAGAGGAGGACTGCTGCTGGTACGACAAGACGTCCGAATCTAGTCCTCTGGAGTCCATGGACTCTACCTCGTCGTCAGCCTTGTGGATCCAGGACTTGAACACTGCGTCGTCCGACTGCTTCTCCTCCTCATTCTCCTGGACGACTCAGGACTCCCCCGCAGCAGATAACTCGCAGGAGTGCAAGGTCGGGGCTGCCGCCGCCGCTGCAGCCGCTGCAGCCGCCGCCGCCGTCGTCGTTGGGAGCAACAGCTGCTCCGCCGCCGAGACTCCCAGTACAAGCTGTTCCGACTCGTCCACGTCCTCCTCGTGCTACTCCTCCTCTTTCAATTACTTGCCCGGGCAGACGACCACGTCGAGTAAGCGGTTCTCCTGCGGCCAGTCGTCCCTCTTCGGGGAGTTGCAGTCCGTGGTCTTTAACAGTCTGATCGCCTCCCTCGAGTCCTAGCAATGAAGTCCAACAAGAAGTCCAAGAAGAAGAAGAAGAAGAAAAGAAGAAGCCTCCACTGCTACTGGCGCTGGAGGTGACGTTAGGCGCAAAAGTGCTTATTCATTGTCAGAATACACATGTGACGAGTACATACTAAGAAAAAAATGACTCGGTGCTTTGGCATTTGTATGTACTTTACCATATTTTTTCGTCACGCCTCAAGAAACACTCTTGAGTGCATAAAAAAACGTGATCTTAGCTTAGCCTTTTCGAAGCTCGTTGATTGCTTTGTTTTTTTAAAACATCTTCTCTCAGTGTGTCTGTATATATATATATATATATAACTGCAATATACGTACGCACAAGTACCTAAAATGCCAGACGTCCAAGTACCATGTGGTCTCCAACAGTGCCCAAACTGATATTTTTGTGCTTTCAATGCTTTCTCCTCGTCGTCTCGCACGTGTTTGAGTTACGGAACAGGAACTGCCAAAAGGACTCGAACTTTCCCAGCAGCTATCGATTCTGGAGAGCATGAATGAAATTAGTACGAGGCCTTTTAACAGAAAAAAAGAACGAGGAAATAATAAATATTTCCTGCTTTTTTGGGATTCAAAAACACGAGAAAAGGATGAAGGAAGAGAGATGAAAGAAAAGGAGGTTGCGTGACAGTCGCTGCTGACGCTTCCGCAAGAATAACTTCATGTCGACAACGACAACAACGGGATCAAAACAACATTTACACGATGGAGACGTCGTCGGGGTCTTCTCGCCGGCGCAATTTGTCGCCCGCCAGGCGCAAGTTCTACGCCAGACCAGAGTCGCTGCGCGGTCGCCGACGCAACGACCCGGAAAACAGCGCCAGGCTGGCGCAGACCATCAGAGAGAGCGTGGTCGGCCGCAACGCGTCATTCGACGGGCCCTTCGGACGGAAAAATGCTGTCTACTGTGACTTTGTGGCCTCGGGCAAGGCCGTCAATTTCATAGAGGACTTCATCAGCGACCACGTGAGTTAGACGTCTAAATCAAACTTAGATAGTTCCCCCCTCCCCCCCCCCCCTCCGGTCATTCTTTTTTTTTTAAAAAAAAACAAATCAAACCACTCCAGGTGTTACCGTCGTACGGCAACACTCACACAACGACAACTGCAACATCGCTGCAGACTACGCACTTCAGGGACGAGTCGAGGGACATCGTGAGGAACTCGGTGAACGCCTCCGAAGACGACGCAGTTATCTTTGTGGGTTCCGGCGTCACCGGCGCAGTCCACAAACTCGTTCATGCGCTAAAGCCAAGGATAGGTGAGTAAAAGTTCACTTCCTGAAGACGCGGTGACGCTAGCAGAAAGCCCCAAAGATGGCCTCTCAGTCACCGCCATATCAAGGCATCCCAAAGGCTTGCAAAAATGGGTTCGCTCCTAGTGACAGTAATGGTGAGGGTCGATCGCGACTGTGCACCTGCACTGCTGCTTCTCTGGTCTTGCATGTGCAACACAAACAGAGCTTATGTTAGGTCTTATATGATCGTAGCAAAGAAGACGAGCGAATTTGCTGACCAGACTGGCATTGCCGTCCAAATGTATGCCAGAGTGCATCCAAAAGTGTATAAACGTTAGCGGGAGAAACATTGACTGATTAAATGCCCCTTGTCACCTTCATCAGTCACGCGGTCAAATGGACCGTAGCACCAACCTCTTGATGTGCTGAAAGTTTGCTTGGTGATGACTGTCAACTTTTTTGACGTAGATGCCGCCTCCGCGACGATCGTCTTCGCCAGCATCCTAGAGCATCACTCCAACCTCCTCCCTTGGCGCGACGCCGGCGCTGAAGTCGTCATCGTGCCGCTGGACTCCAGGGGACTCCTGGATCTTGACCATCTCAAGCGTCAGCTTGTAAAATATTCCGGGACGCCGTCGTCTCTCCTCGTTGGTGTCTTTTGCGCGGCGTCGAATGTGACCGGTGCGCTGGCGGCGGACGATGTCGCTACGACGGCGCTTCTGCATGCTTACGGTGCGCTGGCATTTTGGGACTACGCCACAGCGGCGCCGTACGTCCACATCAACGTCAACCCTGTGATCTCAGAGGGGGACACCAACAGCACACTGGCTTACAAGGACGCTGTCTTTTTCTCTCCTCACAAGTTCGTCGGTGGTGTCCAGACCCCGGGTGTCCTGGTGGCCAAAAAGGCCATCTTTCTGAATCCGGTGCCCAATGGAGGTATGAAAAACCTATATCCAAAAATTACAGCGGTATAACAAGTATGCTTCATTCATGTTTATATATTTTCATAATAACATTTAAAAATTGTACATACATCACTTCAGCTGGCGGCGGCAGCGTGTTCTTCGTGCGTCAGTCGGCTCACCGATACCTGCGTGACCTGGAGCTTCGCGAGGAAGGTGGGACCCCCGCCATTGTGGAGAGCGTCCGCGCGGCTATAGCAATCCAGCTCAAGGATGCAGTCGGCGCGGACTTCATCGTGCGCCGAGACATGGCCCTCGTCCAAAAAGCCTGGAGCAGACTTTCGAATGAAGCGCCGAACCTGGTACTCCTCGGGCGATCCTCGAGCTCCTCGATGACCCCCAGGTTGCCCGTTCTGTCCTTTCTCGTGAGACACCCCGAGACCGGATATTTCTTGCACCACAACTTTGTCTGTGCTGTCCTAAACGACCTTTACGGGGTACAGGTAAACACTCTTGGCATTATGCACAGATATGTAAATATCACGTACCGAATTTACTACGTGTAATTATGTATCCAGGCTCGCGGGGGCTGCGCCTGTGCTGGGCCGGCGGCGCAAATGCTTCTCGGGATTTCTGAGGACATGTCCAAGGACTTTGAGGACGTCCTCTTGGAGGACGAGAGGCTTGACCGAAGGCACCTAAGGAGAGGAAAGCAGGAAGGATCTTCCATGGAAATCCTCAGGCCTGGTGAGAAGTCAGCAGCTACCACAGCAGTTCGTCCGGACAACCTTTTCATTCTTTCAGGGTTCTGTCGCCTGAATCTTCCTTGGTTTTTCTCCGACAGTGACGTGGATTTTGTGCTGTCGGCCCTTGTGGACGTGTGCCAGAGGGCGTGGACCCTCCTGCCCCAGTATATCTTCAACAACGAAACCGGCGAGTGGCAACACCGGAAGAACCTTAAACACCAGGAGAGGAAGTGGCTGGGAAACATCTCCTACGACGGTGGAAGTTTTAGCTTCAATGCGGACAAAGTCGAACTCTATTATGACGTTGACGATGTCCTGGCTGAGGCTGACAAAGTTTACTCTGAAGCTCCTAAGGCAGCCTCCAAAGAGCAGGTTTGTTGGCGAAGAGATGGATTTTTTTTTGTTGGTAATGATGTATTTAGATCGATGTTTTCGCCAGGTTCCAGACCAGAGGTTGCTCTTCCAGGAAGTCTCCAGACTCAGATGGTTCCTCACCCCCTTCGAGGCCAAGCAGATCCTCCTCGGAGGATCACTGACTGAGGAAACCCGGCTTCCTTTCGAGCCGAGGACCTTCGAGAACTATGAGGGGCCTGAGGATTTTGGGTCTTACTTTAAAAATGGGGCCAACGGGTCAAGAGAGAAGCTGAAAAGAATCTTGGAGGAGATTACAGACTTAAAAGGAGTTACAGAGCCTTGGAGTTGGCTGGAAAGCCTGAAAAGAAGTCATGTGATCAATGGAAACGAAGGAAAAGAGAATTTTCAGACTGTCAAAGCAGAAAGAAGCGTTAAAAATGGTGAAGTAGGAGGTAGGAGTGAAGCTGAGCAAACTGACGTCAGCGGAGAAAGAACTTTAACTGAAGCTGAAGAAGATCGCGATGACAAGAAAGATCCTCCTACTGGTCCTGTGTCGTGTGCCCGTCCTCAGTCTCTGTCCACCCCTAGAGGAGGATACAAGTGGCACCACCCACCCAAGGAGATCTTCAAACCCTTCCTGGAGGCCGTCAACGACTTCAACATGGTCCTTCCTGGCGATCGCGTCCTGGTGTGTCTTTCTGGCGGAAAGGACTCACTCAGCCTTCTCCACACGCTCAAGCAGTACCAGTATCATTTTAGGAAGATCAACAACGGCAACACCTTTGAGCTCGGCGCTGTGACCGTGGATCCACAGAGTTCAGGGTTCGACCCTAGACCACTGATCCCCTACCTGAAGGAATTGAGCGTCCCCTACCTATACGAGGTGCAACCAATCATGGCGCAGGCCGCCAGCGCAGACTACTGCAGCTCCATCTGCGCCTTTTGCAGTCGCATGAAGAGAGGCAGGTTGTACGCAGCCGCTCGCCGCTGCAGCGACAACGGCCCCTGGAATGTGCTGGCCATGGGGCAGCACCTAGATGACTTGGCTGAGAGCTTTCTCATGTCCATCTTCCACAACGGCAGGATCAGGACTATAAAGGCGAACTACACGGTAACCTTTTGAATCTGTTGACCTGTAACGTGCTACTAATCATTCGCTCCAGGTACGTGAGGGAGACCTGCGCGTAATCCGCCCACTTTGTTACGTCCGGGAACGCCACCTGCGCGGGTTCGCCAGTGTGGCCGGTCTCCCAGTGATACCCGAGAACTGCCCAGGCTGCTTTGACAGCCCGAAGGAGCGACATCGGACGAAGCAGTTGCTGGCGGCGCAGGAACTCATCTTTCCAAGGATCTACTGGAGCCTGAAGAGTGCAATGGCACCGGCAATGGCGGTCAACAGAACTGGAGTGGAGGCAAAGATCTTCGGGAGCAAGAACGTTCAAGGGTGTGGTGAGGAAGACGATGAGGATGACTGACGTGATCTTGCTGCATTGATGACAAAATTCGCATTCTACGGCACAATAAATGCCAGCCGGATGACCGACTCGAAGCACGTGACTTTGACAACAGACACAGATATCTGCAGTCTTTTTAATGCAAATTAGCTCGCTCTCTCATCCCACCATAGTCCTCTTTCTGCCTCTCATGCGGATCTCCTGAAACTTGGCTATGACCTCCCCAGCGGAGTTCTTGCCCAACTGCCTCACATAGCTCTCCCTGATCCTGTCGAAGATTTTCTCGGTGCCCGGGTGAGTACTCAGAAGGGCTCTCTCCAGCACGTACAAGTCCACGCCTTTATCTTCGGAAGAACCCTCGGCGAAGGACAGCCCAAAGTCCAGCAACACCAGCTGAGGGTCCTCGTCATCCGGTCCGTCCACCATGATATTCGATGTAGTGAGGTCCCCATGGATGATGCCGTTGGAGTGCATCTTCCCGAGCGCCACCCCAATGTTGTCGGCTAACTTTTGGATCTTCCCGCCTTGATCTTCTTGGGACAAGAGGTTGTTCAGGTACTCCCTGGCAGTGACGGCGCTATCCAGGTGTTCCATGATCAGTAGCCCCGAGTCAGGGTTCGCGAAGTAGACGGTGGGCGTCCGGATCCCCACAGTCAAGCACCTCACTAGGGATCTGCACGTGTGAGTAATTAATTTCGCTTTACGGACGAATTACTACCAATGTCACTTGTACTAACGACTACCTGGCTTCGGCCTTCAAACGCTCCCTGGTGATCCTACGATCCAGCTCCGGGTGTCTGTACGACTTGTGAAACCGTTCTTTCGCCACAGCTGGGAGCCCCAAGAAGGTGCCCACGTAGAGCCTGGCCTCGGCGCCTTGGCGGAGGGGCGTAAACGACTTCAAATCGTCCATTAGTTGTTTATGAAGAGCTGCCAGGATAACCAGATCGAGTAGTAGAAGACGAGGGTGACGACGAAGGCGGCGGGTGGCAACAGCAGCCAATAGGCCAAGGGAGAGAGCATAGACTTGATTAGACCGGGGAGAGATGTGTGGCTTAAGAGACCGTTGCTATCTGGTGGAGTGTCTTCCTCAGACCCTCCTCTTCTGAGTAGAGATGTAGAGAACGTTGTTGCCCCTGAGGAATGCGTCCCCGTACTTGTTCTTGAGCTGCCCGTTGACGTACTCCTCAGTCTGCTCGAGCGCGATGTTCATGTAGCCGTCGAGGCATGCAAGAACCCCACGGTAGTCGACACCCGAGTTGAGTTTCACCACGACCGGACGACCGAGAAGAGTCTTCAGAAAGTCGTTCGGGTTCTGGCGTACAGACATGATGCGGTCAACGATAGCGACGACCAAGGTTTGTTGTTTTCCGGCGCTCGCTTGCTCTAAGTGTGACCAGGACTTCAGGTGGAAAAGACACCCAATACCACAGAAGAAGGAGAGCAGACATTGCCTCTCTGCCCGTGATGCAAGAGGTGGACGACTTGGACTTTGCTGCTGCAGACATCTACGATCTCTGGGCCGACTTGGCGCTCTTAGCACACTGGCAAGGGGTGGCAAAACCCGGACCAGACCCCTCCGGATCGTCTCGAAAGTGGGTCGAGTAGATTGGATGTCAGGAGGGGCACGCATTAACCGAGATCCGGACAGGAATGCAACAAATGACTCTCCAGATTCTGGATGAGACTCCTCCTTACTACAACCTGTTCATATTACTTCCTTATCTGCATCCTCGAGAACCTTAATGGGGGCAGAAGCGGCCAGGTTGGCAACCTTCCTTCCCCCCTCCCCCCTCTCGAGACACACTCACTCACCACCACCCCCACCCCCCGCGGCCTAGTCAGAAGGAAGTGAGGTTGGTGATCAGAGCTGGGCCAAGCTCGAGTTTCCATCAACCCAGCCCGACCCGCATTTCCAAGATTCGCCTCGACCGACGTGACCCAGAAAAGTTTGTGTGGAGCCCCCAAAAAACTCAATCGGCTCAACAGAAAAAGTGTAACTCAAGTTGCTGTCGTGGAAAAGGTTTCGTCAGTGATCACGTCTGACCAAAGCACGTGTGAAGTCGAGAACAAGGAAATGACGAAAAAGAGATATCATTGATATCATTTGCAGACCACAAATCAAGCTGCGCGTTAAATGCGACTTTTTTCACCCTTTCTTCAGGGACGAGTCGTAAATTAGAATTTGGCCAAAGACTTGACCCCACCTAAACTAACCTCTAGGTAAGGACGAAAAAGGACGTTTCCCCAAAATACGCAGGGTTGGGCATGAATTTTGAGGTTTCGAGAAAGAAAAAAAGTCAAAACTTTGGCTCGACCAAATTCAAACAACGAACTCAGTGAAAAACGTCAAAAGCCCGACCCGAAACCCGACCCGACCCTCGCCCAGCTCTACTTGGGCCTAACTGACTGCACTGCCCGTGTACGAGAAAGGCAGTGAGTAGAAGCAAGGAGCAGAGGAGGAAGGACGGAGCAGTCACATCTTGACCAAATCCTGCGCCTTTGCGCCACCGGGGCGAGGACGGGCCGGAAGCACCCGGTGAGGGACTCCGTGCTATCAGCTCAAGTGGATCTGATGGTGGTCATCGCTGTGAGCGAGCCAAAGCTTGTGTCTTCTGATCCATGCCTCGTTGATCCGGATTGTGCCTTTGGCGGAAATCCGCGTGCTTCTTCATTGAAGCCAACTGGTCACACTTTGGGAGCAGAGCAGTCAAGACCAAGAGCAGCAGAGGGGAGAGACAGAAGAGTGAGTGACAAGTGCGAGGAGCAAAGAAAGGCCAAGAAGGAGAAGAGCTCTGAGGAGGAGGAGAGCAACGAGGGAGGGGCGAGAAAAAAAGAGAAAGCAGCCTCGAGGCCTCCGGAGCAACCGATGGAAAGAGGCCCGGAGAGAAGAAGAAGGAAGAACCACCAGAGGATGGAGGAGGAGAGACAAAGTCGGAGCTAAATCCGGGACGATCCAGAAGCGCCATGTTCAACGGACGCCTGAAGGTGACTGTGCTCGCAGCGCAGGAGCTGCAGCACACAAACTACATGACGAGACACCCATGGGCCATGGCGAGCAGCAACGCGGCCAGCAGCGGCGGGTCCGCCGCAGCCGCTTCAGCCGCAGCCGCCACAGACGACGACAAGAACGTTGACGGCGGCGGCGGCGAGAGCGGCGAAGGCGGCGGCGGGGAAAACATCATGAACTCCTCGTCTTCGTTGGACCCCTACGTTCAGATCGACGTGGACGAGGTGTTCGTGGAGCGCACGATGACGCGCGGTAAGACGCGCGATCCCCAGTGGCACGAGACGTTCACCACAGACCTCCTGAGAAACGCCAACACCGTGGGCTTCATTGTTTGGCACGACGCAAACCTCCCCCCTGACGATTTCATCGCGAACTGCGTCGTCAATCTCGCCGACCTCGTGGAGAAGGAGGAGCAGCCAGTGCACGACCTCTGGGTGAGTGAGCACTTGGCCTTTTTCCCCCCTTCTCTATTCTTCCCCATTGGTCGTACTTGCAAAAGGTGGATCTCAATGATTTAGTAGTCTATTTTGTACGAGTTTGGTGTTATTGTTGAGCCTAGATTTTGCAATGTTTTGCAACAAGAAATCGCTCATCATTGTTTGTTGTGATCGGCCCTTGTCATCTTTTGACCTTCTGCGACCTTTTCTAGGAGCTCTTTATTATTAGCAGTGACTCCAGAAATAGCAACAAGTGCTATTATTAGCACGTAGCCCTCAACCCCTCCCCCCCTTTGCAATCTCGATTGCAACACTCGGTATTGTTGCATCTTTCAAGTGTTTAGTACGACGCAAAAGTTGCACAACTCGTTGCACATGCTGATTTTTGTGCATTGCCCTTATGAAAGTTGTGCCAATATGTATGCATCTGCAATCGATCTGAGCATTGACATTGATCATAAATTCTCATTGTTGATTAGGAGGGGCAAGAATCAAAGTTCGGAGTGTGTTGTTATCATCGCATCGCTCCTTATCAGTACATGCTCATTTAGAGCAGTCAAAACTAAGATAAGAATGCTGTATTTAGTTTCATTAGACGAAAACCTTGACTTTTCCTGTTGCAACTTACACAGTCAAATATATATGATGTAGGTTGACTTGGAGCCCACTGGGAGACTCCACGTGAAGATCGAGCTGCAATGGGCGACCCAAGAGGAGATGGCGCAGCCACTCAGGCAGTTCAAGGAGCAGGAGGGAGGATTTGCGGGGAAGCAGAGGCGCGGAGCCATGAAGAGGAGGGTGCACCAGGTAATGCAGTTCTAC
>JAAUXU010053366.1_pt1 | contig 55379 bp, 54 predicted proteins | sample 7278151 | NCBI WGS metagenome assembly JAAUXU01 (sample SAMN14350113, study PRJNA611818) | marine sediment metagenome | isolation source: surface marine sediment (1.8m) | place: French Polynesia: Moorea | collected 2018-08
CGTCGTCCTCGTCGTCCTCGTCGTCCTCGTCGTCCTCGTCGTCCTGGTCGTCCTCGTCGTCCTAGTCGTCCTCGTCGTCCTCGTCGTCCTGGTCGTCCTCGTCGTCCTCGTCGTCCTCGTCGTCCTCGTCGTCCTCGTCGTCCTCGTCGTCCTCGTCCTCTGGCGCGTTCCAGTTCTGCTGCCCTGCTGCCACCGATGTCTTCGGAGAACCGGTGAACACAGCTAGTGCGCACAGACTTCCTTCCCAGGTGTCGACGTCGTCGAGCGCCGTCATCGTCTTCATCGTCACTGCCAAGTTAGTCGGCGCCGCAGCCTCGACAAGGCGTACTTGGCTCTGCCGGTCCTCAATCGTTTGCTTCCGCGAGTCCGCGCGTTTCTTCATCTTCTTCTTGTTCCACTTCCTCCTCCTCCTCCTCTCCCATGTTCTCGAGTGGCCCGATAAATCATGGCTCTGGCCTTTCCTAATTTGATCCAGTCATTCAGTGGTATAAATCTTCGTAAATCTTTATTGTTACGCGATAAAAGCGTGGACTGCACAGACCAAACAAGTGCGCAAGCTGCTCCTCCAGATTTCAGGTCTTGTGTGGACTGCAGTGCTGAGCGTAGCTGCATAACGAGTACAGGTTGTCTCAGTCCACTCTCTGAGCTCTCTCAACACCGGGTTTTCGTCCATTTGGCGTCGAATCAACGAGGACGAGTTGGCCAAACCTTCTCAAGTGCCAGCCTGAAGTCAGCAGCCAAGCAGAGCCTGGGCTGTCCGCCGTGCACTGACAGGGCTATTAGGAATATGTTTCTTTAATAACCATCAGTGTTCTACATCCGGAAGTGACTGAATGAACCGAGAGAAGACTGAGCTGTAGTCAAATATAGAAATGTTGGGTCGCACCTTGACGTGCAATGAATATGATATTCAGGCAGTCAGTGACACAAGTCACTGACTTTGGAGGCCCTGCGTCACAAACCAAAAAAAGGGGCACACCCTGACTTAGAGGCTCACTGACGCACCCTGTATCTGGGAGTGAAGTGTGGAAAGGATATCTTCTGTGCTTAAGACGCGTTTTCACACTAGGAAATTCCCTCCCTTCCAAAAAAAAAAGAAGTTGCCACGTGCTTCTGGCTTGCAAGTACTGCTCAGTACATATAGTGCGAGATATAAGTCCTCTTAGACGGAGAAGAGCTTGAGAAATGAATTCGCTCCGGAGGCTTAAAGGCTGAAGCTCTCTCACTATGCCAGACCATACGTCACAAGCCCCAGAATAAAAAATTGGCTCCCGGAGAAGAAAAAGTAAATGGAGATGAAGATCACCTATGCCAGACACCAGACGGACGGAGCACCCACGGAATCCGCTTCCTGCCCCAGGTCCTGTCCCAGGTCTTTCCCCAGCCGGGACCCCGCGGTTGGGCCAGGGATCCTCCGGAGGTCACCCGAGGTGACGTCCAGGTGCTTCTGCTACGCCCACTCTCACAAGGTGCAGATGTGTCTGGTGGAGTCGTAGGCAAGGAAACGAAGGAGTCTCGTCCGCGGCCAGTGGTTTTTTTTCTCGGGAAAGAGAGAGATTCGAATTCTTTTTCGTTTCTGGTGTAGTTCTGGTACTTGTCTGTTTGTCTGTTGTCTTGCAATGTTTGTCGGATAAAGATGCCGCAGTAAGAATGAGCGCACGTGGGCGAGAAGGTGGAAGAAGAAAAGACAGCAGTGATCATTTTCATGCCTAATGACCTCGCACGCACAAGAACAACACAGTCGAGTATGACACAATCAAGAACTGCACAGTCAGGAACTGCACAATCAAGAACTATGCAGAAAACAGAGCAGAACCACACAAACCTCCAGAACAACGCACTCAGGAACCTCACACACTCAAGCATAAACCGCACACACAATTACTCAACGCACGCACGCACGCACGCACGCACGCACGCACTGCAGCAGAGAGAAGATTTTAATTTTGCACGCAACTTCAGCGCGTGCAAATTTCTTCAGCCAGAGAGAGAGAGAAATGAATCTGCTGCCACGCATGACGGAAAAGAAGTTTCGCGCAACTGCCTGGGGAATTTGTGGTTTGTCATTTTTTTCCAGTCAGTGTTCAGGCCTTTTTCCCCCTCTTCTGCCCCGTTTTATTAGTGCTCAGTGTGCATTTTTGGGGCCTGGACGGAATTTTTGCAGGGCGACGACGTCTGAAAATGGACTCGCTCGGCTGCGGAACCGTTTTCATAAATGCACTTTAAACAGGTACAGCGGACCCCGCTTACGTCCTCTGTCTGTACTTGAAAGCGACCTTTTCTTCTCTCTCCATCTTCATCGTTGTTTTAAATCCCCTTTTTCCGGGAAAGGCTGCAAAATGCCCCGCGTGTCCTTTCTCCTCCTGTGAACGAACCCGGATTAGGGATGTGTCGAGTCCGAATGGAGTCGAGTCGGCAGTGGTCGGGCTGGAGAAAGCCGTCGTCGGACCGGGGAGGAGTCGGGTCCGCCCGGAGTCCAGTTCGAGAGAGCCAGTGATTCGAGTATTAATCGGTTATGCTGGACAAAGTGTTTGTTACTGACCTTCGACAATAAAAACTCACGTTTATTCACGGCCAAGGTTAAATGTCTGTCGGGAGGAGGAAAAAAACCACTTTATTCTGGTTCCAGAAGCCTTCTGAGACGCTAATGTACAGTGGACCGTCCATATTCGATTTTCGCCCAGGGTCGGTCAGGAGGATAATCTGGCAAGAATCGAGAGTTTCGCAAGATTATCCCGCTTGCGAAAGTCCAACTTGAAAGACTTGTAAGTGAAAGTCGGTCCTCTACCGGATAAAAATTCAGTCGGCCGCACAATATTGCAAAAATCGTGATTTTTGCACCAATTGAGGTTGCAAAAAATCGATCGTCTACGCTGTTCTTCACTTGTACTCTTGTATGACTAAGGATTGTTGTGCACAGCAGAAACGGAGAGAGGCCCTTTTTTTTTTCCTCAAGTGTGGGCAAACTTTTTCCTTGTCCTCCAACTGCACTTTTCTCGTGCACTTGGAAAAGCTTCTTCCGAGTTGCAGCAACCTCAAAAAGAGACTCGAGTTGAGAGTCTGATTTTGACTCGAGTCGAAAATCACTCCAGACTCGTCATAGCTCTGGAACCCCCTCTTTCCCACGGAAAAAAAAACTTTTTTAGTTAACAGCAGAGCTCACTGTACTCGTGTTAGCAGCGCAGCAGGAGGGACATTGTGGCAGAGCTGGGGGTGTGCACGTACAGGGTGATCCCGAGTTGTCCCTCCCTCGGGCTCTGCTCGCCCGGACCAATATGCACGTCAGTCAGCGCAGAGCGCCAATTTTGGCCAGGTTCCTGCCACCATCATCGTTCTGGAGCTGATGCGGAGCAAATCTGGTTGGGATTCGAGGTCTTGAGAAGAGAACAAGCCTCCTTGGGGCAAGCCCTGGATGGGGAAGTTGCCGGAAATGATAAACTTTGAAAAGCTTGCGATAAATTAAAATTCCCTTCAGCCGCCTTGAAAATGAGCCCGGAGGATACATCTAAGCAGCTGAGACGCGGAGAAGGATCGTTCTTGATCACCCTGTCCCGACGTCCATACATACGCACGCGTGAAAATGTGGTGGCAGCAAAGGGAAGACATGAATTCTGTGACAAGAAAATTTCGACGTCGTCGACGACAGAGAAGAAAAGGAGGCAGAGCTTGTCTTCTTGGCTCGCCCGGTACAGGGAATAAAGAGGGCAACGACGAAGATATTTTCCTTTGGAAAAGGGGGGAAAAAGAGAAACCCGCGAAAAAAAAAGCAGGGAAAATATTTGACTAGCAGTGGGGGAAAAGAGGTTGGTGGTTGCCTTCTTTTTTGCCACGTCGTATCTCTATTCCGCGAGATTACGGCCACTGACGCGCTGCGTGCGCGACACAACGAGTCGAGGCCTTCAAACTGCTGTGAGGATTGCCCAAGTTTTTAGTCACGGGAGGGGGGGGGAGACGCGCATTCGGATGCGAGTTGCACTGATGAGGGGGAAAAGAACCAGATTTGGGAAGTACCAAGTTGTTCGATCTTCGAGTTAGTGGCAGATTCGAAATTGTGCACTCAAGAGTCTTCGATACAGCTTCTCTGACACGATAAAGTGGACGCCACAGTCAGCCTTGGAAAGTCTGGTGATTGATTCACTCATCACGTAAGAGCCTTCGACAGAGTGAAGACGCTCGATATAGGTGAAGTCATCGCCACTGGAGAGGATTCTGGGCATCATAACAATCACGAGAGGTGAAACCACCACTCTCAGTGCTCTTGAACACTGGCGGAGTCAGCCTGGGATATAGTAAAGATTTGAGATTGATTTGCAACTGACCCAGTCATCCCAACCATACAGTGAAGAACGTAACGTAGAGAGGCCATTCCTATAGCAAAGATTGACTGTATACATATCAATAACCATCGCATTTTTCATTTACTCTTGCTTTATTTACACTCAGCGTGTGGTTAAGGGCATAATGGCATAATGGCAGCTGGAGCAGGTGGTAAAGTGACAAAAACGCGTGTAACAGTACATTAGGTGCATGTGGCAAAGTAGCACTTTACGGACACTCGATCACTGCAGCCCCCAGGTGTTGCTGCCCCAGGCACGAGGGCAGCAATGAGGGCTGCAACGACCGAGGGTCAGTAAAGTGCTACTTGGCCACATGCAAGTCCTGTGTTTTACGTCAGGTTGTCCACTCTGCATTGATCTGGTCACTCCTGCTGTCACTTCCACAGCTCTGGTCACTCCGATCGCTCCTCTGGCTGCTCTGATTGCTCCGATCTTGCACCGGTTGCTCCGATCGTCACTTCCACATGCTGCCATCACTGCATAACCTCAGGTCCAATGTATTGGTGACCATATTTTTCGTAGTACCTTAGGGAGTCCTGACCTCTACTTTGCCCTCCTCTCTCAGTTCTGTTCTAGACCTCCTCAGCATGAGCAAAATGAACACAAAATGGACGAAATTACGTAAAGCTACTTTGCCCAGAGTAAGGACAGCCCAGGACTTATGTGGACAGTGCAGAATTGAATGCATGGTGCTGCCATAAGATGTGGGAAGTGAGAGCATCTTGAATAATTGTGACATCGGCCACGGCTACAACGACAGCGCCAGCCACGACCACTACAACGACAGTGCCAGCCACGGCTACGACAACAGGCCCGGCTACAACGACAGGGCCAGCCACGACCACAGGCTTGTAACAAAAAAATATAATATTAAACTACAAACGTCCTTTTCAAAACGAAGCACAAAGCGCTCAATTGTGGATTCTGAAGTTCTCGCTGCTCCCCCAAATCTTACCGTGCACACCACAAATTTCATCTCATCCGCCGGAAAAGTCTCGTGTCAAGTTACAAATTGCATCATCACTGCAAAGTCGAACGTTTGAGTGGCGCAACCTAACGCCATAATAAACTATACATATTAGGCTAAGTCAACTTTTTTAATCTCTTGTGGCGTCCTAGATTTGTTGCCAGAATCCACTTGAAGACCTTCTAGTCAAATGGAATGAAAAAATAAGGACTTTTGAGTCCCGTTCTGCCTTCAAAGTATTTTAGACTCAGTACACAAGGTTGTTAGGTCGACATCACAAATTTGATGTGGACCTGCTCAGTTACTTTCTGGATGCCAAAATGAAGCACTGTAGTCAAATGAACCTAAAAATAGTGTTTACAGCTTTGTCACAGGGCTGTCAAAATCTGAGCACCTTGTTATATACTTATGTAGTAAAACCACCTTATTGTCATGGAGGGGGCCAAATTTTGTTTTTGAAAAACCATTTGACTACATCTTTATGATTTGGCATCAGGTAGCAAACCTATGATGCCCTCAGTTAAATTCCAAGATTTTCATTTTTTGACCTAGCCTAATATATATGTATTAGGGCGTTTCAAAAGGCTTTAAAAGTGGCATCTGGTCAAAACATGCATGCTTCACTAAAAAAAATTAGGAGTGCTGAGCAACTTGGCTTTTATATACATTTTTGATTCCATGCCTCCTTCTGCCTGGAAATTGCCATTAAACCTTTTTCACCTGAATGTGATGACCTCATTTTGGCATTTTGACCTGAAAAGATGACCTGAAATGATGTCTGAGGTCAAATTTGACCCTGTTCTGACCATCCCAGGATGAAAAGAGAGCTTCATGTCAAATTTGGTCCCGATCCATTGCATCAAATGAAAGTGTATGTTGCTCACATAGCATGTTAATGAAGCAAACTGAACACTTATGTAGAAAGAGAGAGGTGACAGGATAACAAACTCCCAAAAATGCTATCTTATAAAAGTATCTTCAATTGAGCTGAAATTTTAGGTGCCCATACCAGACACCACCTACTATAAGCACCAAAAATTTCAGCCCAATTGGAGACACTTTTATAAGATAGCATTTTTGAAAGTATGAATTCAGGCAGTCTTATGTACTGTGCTACTGTACTAGAACTCCAAGCCATTTCAGGCATGTTAGGAAATCATTTCAGAAAATTTTTTTTAGTGAAACATGCATGTTTTGACCTGTCGCCACTTTTTATAAAAAAATTTTGAAACGCCCCAATATAACATATATATATATATATATATATATATTACCTGTTGCTGTCTGATTGCAAGTGTCTTCCTCCTGACTCTGCTACTGCTTCTGGTCCTTCCTCCAGCAGACTGAATTTGAGCAGATCGTCTCTATGCCGTCATAAGGAGCTGCTTGATGAGCATCTGATTGTCCATTACAGGGTGTCTCTCAACTGTCTCCAAGAGCTTTCTCAGTGGTCGTTCTTCTTCTCCTTTTCCTTTCCGGGATGCGTTTGCACTGCACGTTCTTGTCTCTGCCCGTTTCCACATCCATTTTCTCAGTGCTCGGCACTGAAGCAGTCGAGTGACGAAGAGAAAAAAATGAAATTTCCGTATGTCTCAAGACCTCATTTCTTTTTCTTCTTCTACTTCTTCTTCCACTTCTCCTTCTGCTTCCCCGGGGTCTTTTACAACGGCCGGCAGCTGTGGACGGGCCCGGGACTTTCGAAACACTGATGCTCTGGGCCCGCTCCATCTTACTTTTCAGCTCTCTTAGCTCTCTCTCTCTCTCTCTCTCTCTCACTCACTCTCTCCAGGTCTACTCGTCGTCCCAGTAGTAGTAGCACCCCTTCTTTTAGCAGGAGGTCCCCTGCTTCCCCTTGCACATGCGTACACATGCTGGAAAGAAAGGCCAAAAAGTTGCCTGTGTCCTTTTTTTTTGCTCATGACAAAACAAAGAAATTCTAGATTTGATGAACACCAGTGTTGTTGCTCTGGATGCTAACGGGCAGCCCAAGAATTCGTGCCCCAAAATGCTTCTGATTATCGTCAGCTGGCTGCTGTGTCCGCACTCGATAATGCACTTGCTGACATTGGAAGAGAACGAGCTCTTCGTCTATGCGGAGACATCCAGTGCATGGACCTGATGAGTCCTGGTACTTGTCAGCCGTTGGAGCGATTGGGGCCGCTGTTTAGCTAATACGATAATCACGCAGACACGAAAGTAACTGGTTGCACCAATTAATTTAGCCAATTATACAGCAGTTGCATTGGCAGCACTCCAGACTTGCCTTGTGTCTCAACTCTAGTTCACCAGTTGCACTATCAATGAACAGCTGCTGTTCATGCTATTGACAGGTCAGCCATTTACCACATTCTCTGGTTAAACATTTTTTCGCATTACTTGGATCATAATTTATAGCACTTTCTGCTGAGCAACGCATGAAATTAACTGTTGAACCATTTTGTTGGTTGGTGGGTGGGTATTGGCAACTCTATGGATTAAGAGAGACCAATAGGGAGTAGCCCTAAATGTTTAACCATATGCCACAATACCTGTTCAACCATTCCTCTACATCAGCTAGTTAATCATTCGTCTATATCACCTGTTCAACCATTTATGTGCATCACTTCATCAACCATGAACTTTGGAACACGTTCATTTGAATCAAGCTGGGACTGAGATCTTTCATTTATATAGCCATGTGATTCATAAAGGCATGTTACCCCAAGTCCCCACCAGCAACAGCAATAAGAAAAAGAGCTTTTTACAAATTTTTCAGATCATGCGGGGGTGGGCAAACAAATTGCAGACCTACGCACTTTGTACATCAACATTGGACACACATTTTTTTGAACGAGGAGCTCAACATGGTGAACACTTACTAAGAGAAGTATTTTCTCTGTAGACTCCTTGGTGCCATGATCATGAGTTTCTTGGGAAACATGACAAAAGAAGCCACGGAGAAATCTGAATTTGTACTCCCTCTTTGCCTAGTTTTGGCCTGGCAGAAAAAAAGATTGATTCAAATAGGTACAATAGCGGGAACGGTGATTCATATTGGAGAAGGAATTTTAAGTAAGTGCCCCATGTACGTGTTCCGCTGTACATGGAACTGCACATATAAGAGTTGCTTGATTTGGGGATAATATTTGGGGATTCTCATACCCGTCTAATCCATACAGCCATGGACTCATATAAGCGTGTTCCACTGTACATGGAACATTTCGTGAGCATACAGTTCGTGACATCCTGCTATCCGGAAAGAGAGATGATGCACTTGCAGTGGACTCCGGATATGACGTCGACGGGTCAAGACGTCACTTCCGCCATGGCATCAGTTATCCTGATTCCCCAGCTCACCATAGATGCCTTGGATGAGACATTCTGCGTTCAGTTTTGCCAGTTAAAGGAACCAAAGTAACGAAAACCCAAAACCGCCTTCTCAGATTAAGGCCTCGTTGAGGCCTGTTCTGCTCGATGGTGTCATGTGCCGCTGACAGATGATGCCATCATTGAACATGTTGCTTGTATGCCATAAAAGTTTCTACTGTGTTTCTGTGTGGATTGCTCCAGTTCAGACATCACTCGGCTTGTGGAGTCACAAAGCCGAACCTGACATTATAAGCGGAGTCAACTGTACTGAGGAGCCTAAACGCAAGTTGATAGGACACAATAGTAAGTCTTGGCTGTGCAGGGAAAAAATGGACGTAGGGAGACTCCAGGAATAATCATTGGGAGCTGGGAACACTGACTTATGATCAGGCTCAGAGGAGCCCCATAAGAAGGTCTGTGCTAAGCAGTCCTCCTGCGCTCGTGCGTGCACCATTCTCGGGGCATGAGGAATTGCTTACTGCAGCGGATTTCCCGAAAAAAATATGACAGGCAGAAAAATTGGAGCTTTTATTGGCACAGCAGGTGGTAATAGAGCTCCAACGTTCTATCAAAGAGGAGCGGCGGCGATTGCACCTCTTATTGAAAAATGTCTCAGGCCCCTGCAGGGGGATTGGGCAGCTTTCGCCGCCCCCGCCAACCAGCTGCGTTGTTGTAGTTTGGCATTTGGCATAGTCCGTTGGCATTTCGAGAAGACGGAGGCAATTTAATTAGGTCTCCAGCGGGGCTGCTCTGCACGGGCCACGCGCGCACGCGCGCACGCACGCACGCACGCACACGCACTTTCTCTCTCTCTCCTCGGGGGACTTTCTTGCAGAATCCCTCATGACATGTTGAGGAAGTCGAATGCCACGCACGACAGCAGCAACGCCGCCAAGGACTTTGGCAAGAGCATCGCCGACAAGTAGTGGACCTTGTCGGTGGCTGCGCAGGAGGACGACCCGACAGGACAGGAGCAGGGGGTTCTTCTCTCCTGTGACTGTCGATACAAGTCAGTAGTGATTGTTGCGCTACTCATTCTGTCGGCGAGAGTTCGCTCTACGTGTGTGAGTCAAGCCCTTCAGGCCGATTCTTATAGAGACGTTGCACTGCACGAGGCCTGCGTGGGGAGCACAGTCGGCATTCCATTTTGTCAGGCTTGTCAGAAAAGGCCGTCTGTTTTCCCCCCAAGGCATTGTACGAGGCTGAATGGGATTCTGAGTTGCAGTCACACCACAAACGAAGCATGAGTTGCTTGAAGCCTTGAACACCCTGTATCGTGGGCTCGGTCAATTTTTCAAATCTCTCTTGCAACTATTTGTGGCAAGACCCATTCGAATCCATCTCAGTCCCATGGAATGACAGAATAATCGCTGAATGGGTCCCTTCTCGTCTTGCTGCAGTGACTTAAAGAATACTTTCTTGGCTACCTACATCTTTGCAAGCATTAGACATTAACTAATAAACCTAAGCTGCACTTAGTCAAATTCCAAAACTTTCATTTCGTGACCTAATCTAGGGTACAGGGTGTAACAAAATTGATGACTCTCCCCACAAAATTGAATGATTATAAGATATAGCATACGTGTATCACGAAATTGACTGAACCTGCCTGCTCGTGCACCTTCTCATTTGCTTTCCTTCTGCATCACGAAGTCAGAGTTGCCAAAACTGTCGGTCCTGCGCAGAGTGGAACCCACGTGCTCATGTGTGCTCTGCTTCTGTCTCTTAAAGTCAGAGTTGCCTGAAAATGCTTGGGCATTTGCGTGCTGCCTCACTGTGTGCTCACAAAGCAATTTATCAGGGAGGACGGAAAAATTAAAAAAAAAAAAACGAAAAAAACGACTGCTTCAGCAAAATGTTAGCAGCAACCAATTTTGTTACACCCTGTGTGCTGTGTGAAACAATCCATAACACACGTTCAACTGACAGATCTGTAACGCAATATGTAATTTGGGTTTTTTTGAATGACTACAGTAACGTTTCTCTTTAATTCGAAGCAACATAACTAGTGCCTTTCGACAAAAAAAGAAGTCTACAACGTGCAAAAAAAGAATGAATGTGCAAGTTTTGCAAAACAGAATAAGGTCTTTTTTTCCTGTGCAGAAGTTTCTCTGGAAAGTGCTTAGGAAATGGAAAGTCGACTGTACGCACAAGTCTCACCTCTGACGTAACAAATCTTGAGTAAAAACAAAAGTTTCCCTGGGCTCCCCCCCCCCCCCAGGAAAAAGTCTTTCTGCACACGCCCTTGTGAATAAGAGGACCCCCACTGAGCTCAGCCACGTGTTCGCCAATGGTCTCGTCCGACAGACTGGAGAGCGCCCGAAAGCAGCCGGCCTCGGTGTGTGGGCAGCTCTTTTTTTGTCAACCATCCTTGCAAGACTAACAGCCGACATATTCAAAGAACGCCATAAAGGTGATGAAGAGACACAGGGAAAAAAAGGGCCTTCCATGGGCCTGCTCAAGATCTTTGTGTCCTCTGGATGGGCACGTAACCTTTCCATTACTCTGCAGCTTTCAGGGCCCCTCTAGCGCAGGGGAGGGGGACGAGGAAGAATTGGCCAGAAAGTTTGTGGTGTTGATGGATACAGCTGAGAGATCTGAGGGAGACGCTGGAGACAGCGTCGGCGGAGAAGTTTTGGCTGACGTCTCACTCAACGCTGGCGATCTGATGCATGGAGGAGACCCTTTCTTTCGTCTATGATATTGGCTATCGAGCCCGACTTTTCATTGCAGAACATTAAAAAATGTATGCTGGAACAACGCGAATGGACTCCACGGTGCGCACAGGGTGTCTGGGGTAAACCCGGACAAAGTTGAGCATGCTGTGATTCCACCCAGGAGCATCTGAGGACGTGCTAACTTTAGGCGTCCATAGAGAAAAACTCATCTGTCATTGACGCTGGCTTCGGACCACACTTCGCTCGAGAGACACAGAGCGATGAGCTTTTGCCGGATTTGTCTGGGACACCCTGTGTCTTCAGTGAGTGCAGTCTTCAGGCCAGCGTTCCCCACCTGGCACGCTATGAACACGTGTGCAGCCATGGCCAAAAAGTAGTGTTTTTTTTCTGTCACACGCGTGGTTTCGCGAGTAATTTTTGAAAGGTCAAAGTAAACACTTTACCTGGCGTCTCAAGTGTACACAGCCGAAGCTTCTACAGTGATCGCAAAATTAAGAGGCGGATGGAATTTTTAATGTCATCCTAAGTGCGTTCAAAATTCCTGCCAAAGAAGACATATGAGGCATCAATCCAACTCTACCAAACCTGCATTATTAGTCAATTTTCGCGGAAAAGCCAGCACTACAACAAGTCCGACAGCTTCGAGGTGATCAATCTCAACTATCTCCATGCTGGATCCCGCCAAGTTTAGGGCCCGAAACTGCCATTTTCATGATCGCCATCAGTAAGATCCTTTTTACTCAAGTGCCTCAACTCCTTGTCCGTGTTGTTCTCGATGAGCTTGAACCGTACCTCACCAGGTCCACTTTCCTTATAATCTCAATCCGACCCTGAATTTTGCCACTGCTGCACGTGATCAGACCTTGCATGAGACGGAGCGAGACTGAAAACGTCAATAAGGACGAACCCGTCCCCCCTCGTGGCTTGAGACTCGCCAGCGGAGACAACACTGAAGTCACTGACAATGATCGTAGTGATGCAGAGCGTGGTAGTAGATATGGTGACCTTGCTGATGAAGCCATTAATTCAGTCCCAAGTTAACGCACTGACCGGATGAGATAACTTGCAACAAAAGTAACGTGCCTTCCAGGTGCCGCCCCGAAGGCTTCGGGTCCTCGCACCACTGGATGACTCCGGGGTGCTCCTGGGGCCCTTGAAACCGGGCGTCCTCATTACGTCACATCTTGATCTCTGCAAAGTCATCTTTGAGACCACAGAAAAATCAAATCACCGCCTGTCGTTTCTGCGTCATCGTCACAACCCAAGCTCAGGTCAAGATAGCCTTGTGCGATTAGTAGAAAACGGTGATCTCAATGATCAAATAATTTAGCAACTTGTAATTGTGATTACAGCTACAGTACCAACTAATTTTTGACCTCAATTAGTTGGTCGAGTACTTTACCAAGCAATTACTTAGCATCACTTAGTGATAGTTAGTACCTTTTGAACTCATTATTGAACCTGGTCGAAGGATCTTTGAGTTCCAGTGAAGTTACATCAGAGCTGCCACATCCTCTGTGTCGTGCAAGGTTCTGGTGTCTGTGCCACTGACACTGAGCAGACACTCAAAGGTGGCACTGCCAATTGGCGAAGCCAGTTGAGAAAAGGGGGCCTTTCTCTTTTTTTCAACTGGCTTCTGAAGATGAGGCGGGCAGACAGGTAGAAGCACTGCTACACGTTGTTTGTTTAACAGTCGATTCTAATGAACAAGACTACTCAACTTTGGCACTGCTCGACTTGACTTACTACTCTCCAAGTAGAGCAGCTATTCCTATTCCCCACCAAACAGGTGTGTTGGTGAGATCAACCTTTAAATGGCTATAGGTGCGACCCAGTGGGAAGGCAGCCAATTTTGTCTGAGCAGAACAAGTGCAAACAAAATAAGCATTCAAATCAGTTGGCTGCTGGTAGGAAAAAAGAACACTGTGAAGGTCAAGAAGATCCTGTTTTGAGTCCTCATGCTGGAGTCTTTTGGTTGGGGCCACTTCACAAAGGAACCACAAGAGAAAGCAAAGTGCCGGCGCCGTGGTGCTCACAACGGTTTGCAACCTTTCCTATCACCACAGCATCATCTCTTCTTGGTCACAGGAGGACAAAGGGCAGAAAAATGATGACACAGGCGAGCCGAAGGTGAAAAGGTTGAGTCAATCCACTACAAGTTTTCGCTCAGAAAGAAGGAGAGTCTTCAAGAGGTCGTGACAAAGCTGGCTGCATAAGACAGCTTCTCAATCCATGGTATAATACAGATCAACTTCACCAGGTCAGTCCTATGGGTGCGGTCTTCTTCTTCCGAAGGATCCATCCAGAGTCATGGATCTGATCCTAAGATACATAAATGCAGTGCCTCATCAGGTCAAGTCCGACGTGAGCTCCATTCAGAAGGATGGGGCTGGACAACTGAGGCGTAAGATGGGCACCTTAAACTAGGAATTTTGAGCTCAATTTTTTGATGGAGACAGAGGCACACGAAGCTACCCTCGTTCCAAATTTGACCTCAAAATTCCAACTTTAGGTAGCATCATTGGCATAAGTCCTAGCAGTATGGTCACGGAGTGCAATCTACTTTAGTGTCTGCTGCTTTGTGCTACCATAGTGCCTTTAATTATGCCTAGTCGCAAGTGCTGATGATTGAGCATTTTGAAAAAAAAAATCGTCTCAAGGGGCCCACCCATTTAATGTGCAAATGTTACCGTCAATGCGCGAAAACCGTCAATACGCGTATTGACGAGTACAAATCAGGGCTTCTGGTGATAAATATATATCATATATTCTATATGATGCACAAAGATATCTATCTTTGCAGATAAACAAAGAACGTTCAAAATTCCAAATTGTTGTGAGAGCGTTCAGCAACTACGTAAGTCTCAATTTTCTTGGATAACCCTGTACATTTGCGTAAGCTTATTTTATCACTGCTCCTTCTGCAGCTACGGCTGTGTTGTTACTGATGATGCCATTGGAACTACCTGGCCAAGTGAAACACATAATTTCTGTTTTATCGGTACCTTTGACATCGTCAATGATAACCATGACCTCCTCCAAGTTTCTAGCTTTCACTGGTACACATTGGTCTTGATGAACGTGGCCTTTAGAGGCATTTCAAAACATAAAAATAAGAAAATTCACAACTCCATAAGATGGTTTGTGCATTTAGAATTACAGTAATCATCCAATAATGACTCCATTTTAAAAAGATATCCACCATCCAGCTTTTCAATGATGTTTTAGCTTTCCAAAATTTCTCTTCTCCACATGCAATATAAATTTTGCACAGGTAATAGCTCAACTGGTAGTGCCGTAGTGGGTCAACTGGGCTTAACCTAGGGTGGGATAAATCCGAAAGAAATGTCGGGTAGGTGAGTGCTGCTTGTTTGTTAAAATTAAGTTATAAAAATATGAAACCTGAGAAGCCCAGGAAACTCATCCAGGGATGGTTTTTTGGCCCCCGTGGGATATGTGGTTACCCGGTGGGTCTTGATCGACCCTTCCTCGTGCACATACCATGAACTGCACTGGCTGCTGACTTAGTCTCGACTGATCACTTCATGCAAACCTAAAGACGCAGTCTTTTCCCAGTGTACACTTGTGATGTGGTCTCTACTTGGAGGAAAGCAGCAAAGAAGGTTAAGATTCCGTAGTTATCATTTGATCCCTGACCAGGTGTTTTCTCCAGCTGGCGAGTTTGTTTAGACCCTATGTACCTGCTGGCCCATTGTTGTTGAGACACTTCTTTGATGTCAGGAGGAAAAGGTCTCTACGTAATCCAAGTGTTGCAGAGGATCACTTGTGAAGCTTCGAAAAAGAGCTGAAGCCCATTGTCAAATATTTGTCTATTTTGTAGCAGGATACCTGTAGGTTTCTGCGTGTATCTTTAACCTTACGCATCTTTGAGTATCTATTTGCTATGAGCCTGGCAACCCCGACGAGAGTGTTGGAAGCAGCACTCGATTGAGCTAAAGGTACATTTTTAGGAGCTACCTATCGTTGGTCAAGATTTGATATGAAGCAGTCCTCATTGGCCCCTATTAAAAGACCAAGGGGTGTACACATCACATATGGGAGAACCAGCTTTTTCTGTCGAGTGTAACTTCCCATTTCTTGCCCCTAAGCAAGTGAGTTAAAAATCTCCGTTCCCTTGAATGACCTTGTTTATGTGCCAATTTTTTTTGGTCACAACCATGCCGGAACTGAACTAGGACGGACTTTTGGCTGTAGCCTGTAGAAAGAAACATTTACAGCAGATTTGCTGCACTCATCGCCAAACGGACTATGTTGGCCGGCAGGGAGGCAGACGAAGTTCCCATCAGCTGCACTCTCGTGTGCTTCTTACTGCCAACTTGCCTTTTTCCTTGCTGTCTCTTGTGTTTTACAATGTTGGGGTACACAACATACTTATTCGCATTCGAAAGCAAGCGTAGTTATGGAAAGAGAAGGTGTTGGTTTAGGCGTCCATAGATGCATCTAACAGCTTATGCATGTACAATATGTTGTGTGTCAATGACACAGAATAGTATTATTCATGCACTGTCTACTGGAGGTTCGGTAACGTTAACGGCAGCCAACTCATTCTTACAGCTGTCGAATGAGCATTGCTTTCAGCCAGACTATGGCAGCCCGCCCGAGCCGGCTCCTCTCTTTGGCGATGACAACAGCAGCTGCGCAGCGACTTCCTAGTAACGTCATCAGGCCCCGACACAGAGTACGTAGGAGACAGACAGAGTTTCTACTCTCTCAACTAAGAGGCCACAGCTGACGGATGATCAAGTGCAAAGCCCAAAAAAACAGCAAGAAGAGCCATCAATTAATAGCAAAAGAATCACAGTCTGTATAGTTACACTATATATTCTGCATTTTTGAGAAAGGTCAGGCTTGATGTGTGTACCTGTACCCGCGAAATAACAATAATTTGCCCCCAAATTAGAATGGTGTTTGCAAATGCAGCACTTTTGCCTCGAACAGCGTGCTAAATGTGGTAGGGTGGAGACATTGGCTGTAAACCATCGGTAAGCAGGGCAATCTTCAGTTTATCGAGAGTCTTTTCTATAGCGCAGTCCTTCGTATCGAAGTTTGGCTGTATGTTGTCATTCGCCCTCCACGGCCCCACTGCAACAGCTGCTCACAGCGAATGCGTCCACCACTCCGTTAAGCACGCCGGCACCGAGTGGAGGACGCATTTTACCGCCCGCTGCAGCTGTTCCAAAGGGCTACTGTAGTGCTCTGTGGGTCCCGAGCGCATGAACACAGATAGAGGGTTGCCATCAGATGGCCCTTCGAGTCGTGGGTAGAAAGGAGTTCAATGGCACAGGATCCCTTCACTTTCTCCCGCCGTTGGGCGTGTGGCAACCATACGAACCTTGAGCCAGGCAGTAGTGACAACAGAAGAGAGTAGAACTAGAAAGAGTAACAGACGACGGACGCTGGCCGAGGAAAGAGCATAGAAAAGTCGTGGAGGAAAAAAAGCTCCTGCAAGTCAAAGGATGTCGCCCGTCTCCATCTGTCGGAGCTCCAACTGCTAGCAACTGTTTGAGAGACAGGACGAAGCCGTCACTGCTTTCCCTGCCTTCGGCCTGAGGCCAGCTTTGGAAGTCGTGGAGGTTAGAACCAGGATGGTGTCACCAAGGGGGGAAGGTGCCACAGCACGAGCGACATGAATGACAGGGACCGGCTGGCACTCGAGTCCAGCTTCAGCAGCTGCCTCATTCGTCGCTCGGACTCCAGCACAGTCATCAGGGAGGACTGGCCATCTTCGTCTGAACTGTCCCAGGACGTGTTTGCCTCACCAGCCAAAGCAAAGCGAGCTAAGAATGAGGATGAGGAAAGCGGACACCGACGCCGTCGAGGTGCCTCTAAGTGGGACTCCTGCCTGGAGGCTGAAGTGCGCCCAGAGGACACCTTACGTTCTCTGTCGCTCCGGTACAATGTGCCAACAGCAGAGCTCAAGCGGCTGAACAACCTTATCAACGAGAATGAGTTACATGCTCTCAAGACGGTGCGACTCCCGATGGGTCGGCTCTCACTTCTTGCTGAGGAACTACAAGAAGACAACCGGCTGCTGGCAGGGGTCCACAGTGGATCACCTGGAAGTCTCAATAGAAAAGATTCAAACGGGTGGCTGGTGGAACACTTCAGTACACCGCCCACAGAGGCCACCTCCTCCTCCATGGTGGACTCATCTGTGAGCAGTCCTGCCCTGTCGGAGTTGTCAAGAGATGAAGATGGCTCTACTATTATCCCCAAAAGGAAGAGTAGCAGCAAGGTGTCTCTCAGCAGGGAAGTAAGGAGGGCCAACAAGCTGTTCAAGTCTGTGGATAAGGAGCTCGCAAGTATCAGGCAAAAGAGTGACCCTGCTGCAATGAAGTCCACCCGCATTGTCAATTTGCCAGAGCTCGAGACAGTCAATGTGAGCAGTGAGTGGGAAGACCACTTTCTGGAAGGAGGAGAAGATGATGAAAGTGAAGATGACCTCTTGCTTCCAAGCGCCAGCAGCCAATCCAACAGATGCGCCAAGTACAGAGATGTGGCCAACTGTTCCGTGTCAAAGTGGATCTGTCTCTTCTGTCTCCTCCTCATTGTGATATCTGTGGTGGTCATTCTGATCTTTGCAGACTATGAATATGAGTCCATAGAGCAGAAGGCTCACCAAGAGACTAATGTCAGCCTTGCAAACAAAACTGAGCCCTCATAAAATAGGACTCTACATGCGCTTGCTCTTCTAAGTCAATGATGCCTATGTCTCACTACTAAGTGGTCGTTTCATGGTGATTTTAGCTACAATAAATGCGGCCAAAGCTGCATCAAGAGGTCAAGAATTTTATCCCAAGTTAAATGTCTCTTTCAGGGCTGCAGTTACATAACAGCGTTCAACAATGGAAGGAAGGGGAGCTGGGCTATCTCAGGGTGGCCAAGAGCAAAGGCCTTCCACCACTCAAAGGATGACTGACGGGAAGAAATTTCTAGAAGACTTGCAGAACGTAAGTGAAGAATACGTAATAATATATTCAGTGGGTGCGTACTTGCAGCCAAGCACTTTCATGCACATGCTCAGTCCTGTCAAGACAAGTGTTCTGTGTTGCGTAGTTGTGCTCGATATTCATGTAAGCAATGCAGCTGGAAGAGCTCTGTAAGAGCTTAAGTGATGTAGTAGTGAATTATCCTTTTTTGTCAAGACAACAATGGAATATCATTGCATAGTTTAATGGATGCATCACCCCCTGTATTACGGCATTTATACTCCTGCGAGGCACCTGTAAGCTGCTATTTAATGGCTTCACTTATGTGGATGATTAAAAAAATTCTGGTAGGATCCCCAATCCTTGGTGGTGCTAGTTTCCATTCTTGTTGGAGTCTTGACACTGCTGGTGGTGTTCTTCTTGAGCCGTCGCCGTGCCAGAGGGAGGACAGTGATACTGTCTGGAAGCTGTGAGGCTGGGAAGACTACCATGCTGGCACAGCTACTTTACAACAAAGAGGTGGAAACTTATACCTCAGCAAAGCAGAATGAAGGTGATGCCAGAAGCATATCACCAGTATTACCCTAAATTGCAAGCTCAATGTCTCATTTGAGGTCTGTACAATCCTCCGGGCAAGTCGGCCTTGCGCCTTGTGGACATTCCTGGGCACGAGCGCCTCCGAATGGACTTGGTCTCGAGAGTACTGGAGTCTTCAGGTGGCAGACTCAGAGGACTCATCTATGTGGTGGACTCTACAAGTCTTCAAAAGCAGCTTAGGGATGTGGCGGTGTTTCTCTATGGTCTGCTCACCAGTGCTGTGGTCCACCAGGCTGGGGCTCCCGTCCTTGTGGCGTGCAACAAACAGGTTGGTGATCATGTCTCTCTACTGGTCAAGAAATGGACATATGACTGCTGAACTATTTCAGGACCTTGCCCTTTCGAAAGGGAGTTCTGTGATTCGCCGTGAGCTGGAGAAAGAGCTTCAGCTGCTGAGAACTACTCAAGCAGGAACTCTGGAAGGGACTGATGCAGCCAGTGCAAAGAAGATATCTCTGGGAAAAGACGGCACTGACTTCTCCTTTGACAACTTGGTTCATGAGGTGAGGAAGGCGACATTTTACATTTGTCTGTACATGACGTGGTCATATGTGTCGGAACTTGCACACATGCTTTATTTAAATGTAGGTTACCTTTGCTGAAGTCTCTTCTCTCAGTCACTCAGAAGGTGGCCTTCATGAGGTCAAGGCATGGCTATCAAAGATCGCTTGAAGATGTCTCAGTTTTTTCCATGGTCACGAGAGGAGTACAAGTCCTTAATTTACCGGTGTTAACTGTATGTAATAAACATTTACAACCGTACATCTTTTGAGTGACCGTCACGTTAGTGTTGTGAAGGATCCTGTCTACGACGTGCTTGCGTATGCAGTGCCTCTCCTCCCTCTCCAACAGCTGATTCAGCTGTGTAGGGAGAGCAATTTGAGTAGGTAGTCCCTTTGCGTAACCGCGTTACGGTCGCAATAAGGAGGCAGTTGTTCCCCATATCCACCTCGACGTGCTCTGCTGCCAACATGGAGAAGCAGGTCCCCATGGAGCTGGCGCCTCTGAGGAGTCTGGACGACTTTCTGCTGTCCAAGGCCAGGTTTCAAGTAAGCTAGGCTCAGCACCGGAGCACGCACAAGTGTGTCTTAGAACTAAATTTGTGTCCACCCCACCGGCAGATTCCTGACATCAAGAATGAAGATCGCTGGTTTAATCGAGTAGTTCACAACTTCCTGTACTACCAGACGAACTACTTCGTGACCGGATTCATCATCTTCCTGCTGGTGGCCTACGCTCATCCGAAAGAGATGGGACAGGGATTAGGTGTCATGGTGAGATCCACATGTAGTGTACTACGACTACTTTTAGGGACATCCCAGACGTACAGTACGTTAGAAATCGCCGTCGAGACGGCCTTGACAGCTGTGAACATTCAAGCGCCTGATCGGTCCGGCTGCAGCTCTGTGAAAGTCCTCACTTTGCAGGCTGTGGTGCTCGGAGTAGCCTTTTACGTGCAAGGCCAGCGATTAGAGGTCCAGAGGTTCAGGCACACTCACCCGGTTCTGTTCTCTCTGGCCCTGACTGTCGTCGTGGGCTTCCTCGTCCACACGCTAGACTGCGTCGTTGTCTTCTTGACGGGCGTCATCCTCCCCATCGTCTTCGTCCTGATGCACGCTTCACTCAGGTGAAGAAAAGATTATTCCTATCCATGTAATGAAGTTGGTGAGAGTCAACAGTACTTTTTTCAAGGCTACGAAACGTAAGAAACAAGTTGGCGAACGCGACGGAGGCCCTGGGCTTGGCCAAGAGGACCCCCATGGCTTACTTCCTCAACGGACTGGGGATCGAGCCTGATCTGAAATATCTGAGCTAAACAGAGACAATGAGATGGAATGCAAAGGCATATTTTCTCTTCACGTTCGACTTTCATGACTTGTTTACGGGTGCATCCACACCATTCTATATTTGCCATAGATGCAGAGATCTGAAGATTGTCCTCTCTATTTGTTTATAGTCCTGACCTCTACGGCCTGCGCTCTTGTGCAGGTTGGGGGACTAAAGAGATGTACAACTCTCCCATGTTGCTTTACCCCCTCAAAATGAGTTGCAAATCTATCTAGTCCACCCCATGTAGTTGTACTCGGCCGAGTACTAGGGCTGATTCACGAGAAAGTCTCCAGCCAAACATCTTCAGCAGGAATCAAAATTGATTGAAATTGCAATAATGAAGGTTGTATGTAGATGGGACCCTTCTATCCATATTTTTGTCATTTTCATAGAACTGTAATCCCTAACGAGGTCATGACCGAACTTTGACCATGTTCCTTCCTTATTGGAGACAACTGCATGATCTGCCGGTACTTCGTGCTGTTCGAAGACGTTGCTGGCTCTCGACGCCACACTGATCAAGTACATCTAGGGTTCTCTGAAAATGGCTCTTGGTTGATGATAGGTATCCTGTGTTATCAGTGTTGGCCGAGAGATGTCCAACTGCATCCAGGGTCTTCGCACTGACCGACTTTTTTTTCTGATTTAAACTTTCTCGTGAATAAATCAGCCGTAGTATGTTCATGACTCCTAGTTTGGACTAAATGAGTGGACAAAAAAGTGTAGCTGAATAAAGATATGCGTGGTTTATATGTACACATAGTGAATGACTTACAACGCGTACATTATTTATACTTTCTATGTTTTAGACTCACCAGCCGAATAAACTATGAACTGACGGTCCACGCGTAGCACCGCAGAAGCTGCGCGCGCCAGGTCAAGGTTCTTCTCGAGAAACTTACAATTTGCGTCTTAGTACGAAAGTGCCTGAACTAGTTTTTCTGTTTCACCCGATCAACTTATGACAGTTAGTTTTGATAAAATTCACAATTTGCGCATGAGCAGGAAGTTTTTGCACGAGTTCCTTCTTCGAGCCACTGGACGATTTAAAACTTAAGCCATGGGGCAATTTTAAATTGAAACTTTTTACTTTCACTCATGTGTTATTGGCTATTAGCATGTGAAACAGCATGTGACCCGAGATAAGTATTCCTATATAAGCTATCGTTGAGATGATCTCTTCATCGGATGTTGTGGTCACTGTCAGTCCAAGCAAGGAACTCTATACTCTTCGTACTTTAGCGTGGAGGTCCAAACGAATCGCACCCAGTAGTTCTGTATCTGCTCTGTGTGAAGTCGTGTCAAGGGGCTAAGATCTCTCTCCTAGTCTCAAGGTAAAGAGCACTTCCTTTCTAACATACAATACATGTGCGTTGACCATGTTGCAACAACAGCAGAGGCCGTTGAGGACTGCTCGAGCTTTCGTCATGCTACGGACGGAAGTGCCGTCGGTGTCCAATTCCCGTGTCGCCAGAAGACTGAGCGCCAGCGCGCGCGCTCCATTCCACCGGACTGAAGATGCCCTGGCGGACATGGAGCAGCACTACCGGGGCATCCTCGCCAGCCTAGGGGAGGATCCGGACCGAGAAGGACTGCTAGAGACGCCTCGACGTGCGGCCAAGGCTATGGCCTTCTTCACCAAAGGATACGAGGATTCGGTGTCCAACGCCGTGAGCTCCGGCATCTTTACAGAGATTACCGATGAGATGGTTGTGGTCAGGGACATCGAGATGTTTTCACTGTGCGAGCACCACCTCGTCCCCTTCTTAGGCCGTGTGCACATCGGCTACCTGCCGCAGGGTCAGGTTCTCGGGCTGAGCAAGCTGGCGCGTATCGTGGAGATCTACTCGCGCAGGCTGCAGCTGCAAGAGCGGATGACTCGAGAAATTGCTATGGCTGTGGTGGAGGCCGTGAAGCCGGCTGGCGTGGGTGTCGTGGTCGAGGCGTGTCATATGTGCATGGTCATGAGAGGCGTGCAGAAGATCAACAGCAAGACAGTGACCTCGTGCATGCTTGGGGTGTTCAGGGACGATCCAAAGACCAGGAACGAGTTCCTCACGCTTACGAGGAAGTACTCGTAGAAGGCAGAGTGGCTACATCGTGAAAAAGGAAATGGCAATGCGAGTTTTTGGTGGCTATTGCAGTACTGTGTAGCACAAGACTTTTTTTCCAGAATGTACTTGTGTATTAGGTTTATGTGTACTCTATGTGAATATAGGTAGTATTTTTAACTAGTTGAATAGGTAGGGTGGCGCGGACGGCTTGTGGACCTCCTGCTCTGGCTGCTTGATGTGATCCAGTCCCGAGTACATGCTCCACTTGCCGCTGGCCTCGGACGGGGACACCGAGTTGCGGTTGCCTTGGCGACGCACTAGAGCACATGATGGAAGCAAAAATTCGCATGTGCGACGAACTAAAACAGCAAGGAACTTACTCCTGGCAAAGCACGGGCACGATCTTTGACAGCATCTCCCGCAGAAGCAGCAGCAGCAACACCATAGACAGCCTGTGCAAGTCAGAACTGTCAGCAAGGCCACAACCAGACCCAAGATTATCAGAAATGCTGGAAAAATGTGAAGCAGCGCAAGTGTTCTCCGTTTGCTTCCTCTCCTCTCTTCCTCTTCCTTGACATTTCCTTCTTCTTCTTACCTTCCGGTGTGTTGCAGAGGTGGAAGTCGATGCACGCCTCCTCCATGTTCCTCGTGCATCCGTACAATGGGCCTTGCAACGAGCAGTAGTAGTTGTCCGAGGGCTCACACGTCGTGAAGAGAAAGGGCAACGTGCCATTGTAACACTGAAATATGGTTATAGAATAACATTAGTGCATCACGGCCACGCCAGTGCCAACGCTCTCTGGCTGCCTCTCCTACGGCGGTCAAATCGACCTCTTGGCACACATGCAAGCACTGCGATTAGCACTGCAACTTTTTAAGCCTGATCTAGGACTGCAGCTGTTAACCTTCATCTACTTCAGCTTAGTCTGTCCAGTGAAAGAGACACAATGGGTTTTTTTTCAGCAACTCACGATCATGGTGGTGACTTCTCCTGGCTCCATGAAGGCGGCTGCGCTTCTTTCTCCGCCTGATCCATGCATGACTCTCTCCCAAATGTACAAATACCACGTCTCACAGGTACAAGTTTCTGATGCTCTCTCCCTCTTCAGGAGAGACTGAGAAGACTTCAGAAAGACCTCTCTCTCTCCGTCTGTCTGTCTGTCTGTCTGTCTGTCTGTCTGTCCGTCCGTCTGTCTTCGTACGTGTGGCGACTTTGATCAAGGTCGTTGGCCTTTGAAACGAACGTCCCTTCAGTGCCGCGATGAATGACAATTCCCCCCTCCCCCTCTTTTTGGGGCTGTGAAATGCCTCGCAATGTTTTTACCTGTGTCTGTACCACAGCTACTGAAGTGACTCATTGTGGAGAGGAGGGGGGCAGAGCAGGCACAAGGGAAACTTTCCCTTGGGTAAGAAAGTACGGGAATCCACGAGTCGTAGTGTGACTCATTATGTGCTAAAATTTGGGCGCTGGGTGGCCCATTCAAATGCTTGGCTTCTAGCAACCAAGTCCGTACGTGTATGCACTGTGTAGGTAGGTGCTGACGCTACATTCCTGCACAGTACGAGTGGACAGCAGACTCTTCGGTATAAGGTCGTCGAGGCAAATTCCAACGTCATCCAGATCTCTGAGTAGACAAAGCTGGCCGTGCTCAATGAAAAGTTGCACCTGGCCCTTCAGTCCTCCCTGCCTGTGGGCACTTTTTGTGTTCTCCCCCTCTTCAGAGATCTGGACGAAGTTCCGTGCACTCCGGATCTCCCTCGACGACTCTGTTTGGATAGAGCACCTGCAGTCACACCCAAATCTTCTCCATCAACACACACGCCGACCCGTAACTCCTCGCAGGATGCGTCAAATTGAACTTGCAATGAGGCATTGGAAAGTCCTTTCTATAAAATACATTTTTCTAAAATGACCTTCAATAAACGACTTGAGTGACACGTGCTAAGTCAGAAGCGTATGCGAATTTCTTCCATAGTGCGCAAGTGATCAGGAGGTTTCTTCCTGATTGGTCTCTCGAGAGCCATCTCAGTTTTATCAATACTCTTGAGACCGCCTTTGCTTGGCAGACGACAAATGCACATGCAGCACTACTAGAATAGATACAGTGGTCGAGCACTAAAAAGACAGCAAGTGTTATTTGTGCAACTTTTTTTTTCTAAAAATGTGCAACCGTTGTTGAAAATGTGCGGATCTCGAGGTGCTACCAATGTACTTTCAGGACATATACAAAATGAAATGATCCGGCAATAGCAATTTCGTAAATGACTCTCAGAACAAGTACTTGAGCACCTAATGGTGCCAAACAACATGGACCCACCGACTCAACCAAGTCAAGTCTTGGCAATTGGGGGGGGGGGGTCACTGATGCCCCTAATGCACGTAAATTGCCTCAAGAATGACCGTGAACACCTCAGATGCATGGATATCGAACCACTGGTGAATGCTAGACTTTTTTCAGTTTTGATAGGAATCTTTGGAGTCAACGATCAGTGACCAAAATAAGTCAGTGTTTTGATCACCAATCAGTGTAGAAAAGTCTCCTTTCTTCAATAAATACTCGCAGGTAAAAGTTTCGTAGAAAAATATACGCATATACCTGGTGTTATCACGACTTTAGAAGCAAAGAATCGACAGTTTGCGTTGAATTGTTACCGTTGACTTACCCCAACATCAAGTTTATTATAATTTTAATAAGTTCATTTTATTATAATGTAACTCGCGGTGTTGCTCTTTTCCAAGCCAACGCCTCTTCAGTGCTGACTCCACCTCGCACACCTAATGTATGCACACAAGCGGAAGAAATAGGCTATGCAGCCAAGGTTCAGTTGCTACGAACAATGGACGCTCACGTACGTTTGCTGCACGCATCCTGTGAGTAAAAAATAGGGGGGGGGGGGACTCCCCTTACCCCCTGGATGGGTCTTGTTGTCTCCCCCTGCCCCCCACGTGCGTCCCGCTCTCCTTCCTCGCCACGAGCCTGAATAACCTCCTCCTCCTGTCGTCGCTCTTGCTTCAAACCAATGATACTTTTTTTTACTCACACGGTAAGTTCAGAAGCGGGTTGAATTTCACTTCCCGAGTGTTACAGGGTCATCCAAAGTTCTTTCACCCTTTGAGAGGTACAGGTGATTCAAAAACCGAATGGTGTTGCAAATCTCCTTGCTCCACCCAGTGGACATCACGGCCGTGACGACGACTCACCAGCTGGTGCGGCTGCTCCTTTTCTAGAACCAGAATTGACCTTGTCAGCTGAACTGAAACGGATCTGCTGTTGTCCCCAGTCAAGGTCTTGGACATCTCCTTGGATAAGGTGTCCCCAGAGGTGCTTGAGATGGACGAGAGAACGATGGGGGAGGTGGACAAAAAAAGAAAGACCTTCCAGAGTCTCTACCTCTCCAGCTATGGCCGGACTGAATCATCAGCCGTCGCTCCTCTCCAAATAATGCATGCACAGTAACACAGCACTGCACATACCGTACGTCACAAAAAAATATCTCACAAGCTCTCTGCAATCCCTCTGCTCTCCCCCCCCCCTCTGTCCGTCTCCGAGAAGTATAACCCTTCACTCTCTCTCTCTCCTCGTCAGCAGCAGGAGACTTTTCATCGACAACTCAGAACGATCGCGTCTGGAGAGCTCCTTGGACGCATGAACATAGGAGGAGAAAGAAATACAACAATCAGTAGCTTCTAAGTTATGATATTGCTGCGTCGGCGGCAAGTACAATGTGGCCCACGTGTAGCTTCCCGACGACGGGAGCTCCTACTGATGAAACGGGTACTACTGCAGCAGGATCAACTTCTGGAGCAAGGAAAGGCTTCATACTTGTTGAGTAGAACCTTGACTTTGTCAACTCGATCGGTAGAAAGAATACAGTTGACTAAATCGAGGTTTGTTGATCACTATGGGAAGCCCCCCTTCAAACGAGAGAGAGATTATGGATTGACACTAGCAAGTTAAATAATATCTTTTTACTACTGACATTTGAATCACACGTTCATGGGCAGAACATCACGTCACACATTGATCTTAATTTTGCTTTGAAGTGAAAAAACGGCGATTCTGGCTCGTTTCTTACCTTGAACACAGATTTGAATCACCAAGGATCTTCTCAAGATATCCTGGGGGACTTTGACAAACTGTCCATTTTGTGTTGTAAAGGTCAAGCACAGCACTAAGCTCACAGGTATTTTTGGCATACCAGTTATGATCAACAACTGCAACCCTCAAAAAGTTGCCAAAGTAGTTAGTTAATCCCTCAGCAGGATTCTTTAACTCAAATTCCAAGATGCTACGGCTGAAGCATCTGAAATGGAAGAAAAGCACTGAAAGCCACATTTTCATGGCGAATCCATCCCTACCTAACTCTTGGCGAGAGGTGGGGCTCCTGCAGTGAAATTTCTATAAGCAGAGAAGAGTTTATGAATTCGCGATTTCTGCTCAAATTGCTGTTCGATTGTACACATCTATCAGATAAAGGCACTTTTCTAGGGCAAGTTTAATACAAAAGAAGCCGCTTGTAACAGCACCACTCGTTCTAGGCCAAAACGTTCTCATAAGCGGCCTTACCTTGTTCAAAGAGAATTGACAACGAAGCAACATAAAAGTGTTATCATGGACTAAGAGGCTTCAAACAAAGCTCATAACGTCATGGCCTTGAGAGTGAAAGAAGTTAATGCTTTTGCCTCCAATTCCTCCATCCAAACTCGTCTTACTCAAGGCTGCATTTGAGGTCCTCAATATGATGCAAGTTTTTGGCTGTTTTTAATGTAATTTGGGATGAAAACAGTTCTTATATACAGCTTTGAGTGTTCTTATATGCAGTGGGATTCGCCACAACAGTGCATTTTGATTTTTGGTGTCTGACAAGTCTGTTTTTACATATGGTGGCGGCCTTTACTGTATCGGTCACCTTATGCATGTTAACTTTACCATATGCTTGAGACTGCACGGCAGAAGAATATAAGCCTTGGTCGGCAGCGAAAGTCTCATAATTTTCACAAGTCATTAGCACAACTTTTGTGGAAAGACTCACTGCAGTAGCCAATGGTGAATTCGAGTGAGATTCGGACTCTGAAACATAGCTGATTTTTGAGCTCGAATGAATCGAGTCTGACTCGACTCGACTTGAGCGAGACTCTCCTGGCGACCGCGTTCTCCTCGTTTATTGTCGTACCAGGATGACCAAAGTACAGGATAGCTGATGCCTTTGGTTCCACGCCGGACAGTTTTTACCCTCTTTCTCCGGGCCAAAGTACTGCACTGTGCAGTCAGGGGAGAGAGGCTCATGAAATAGTGATGGGCTGACATTTGAGAGCAGCAAATGATGACAATGCCAACTTGGTGAAGTACGATCAACAACTTCCCTTGACATTGAATGGTGATTCATCTGGGACTATGAATTTAGACGTACTGAAAGTAGGGGGGAAGCAGAAGAAAAAACAATAGCGGCTGCTTTGTCAAGGACTGAACTTTCCATTCTGCCCATAGAATGCACGCTTTAGGCCTCCGAATCGATATTTTCCGCAGTCATGTAAAATGCACGTCATTGGAGCAAAAAAAAAGGAATGTAGGGGACCATAGAAAGAAAAATACCCCACAAAGAGGCTCCTGGGATATTTCTCGTGGCATTCACGTCCTTTGGCAAAGTGCCTCTAATATTCTGCATCCCCCTGGGACGTGTGCATCGTCCTCATGTCCTTTGCTAACATTTGTCGTGGCTGCATCAGAAAGTTCCGGAGTTGCTGGGAGGTGGGAAAAAAAGGTGGGAGATCTGGGCCTCCTTCGGGCCCCTCATCACCTCTCTCCTGATGGTCTCCTCTGACCTCCCTGTGAGCATGCTCGTACTGGCAGAAGTAAACGATTCTGGGGGTGGCCGTGTGAGCAGATGCAATGGTCAGGGACAACATGTCCGGGGCATTTTTGCCCCTCCTCACAATGCTGGGGAAGGTCAGAGTTCACGCATGCGTTGCCTGTTGACTCACAAATTAATTCCTTATACTTGCTCTACCCTTGCACGAGATGGCATTGTGAAATAGAAATTTAATTCTGCTGACACTAACACCTGTTTATTGTAGGTCAGAGGAAGCTCTTGTTTGTCGAGGGTGCCCAAGACGTGTGAAGGCTTTGGACTGACCTACAACGCGTCGTTGTTGCACTGCTGAGCTTTGCCAGGCCTCATAGGCCTTAAATTTGGCGAAACTGAGCTTCAGCGTCAGTAAAATCTGACGTGAGAAAAATTCAAACGAAGGACCTAAAGTTGGCTCTGGCGGTGAGGAAGAGGCTTCCAATAACACGGTAGACGGTGAACGAAGACACTCTGCAGTTGCAAGTCCTCGTATCGATTTCACTGTTCCAGCACTTGATTGAAGAGACCTACAAGTGCAGCAAAGAGCATCAATCATGGATCAACACGTGTACGTATAGCAAGCAGTGACACCCCCCCCCCCGGGGGGGCCCCCGTGGTTTGTGCACCGACAAACCAGCCCTGCCAGAAGTTTCCCATCGTCCAGGAGTGGCTGAGGCGAGGATTCTTTGAACATGACTCTCCAACTTCACTTCAGAACAAGGTGCGTGATGTGTTGAACATCACGCACCCTGTTCTTCACGGCCAAGTACGAGACGAGTCACGTCAAGGTTCAGGCCCTTCGCCGAGCGGGCCACGTTGTCTGACTTTGCAAGTCCTCCCGCAATCTTGAGCAAGTCATTGGAAGCACTGGGGGACCTCAGATCATGACCACGTCCTGGCCTGATCCTTGTCCGAGTTCACTGGCGACGCTTTGCTGGTCACTCTGATGTGTGGCTCAACTATCTGAACTGGCACGCACTGTTGGAAGTGAACGGCAAGACTAAGGATTACCATTGATCAGACCAGGCACAATCCAAGCTGCAATAACTGCTATTCTCTTTATTAAACGAGGTCAGCAATTTCACGTAGCAAAACATCTAGCAACGCGTCAAGTTCTCATTCAGCTCCTCCAAGCCAAGGTTCAGCTAGCTTTTTCTATGCAGACAGTATGTACAAACCTCTGCTGTCCTCGCAACGAATGCAGAGCTTCACGGAAGAGTGAAAATGAAAAATACTTCTTTCCTATGGTAAAAAAAGTGCTTGAGTTCACGTTTAATATTCAATCCTTGATTTTTTTGTCAGATTTTTCTCGTAATAAGTGTTGGCTCGTGATGATAAGAGAGTTCGTCTGACCTCTGATTTGAACGTGGCGGATTTGTTCACTTGGAGATTTTTTTAGGTAACTTCGGTCCCCATTTTCTCTTTTTTCCCCTATAGAAAGTAGTCTGCTTGAGGCTTCTTGCACGGAATTCCTCTGCTCTCCTGCGGGGCGGCCTCGAATATAGTGAAGTCACGCTGCAGGTGCTCGTCCAGCTCCAGGATGGCCGCGACGTTGCCACACCTGTAGCAGTAGTTGGGCGCCGACCACACGGTGAGGACGGTCTCGTTGAAGTGCCACTTGTATCCCTCCATCACCAGCTGGTGAGCGCGGCAAATCATCTCAATGTCGTTCGCAGAGTTGAACTGGGCAACCACGTCGGAGCCGAACAAGTAGCTGGGATGAAAGGGAGAGGGGAATGAAGGGTCAGCACTCTCATTCATACACACCAGGGCTTTTTTCCTTACCCGGCCCCCCTTGGGCTCACGCCCCAACCCTGTGTGTCCTCTGGATCCGACCAGAGGAGGTCGCACATGGGCCCATCGTGGGGAACTTCTTGTTTGCGGTCGATGGTCCTAATCTGGTCTAAGGTTTGAATGCTGGGGGAGAGACCGCCATGGACGCAGAAGATCTAAGAGAATAAACTTATGTCAATATATGGGTATGCACATACCGTGTTTACTCTATCAATCCACATTATTCTAGGACACGCACACCCTTGGTGGGCGGTGACGTATATGAGGTTAGCAGCAGGTTAGTAGAGGTAGGTCGATTATCATTGGTAGACCGGGATGAGCATTGGGAAGAGAAGGCCCAATAATGGCAGGTCCGGCGAGGATTTGAAGTCTTGAGATTTTTAAAATTTGTCTGGACCCCACACACAAGGGATGGATGGGGTTCACCTTAGGGGCGGTGGAGGATTAGTTAATACTAGTGCTGGGTATGATTTGAGTCTGATCTAAATCTTTGCTTGGGTTGTTTAACATTCAGGGTCATAGTTTTGACGATTCACCAATCACTCAGCTAGTCATGGACTCATAATTGGATCTGATGATGATGACAACATTTGCTTGGCAACTTTAATTTCTGGCCGACGTCAGTGAGCAGGCAGACAGGCAGCACTGACTTTGGTCAGATTTGGGACAGAAACGTCTCTGAAGGTACCGCAGTTGCTGAAGTCGGTGATGATAACGCATGTGGAGGGATGGACATCAATGCTGTTTTGCCGAAGCTGAAGTTCAGTCAGGTCGCAATCCCTCAATTTTCCTCTCGAGAAAAATTCAATGCGGATTCCATTTGAATGGGATTCAAATCAGACTTATGTCCAAAGATGGCAGAAATCTCATGGATTCAGACTCGTCACAGTCATGATTCCATTCAGATCCAGGATCAACCTCTCAGTCATTGGGAATGATCCAGGAAGTGCAGGTGCACTCAGGTAGAAAGAAGCTCACCTTTCCGTCGATGATGGCCGAGAGGCTGAGATAGTCGAAGATTTCAGTACAGTATCTCCACACGGTGATGCTGCCATACCTGGGGAAAGAAAAGGGCGCATATCTTGCAACATCCGTCACTGACGCAATGGCAAACCCGCACTTACTTCCTCAGGCACTCGTCATAGAATCCGTAGACCTGCGTGATTTGCCTGGATTCGTGATTTCCTCTGATCAGAGTGATGCGGTCGGGATAGCGGACCTGGAAGGAGACAGCAAAGTTCAGCCAGATCAGCGGCTTGAGCGAGTACACGAGCGAGCACACCTTGAGCGCCAGCAGCAGCAAGAACGTCTCCACGCTGTAGAATCCTCTGTCGACGAAGTCGCCCATGAAGAGATAGTTGGTGTCGGGAACGTTGCCGCCGACCTTGAACAGCTCCTTTAGATCGTAAAACTGGCCGTGGATGTCGCCGCATACCTAATAATAAAAAGTAAATGCAGAAATGATCACGTCCCGAAAGCATCCAACTTTCAGTGCACTTTTATGCATCAGCGCGCCCGACGACGTCCAAGGTCTCCTTCCAACTCGGCACTCCAGGAAGACGCAGACGAACAGGAGACAAAGGAGTTCAAAACTGAGGCCTGAAGTGACTTTTTCCCTTGTCGTTCATGCCGATAACATGTGTGCAAGGTGGCGTTCAGCGTTGTGACGTCCTTCGCCGAAATCCATACTGCACTGCATGAAGTAATCCATGGCCAAGTCTCCCTTGCCCAATCGAGGGAATTCCCACAAACTATGAAAGTTCATACGAAACGATTCCCCAAGTATGACTCATGATTCAGTACGGCTCCCCTTGGCCTTCATGGGGAACTGGACGCAGTCATGGTACTTAAAGTCGTTTTCTGTCTTTCTTTGCAAGTGTTTAGGAGTTGAAAAAGCGTTTTGTCGTGAGTGCCCTACCGTGACTGGCGAGTCGACCCTCTGCACGTTGCTCTCTTCCACGAGGATCTCCCTGGCCTTGGAGCACAGCGCCTTCACCTCGCTCTCCTTGATGATTTCGCAGCGACGGAGCTGCTCAATTTGGCGGTCGAGCTCGCTCACTCCGGGACCGCCGGCATCGGCCGCAGACGTCGCCGACGAGGAGGTTGCGGCACTTTTGGCGGGCAGTAGGCCCAAACCGCCCCCACCAATCGACGGAGGCGACGATGAGGCCGCGGAAGCCTCGGAGGATGAAGGTGAAGAGTTCGAGGGAGTCTCGTCCTGCTGCATCATCTCCTCGTCCCGCCTCTCTACGTCCGTCGAAGCCACGGGAGGGGAGGCGTCGGATCTCGTCTCCACGCCCTCATGCTCCACCGATGTCTCCTCCCGACGCTCCTCTGGCGCCGCCGTCGCCCCCGCCGTCGCCGTCCCGGCGTCCTCGAAGCTGCCGTCGGCTTCCGACATGCTTCCTCCTCGGAGAGACGCCCGAGACAGAGAACGGAGAACGCAGGGGGGACTTGGACAAACACTTGAATAACTCGGCTCTCGCCGTCCCGCTTGGCCCCGTTCGTTTGTCTCCTTTTCTTTCTCAGCTCCAGCTGCATTGACACCAGCACCTTCGGCTCCGCAGCTCCCGCACTCTTTCTCTTCACCCTCTTCACTGGCGTCATCGGCGGCCACAATTGCCGGCGTCTGCCGAGTGCCGGCCGGGGCCGGGGCGGAGTGGCCGCAGCCGCGTCCGTGACTGGCAAAAGTGTTCAGTCAAGGTACCAACTTTGAGTGCAAAAGCGCCCACATCAAGGAAGTTGGTCACGCCTGCAGCCTGCGCGCCGGCGATCAAGGGCCGATCCGGCGTTGCTCGGCCTGCAACATGACTGGGCGGAAAAAACAGAGGCTGCGCTGAACACCTTGGCTGAGAGAGAAGCTCCGGACAAGGTACTGGACAGAAGTATATTGTAGAGGCTCCGAAGATCCGACGTGATCGACCGACGAGAAGAGGAGGGGCCGCTCCCGAACCAAAAGTCGATCAAGGACCCGATCCGACGGAGAACAAAGCTGCTCCCTTCACAGGCGGTTCCTAACTCCGTCCGCGGCCTCCAGGGCCGCAGCCGAGGCCTCCGCCTGCGTCGCCGTCGCAGTCGGCGTCCAGAAGGAAAAAGGTGGGGATCTTCGGGTTACTCTCGTCGGCGTGGGCGCCGCGCTTTGGGTGTCCGGAAACCGACTTTGTCTCACACGCCGAGTAATTTCAGACTGTCTTGGACGTTGCCGACGCAGCGCCTACGAAGGCCATGACGAGCCAAAGTCCGGGCACCGGCTCCGGCGGCGTAGCCGCTCCAGTTCCAGCCGTCCCCGCCGCCTCCATGCTTCCTCAGCAACCCGGTCAGCAGCAGCAGGCGCCGCTGTTCTCCGCGGACACCGCGGCGGCTATGGCGGCCGCTCAGTTCCAGGCCGCGGCAGCCGGGCAGCCGCCTCAACAGTGGGCCGCCAATGGCGGCGGCGGGAGTGGTGGATATGACCAACAACAGCAGCAAAACCAAGCGGCGTTTCACCAGGTAAGACTACCACATCATCTTACCCATGTAGGACATGTCCTCTAACTCGACGCATTTGCAGATGATGCAACAGGGTCAAAACCAACAACAGCAGCAGCAACTGAACCACCTGATGCAACAGCAACAACATTTGGCTCCCTTAGTTGGTCAACAGCTCAGTTCTCTTATTCCACCCAACCAGCAGCAGGTAGGAGGTCCGTTTGACCAGTGTCGTCACATTTAACCGGCACCCTCGTACTTGTTGCAGCCCCCCAGCATCAATATGATGATCCAAGCAGCCATGCTGCAACAACCTCACCATCTTCAATCTCCACCAAATTCCGCCCATCAAGGTTACCTCGTGCTCCAGCAGGGCCAGGGACACGGCAGGTAAAGTGCCTTTGTGAACCTCCCGTCTATGACGGTGCTGATCGTTTAAGTTCTGTTAGATTGGAACCTGGGCGAGACATCATCCCTTCACCCAATTCGACCCCCGGACTTCAGGGTGGCCACCCCGCGCCTGCCCAGACGCCTCCCAACATGGACGAACGGAACTGGGCGGCAGCGAACCAAAATCTTTTCCTTGGTAAGTGTGATAATCCACGAAATTTCCATCCAAATGCCAATGAGCTCTGATACTTCAGCAGGCGGATTACGCATGCAAAATCCGGGAGAAAAGGCTGCCATTGAAGAACAGATGATGAAGCAGCAAGCGGGTAAGAATCGGTAGTCTCAAAATGTGTGCCTTTAATGCTGCATCTATGCCTTTCAGCGCCTTGTCTGCCTTTTTCAGGCTTGGGCGAAATGTTTCCTGTGGATGCTTTCGACTCTCCCCAGCAGCGCGCCGTCGCCATGCAGATCGCAGCCGCAGCCGCGGCTCAGCCCCATCACAATCAGCAGCAGCAAGATTTGGCCGTCCGCATGAACCCCTTCAACCAGTATGCGGCATTAACTGCTCAACAGCACCAGGGAGGAGGTGCCGGGGGGCCACCCCCTCATCATCCGTCGCAGCCTCATCCTCTACTGGCGCCTTCGCCCCCCATGAATCAGCCGCCGCCTCCGCAGATGCCGCCCAGGCCTCGTCCAGAAGGTGGACAAGATCAGCCGCCGGCGGGTTACGCCACGGAACAGCCCAACAAGAAACCGGGTGGTGAGATTTTGGCGTTATCGCACAATGACGTCATTGCTCCTTATACTTGTCTTCTCAGATTTGGTTATCGATTCTTGGAGCAACGAAGATCACGACAAGATGCCCAAAGGTCCTCCACACCATTATCAAGGCCAAGGTGGCGGACCGCAAAGACCCGACGAAACAAAGCCGGACGACGTAGGAAACTCGTTCAATGTCACGGGGTGGGGGGGACCTCCGCCAGGTGAGCGCGCACCTTCTTGCGTGAATTGCACCACGTTGCTGCTAAAGATGAGCAGCTGTCAGCTGCCAATTTACCTTCTAGCCTTGTATGCCTTAGCAGTGTGCAGTCACTTCGTGACATTGTAGAGTGTTGAGACCTCCCCCCCTCTCTGCATTCCAGCACACCCAAGCGGCTGGGGAGTAAATCCTAAGCACCAGTCTAGTTGGCAGAGCCAACCACCTCTTCAACAGCCTCCAACCCAATTCGGACAACAACCACAACAGCACCAACCTCACTACCAGCAGCAACAGCAGTTTGGCGGGACATTCCGACAGTTCCAGTCAACTTCTCAGTACGAGCGTGGTGGTCGCGGAGGATTTAGAGGGTCTTCCAGAGGGCGTGGTGGTGGTATCGGTGGCCGTGGAAGAGGCGGAGGAGCTTACGGAGGACAGGACCACTCCCAAGAGAAACAGGTGCGTTTGCGCAATCTTGTATCGCGCGTGACGTGTTTATTTCGTAGTCATGGTGAAGGATTGAGCAAGTCCCTCTTATGAGGATGATATTTTTTGCGGTGTCGTCAGTGATGTCCCATGTACAGGTGTCCTGTCCAGTATCTCGATTTCTTATCACCCCGTATGTGGTTCATGTAAGAGCTACTCTTTTAGGAAGGTAAACGAAGCGCAATCGCTGAAACCATCGCCATGATGAACAAGATGAAGGTGGAGGACAAGGAGAGGAGAGAGAATCACCAGAAGCACGTCGAGGCCCTCAAAAAGGACATGAGCGAGAACAGGCAGGACTTTGTCTCGGATGAAGAGGAGGAAGAAAGGGAGGAAACCCGCAAGTTCTACAGGGGAGGTCGTGGTGGTGGCCGCGGTGGCGGTCGCGGCGGTCGAGGTGGAGACCGCGGGGGCATGCGGGGAGAGGGTCACGCGGGTGGCATACCTAACATGTTGCCCATAATGCAGCAACAGCAGCAACAGCCTCACATGCATAACGGCATGTTTATACCTCCAGGAGTGGCCCCTCCAGCAGGAGCTGCTCCACCTCACGGTATCCCGCCCTTCCCTGGTCTGGAGGGATTCATGCCGCCGGGTGGCGGGGGCGGGGGTGGTCCTCCGCCATTTATGGCTGCTGCTCCGGGATTCCTGCCGTATCCGCCGGGTCCTACCGCCGGTTTCTATCCCATGCCCCCAGGCGGAGGCCAGTTCATGCCTCCCCGAGGATTCCCTCGGGGCGGCCGAGGAGGAAACTTCGCTATGGGAGGTGGCTTTATCCCCGGCGGCGGCTACCCACGGGGCGGCGGGTCCATGATCCCCCCGCGTGGCGGCCGTGGCCGCATCGGTAGTTACCGCGGTGGAGGAATTCGTGGCGGACGAGATGACAGAGGCGCTCATGGTGGGGGAAGCAGCAACGAGGAAGGAGCCAAAGTTGACAAAGACGAAGAGGGTGAGAGAGTGACTGATGCCAACCGATCTCAAACTGAGGCCAGTGATGAAGGGGGCCAACAGCTTGCATCGGCCGAAAGTGAGGAAAACCAACAACAGTCAGCATCGGCAGCGCCACAGGAGCCGTCTGTGGAGAAGTTGACGAAGGTAGCGGCTTCGGCTGCCGGCGAGGACAAGGAGGGAGTGCCCAAGATGACGGACCAGGAGAACAGCAAAGATGGGGAGTCAAAAAACTTGCTTAGCGGGCAGGTAAGCTGACAGAAGAAAGCAATGGGTTTACAGTAGTGCATGAAGAAGCCTTCCTACACATTGTAAAAAAAAAACAACTCAGTATATTACGTATTTTTCGTGGGATGACTTAATGTAATTTTTTGTTGTCGCTTGAGTAAGCGTTGAAAAAGCTACAAGTTTTTAGAGAAAGTTTGGAATAAGATTGTGGAATTCACGTCTCTGCGTAATCCAGCTTTGTTCCCTATAAACATAATTTTGCACATATTACTTTGGTACTACTAAAAGCACACACAGTGTGGGTCTTAAAGCGTCATGACAATACAGGTGAAGTCCAGGGGGAGCAGCCTAAAGGTGGTGGTGATGGTGGTGGTAGCAAAGGTAGATCAAGTCACGGGGGAGGTCAACAAGTGACATGGAAAGAGAGTTGAATAGGTCAAGGTAGTTGTAATGTACTCGATCCTCTCTGAGAATCCTCCGGCACGTTGGGACGGACTCAAAGCTGACTTTTTTCTCGGGCTCAGGAAGTCGTCCACTAAGGGTTTCCGAGGTCACCGGGGAGGGGGGGGGGACGTCGGACACGTTCTCGATTGACACCGCCCTTGTCGTGTTTCAGGGAGCTCTAAAGGGCCAGCTGGCCCTGCCCGCTAGGAGGCCTCTGCCGGAACTAGACCTACGGGAGAGACTCATTCGACAGCTGGTACTGAATGAACACTTGCCATGATCCATAGGTCCCAGAGTAAAAGATGACTTTACTTAGGTCGATGGGATTCTGGAATGCATTATCTGCTTGGACAAGATCCGTCCCAAGAACGCCACCTGGGACTGCAAGCGCTGCTTCCAGATTTTCCACATCCACTGCATCAAGAGGTGGTGCAAGGCAAACGCAGAGGGTGAGATGATGACACCATTGCAGAATGCGTACGTGATCCTGGTCAAGGTTGTGCTGAAATGTCTTCTTCGTCATTTGTCTCATTCAGAGGAAAGGGGCAAGTTCCGTTGTCCAGCAGGCTGCGGCTGCGTGCTGTCTCACCCACCCAAAGAGTACCTCTGCTTCTGCGGCCGGGTGCGCGACCCGGTGTACGTGAGGGGCAGGGAGACGCCGCACACCTGCGGGGAGGTGTGCGGCAGAAAGCGGGAGTGCACCCACGCCTGCGTAGAGTTGTGCCATCCGGGACCTTGTCCGAAATGCTTAGCAAGCATCAAGATGTAAGCTCGTGGCCCTCGTGACTTCTCTGTTGCACTTGGTCAATATCGTATTGTGTATACGTTTCAGCTCTTGCTACTGCGGCAGAACCAGCCGCCACGGCCGCTGCGGCACGAAGGTAGTGTGCAATGAGACTTGCGGGAAACCGCTGAATTGCGGCGTCCACAACTGCAAACGACTCTGTCACGAAGGGGAGTGCGGGGACTGCCAAGTGTCCATCTGTCAAAGTACGTACATGTCTACCCCATGCTACTTCGTCATCTCCTCGTCCTCCTGTGTACATGCGCTCGTACTAAGATACATGTATGGTGTACGCAGGTTGCTTCTGCGGCAAGTCCACTCAGACCGTGAAGTGCACCGCAGACACCTGCAAGGTGTCGACCTTCTCCTGCGCTGAACCCTGCGACAAGACGCTGGAGTGCGGCAACCACAAGTGCCGACAGATTTGCCACCCTGGAAAATGCTCCCCGTGCGCTTTGGCGACCACACTCTTGACGAGGTAACGTCGCGCCTTCGGGAAGCGCGGCTAAATGGTGTGGAAATACACATACCTGTACGTTGAGACGCTGTTGATTTTGTAGGTGCCCGTGCGGCCAGACCGACCTGGAGAAGCTGTACGAGCGCGACGGCGCAAAAGTGCGCCAGAGCTGCGCCGACGAGGTGCCCACGTGCGGCATGACTTGCGGGAAGAAACTCGCGTGCGGACCCAATGGAGATCAGGTAGCTCGAGCAATCGTGCCTGTCCCTCACACTCCCTCAGTCAACGTTCTTACCTTTCTACTCGCCCAGCACACCTGCGCTGCTCTGTGCCACCCGGGGCCTTGTCCGCCATGTCCCTTATCGACTGAAGTCCGGTGTCGCTGCGGCTTCATGGACCGGTCGGTCCTGTGCTCCGAGCTATCCACGCGCGCCGACGACGCCAGGTGCGACCGCCGCTGCAACAGGAAGAGGGCCTGCGGCAGACACAAGTGCATCCAGACCTGCTGCATCGAGATCGAGCACCCTTGTCCGCTCGTGTGCGACAAGCTGCTTGGATGCGGACAGCATAGGTGACTGCACTATCAGTGAGTTTTATGTTCTCGTTCTTCAACCCTGTTTTCCACCACGCAGATGCGAGGAGTCTTGTCACCGTGGCAACTGCCCCATTTGCCACAGGGTATCGTTCGACGAGCTTCGGTGCCACTGCGGCGATCAAGTCCTGTACCCGCCCATTGCGTGCGGTACGAAGCCGCCCGCATGTCTGGGTCCCTGCACACGGACACACCCTTGCCAGCACGAGCAGAGGCACGAGTGTCACAGCGAGCCGGAGTGTCCACCGTGCACCGCTTTCACGGAGAAGTGGTGTTACGGCAAGCATGAGGTACGAGGCTACGGCATCAATGTGCTCATTCCATTTCTGTCACCTCATGAGTATTATCTATTTTTTTATGCGTAACAAAGAAAATAGCTTTACTTTCATATCTTTCCACTCAGCTTCGCAAGGCCGTGTTCTGCCACGTGGAGGGCCTGTCCTGCGGGCGTCCGTGCGACTTCCCCTTGCCTTGCCAGCGCCACAGCTGCGACCGCCCTTGTCACGAGGGAAGCTGCGTCAAAGATGGAGAGGCACCCTGTAACCAGAAGTGCAAGAAGCAGAGGGACACTTGCGGACATCCTTGCAATGCACTCTGCCACGATGGAGAGTGTCCAGGCAATCCGTGCAAGGAGAAGGTGAATGAAGTGATATTGCGTCACCCATGGAGATGGGCGACTTTAAATGATATAACACCTCTTAATGTTGTAGGTCAAAGTCAGTTGTGTGTGTGGCCACCTTACCGCCATGAGGTCGTGCAGCGACCAGAGCTCCGAGTTCAAGCGACTCCAGATGTCTGCACTCGTGAGCAGTAGCGGCGGGGTCAGCGGGGTCGGCAGCAACAACAGCAGCAGCGTTAACCTAGTGGCCATGGCCACCAAGGGAGTGCTGGAGTGCGGAGAAGAGTGCGCGAAGGTTAGATATTGACGCCAGAGTCTCATCGTCAGTGCTCGTGCAGTAGTGTTTTTATTTATCTAGCTGGAGCGCAACAGGCGCTTGGCTCTGGCGCTGCAGGTGGAGAACCCCAATGACCGCCTGAACGCGCCCAAGTACTCCGAGTTCTTGAAAGAATGGGTGAAAAAGGACCCTGCGTTTGTACAGATGGTCCATGACCGCCTCACGGAGCTGGTCAAGTTAGCCAGAGAGGTAGGAAAGAGTTGACAGGGAGATGTTTTACTTCCTAGTGAGCTTTCAAGTTTCATACGTGATATCAGGTGTGTCAGTATTGGATAATACCATATACGTCATTCTTAAGGGCACGTGCCTGTTGAGTACAAGGCCGAACAGGAGCAGGGAATCCGTAAGGAGAAGTGAGAGACGTTGTTGTTCTTGTTCCAGTCCAAACAGAAGAGCCGCTCTTACAGCTTCGAGGTCATGAACCGAGACCGCCGTCAGTTCGTGCACGAGTACAGCGACCACTTCGGGGTAGACAGCGAGTCGTTCGACAGCGAACCCAAGCGCAACGTGGTCGTCACTGCGTTCAGGGATCGCATCTGGATTCCCACGCAGAGCATCCTGGCCGTGGCTGCCGGTCAGAGGAAGCTGCCAGGCCCGGTCTTGCTGCAGAGAGGCTTGCAAAAGAGGTAACAATAAAGCCAAGAATATAATATTGCTTGAAGAGGATGAACTTTCGCATACTGTATTTACTGCCCATTTCAGAGGGGTCATTACAGGTCGTTTGTAGATTGAAAAGGTACACTGAGCAGGGACGGAGCTCAGAGGGGCCCTTTTGAAAAATTTGAAACCTTTGGAATTTTCAAAACTTGTCCGGGAAGCGGGCAACGGGGATGGATGGGGTTCACCTTCTGAGGGGCAGCGGACTAGTTGCAGTTGGCACATTATTCGAGTAAATTCGATATTTTGGTTGTTACGGGTAGGTAGCGGGAAAAGAAATCTTGTATGTAGAGGCAGAGCAGTTGGTTCAGTCAGCGTCTTGTGATGTCAGCGAGTCCGACTGAGACATGACTTTTTTCCGCAATATTCGAGTCAGAGCCGGACTTGACTTCAGTTGTGTGACTCGACTCGAACTTGTTTCTGCATAAAGGTTTGAACGGGGCAGCATTGGGGGCACATGCATAAAACTACTTAAGCATTAAGTTTGATATGGGTAATTAGTCTGAGCTGAGCCAGACCAATTGTCATTAAATGAACAAGCAGTTGTTTTGACTTAATAGTTCAAATAGGCTGGGCAACATTGCCCTAGAATGAGGGAGAAGGATTCTCGGATTTCTCAAGTCTTGTGGCCTCATAATGTCGGTGTGGCCGTAAGGGTTGAGATCCAAGGGCTTGGAGTTGGCGTCAGAAGAAGTAAAATACAACTTTAATATTGTTCTCGGCTTTTCTGCTGTTTCATATCCACTGTTTCAGTGAATATAAGACTATTTTTCCAGCAAGGTAATTGATCTGGGTTTGCAATTAGTCTGAACCTGCCTAATGATTCCTTTTTGCTGCCCCCCCCCCTCAAAAAATGTTGGCAACCCAGTCTGGATCAGACTAATACGCCAAATCATGCAACTGCGCCTCGGAAAGCTGGACTGGCAAGTGGACTCGAAGTCCACTGTTTTGACTCGGTGATATCAAGCTTGGCCTGGCACCAGAACAATGAAGTTCTGCCAAGCCAAGTTTGAAGGACAAGAGTGAGCCCATTTCCATCACAGCCTTTCCCCATTTAGAACTGCCCCCACCTCAGAACACAGCCCTCCACTCTCAACTGTTGACTTATGCCGACCATCCTCTTGCTGCAGCTCCTGCTATCAGACCATCTCTTCAGCCGCGACTAACCGGACTGTCGGAAACGGAAGTCGTGCTGGCTCAGCCACTTCCTCGCCGGCGAAAAGCGCGCCAAATTCAAACAGCAGCGAAAAAATCGAGGTCATCGACTACTTTGACTATGACGGCTGAAGGAAGAAAAAAAAGAAAGAAGGTTTGGATCGCCATATCTCTTCACCCCCTTTTTCCTCTTCCCCTCATTCATGTTCGTGTTGTGTGTGTATAAAGTAACTCTTTTCTCCACCCCCCAACAAACAACCCCCAACTCTTATTTTTCTCCCCCATGTCCATTTCCCCTCCCCCTACAAGAAAAAGGAATATTGTAAGAGTTGCATTTTCAACAATCCCACTGGATTCTGCAGAGTCGTTGCTGAACAACGACTGAAGTCGGGAAGACTTTTGATGACAACTATTTTTTCTCTCTTTTCTTTGATGTTCAGAGAAGAAGGTTTCTTCGAAGATCCCATGCGCAAGATGGCAACACAGACGTTCAAGTCCCCACATTTGTTCCTCTCACTTTATTATTATAGTGTTTTTTTCCCTCCCAGAAATGATAGACTAAGAGGCTCTAACAACGTTGTTTATAGCAGCAAAGTCAGTGTGTGCGTTGTGTCAAACCTTGATGAATACGATGTCGGTCAAAGCGTGAGGGCGCAGACAAAGCAGACGAGAGTTTTGCAGGCGAGAGTGAGTGTTAAGCTTGACTTTTTTTCTCTCTCCCCACCCAAATTTCTGCCCAGAGAAAGTGAAAAAAGTGTGAGAAGGAGAGATGTTATTTGTGTGTTTGTGCGTCAAGGGGGGGGACAAAATCTATCCTTTTTTTCTTCTTTACACCCTCCCCCCTCAAAAAATAAGACACACACACACACCCCAAAAAAAACCCAGAACTATCGTTTTCACGAACTGATACAACAGATGGCTGTGAAGCAACGGACCCCTAGAGCTTAGAGAAAAGAAGAAATTATTTTTTTTCTTGCCACAGAAGGAAGGAAAAAAAGTGCCCTCGAGGTCGGATGTTCTGAAGCCATAGATAAACAACACAGTTTTTTCGTGGCTTTTTTCCTGCTGGTTTCCTGTGGAGCAGAGAAAAGACGCAGCAGCAGATACTAAAAAGAAAAGAAACCAGAAAAAACCAAAAAAAGGCTAAACAAAACGAGCCAGCAGCCATTTGTTGTTACATTAGTAATCTTTCCATTAGCAGTTTTCTATGAAACGTTTCAATTTTTTTACTGAGATACCTTAAAAGAAAGCATTTTTCATGACATCTCCCTGAGGACAGAGAGGACCAGAAGTCCATCTTCCTCCTCTCCTCCTCCTCCTCCTTCTCCCTCTGCTTCTTCAAGTACTTCTAGACAAAAAGATGCTCTCACAGACACAAACTCACCCATGCAAATTCAGCATGAACTTTGTCGTAGTCCTCATCTCTCTCTTCTGAAAGCAACGTGACAAAGCCAAACAATCGAGAAGTTTCCTCATCAAGTTTGACCGAAGAAAAGAGCATTGTGATATTTTTTCCGCGCGCGCACGATTTCCCTCTCCTCCCCCCTCCCTCATGTCAAAAAAAGTTTAAAAAAAAATTAAAAATCTTGGGGAAGATGCAGGAAGGGCCTTTTTTTCAGCCACCAAAATATCACCCCTGACAGGAGGAAAGAAGTTGTAACCACAGAAAACCAAGAAAAGAAAAGCTTTGTGCACTGACATCTTTGAACAGATCTTCCTGAGACCACTTAGTATATATGCAACTTTTGCTCGTGTATTGCTGGACCTGCTTTCATTTGGGATCGTTTTTTGATAGTGTCTTTGCTTTAATGTCTTGTATGTAAAGCAGCCTAAGGAAAAGAAACGGAAAAAAAGGTGTTTGGTTGACTCCATCTTTTTCTATGGTGTGTGTCTGTCCTCCCAGATACGATAAGAAGACCAGTGGCTGTGATTTTTGTAATAGATTTTACATGCGAGAGAAACAGAAAATGACCCCGTCTGAAGGCTGCGCACGTAAATGTAACCGAAGAAGCAGAAGAAGCCTTCAAAGAAGTCTCTGAAGAAGAAGACGGGAGCACCGACGTGGAGAAGAAAGAGTGGCAATGTTCATTGAGGCCCATCCACGTAGTATAAATCTATTGCGAAAGCGTCACAGGCTCACTTGAAAGTGAAAAATGCAGCTTCTCCCACTTCTTCCTTTGAATAAAGTACCAGTGTTAATCTCTAAAGTAACAATAATAACTTGTTCCAGACAGTTCTTGCTTGCATTCCCCCTGTCTACGACGACTCAGCTTTTCGCGATAGTTGTTGTTGTGTCTCTCGTCCAGAGACCGGAAAAGTGGTTCTTTATGTCCACAGACTGCTTCTGCTCTGCGTAAAGTCTTTATCTTGTCAGACTGCTTCTACCCCTGCTAAGTCTTTATTCTCTCAGACTGCCCTGAGTAAAGTCTTCATTCTCTCAGACACCCTGAGTAAAGTCTTGATCTTCAACCTGCTTCTACCACAGCTAGGTAAAGTCTTTACCTTCAGATTGCTTTCACTACTGTTGCGGAAAGCCTTTATCTTCTCACAGTGCTCTGACTAAAGTCTTGATCTTGTCGGACTGCGTCTACCACTGCTCCTGAGTCAAGTCATGTCCACTGAGCCGACACGCACTGCACCAACGTTCACAGCAGTCAGTGCGGCTGCACAAGCTGTCCATGGCTACAAAGAACTGTCTTTCCGGTCTCCACAGTCATCACCACAAAAAGGTTCATGAGCAAAGCAAAACTGCCGTCGAGAAGAACGAAAAATAAACGCGAGAATGACTCAAGACAAAAATGCCGTGTCTAAAAATGTTTATTTCTCTTCGTCGTACCTGTTTGTTTCAGTATTCATTAATCATAAGGCACCTGATAAAGTTGGTGGTTGCGCAAGGGGTGTGGGGGGAAGGGGACATGTTCGACGACAACAACGACGACGACGACGACGACGACGCTTTAGACCTTGTTCATGGCGGCGACGTCGCAGGACTGGACGTAGTCCTCCAGGTCTTGAATCTTCTCCTGGAGCTCGTCAACAGACACCTTGAGATCTTCTACTGTGCACATTATGGTCAGCTTGTTGATGCCGTAGCCCACGGGGACGAGCTTGGCTGCAATGCAGGAGTCAAAGTCAATGATGCATATATAGTATGTTCCTTATATACGCATAGTATACTCGACTAAGCCCCAAAACTGGTATTTGACTGAGAGCATCCGAGGTTTCTTTACACATATTATGAAAACACATACACCTCTTGATAGAGCCTCTGTCCCCCATTCCAGCCGTGTTCAAGAAGAGGGCTCGTAGCCCCTTCACCAGGGCCAGGAGGGACCCAACCAATGAATATTTATTCATTTCAACGAACAGAGCACGCACAGTTTGAAACAATTGACTCAGTCTAACATTCCAGGGGCGTCCTCATCAAATCCCCTTGCAGGTGCAACGACTAAAAAGCCTACCAACATCTGGCCAAAGATCCAGTCAAAAGTGACTTCGATCCCTTAACTCAAGGCTTCAACTGCACAAGGTGAAGGGACTTCTCGGGAGCTGATCACTTGGAATTTTAGGTCGATACTCCTGTATCCACACAAAGTTTTAATAGATAAGTATGCTCTTACATGCTCCCCAAACGAGCCCGTCCATCTCGATCGCCTTGACGCACTTGAGCATTGCGTCCATGTCGGTCTCGTCGTCCCAGGGCTTCACGTCGAGCAATACGCTCGTCTTGGCAATCACGGACGGCTTCTTAGACTTCTTCTCGGCGTAGGCCTTCAGTCTCTCTTCCCGGACCTTCTTGGCCTCCTCGGACTCTTCTTCCTCGTCAGAACCGAACTGGAATGTTTTATTTGTTCGAACTATTATAGAATGAGACAAGCAAAATCAGTCACGCACACCCATTTTTTTGCAAAAAGAACCCAACATTCTTACCCCCAGAACTAAGTTCTCTAAGGAAATGAGACTTTCCTACGTGAGAATTACCACAAGCAGCTAAGTTAAGGTGATCGCAACATATGGGAGAATTTCTCTCAGGAAAGTTTTACATGAAGGTAAGAAGAAAGTAAGGCTTCGATAATGGGAGAAAGATTCAATGACGCTTTCCCTCGGCTGCTCCTGGAACATACAGAGTGATGTTAATAATAGTTTACCAGATCAACGTCGTCTTCTTCATCAGCGGCGTCTTTGGCTGCGTTGCCGTCCTGTTTGACGTAGTCGTCCTTCTTGGCCTTTGCAAAAGCTTTCTTGGCCTCGGCATCGTAGGATTGGAGGTGCCTGAACCACCTGGCGGCGTGAGGGAACTTCTTGGGGTCCGGGCACTTAGAGACTGCGCCCGCCACGGAAACGTCGGCGCTGCTCGGGACGAACCTGACAGGGACAATAAGACACTAGAATTGAGGAAATTGAGGTGTCAGGACTGGTTGACGCACCCCTCGATGTACGACTTGTCCGCCAGGTAGTTGTTGAGCTTGGAGAGGCCAGCCGGACTCTTGAGGTCACCGAAAGTCATGATCGTGTCGGAGGTCCGTCCTTTGGCACGTCTATGAAGGAAGAAGGCAGGCAGCAAAAAGGAAGGCAGCTGTTGAGACCAAGCCACAGCTGAACGTCAGCTGAAGGCCACCACCGGTGCGGCCACGTGTGGAGTGTGGCCATCCAGGCTCTTGAAGAATCTCGGCGACTTATCAAAGTCACTGCTGTTATGCGTTGCGTTAAATCTAATTAAATTAAATATCATTACTTTCGTATATACATTGCACTGCTGAGAAACGATTCTACGCATCGAGCTTAGGCGACGCACTCATTCAGTTCTATGATTCAGGCCTACTTTGATTAGCTCTTAATGGAAAGGAATACAGTTCAAGGTATTTCTCCTAAGCTCGCTGTTTGGAATCGTTTCTGTTGTGTGTCTAAAGTAAACAATCACTCAGCAAACCATTTGGCTTGCAGTAACAGAGTAAAAAGCTTTTTTGACTCCACCACTAACACAGACATCTTTGCTGTAGCTTTCGCTTCACTATTTTCACCACTGCTGACTCAGCTATTGCTACTGTTGTGTACACTTAATGTTTCTTTAACCCACACTTGATGTTTCTTTAACCCACTCAGTAGCGTGGTCACTTAGGTCACATGCAGGGAAAGTGAAGCAGGGGCTATTCAGGAGGATGCCACGAAGCATAAGGCGGGCAATTCAAACCCTCCACTCAGGCAGTACTATATTGTTATCCCGCCAGATGTCGCCATTGTCGACGCTGTAAAGACCCGTTTAAGAATAGTGAGACTAAAGTGTGAGTCTATCTATATTCACTAAGTGTCTTTGTGTCGGGTGTTTATTTCGGACTAAAGACAGATTGAGAAAGTGATGATTAAGCAGAAATATGATATAGATGAAGACTCTAAAGGAAGAGTTAAAGTAGGATAAAACTATGATTAAATACACTAAATCTAACCTACAATCAAACCACCGATCGGAACAGACGCATTCTTCTTGGCACGAGTGGGTCGACCACTGCGCCACCTAGCGTGATGGCACGATTTCACCCGGGGCAACCCAAGGCAGATGAAACAATCCGATTGCTAGAGCCCAGCTCCTTGGAACCAGAGGGAACGAAAACAACTCAAGAGTTTTCCAGTCGATATTAGGCAGGGGAGCTAAGCGGATTCGCAACTTGCTGATGATCAATGAGTCGCAAAGTCTCCTCAGGTCACCCTGTAGAACCTTTTCTCCGCCCACTGGGACAAATACAAGGATGTCCTTGTCCAGAAAAGAACATGGAGCTCAGGAACAAAAGAGCAGAGACCTACTGGAACACTAGGGTGTAGAAGTGTGTGAATGTGTCTTGGTGCACGAAAGGTGAGTCTTCCCGCAATCACTCGACAATGAAAGATTTGTCCTCCCTGCTCTTATGAGTTGTCTACTGCTGGAAAACTTCAAAAATGGTTTTGGATTGGTCCAGAGGTGAACATTTTATTTGTATAAAGTTGCATATTTCATAAGACGGTTATCGAATTGTACTACATGTCTCACTCTCATAGTTCATCAATGATGATGAGTCGACGTTAACCTTTGGCAAAAAAAACAGATTTAAGTAGCTGGTGTGTGAGCGCAATCAGTGCCAACTGCCGACAACTGTCATTTCACAACGTTTAGTGACAGAGCAGTAAATTAGCATAATCACTGCTAGGAGATACAACCTTTAAGGGGGGATGCATAATAAGATCTGAGCTAATTGAACAGTCAATATTGCGAGGATGGGTAAGTTCACAACTTGGGCTTGATGGAATGGTTAGATTCATCTATACTTTTCTCTTCAAGCAGTCACTCTCCTAGTCCTTTAGACTCTGCTGGAGGTTGGAAGTCCACGTCTTGGTACTGTGAGAAGACGTTCACCTAAGCAGAAAAGAGAATTACATCTACATAACACAGTATTAGGCTAGAAGAGGCTCTTGTACTTTGTCCTTGAGCTGTTGCACATTTTGGAGGCCCACTGTGAGTAGCATGAGGACGTCATTGGCCCAGGGGATTGGACACTCGGCTTGGTATCGATTGAATCTGTAATGGAATCGGTCCTGAGACGAGCAAAAGAGTCCTTCTGGGTAAGAGTGGCTCACTTGGAGATCCCTTTGTCATTGATGATGTGGTAGACAGCGAGGACGAGCTTCCAACCCTGAACGTAGAAGCTGAGGGCGAGCTCTGGAGGGAGGGGAGGCTGAAGGGACTTCTGCAGGATGACAATTAGCGGGATTTTGTCATTGTTGAATGTCTTATGCAAACTCAAAAACTCACTGCTTGCTTGCTACTGCCTAGTTCCTCAAGTGTCCTCTTCCTGGGGCTGACGAGTGCGGTCCTGCTGCGGTGGAGGGACGTCAACACGCGACTCAGGAAGCTGTCGACCTGGGCAGCACTCCTGAAGGACGTTTTCTCGTAGTTGCTCTATACATGGTCAACATCTGCGTAGTGTTGTTACTTGAACTCGTGATCCTGTTTGATGGCCTCCAGCTCTCCAACGGCCATCTGCAAATGATTGGCAGCGTCTTGTATCTGTTGCAGTCTCCAGGGCACGTCTTCCCTGACACAGGTGTTGGCGTACAAGTCCTTGCCACCGGAGCGTGGCAACTTCAAATTGATGTCTGCGTGGCTCAAAGTGTCGCCGTGCAGAGTAACTAGAACCTTGACCTGGGCGAGCACTTCTTGTCGACACACCTGACGTACACACTGGTTATAAGCGACTGCTGCCTAACCTGATCCGGAGGAGTCGTCGACGGGGTGGCCAGGACCAACTTCTCGGTCTCCGGCGCCTTGTCCACGCCGGCCACCGACATGGGAAACTTGTGAACGCACTCCTGCACATGCACATACGATCATTTATAAAAAGTGCAACCTTAATCCACTAGAATATTCTTACCGTGAGAACCGAGGTAAGCTCTCTCAAGGCGTTGTGGACCTCATGCTTCAGCACCCAGGCGTACTCGCGATTCTGGTCAGAAACAAAAAAAAATCCACATCTTTGTTGACACAACCCCGTGTGCATGGCGAGTACTGCAGAATTTACCAAGGCCTCAACCTCCTCGGTGAGGATGGCCTCTTCGTCGTCCTCGGGAATCATCCTGGAAGACTTCGCCAATCGCGAGGGCTGACAGTAGCTACCCCCGTCCACCAGAGTGTCACATGAAGTTGCTTTCTTCTCAGGGCTCTAGTGCAGACCGATCGTACAAGTGTACTCAGCTGCTGCAATCAATAGATCAGACGAAAGTTTCTTGCATGACTAACGCAACCTCTTGGCTCGCAGCAGAAAAAAGGGGGGGGGCTGTCATTTTGAGGATGTGACGGGTTGTGGGGTTAATAGTGTTGCAGGTCCCGGACAGACCCCCTTGGAATCTCCCGGTACTGTTCGGGAACCCGAGTGAGAGTTCTAATCCCCGTTGCAGCCCCTAGTTTCGTTCAAGCTGTCTCGAGAATCCGTCACAGCTGCCTGCCAGATGATGGCAATTTTTCAAAGGGTCACATGTAAGAGTGCAATGTGCACGTCAACATGACTATCCGGCTCCCACCGGTGGTGACAGAGATGTAGAAATCCCGCCAGTGCAACAGCGGCATGAGCTCATTTATCACACAGCCCCCCTGCAAACTTAGATGAAGTCTGGTGGCAATCAGCGTCCCTCCAAAGTGATTATAGCTGAAAGTTTGTCCGCTGATTATGCAAGTTTTTTTCTTTGCAGGAGAGACTGTTACAAGTCCACATTGTATTATTAGCTCAGGGCTGCAATGCAGGGAAGGAACCGACAATTTTGCACTAGTCCTCAGCTACCACCAACTTCTTCATCTCCCTGGCAGAGAGAAAGTATCTGCAACAAATATTGGATATACAACAGCCACTTGTAACAGATGCGGAGCAGCAAATGTCTCTTGCAGATCTCAAAAGACAAATTTCCTCGCTCTCAAAAGTGAGAAAGACAGGAGACGAAGCTGAGACTGAAGAAGAGGATCCTTTCCCCCCCCTTTTCCCCAGGCTATGACTCACTCGCATTTTCTCCTCCTGAAGAAAAAGTCCGGGGGCAAAAAATTAAGAAACTTCCCTCCTCCGGCCCTTCAAATGGCCCTTGATTTGCTAATTCCGACGCATTCTCAACTTTTGGATTGGCGACAAGTGGCAGCCCTGACTCCAGAGGTGGCTGCACCAAAAAAGTGTGGTGTAGCAGAAATAAAGCCCACAAGGACTAGCCATTTGTACGTAGACCCCATACATATGTACACACACACGCCACGCGTAGGCTATAGATGTTATAGACACAGCTATAGTTGCGTGTGTAATATGGGGACAGGCGGGAATCCCAGCTGCGATCTCTGTGTAGGTGCACGGAGTTCGTTCCATTTGTTTGGCGGGAGAAGAGCAGAAAACGTGATCTGCAGCAGCAGCAGCTTTGTCTGTGTGCAAGGAGAAGAAGAACCCGAAGGTACAGCACCAATTCGCCCAGTTCGATACCTATTCTCTTGTCTCTGGAGCCGCCGCCGCCGCCGCCGCGGCCACCGATACCAACGCCGCGTCCTCCCTCCTCTGTGGCCTGCCAGAGCCAGACAGGCTGACTGTGGCAATGAGGAGAGCGGGGGGGGGGGGGTCGTTGAAAACAAGCTGGAGGCTCTTCATTTAACCGGATCACAAAACTTCGGGACCTTAACAAAATTGGTGGCAGCTCAGTGTTGTTATTACAAACACCTCGGGGAAATGGGCCATTTGCTCCCAATGACGGGACTTTGTTAATAACGGGGTGGGGGAATTTTTACGCAGAGAAAGTTGGTTTCGGTGAAGTGGAAATTGCTCCTAATATCGAACGTCTCCAACAACTCGACTGCATCCAGAAAACGCCCTGGCTAATGGAGAAATTGTAGTGTTAAGTGAGGAGTCAACTGTCTATTGGCTGCTGCTGCTGTTGCTGCTGCTGCTGCTGCTGCTTTTGGCGATCATGACTATGATGATGAAGAAGATCCCAATGCCAGCTCCCCACCACAGCTGGCCACAGGCTGGTGGCGCATTTTAAAAAAAAAAAAAGACCGAGCATTCACCATTGGCACTGAGTTGACCAGCCAGTGTGAAACAGTTTGAGGAGGAGGACCTGAGAGGTGATTAAGTGTGCAACCTCGACCAATGTGAACTGTGGTGAGTGCAGTAGAAGAAGTGGACCCTGAAGATGCACAAAGAGCGGGTCACAATGCTTTGCTTCGTCAGTGAGTGATCAATGGTGGAAGGAAGTGCACGAATAAAGCGGTGTGATAACTTTGAACTTGCTCCTCTCGTCGTCGTCCTCCCTTCTTGCGAGTGTTGCCGCAGTAACGGGACGGAGGGCAGAGCCGTTGGCCTGGTTGCCGGCCACGTCGAGGTGGCGTAAGAGTTCTCGTACAAGTAGAGGGTGTCCGTCGCCCCCTGGAGCACCATAAAAGCGAGAGGGCGAGAGAAAGAAAAACCATCATCAGCCTGGAAATGCGGGCAAGTGCGAACATGATCGATCCTCCTCCGGGGCGGCCGCGGCGGCGGCCGCGACGGGAGCGGCCATAATCCCAACCTGGAGGACGAGGAGGAGGAGGGGGGGAAAGCAGTTTACACACCCAGTTTCCCCCTACATCATCCTGGGTGTTGGGGAAATAATCTCTGGAAAAGGGGGGAAAGCCACTGCCGGACTCGGAGAGAAAGAAGACGGCCAAGACCTGGGAGAAGAAGGGGTAAATTTCCCCCGAGGAAATGCAACTCGACAGATGAAAAAATAGGAGGTGAGGAAAAAAAAATCCCCGTGATGGAGGTAACGATGGGAGGGAGGGAGAGAGGATGATTTTTCCCGCTGCCCTAACAGATGATTCACCTCATGAGTCAGAAGTGAGATGGGCAGTGGAGTCCTCGTTGTTGTATGTGTTGAGGGGGATGAGGACGTCTCTGGTAATGACACTTGTCCATTGGAGCGACGCAGCCAACTTTTTTTTCGACTCTTGTTGTCTTTTTCTCTCATTGGACGTGATACAGCAGCACCTGCAGGTGCTAATTGAGCTGTCAGTACAAATATTGCTCAGATCAGGGGGCCTCCGCGCGAAACCTGAGCTGCCCAGGGTAAACAAGGCACCTATCTGTGTAAGTATACAGAGAGTCATTAGAGGCCGTTTTGCCAGCAGGAGGCTCCTCTCTCTTATTGGGCGATCTCGTAGGGGAGAGAGCGAGACCAAGGTTACCCCAGAAGAAATGGGCATCCCAACCAAAACTATCACATCGGCCAATCCTCCAAGACTCTTCTCCTATTCTCCTACGGAAAGAGCGATCTCTTTTACTCCGCATGTGTATGAAAGCTGCTGAGCTGGGGCAAGACAACAGCCTCCACGTCCTCGTCTCCCCTCCCCGTCCTTTATGTACACATACGATGTTGCTGTGCTATTTATATCAAAGGGTTGATCAAGAAGGGGCTGTCGTTCCTCCCTCGATCATTCATCGCCAATCAATACCTCTGAAAGTCAACTGACTTTGCTTCGTGGAAAGTAGTTTGGCGGATGTGTCTTTAAGATCGAGCGAACGAATGTATACGAAGGAGGAGGCCATGAAAGTTTTTAATGGGGCTCCTCCAAGTCCAGGCCTTCGCTGCTGCCAAATATCGGCTTGACAAATTTTTCTCTTGGCTTCTCGGCTCCTAGAAACGAGCGACGCTGGCGGAGGAGGCTCCTCTGGCGCTCGCGCCGCTGCCGCCGGCGGTGGCGTTGGTGGCGTCGGCGGCGTCGGCGGCGTCAGCGGCTGTGGCGTCGGCGGCGGTGGCGCCGGCGGCGCCGGCTCTCATCTTTTTTTCTTCCAGCATGAAAAAGCCTTTCAGAGAAGGGAAACTCAGCACAGAGAGAGAGAGAGAGAGAGAGAGAGAGAGAGAGTAGCTGCTTTTCGCGCGCGGCGCGAGCGCGCACGATGGTTGTAGCAAGTTGTGTCGGAGGAGAAGCAGAAGAAGAGCTCTCCGTCGGTGACGTCGCCGCCGTCGGCTTCGCCGTCGTGGGCGTCGTCGTCGTCGTCGTCGTCGGTGGCGTACGGAAAGTGCCCTGGCAAAGAAAGCCAGGGATAGAGAGAGGGGGATTTCATCTCTTCGCCGTTGCTGCTGCTTTTCCTCCTCCTGAATGTCGCATCTCCTCTACTTTCTCAGTGAGCTGCCTCCGTCCGGCCGCTTACGAGTCGAGGGAGATACTGGAAGAAATAATTCTTGGTTAGTGAAAGAAAGAAGAAAAGAGAAAAATGTTATGTAAGAAGAAAGGAATGTGCCGATTAAAAGGTGAGGATGGGGGAAGGGGGGGGAATCCCCCTCCCCCCTCTCAAAGTATCCATCTTTTCTTTGTACAAGAGCTGTGTGAGAAACGTGCGCGATATCCGAGAAAAGTTTGTTCCTCCTCGCCAGTGTTGCTGTCGAACGCGATGGCAGCCACCAATAAGTCGTTGTAGATCATGGAGGGATGCTGAGATATTGTTTGACCCTAACTAAGGGGAAAACTTTGGCTCCCCACCTGGCCCAACATGGGAAACAAAGTCCTTTTACTGCTGCATTTAGCTCCACCAAAGATCTCTCGCTGGTTTAATGACGCTATATAATCTTTTGGGAGGCCCTTTTGCTCCGGCGGAAATGAAAAGGAAGATTCGGGCAGCTGATGTGGTGCTTTTGAGATAAATCTGTCGGGCAAAGTCAGACCGAGGAGTCGCAGCTCATTCTTACTGTGAACTTCAACGCTGAGCCTAAGGAAATCAATCTGCAGCACTTGAACAAAGAAAGGCTGGAGTTGTGCAGAGAGAGGAAAAAATCCGGGTGCTTTTCTTTCCATCTAATGTCGAACTAAACGCCTTCACTTCCTCCCTTCTTTTTTCCCCTCCTCTTTTCTATCAATCGCCGCTTTATTGCTGCAGTGGCAAGATTTATCGGCCCGGAGAGAAGCCAATGTTCTTCCAGGTCACACACACACACACATGCAGACTCCAAGCCTTTAACCGGGAGATTACGACTAATCTGGCAATCATCCTGGAAACGCCAGTCAAAAGTTGACTGTTCAAGTGCGCGGTCAGCTCAGTGTGTCCAGTTAGAGGAGAGAATTCTTACCTGCAGAGGCGAGCAAAACCACCAACTTTTTCGAATTTTTTGCATCTCTGCACGTACTTCTTCTTTCCGAAATTGGCTGTCACGGCTGAAGGGTTGAGGGTGAAAGGCAAAAAAAAAGTGACTCTGCACGAAAGGTTTTCTCTCTTCGTCCCCTCATCCCTAAACCTCTCTACCCTATGCATCCTGTTCACTGGCAGACGTATACATACTCACAGGGGGGGGGGATGAGAGGGGCACGTATGAGTGTGCTTACAAACACACAGTGAAGAGCAAAAGTCTTTTGTAGGCCTGGCGGAGGAGGAAGGAGAGAGAGAGAGCGGAGGCATTTTGTCAGAGTCTGATGGACACGACGAATGTGCAGTAAAATATTTTTTTCTCGTTTGAGAAAGGAAAGAGCTCTCTTTCTCTCTCTCTCAAACACACACTATATAGAGAGATATCCCCTTTGCAGTGATACTACTACATAGCTGCCAGTCATGTGGGTCACAGCTCAGTCTGTCAAAACGTCCCTGGTCTTCAATTCCAGCACACAAAGAAGGTTTTGATCAGTCAAGATCACTGAGCTCATGAGTCTTTGAAGCGTCCTGTCCTTTCTTCAGCATCAGCAGCAATCCTCTTACGCTAGACCTCATCAAGCCCTGCAGTTCTAATGAGACACACGCAACAGCTCTCTCACACACACACACAGATGGCTCTTCCTCCCTCTCCTATAGTGTCTATGTGTAGGTTTAACAGAAGGCTACAAAACGGATATTACCTCCACTAAAGGAACTCTTACAACTATTATTGCTGCCCCTCAGTGTGTGTATGTGTGTATATGGGGGGGGGGAGACCGCGCCAGTGAGGAA
>JAAUXU010013596.1_pt1 | contig 55299 bp, 52 predicted proteins | sample 7278151 | NCBI WGS metagenome assembly JAAUXU01 (sample SAMN14350113, study PRJNA611818) | marine sediment metagenome | isolation source: surface marine sediment (1.8m) | place: French Polynesia: Moorea | collected 2018-08
GGCGCCCCCCCCGGGGGGGGGGGGGGGGGCCCTGTCAACCCCGAGGATCAACGAATAAGAGGGTTTCCTGAAGATGGTCACGCTTCTACCAGCATTATCAGAAAGGCTACGATCTGAACGTGATTGACCTGTAAAACACCTTTTGACACAGAGAACAATGTGAGCCGTCAATGCTGAAAACATGTGTGGAAAATGAGGTAAAGACACCAGTACTTCAGGTGATTTCCCTCAACGGAAGCTGAGCTACTATTGTCCATAATCTGCTGTGATGAGAAGAGCCCATCATGTAGGAAAATCACTTTCAAATCTTGACCCCACTCATCAGGGAGCAAGATCATGTCCTCGTGACGTCCGTTGTTCCGGTTGACCTCTTTGTCCCCCACCCCGTCATACCCCTAGGTCATGTTTGCACACTCGCACTTACCAGGTCAGAGAAAGCCTGTCTGGCGAGTCCCAAAGGCGTTGCGTCGTCAAACGGCGTCGTCCTCGGCTTCAGCCCTCCGAGAGACAAATGGCCGCTGTGGTGGCGAGGTCCGAGGCCATGGTCTGACCGAGGTCAACGTTAAACAAGCAGAGCAATATTTAGAAGCCTTACTGACCTTCGTAAACGTCATGGGCTCTTGCTCCCACGAGGCCCTGCCAAGGCTTGCCTAAGGCCAAGAGGGCGGCCAAGGCGAGCCAGATGTGCAGCGAGGACGTCATGTGTTCCCTCCACATGCTGATAGGCGACTGGGGAAGATTTTTCCCCACTGCTTCTCCACCAGTATGCACAGTTCAACAAACGGACGTTCTGTCTTTTTTGCTGCAGGAAATATGAGCTCAATGGTTTCTGTATGGCAGAGCAAAGAAAGGGTTGAACAACCTGAACGCGTATTATTCGTACGCGTAAGAACAAGCAGATGCCGTTAGATGGTGACAGACAAGAAGTACAATCAGTTGCCCTCTGATTTGGTAGGTTTTTGGCAGGTTGTTGAAGTTTTGAATCTCTGTTTTTCAGTTATTTTTCTTTTTTAATGACTTCAAATACATTTCTTCGTCAACTTCAGTCAGTGTTCTTAAGAGCATTGTTTATGAATTGTTTGCATTTATGTGTGTACTGAAATTTTTGAAGAGAAATGTTCTGCAACATAAGACGGAAACCTCTTCTTGACGCCCAAGTTGGTCTTGTGACTGTAGTACACGATCCGTCCATGCTAGAAGCACTTTAAGGGAGCGAGCATCAATACTATGGCACACCCTGTTTATTCTATGTGCTAGAGCTAAGCTAAGCTGTTTAATTAGACTAAGGGGTCGTTCATCATGGGTAATTTAAGCTAGGATGTGCTCGTCATTGGCTGTGACAACTTGGGACAGATCCAAAAATTAAAGACATTCAAGTCAGGTAGATGGAATGGAAAAAAAGCGTGTTATTGGGTCCCCTCCCCGCTTTTAAAGTTCGAAAAACACAGTACGTAAGGATGTTGCTAGGTCGACGTTACAAATTTCTGGTCAACTTGCGTAGTAGCTTTTTGGATGCTCAACAGAAGCACTGCAGTCAAATGAAATTGAAAACAAAGTGTGTTCAGCTCTGTCTTCCTAATTTGATGACCCTGTTACTGATTTACCCTTGTGCGGTAAAACTATTTTTGCAAGATGAAAAAATGTTTTCCTTGTGCTTTTTTGAAAGAAGACGAAGTCCAATGATTTTTGATCCACTAAGATATAACAACTATTTAGCAACTAATATCAAACGACTATTTAGTACAATGCGTCCCAGAAAAGACCGACACTTTCCCAACGTTGACTCGTCGGCAACCAGGAGGGCCATAGAGGCGTGCCAGGTGTCAAAAGAATCCTCAGAGTCTCTTGGCCGTTTGGAAATTGTGAAGGTTCAACCATTTTCGCAATTTCTTGGGCATTGTTGTGCAATGCAAAACTCTGCCGGGACCAAATGCGTTTCTTTCTGGAAGAAAACGGCTGTTGATATTCTGAGAAACTTTATTTGAATTGATGATGACGCTGACGGCGCCACCGACGATGAGGAGGATACAACAAATCTTACACTTTACGTCTTTCAGTTGTCTTATTATAACTAAAGCAGCGCGGGATGCCTGGGCCACTGCTTATGGACCTTCCTAGTTGTGCCGTATTTTTGTTTGCGCTCGGTTTCGACCGACTTCGGGTCGGTCTTGTCAGTCCAGCCGAAAAAGCTTTTGGTCCAGTCCGGGTTGAATCGGGACCAAAATCACTAAATAAGAGCCCGTGAATGAACCTTCCAAATGCCGGATATCCTTTCAGAACAAGAAACACATAGTCGATTTCAAAAAGTACCACATTCATGAAGAACCCTGTACTAGTCCATCAAGGTACTTGAGTACGCCACGTCATATTGGTCGGCTACGTACGTTCGTATGTCCCGCCCGCCACCTTCTCGTCGTGCCAAGAGCTGCCCGTGTTGGTCTTGTACTGGCTGTATGTAGACACACTCAAGTTTTATTGCCCCTTTTTTTACGCAGAACAAAAATCACACAAGTCAATGTCAGATAAACTAATCGTATGAGTCGCGCAGCTTGATCCTTTGTCTCTCTTCTCTACGTGCAAGCGTTGCCGCTGAAGGCCGTGATGATGCTGTTGACGGCGTTGACCAGCACCAGCTCGTTCGCGTAGGAGGCTGTTGTTGAATCGACGAACGAAACCTGGATGAGGTAGAATGAGGGATAAGCGAACGGTCTCGTAGAGTAGCGAGTGTGCTCTTGTTCGTCAAGTCCGAATTTCAGAGGTTCTGACAAAATCCGCAATTCTGCAACGATCTTTTTTTCTTTTTCTTTTTGCAACGTAAAAACACCGAAATTCGGACTTTATCAGAGCCACTCATATTTAGACAGTAACAGAAAATGTCGCCAATAATTCGGACTTGAGAAGCATTTTGGCACACTCACGCTTCTTCTCTAGCACGCGTTGGCGGCCGCTGCTGCGATGACCGCATTGATCGTGGTCTGGAGAGTGGCCTCGTTGGCGGGGGACGTGGCGGTAAATGCATTGGGAATCTACGTGTGTATGTATGTAAAGTACATGCATGCGAAGTCAGATTAGAAGGAGCTTCCCTCTAAGACCAAGACCTCAACACACTACTCACGGTGGCGACGTTTCCGACGGCGGTGAGGCCGGCGCAGGCGGAGGTCGCCCTGTTCGAGTTGGTGGAGATTTGACCGCTGTTACTGTTGATGTTGTTCGTGTTGGTGTTCGTCTGGGCGGCCGTGAAGGCCTGGGCGATGGCCAGACCCGCCGCTGCGATCCCGCCGATGATCAGTGCCTTGGTGTGCATGAAGAAGGAGAAAGAAAAACCTTGTAACGTCACCCGTGACAACGTCACTTTGATCGTCATGGGTACTTACGGGATTACCAAAGTCCACCTGCCTCCTGATGGCCACCCCATTGTGGTAGTAATAGGGAAGATTAGAGTAATAGTAGTCCAGCTGTTGAGGTGACAGATACTGTTCTGGATACTGTTCAGTCCGTGAGGTAGCGCTAGGATTTGATTGGTCTGGAACAGAGGAGCAAAAGCTGAACAATCAGCTCCTGGACGGCTTGAAACACAAACATCCCGGACCTTGGTACTGAGCCATGACCACCGAGGTCATCTTCCAGGGTTCTGTGATGGAGAGGACGATGATGCCCACAGAGACCAAGGAGAGCAAGAACTTTTCAGCCATGATGGGAAGGTTGGCCAGCACTTCTTTCTCTTCCTGCACGAACGTGGGCCAGCGGCCTTAGCGTAGCACCAACTGGGTCCTAGAAGAACCGCACAAAGATCTTATATAGACTTTTTTTTTCTCAGGAGAAACAACTCTTGGTGAGCAAACCAGGGTGATGCAAAAAAGCTGGAGGTGCCAGAGCCTACGAGAGAATGCAAACCTATTGAAAAGAGGCACACACACAGGATGTAAAACAGGTCCGCCGTGTTAAAGACATTTGAGCTCTAACTGTAAATAAATTTCACTTCGGAGGACCTCAGAGATACAAGGAAAAGAGCTGCTGAAATATCATGTTTCTGCCGTGCTCTCTGAGGTGACGGATGAGAACGATAGTAAGTACATAAGATTTTTTGCATTACTCGCAAAATTCACGGTGTGACGAAAAGGAAAGCGCAAATAGGACAAATACGATGGCTCTTCAAGGAGGGATTGAAGCCTTGCGGGTAGATTAAAAGTGGAATGACCTATTTTGTAACACACACATGTTCTTTTGCGAGTGTTACGTTAGATTTAAGTTATTTCACTGAGTGGAGGAAAGTCACAGAACTGTGTCCTACGACGACCTGCGACGTGTAAGTAATAATCAACGCGAGTAGTCACTGTTCATCTATGCTTAAACTAGTGTTGCTAGATCTGTAATAGACATTCTTAGATACTCGGAATTTGCTGTAATACCTTAATGGGGAATCGAAAGAAAGGAGTCACGAGAAAAGGTTAATGAGTTTATCAGGTGGTACCGACTTGTTTGACCTTGGTCTCGATTGTACGTACAAGTCACCATTTATTTAATCACTCATGAGTCAAGGCAAAGAGTTGACATTGATTTGGTTTTAAAAAAAGTTTAATCACAAAACGGTGTACATGTAACATAAGTCAGTGGCCAATAGTCACCACTTGTGAATATATCCGCACCAAAAGAAGGTGGATCATCCATGACGACCCTGAAGAAGCTACTGACGGGACTCGTGGTGTGCCTGTCCACGTCCGTGATCCTGCTGACCACCGTGTTGTTGCCCCTGCTCAGGAGCGACAAGGAGACGGTGGCAGAAATCTCTTCCACCAGAAGAGTTCGAAGAAGAAATATGACTACCACGGTTGATTGGTTGGTACCTCTCGAGTCTCCGCACAGGATGCAAGCGCTGGAAGACGCGCCAGAACACCAGTTCCTAAGACTCAGAGATGAGGTCACCTACGACAAAAGGTACGCCAACCCCAGCGTCTCGGTGGGCGCGGACGTGCACGGGATCGTTCAGATAAGTCTGCATTCATTTCAGTGAAGCGACTCACTTATCAAAGCAATACTAAAATCCGGTGCCAATACTAATACATGAGATGGAGCAGGTGAAGCAATCAAATGGATGGGTTGTGCTCCATTCCAACTTAGAAGCTAGCGCACTGCGTGTACACGAGCTTGCCTGAGTGGGGTCCGTCCCCGCAGGACCACTCGTGATAGCCAGTATGGCCTCGGCAGTGAGACCATTGTCGTGGTCTTCGGGTACCCCACGTCTACCACATGTGGAAAGCCGACAAGCGCAGACGCGATCATTGGGAATTTTATGTGAATCACCCAGTACATGAAAGCTATCGCTGCATCCAACCGAAACACCTTGGTCGCGGCTTTTCTTTGCCTCGACCACACATTGTCCGTATGTACAATGACACTAAGAGAAACAACATCCCACAGGACATCTTCGTTCAACCTAAGTTGTCCTCGTTGCCAACTGAACTCCAAGTGCTACCGACCGGAAGTCAATCCTTGGCATCCTTCCAAGTGTCCGCCCATCAAGATCACCCCTCTGGGATCTGTGTAAGGCTCCACCACGGTCGGTGTTGCAGTACAGCTGCACAGTTCAGTGTAATCCCGGCCATTTGCTAGGAAAAAATGTTGACCTCCAGACTGTGCTCCCAATGATGCCTGACAAGCTTGAAAGGCATCCTATGCCTGCAGGGAGAGATTTTGCGTGGCTTGTCTGTCATATTCACGTTGTATGCCAGGTACATTTCCATTAGAAGCAGACACCATACCGCACAACTACACCGTTATAAATTATATAGGTTATCTCAGTTAAGTTGCAGCTCAGATTTTCTAGATTTATTCGCTTTCGGCATAACACAAAGAAGAACCTTCAACCTTTGTTGAAATGCTGCAAGATATTGCCAAAAATCTTTTTATGTGTGTGACAGACACATCATCGATGCGTCAACAACCTTTTTACACGAGACTTGATCAACGACAGCCTGATCAACATCTTCACCCAGTGCTGCCTCGATCGCTGACTACAGGCTTCGTGTCAAAAACGTTGTCAAGACCACGGCCATGTTCGGGTTTTCAACGTGAACAAAACTTTTTTTTAAGAAAGAAAGACATTGTTAATAGAACTGCAACATAACTGAGGCAACCTGTACAGGACAATATATGTACGTTTCGTGTCAATACAGAAACCCTTGGGTGTTAAGCGAGGATTCCCAAAGGTGCCACGACTTGTCCGTCGTCTTCATGGGCGACTCCAGGGTGAGAGAGCTTTTCAAGGCAGTGCTGCAGGGTCTTTACCCCCCAAAGACCAAGATCTACAGGTAGAAAAATAATCATAGGGAGCTTCAATTGCTGCAATGATCTCCTGTACAGGGGCGACGGCTCAGTCACCACCCTGCGCAACTTCTCCTCCGAGACGATTCACGGCGACTCTTGGATCTACAAATCGCAGCACCCATTTCATAGCACGGACAGCAGCACGAAGCGCTTCCTGTTCTTGTGGAACAACTTCTTGAGCTTGAGCAAGGAGACTTTGGATCGGCACGTGAAGAAAATGGGCGCTCCTTTGGATGTCGTCATTGTCGAGGCCGGGCTCTGGTTCATCGTCAACAGAGCCCTCAGGTATGGACTTGTCAAGGAGAGGATGGAACAGACCTTACGGGACTTACTCGAGATCAGGAGGGGCGTCAATGTAAAGATGCTACAGCATTCATAGATGTAACACAATTTGTGTTGACTCCGCAACGTCGCTTAGGCCTCCTTTAAATTGATCGTATTTGCGAACGATCGCATGCTCAACCCAGGGCACCCCTACAGACTGACCGATTCGGACGTGGACGTCCTCAACACGATCGAATCCTACGTTGCCGGTCAAGAGAGCCACGAAGGCGCCGTCATTCTATGGGATTCACACTTGGCTCTCCAAGAGAGACATGCCGACATCTGCCGCGAGTTCGAGGTGACCGAGGACTCAGAGTGGTCCTGCGGGGACGGATCCCACTCGGGCAAGGTCATGTACAGGCACTACGCGGACATGCTGCTAAGTTTCTTATGTTTGCGATAAAAAATGAAATCCATTCATGTTACATTTGTTTATTTTTCGATATAAACTATTATAGGTTGATGATCGGGCGGCGAACTCTCTTTTTCTGCAATGTCAGTTTAACAATGAGGTTTCGCGACTCTTTCATGGCGTGTGATTCTTGCACAAGGCGTAGATTGGGACTCCCGTTAAAAATCTTTCACTACAACACTTTCCTTAATCATGTTACACTCTCCTAAGAACCTCCAAAATACACATTGTTCTCACACATTGACGTCGACTACGAGAAAAAAAAAGAGAACGAATATCTGGAGTGAAAATGCTGGATGCGTCCTAAAACTTTCCTCTGGACTCTTTCATTCATCACCTGGTGCTCTCTTGAGACCACGTCCAAGAGAAGAATACTCACATTTATTTCAAGAGTCTTCTTCAGTTCTCGGTGCTGCCACGACTTCAGGCTTACTGAAGTGGAACGACTCCCTGGACTTGGCCCTGTCCTCCTCCACGAGGACCTTGCGAACTTGCGCTGAGGAAGCTGCTGAGAGAGGAAACTTTTCCGGCGGGCTGAAGATAAAACGGACTGACTTCGCCGTCATCTTCGCACTGGCAGTGATGTGATTCTTCTTCGCTGCTTCGGTCTCCCCCTCGGTGGCCGCGACGTTGGCGGCTTTGCTGTTCTCCAGGCCGTTGGTCAACAACTGACTGGTGTTTGTCTGTGGCGATTTTGAGGCGCCCTTATTTTCGGGGTCTGGACCTGGGGCTTCGCTGTTCCCCTCGTCGCCGCTTTCCATAGGTGAGGAGGTAGAGGACGAAGACATGAGAGAAGAGGGCGAGGACAAGTCTTTGTTGAGCATCTCTGGCGACGGAGTCGAAGACGACTTCTCTTCATCAGTCACTTTCTCTTTTTGCGAGGCTTTCGACTTAGGCGCGGAAAAGTCGAACGTGGGGAGGGTGGACATATCCGCGAACGGGTTGTTGTTCACTCCGGACGCAGAGAGGTAACTGGGCAAGTCGTTCCTTGCCTTATCCTCCTCCTCTTGACTGTTGTCGTTGAAAAATGCCCTCTCAGCTCTGGCCCTAGCCTTGTCGCCCACTTTGGCTCTGATCTTTCCCACATTTTTCGCCGTCTTGGGCGTGTCCCCGCCGACCAAGGACGTAGTAGCACTAGCGGCTGCAGCAGCAGCTGAAGTCTTGGAGCCATTGCCCATCAACGCCGGGGCAAAGATGGTTGGGAAGAAGCCCGGCTTCGCCGCATTGTTGTCCTTCTCGGCCGCGTCTTTCTTCTCCTCTGTGCTGTTGAAGTTGGCGAAAGAAAATCCCTCAGGCTTGTAATCTGATGCTGGCAACTCTCCCTTCTTTTTCTTTTCCTTGGGAATCAACTCTGCCAGCTTGGTTCTCCTCTTTATAGGCGACACCGTGACAGGGGTGAAGAGACGGGACCTGACGGGAGGACCTCCCAAGAACCCGGCGGATCCGCCGGGTTTTGCAGAGAGTGACGGCCGCCGCCGGCCACCTCGCAAAAGACCGACGGAGAAAGATCCTCCTCCTGTTCCTTCAAGGAGTTCCTCGGCAATCCTCCGTCTCCTCTCTGCTCTCGGCACAGGGATCTTCTGCGCGTCCCTAAGTGGTGTTGACATCTTTTCCAGCGTGTCAAGGATCATCTTCGCTGTAGAACTCATCCCAGGGCTGCTGGTTCTGGAGTTGGACGCCGAGGAGGCGGCAGACGAGGGGGAGGGTTGCTGGTTGGGCCTGGATGAGCTTAGCATAGCCTTAAAAAGTGAATAAGGTAAGCCCTTCTATGACCTGTGCTTGCAAAGTTATCGCTTTAAGCTCATACCAAATCCGTCGAAGACTCATCCTTCGACGGTCTGTGGGATCCCAATCCTCCTGTGGAGGACACCGCGGTTTCATTAGCTGCTACCGCGCGTCTGCTCGAGGCTGCAAACCTGGCCGCGCTGTAGTAGGGTGTGGAGGCGGCCAGAAGGCGGTTGGAGCGGCGGAGGTACGACGAAGACAGGTAGAAGTGGCTAGCGGAGTTATTAGTTCCACCATACATTAAACGGCCTAAAAAAAAAGAAAGGTAGATTCATCCCCATCTCCATCCACGCACGTGTCGATTCTCTTACCTCCATAGAGGTCTCTTCCCTTCATTCTGGGCTTTGTGGTGTCTCCAGTGGTCGTCACTTCGTCGGCCGTGGCCGACAACGACGCCAGCGACTCCGACCAATTCCGGTTTCTACCCGGAGCGGTCGTGGTTGTATCCGTGTCCAGCGTGGAGGTCGAGTTGGCCGGGCCCCGCTGCTGCTGCTGCCTTGAGGAGAGCAGGGAACCGAACGGGAAGAAGAACGACGAGTTGGGCGAGGACCCGCGGTTGGCATCCATGCTGAAGGGATGAGAAAATCGTCAAGTCATCATCGACTCAAGCCGTGGGGTCTCTAAGTGTCGACGACATCGAGGCGACCACGTGGAAAGTGCCTTTCTTTGACCGTTGGAAGGTGCTCCTGGGCTTTGCATGAACCAGACTTCTTAGTTACAGCTCCAAAGTCCAATGGACCTAATATATTAACCTAATACTGAGTGTTCATTGTTGTTGCTTATTCGTTTCACTTGCAGCACGTGGTCAGGGTCGACACGGGGAGACTGCGAGATCCAAACTGTTTAAATAGGCGAGAATGTACCTGATTTCTCACCTTTCGCAATGACAACGTGTCTTAGCAAGATCTCCCCGCAGTTCCGGGAACCTCCGGGTCTGAGCCTGGTCAATCCGGATTCGGGGTCGTCCCAATTTCCAGAGCCATGGTCGGGTCCTCCAGGTGCAGGAGGTGAAGCAGGGGAGGGCGGGCGAATTTTGGGAGTGCTGAGGACTCCAGGAAGACCTTTGGGGACCGGAAACTCTTGTGATTTTTGCCGCCGCCGCCAATCTTCAGCTCTTAGTTCCTTTACCTCCTTTGCAGTGGCCCCCCGCAACCAGCGCGTGCAGTGCACCAGGAGGGAGATGGAGAAGGAAGAGGACAGGAGAAGTGACCGCAAAGAGTGACCTCAAAAGCACCCAAAAAGCACAAGGGGGGGTCACTGTAACATCACTCAGGCGCTGCTAAATCACGCAGTTACTACAAAATCACACGTTGGAGAGGGGGATCCCGAAACGAGGGCCCCAAGTCTCTCTGTCTCCTCCGAAGTCCAGGCTCTCCGTCTCCCCCTCGAGGTCGTTGGCGCCCACCTTTGGCACAGAGACAATCTCGCTTACGGAGATCAACAGGGGGAGCCGATGCGACGGCGCGAATCAGTGCAGCCAAAGCAGCATGGCGACCTCGCGAGCGGGGGGACATCTGGCGGCCAACTTAGGAAACAGATCAGTTGCTGAGGGAAAAAAAAGGGAAATGAAAGTATGCTTCGATGTAAAGTGTGCTAGTTTCTTCCTGGCAAACGTTAGTAAGGGTTCTACTGTGGCAGTAGTCAACTAACAGAGCTCGAGGAATGAATGAGCATTTTTTGATTGAAATACTCATTGTTTTCTCCGGCTCCTGCATGCGTGCGTGCATTACTCCATTCAAGATTCTCCCCCCCCCCTTACGCCCCCTCCCCCAAGGATACTCTTGGGCAATTATTGGGGCTCCGCAGTGCCTGCTGTTAAGGCGATCTGCATTGGATAAGCCAGGGCCAGGCTGCTCCTCCTGCCCCCCACCACCTCCACCTCCCTGTCCCTCCTCCTCCCTTCTCCCTTCCCAGCCCTGTCTGCCTGAAGATGCACACACAAAACGCTCCCTCCTCGTCGTTCGGCTGCCTTGGTTGGTTTGGTGAGTAAGTTAGGGTTGGGCGCCAGATGTCTCGTCTCGACTCGAGGCAAATCTCGTTGTCTCGAGATTTTGACAAACACTGAAATGGCCATTGAAAACCAGTTCAACTTTAGCGTTTGAATTTGGGTCCCGCCTGAGTCACTTCTCTTCTGGACTTTTTGCATCAGGATGTTTTTGCCACTATGTTTTCAGCCTTAAGTCCTGTGTCCAACACGATTTTGCGTCTCATCTCGACTTTGAGGTGAAACGAGGCAATGTTCAGAAATGTCTCGCCTCCAAGCCACAATGGTTGTCTCATGCCCACCCCTAGTGAGTAAGATGGGCTTGCCTCTCCTGTGGCCAGCATTGGGTGCTTTCATGTTGAGCATCAACCGGTGGTCACAGCGGTGCTTTCTTACATTCGTGCGTTTGAGATGAACCTACCTGGTCACAGGTCAGGACACACGGGCAGAAATGGCCAGGGTTTGCCTGAAGACAGGTGACTCACAGCAGCAGCAGCGGCGGCGGCGGCGGCGGCGGCGGTGGCGGCGGCGGCGGCGGTGGCGGCGGCGGCGGCGGTGGCGGCAGCAGCAAAAATAATCGTTTCTTCTTCAGTTGATCTTGGTGCATCCGAGCTTGAGGACGAAGGAGCCAAATTTTGTTTGAGCAGTGCTCATTTTTTGCGGCTCACGCGGTGTTGGCATCTCCGTTGTTGGAGGCTCGTGGGATCCGGGCCGATTTTGCCCGGGCTCTTCCAGGTTCGTCGTCGGGTCCACTCCCATTTGGTGTCTGACCGGGTGCTTCGGGATGGTGGTGGGCGGTTCAGGAGACTAGAGGAAAGTCGCGGACCGCCATTGATCCAGATGAGGAGTGCCAAGACAAACTGAATGAGTAGAACAACAGGATTCAACAGTGTTTTTGAGCAGTGAAGTCAGTCAAGATCGTCATCATGAGCTGGGGCACAGAACTCTGGGTAAGAAACAATAAATGTTGGGCGCTGAAATTTTGGTTCCGTCTTTCCTTTTTGGGTGGGGTGATTGGAGGGGATTGTTGCACCACCAAGACGGTCTGCGAGGGCCATCTGGGCAGTGGGGTGGGGGGCGTTTTGGCACCGTTGGCACCGTCGTGGTCCGGATTCTTGGTCTGCTTGTCTGTCCATCTGTCTGTCAGTCTGTTTGTCCGAGCGTCCTCAGACATCACTTGCAAGTGGAGGAGAATTAGTTTTGTTGCCTAAAGCAAAGCTCAGAAGTAGCTCTTGCCACCTTTGCCCAGCCATAACTTAGAAGATCGCGTGCTCAGAATGCAAAGCAAGAAGAGGAGAGATCTTCTTTTTAGTCTCTCGGACAAGCAAATAACAATTCTCTCTGGCTTGATGGATGGACCTGAACGTTGCGTAGTCATAACAGCAGCTTGTTCTGACCAGAAACGCTTTACATGCACGTTGGGGGAGGCAGAAAAAAGAGAAATTCGCGACAAATGGACCTCAAAAGCCGCAGTCGGACTAGCACATCTTGAGTCAGGGACGGCGGCCGGGCCGACATGTACGTGACGGGCCTGCTGGGGGAGGTCTGAGACTCGTTTTGGGCAGTGGCCGCCACTTGGTCCACCCTGTACGTCAGGGGGTGGACTGTCAAAAAGTCGTGTCACGCTCGAAAGTCCAACATTGGATTGTGTGGAAAGTTTGACCGAGAGTGACGCTGACAATGAGACCTCTGGGCAGTACCTGCTGCTCGCCGAATTGATCTTGACGTGCTTTCGTCATAATTCTCTTTGTACTGATAAAGTGACGGTATCGTCACATGGAGAATCCACTGCAGTGCAACTGCTGATGTAGGCGTACATTTGTAGACAAGACGTTAAGAGCTTCATGGACACGCACTGGGTGTGACCTCAAGGAGGCACCGGACTCTCGGCGGACACAGAGTCCTCAACGAGCAGTAATGTGACAGGAAAAGTCTGAACACAAAAAGTCACTTACAGCTGTCGTCTGGAACACTTATTGTGATAGGAGTTTTCTAGGGTCATCGTCTGCGTCTATGATTCTAGTGCGCATCATGAAGCTCCTCGATGGCTGATTCTGAACATTCTGTTGTGAGAGCAGCTCTGCAGGCGCTGTGGAGCACTTAAGTCGCCAGTTGCGATTGGGCCTAACGATAGGGCCTAATGCGGCCAGGCCTCTCTTTTATTTTGCATCAGATCGACGTAGCTGACAGGAAAGAGGCGTATTTCGTTTCCAACGTCTACCGCGTCCCAATTTTCTTAGCTGCTGGATGTTGTTTTCCCATATAAGGTGATAAGAGGGGGGGGGGAACCGGAGCGGGGCAAGGAGTGTTAAGGCCTCCTCTGGTAGGCCTAAATATAAGGCGACGTTTTGTATAAATGCGTGTCTGTCTCAAGTGAAAAATAGGGAAAAATTTCACGACAAAAATCATTAAAATATCTCCTTCTGAGAGGAATTTTGACGAGATTTTGCCTTTTTTTACGGCCACATTTCCCCCCTCTGCTCCTGCCCGTTTTTGGATTGAGGCACATCTGGAAAGCAGACGATGAAGTCGAATTTTCTCCGTCTTTCTGGAGGGAAAAAGTGTGTAAATAGGACGTCGGAATTTTAGTTGAAAACCTGTACAAATTAGTCAGAAATACCCACTTCTTGGGGGTCAAAGTTTGACAAGAAGAATTCGATAAAACTTCAAAAGTCAGGAGAGAAGCGCAATGGGCAATAGTAGATTTTTGAAGATTTGTGAAGAAAAATGCAATGAAAGATGTTGGAAGCGGCGGAAAAGGCCCTAAAGTGCAAAAAAAAAGTTCCCTTAACTTCCGAAGTCTACGAATTCCTCCTTGAGAGGCTAAAGTTATTAACTTTTAGGGCGAAGACGTGTTTATAAGCAAGGAAAAGTTGCGTCTGGATTGTAAACAGTTCTCTGTTCTGTGCGTACAGATGCGTAGTCTGGTTTCAACAAGATGGGGCGAATCTTTGGCAAATGCTCGCTGCCATCGCCAGCCTGATCTCCAAATTTGACGAGAAAGTCACCGAACGTCATGTCTGATGAGAAAAAATCACCGAATCTGGCGGTGAAATCACTAAAGACGAGGAAAAAATCACCAAATCTGATAGGGCAGTGGCCAAATTCCGCTGGGGTCTGTCCAAATCTGCACCCCACGGACTCGTTGTGGCACCGGGACTCGTTGCTGCTGCCGCGCTGCACAGGACCAGATTTGTGCCTCACAGAACCGACCTTAAAGAAAGGCGAACTAATAAATCAGCCACTGTAAAAAGGGGAAATAATTCACAAGAGCTACTGCGATTTTTCTTCCCTCCAAACTGATACTCGTCCACTGGTGATTAAATTTTCTCTCTCTGCCCCCCCCCCCTTCTCGATATAGACTTTTGGCACGATTTCGCAATTAGCTTTTAGCGAAAAGTTTGCCATTTGCAAGTTTGGGACAGTGTCAGCATTTTCTGGCAACTCTTGTTGACGTTAGAACTCGAGCCCGGGCTCGGATCACAAGTGATTGGGAGAGCAGAGTCATTATATATACAATTATATACATGTAGGCATCCCATGATATCAAGAGTCGAACTACTTCAATTGGTCGAGTCCAAACTTTCCGCACTCTCCTGCTGCTACAAAGGCCAGTCCAGCTGTGACTTCCCAGCAGAGGAGAATTCGCAATTAGTGTGACGCAATCTTTGCTTAATAACGGGATATCTGCATGCATCAGGAGGAGGGGGGGGGAGACACTTGTTAAGTATATTATTATAAAGTCACCTGAACTGTCTGGCCCAGATGTTTTTCTTTAAATTCGATTTAACGTTCTGTTCTGACTGAACAGACATGACCTGACAACAAACAAACAGACGAAGATCCTTGTTAGAAAATACTTTTTGGTTTATGTCAATTCCCAGAATTCCTCTGTAAATAAGTGGGAGACGACGGGGGTTGTTTTGATTTTCTCCAGCTCTCGGAGCAGAGCCAGAAAGGGTTGAAGGAGTCAAGTTGGGCAGAGGAGAGAAAAACAAAGCAATTGGGGGGGAACTTGAAGCTGGCTCAAAGTCAAGCTTGAAGCGGTGAGTTGACTTTTCCGTCAGCAAATCATGACTGGACATCGGAATTTTAGCATCTCACAGGCTTCTCTGGCTTTCTGCGGCTGTATTTTTAAGTCTAAGTCATTCTTTTCGGCAGGAGAACAAACTGGGAATGCAATTTTTACTGCAAATTTGCTCCGCTTGCAAATTCACTGACGTTTTCCTCCCCCCCCCGGGTATGACAAGAGAAGAACGGATTAACCATATTTGACATAAACTTTATGGTATAATTTAGTGTCAAAATTGCTCCGATGACTCTGGAGCTGGCATTTTTGACATTCTTTGTAGAGCTGTGTGAACATCGCTGAATGCAAAGTAATCTTTGATGAGTTGGGAGTCACAGGATGAGGCTTCCGTAACCTATAGCAACACCAGAGCTGCCACTGTGGGCTCAGGAGCAGTAACTGCATGGACTCGGCTTATTGCGGGAGGTTTGCAATTGCAGTTTTCTAGTGCAGTCAGCCTTCTAGGCCGTAAAGATTCGATATTCCCGTCTGGTGTACTTAGCCAGGGTTCCCAGAGATGTTTCTTCTGGATTCATTTGTGCTTGGCCGGCCCCTTTTTTTTGGAGCGGCCCTCTTGTTAAGCGTCTGGGCCGATTTTTGAAAATTGTCATTGTCTAAACTGACTTGTTGTTATGCTGAGTTAGTCCATCTTCGTCGGCGTTTTTTTTTTTTCGCAACCCTGGTAGGTATTGAGTGCTTTTTGCAATTGACTTATTTATTGCATAAGAATCTCCTTTGATATAGTGAAGTCATTCCTTCCTCCACCGTACATAAGATCGACAGTGTATGCATATAGTTCCTTCAGTCCACTGTACAGTCAACCTTCGATACCGTCAGACTGAGGCATGACTTTACCGTGTCAGAGTTCCTTCCCCCTCTGTATTCTCATGTCATAGACGGGTCAACAGCATCAAGCACGCACAAGATGAGAAGTCAATCATCACTCTAATCTTGAATCGAAGCTTGACTGCACGATGAATATGACGCACAGCAAAAGTCTGTCACTGTATAAACGGAGTGTCACTGTAAAAAAAAAGAAATGGAAGAAAGAAAAAGCAACGTCACTCCTCCACTTGGTATTGCTGTCCCCATGAACGAGAGTTCACTGTATCTTGAGACATTTTCTTATGGGCGAAAAACTTGACCTCCCCCCCTGAAATCTAAATAATTGATGGCTTCAGCCCTCCATTATCTCTCACAGGGAAACTCCCTTAATGACTTGGTAATGCCTCTTCGCCATATTTCTTCTTTGCTTATCAGTGCTCAAGGGCTCATGAAGCCCTGACGACACCACCACCCTCTTACCCCTTATCTCGTCTTCACCCAAAGCTCTCCTCCCATCTTTTTTTGTCGAACCTTATGTTGTCTGTGTGAGATGCCCTTGATTGCGCAGTCCAGGGTGGCTTTGGCTTTGGAGCAAGGTAGCACTGACGAAGCAGCTGTGCTGATCAGTTATTTCACTTGTTTCGAATCAATGAATCAGGTTGTGAACAATCGATTTAAGGCAGCCTCTGGTGGCCTTGGCCACAGGCTGAGGATGGCATTTGAATTGTTGGACCACAGACGCCACTTGTTGGTGGCGTTGCAGGGTCTTCCACACGGTTGACTTGCTTCTGGAGGTTGCAGCAGCCTCCACATTTGACTTACTTCCGGAGGTTGCAGCAGCCTCCGCACTGGACACACATTGGCCTCCACACGTGCAGCTTGTGACTGAGGTGGTCGGGGCCTCCTCCGGAGCAAGTCACGTCCAGAAGTGTCACCTTTTAGTCTGTGGTCGAGGCCGAAAACATCACACTTTATAGAACTGTTTGAATGGTGACTCAGTGCAATGAAATCAGTCTGAAATGACTTTGATAGTCTCGTCATTGTGCGTCTCCAGCACCTGACCCGGACCACCCTGAGCGTGGAGTTTGTCTTAGAAGACACCGCCTTGTTTTGCTGCTCAACGTCGACGAATCTCGTGAACTTGTTTGTTGCATGCAGCATTTCCAAGTTCTCGTGCTTTAACCGTCAAAGGGGTGCGGAGACGAGAGAGGCAACGCCCTTGTTGCCTCGTATGACGCACTCAGAGGGAGAGGAGTAAAAAGCAGTGCCAAGAAACATCTTTTATGGCTGATAATTGAGCTGTTGAGCTTGAGGTGTTGTAAAAGTGGCTCAAACACCTGTTTTTCCCCCCCTCCTTTTTACGTTTGTTTTTTCCCCCCTACATAAACTACTGAACAGTCGTCCATGGCCAGCAGTAGCAGCATCCCAGCGGCGTCGTGCGTGCGAAAACGTGAGGAAACATCCTTGGTGAGACATTTGGAAGGGACATCCTTGATTTTGCACGAAATCCTTGGGGACAAAAATGTGCCTCGTGCGTGAATCTGACGCATTTTCGAGCGTCACAGGTAAGACGAGAAGCAGTCGAGACACTGGCTTATGAAGAGAAATAATTTTCTACTTGCGTCCTTCACCAACTTTCACTTGCTTTACTTTCCCATAATGTTTCTCCAGGCATTTTGTGTCCAAGACGTTAAGAGGGGAGGGAAGGGGTTGCCTGAGGCGCAGCTTTGCTTCGCACAAACCTCTCAATTGGCAGATATCTTTCCTCCCCCCCCCTCCTCTTTGGAGAAATACACGCATTGTGTGACACTTTGACCCATCCCGAGGCCTACATTGGGCCTCGCGTTTAGGCCTACGTAGTTAAATGTGTTTAAAAGTCCTGAATGCGTTTTCGGCTCCGGAGCTTCTATTTTCCTTCTAGCCTTGTAATATGCAGAGAGAGAGAGAAGTTGGATTAAGACTTCCCATGGAAATTTCCTCATGGAAATTCCGGTTTTGGGGTTTAATCTGATCTGTACAGAGTCTATGATTAAGTCTGCGCTTGAAGTGGCCATGAAATCTCGCAGCAATGAAGCCGTTAGACGAGGATCCGTTCTTGCCAGTCACTCTCGAGAGACGCCTGAGCTTTGCCTCATTTTCATTACTATTCAGGCGGAAGAAAGAAACAAAGGTCCTCGGCAGCTTCCTCTCGGGGTCGGTCAGGTTCACTTTGTTATCCAGCTTAGTTCGATCTTCTTCCTTCAGCAACTTAAGGCTCATTTTCTTAAATATGACACATGAAGCTTCCCTCTAACTTTGTTAGGTCAGGATTTCACTTGTGATGCTCCTCACAAGCTTCTTCTATGAGCAAGTTCAGCTCCACTGTGTTATATTGGACATGGGCCTACTTACAGTTCAGGCTGATTCTCTTATATATGACACATGAAGCTTCCCTCTAACTTTGTTAGGTCAGGATTTCACTTGTGATGCTCCTCGCCAGCTTCTTCTTTCAGCACGTTTAGATTAGATTAGGCTCACTTTGTTGCGTCCTCCTTTGTGACTTTCCTGTCATCTTTGAGCCAGTTAGTATAGGTGAGACTTGGCACAGGCGTACAGTTGATTTCTTTTTACTTAAATAACTCCACTAATTATATTTATGCCCTGGTTCCTCCTGAGCTTCGTCGATGTCAGTTGAGGTTAGCTTCACAACAGCTGTCTTTTTTTTACCTTTTTTTTCTCCGGAAACATTAATCCGGGTGGTTTTTTTTTGCTTCAGAACCTTGTCTGTGTCAGAAAAACCTCTCTCTGGCTGCGTTTTCTCTTTCACTTCCCCTCCAAACTGCATCTGACAAATCTGTGGGCAGCTTCTTGCTGGCCTTGAATGGTGCAGAGAACGCATCTTTGAAGCAGCTGGATCGGTATTTATTTGTAACGGGGCAGCCGCAGCCGTCGCAGGGCCTCGCTCACCCAACTCCACTCCTGCCTACGCCTTCCTCAGCCATGTGGGAATGCGAAATGTTGTCCTAGCACTGGAAAAGAGCCTTTGGCTCGGGCCCAAACACTTGGTTGCTTCTCTCATCATGATCAACAGTGTGTTTTGCTACGTGTCCAACCGATAGAGTGTGCTAAAGAGGCCTTCTTGCGGGGCCACCTTGTAGGCCTCCTCGTAGGCCTCGTGAGGTGCGGATTTTTTACCCCCCCCCCCTTCGCAGTGGCTGCTTTGCCAATTTGTCCTCTCTTCAGAGACGATTTCGCAATATTCTATTTAAGCAAGGTGGCAGCCAGTGGAGGGGGGGGGAGGGATTTGATAGTAGGTAAAGCCTCTATTGAAATCAAGCTGCATGACCTGGCCTTGTGAGGCCTCCCCATGGATCATCATTTTGCACATGCCAAATCTGATTATGTGGGAAACGTCACGAGTGGTTCCTGCATCAACTGTTCAGCTGAACTTTTCCTGGCTACAGAGGAAACGTTTAAAAAAAGGTCAAGGTCTGCGCTAACTCATTTGCTGGATAAGTTTTTGTGTAAAGCGCTGGCTTTTTCTTAACACGACTTGGAACTTATTTGAGGAACATTTGTGACGAGGTCACTGGAGATTTGCACGGAACAGTTGCGAAATGGGCCTCTTGTGGACACTGAGCCAAAGATTTCAATGGCGGCGGGGGTTCCGACGTGAATTTTTGAGCGTAACTTTTTCTGCTAATCTTAGACAAAATCCTTGTGTTTTTTTTGGGTTTTTTTTTTTTTGCAAACTTATGCCGGCTACGTCATTGAGAAGGTCAACGTGCTCAGACTTTCCCAGATTCATAATTTTAAACTGAAAATTACAGCACTCCGGAATTTCAGGTGAAGATTTTTTGGGCATTTTACGTGACGAAAATTGCAATTCAGGTTTTTCTTTCTCTCTCTTTAACCTTTCATTGCAATTTTATCGCCATTTGTTCTCGGAATTTCACTGCACTTTTTTCTTTTATTGCATTTTTATTATTAAATTCTTGGCCGCAGCAGAAGCGTTTTGGTCTTATTTTGTATTGTGTAGTGCGGTCACTGCTGAGCTGAGACGTTTTCACCTTATGAGGCTTTGGAGTTGAACCGATTGAAGTGCAAGATCACCTCCTCCTAATAATGAGGGGCCTTCATTTCTGCCCTTATTATAGATGTGAGAAGCTTGAAATTGCCTTTTTACCCTTTGAGGATTATGCTTTGCTTTGTCATCGGGGTCATTAACAGAGAGTCACACCACATAAGCCTTTTTTTTTGGCACGTGCAAAAAAATTGCAAGAAGTCGTTGCTCAGCCAATGTTGACATCATGTGACGCTCTGGAAAACCCCCGTGCGCACGTGTTTGTGTGCCCCATGAACATGTGTGTGCATTTGCAAGAGGAACATATGTGTGTGAGACACGCACATGTGTATATATATATATATATATGTATGTGTGTGTGAGAAGAGTATGTGTACAAGAAGAACGTGTGTGTCAGATTAACTTTGCGCGTGTGTAGGAGAAATGTCAGTGTGCTCGCCAGAACGTGTACATATGTGTGTGAATGTTAACAGAACGTGTGTAAGAGATGTGTGTGGTGGACTCGAGTGGACGTGAATTTATCGGTCCAGTCGAGTCCAAAAAAGCCCTGCGGATAATGAAAATTGAGCCCTTATGGCGTGAAAAGAAGGGAAGTGACTGCACTTTTGCTAACGGATGTTGTTTCTCAACTTACAGAACAAAAAAGCTGGATTCTCTCTGCGCTTTGTTCTTTTTAACTCGAGTCAATGATGGGTCAGAAAAGTGTCCTTTCCTACAGTAAAACTGCCATTTATTGATTTTTTTTTCTCTGAAGTCCATGGGGGAAATTTGGGGGACTTTTTGGTTCAAAAGATGTCACGACCGACTGAACAATCAGAGCACAAGTGACGGAATTGTAGCTTTTGTTGCTGTGGCCACTTTTGTCACAAGAACTCTCAGCTAGCCTGGATTTTGTTCAAGCCATCTTGGTTGACAAGTTGGTGGAGAAGACGTTCTGCAAGAAGCCCGACCACAGTCAGTGCAATTTGGCTGCCGACAGACTTGACCAAATGGGAGTTTCACTGCACTATAAATCCCACATTGCAGGTGTCCAGAAAGTTTTTGCTTCCTTAAAGACTTTATTTATTGTCTTGCTGGCCAAAGCCAAGAGTTATTGTCAACTGCACTTTCATCAGCTCCACTGTCTTTGTGAACACCCTGTGACTCCCGCGTGCTATCTGGAGCTTTCCTCTGATGCAGAGTGACTCATGTCTGTTCGGCATAATCGAGGGATTGCGGAGGCTGCAGCACAGTGGAAGCCAAATAACTGGAGCCAGTTTTGAAGGCTGACGTCAAGTCACAGACGAGCCCCTGGACAACGTGTCCGGCGGCGTCGGGGCCATCATCCGGGTGGGCATCGTTTGCCCACTTCTTCTACAGTGATGAGGCAACTATGACACACTGCTGGTCATCTAGGGTAAAACAGGTTGCTATGGTTATCAGCAGCTGTTTTTGCTTGGCCAAAGACACTTGCTCACATCCGGATGCCACTGTACTGGCTGATGTGACTCATGCAGCACCCTGTAGACGAACAGAGAACGGTGCAAGCGGTCGGGTCTCCAGCATGCAGACACACGATGGGTTGTTTCAGAGGCTTTGACCTCCTCATTCATGACTCTTTGTGCCAATCCCCGTTGTTGGCATCTACAGGGTGCGTCGTCCTCGTCGAGGGGGACGCTTACGCCACCCCCCACTTGGACACGGCCCGCGTCGACGCTGTACTCACATGGAGTCTACTTCATCTGGAGCCAGAGGGACAGGTTCCAGGGCCCAGGGAGTGAGACCGAGTCGGACATCGAGGAGTTCACGTAGAATGGACGACTCAAACGGCCTCATCATCATCAGAGGTCGCCTGCGAGGTCGCCTTTGTCTTTCACGGTCAGTCTTTCTCCTCCAGGGCTGAGCAAATTCAGCACATCATTGGGAGTTGGCTTCTTCTTTGGCCATTGCTCCATGGAATTGACTCATGTCAGGAGTTGCCATTTTTGGTCGCGGTGACAAAACAAATTGATTTGCACACTGATGTCGACTACGTCGAGGGGCTTCACTTTGTTGTGTACACACTACATCTAGAGTCTGGTGCACTTGTGCGCTCCTGACGCACCCGGTGCCCACTTTGCCTCATGTTTCCTCTCCACCAGGACATGCATTAGGCTCGTCCTGACGCACACCGGGTTTGTTTTTTTCTGGGTCAACAACCCCCTCAAGAGGTTCTTTGGAGCACCAGCTGGCAAGTGTGAGTCACTCCTCCCCCGGTGAGGCCAGAATTTCCCGTAAATCCGGACGTGACACCTCGAATTTTTGTCCGGGCGCACTTTAAACCCACCTTTTTTTTCTGCCCAGTCCACCGAATAAAAAGGGGGCAAAATTGAGCCGGATAAGAGCAGAAAAAAATGGGAACACATTTTCCTCTTCTCACCTGTGTGAGGAAACAAAGACGCTGCGTTGTGTGACGAGACCTTTTACACCTCAGAGTTAATCGATTTTTCTTTTTTGTGTGCAGCAAAATATGGGAGGGGAGGTTTATGGAACTCAGACTCTGCTCTCCATTTTCTTCTCCTTAAATTGCTTCATTATCTCGAGTGGACAAAAAAAGGGCTGCAAAAGTGGAAAGAGCCAAAAAAAAAAAAACCAAAACACCCTCAGTGGGTCAAGTCCAAAAAAATCAGTAATTTCACAGCCGTCAGTTCATTAGCGGTTTGCAAGGGGGGGGACAGAAAAACACATAATTTGTGCAAAGTTTCGCAAGCTCAGATGCCAAAAGCATTGGTCAATATATGCAGCCCTGGAGACAAAGACAGTCACCACTGCTCTGCAGGACGATTGATTTTCTGCTGTGCAACACCGGTGCCAAAGTCACATTTCGGAAAACTTTGGCCTTCGATGTTGTCAAGTTGTGCTTTTGTTTTCTCCATTTTGGTCCCGTTTTTGGCCCCCCCCCCTCTCCCAGCCGGGGATGGAGTCGGGCTGAGCCCGAGCCCGGGAGCCCGGATGAATCGGACGGGCCCGACTTTTCTCAGCTCGTCGACACCACTATTAGGAACCGGTTTTTCTCTTGGGGAAAGAAAACAAGTTAATGCGAGTCCATTGAAGCTTAAAAAGATGCAGATCTCAAAATTTTATTTAACGACTTTGACTGTGGACATGAAATTGTCAAAGGAGATCTGTCTGAACAATCTATGATTGCCAGATGGCAGGAATATATATTGTTTCTACGTCACTTGACTATTCAAAGTAGTTTCATCGTCAAAACCAGTTCAAGAAAGTCCAGGGTGTTTTTTTTTTACTTTTTCAAGCTCTCAAATGTTGTGACTGCGTCGAAGGTTGACTTGATTCAATCTCTCGTTCAAGGGACAAACGATGCTGTGAAGCTGCTACAACCACCTGTCCAACTGGACAGATGACTAAAGTTTTAAGTTGATCATACTCGACTCAATCATAGTTTTATGTGAAGTAAAATACTTCCAAAGAGAAACCGTCACCAATGATCAGGTCACACATGAGGATCCTACAATGCGAGACCAAGAAATTCTCCTCGTTGCATGACCCCAGTGGTTTGACGTGAGGTCAGGGTTGCCAGACGGAGTCTGTGTCTGCCTCCCCCTCGCCACTCAGGGTTGCCAAACCGAGTTTCAGCCGTTGGTTGATGCTGGCAAATCGATTTGTCACCAATCTTGTTACACCCTGTCCAAGGTCGCTGCTTCCTCGATGCTTTTGTCTGATTGAGTCCCAGTCCAGATGAGGGAAGGAGCCCACCCAGAGAGAAAGAAAGATGGAGCCCCCCCCCCCTCCTTTTTTTTACCCTCCCCCCCCCCTGTGTGCACTAAAACTAATTCTGCGAAGTGATTCTGCGTAAAAAAAGTTCACCTTCTCTTCCTCAGAACTTGTTCCTGGGTGTGAAGAATGGTTATGTATTAAGAATGGTCAAGAGAAACTCCTCCTGCCGTGCAACTCAATGTAACCTTGTCACTCTCAAGCATTTTTCCTGCAAAGTCTGGCCGAGTGAGAGACTCTAACATGCATAAAACTTTCACCTAAACGACCTAAACAACATCTTCTTGCGTGGCCTGAGGGGGCAGGCATTAAGGCCCCATATGCACCGATCTATTTAATATGCAAAAACAGCTTCTCCCCCCCCCCCCCCTTCGAAGTGGTTAATTTTGAGTTGTGGCCCGCCATTAGGGCTGGGCCTGTGGGGGCCTGGTAATTGCGGCCAGATAGATATTTCTCAACAACGTGCCAAAGCAGTTTGCCAGATTGCGAAGCTCTGATATAATTTTGCATCTTTTGCCCTGCCCTGTGTGGTCTCTCTCTGGTTTGTCCGCAATTTTTTTTTTTTGGCACACCTTTTTTTTGCCACTCTGGTTAAATGGGAGAGGGGAGGGCACTTCCCAAACTTTCAAGGCCCCAGGGTAGGCATAAGGAGTTGGGATCCTGGCGATTTTTTGCCTTCGCCCTGAGAAAAATCCGCCAAAACAAAGCACCTGTGACTGTGAGAGACACTTTACTGTTACGTCAGTTGGCTTTTTAGCCTTTTTTTGCGACTCAGTAATTTTCGTAAATGCACATTTATAAGCAGGAGCGAAAAAAGCTATAACTTTTTTTTTTCGTAGCAGCTTCTTTTTTTTGTCTTTCTTCCCACGCATTCAGGAGCGAAATAATTTCCGCAAAAGAGTTCTCCTCCTGCCCTCATTTCCCTTCTTTTTGCTTCACACTGGCAAAAAAGGGGGGCCTGCCTGTTGAGGCCTACAGTGGGCATATTTTTCTCTCTCTTCAACATCCGCACATGGCTTTTTGGCGAACTTTTATGCTGTCATGAGAACAAGACAGGACTGTGATGGGCCTGTCAAAGGGTTGAGAGTGGAAAAAGAAAGTGTTGTTGTGTCACTGGCAGCCGAGCGAACAATGAAGATTGGCACAAATCGTGGATTTGGCATGGAAGATTCAGAAAGCTTTTATCCATTCATTGGCACTTTAGAAGTGCGTTGGACGAAACTCGTGGGCAGTTTTCTTTTCTCTCACATTGACTTGTGTGACACCCAAGACCTGGGAGACCCCGAGGACCTCACGCACGTCGCACTGGGCGCGGCGCCATTGGTGTCAGTGCAGAGTGACTCATTTCGTCGGTGTGGAGAGACAGGTTTGGCCAGTAGTCGAATGTCAGGGATGCCAACCACGACTTTTTGGGTGCGGGCATTCCTGGCCTAACGAACACACTGTGTTGGGGCAATAACAGGGTGGTATAAGTAAAACATTCCTTAGGTGTGTCCTAGATAAGACTAGGACTTGTTTTTAGAGCTGTAGGCATAGTCAGACGCACCTTCTGCTTCTGCAATTAGGCCTGATTTGTTAAGACACTCGGTCTGACAGCTAACAAAGTGAAAAAAAAAAAAAGAAAAAATTCTCACCCAGACAGTTTCATATTCGTCAGCTGAAAAAAAAGGTGTTATCACAGAGAGTTTGTTCGTTGAAAATGCCCGTGTTGATCTTGGGTCATTCCGCCTCCAGCCAGAGCTACGGCGTCGCGGTCAAGAACGGCTGGATCTGTGGGATCCACTGACCAGCACGAAGTCCACTAATCACATCAGTCTGATTCGTCAGACCGACAAAAATTCCACCGGCTGAAGTGCCTGAGGTCGCCATCCTTGTCCATCACACACCCGCGCCGTTCCAAGTCCACTAGGGCGCAGTTGTGGACGCTCAGGCTGGCCAGATACTTTCTCGCCATGTCCATCGTGGAGCTGTGCCCCATGGTGTGTGTGTGTGTGTCACAGCGTGCTGTGCACGGTCGTGTGAGCCATGCCGAGATGACCTTTTTTTTGGCACACACCCTTGCATGAGAAGCTCCTCTTCCACACACGTGCATGATGTGTTAAGGCTCTCTAATCTGGGGCCCCATTTTCTCCCCTCCCCGACCTTATTTTGGGTCTGGAAGACAAACATTTTGGGGGCGTCGTAAAAGCCCAACTGTGTGTGATGAATGTTTTGGGCAGGTAACTCACCAGACCCAGTAATACATTTCTCCAAGTATGGCTTTAGTCAAGCCATTTAAGTCTCCTCTATCTTATCTCCAGTGGGAGGGGAGAAAAAGTCAACTGTCAGCCCGAGTTACTTAAAAGAAAAACTTCAACTGAGATGGCCTCTTCACCCCCAATGTGCTACTGAGGTCTTCAGAAATGAATTCCAGACGTGCTTCTTCTCTGTTGCTGCATCAGACGAAGCCACGTGATTTCTCTTCGTATACACAAGAGAATTTGTTTTCTGAATAAACGTGAGCATGCAATTCCTGGCATTTCGCAATCTCTGAGTGGGGCGGAGGCCTCAACCCTCTTTTGGGGGTGGAGGGCCCAGTCCAAGTCTAATCAGCCAAAGTTGGAGCCTCTCACGAAAATTTGGTGGAAATAGAAGCTGCCAACGTAACCCAGCGCTTAAAGGCAGCCGGGCCATGGTCATTCTCGTCCTGACACTTTTACATAATTTCGTCACATCTCCTTAATGACTTGCCGAGTTTTTTTTGCTGACAATCCTGCAGTTTCCTCGCTTAGTCAGCACCTCCGCTGGGCCTTGGGCTCAGCCTCAGCTGCTCGCAGATTCGAGTGAAAGAAACATGAAAATGCCACTGACAACGCAGGCTTTGGGCCCGCTTGAGGCCTGGTGGATGACGGCAAGACTCAGGAAATCCTCAAATAGAGAAAATCATGCCTCAGGCAGGGGGAAAAGTCCGGCTTCCTTATCAGATCTTTACCCACTTATCGGTTTCACAAACTCTTACTTCTTGCACCAAAAAATTGAGATTACGATCAGGAGAAAACTTCGGTTGAAGCCAGAGAAAAAAAGTGACCACGACAGAAAAAATCGTTTGGAATGTTGGGCAGGTTGAGGACGAAGGAGGGGGGAGAAGGTGAAGGAGAAGACGAGGGAGGGGGAGAAGGACAAGGAGAAGACGAGGGAGGGGGAGGAGGACAAGGAGAAGAAATCCTGTTCAGTTCTCATTGGCAAGACTCACAAACACCTTCTTGTTCCTCCTGTTGTTCCCCCCCCCCCCCTCAGGCCTTTGCAGACTGTTCTTCAATTTTCTTAAGTGACGTCAATTTTGGTGCTTTAAGGGGAGAGCCAGAGCGTTCATCAAACAACAGGTGTGGACAGGACCCAAAATATTGGCAAAATACTGTGCAAAAACCAGCGGTGTTGCAAAGCTGCGTGCGCAGAAATCTTTAGCTGTCGCGGGGGCTTCTTCATTCTGCTCGTCTCACCCACTTAGTAGTTGGAGGAGGAGGAGGAGGAGACCGCACAGGTAGTACAGGGTGGGGCCCAATGTCTGCGACACCGTGGAGAAGAATGTGACTTCGGTGGGTCCCGTTGGTGGCTACCGCCGCCCAACCGCCAGAATGTCCGTCTCTGTCCACTGCTTGGTCACGGCGAGGATCTGGTGGAAGTTGGGCATGTTGAAATGCGCCCGAGACACCCTGTATCCAGCGGAGAGAGAAAGAAAAGTGGGGCAGTCTAAATAGAGTAGACGCGGGAGGAAGAAGGAGGAAAAGATTTCAACGCTTCAGCGTTGCCACCTTTGATCAGAACGTTCTTGCACTTGTTGGTGAAATGCATCTAATTGTTGATTTATGTGTACTCGGCTGCTCGGGCCCGATTACTTCAGGCCCTGAGGGAAATTCTAGCCGAGTTCCTTAACTACTTCCTTATCTTATGGGAAGAGAAAATGCACTCTTCTCATCCACATTTGGAGCGTCTCAAAGTGATCAACGTTTTACGGAGTAAAAGCTCGAGTTTCTCTCCGAGTGCGCGCGCGCGCGTGCGTGCGTGCGTGTCAAAGAGCAAGAGTAATCAGGGATTCACAGGTAACTGGAACCCGGTGTTTTTTTTTCCCATTGTTCTTTCAATGGCTCATTTCACGCAAGCTTACCTTTATCTCTCTGTTTCTCACACACAGGAAGACAACACGTGTGAGCACAGGGTGTCTCCGAAGTCTTCCATATGTACATATTGAAGTGCACAAGCCTAGCAAATGTGTGTGTGTGTAGGTAGGTAGAGCCGGCCGTGCAGGCCTCAATTGGGCATGCAAATCTTTTTGCAAAGTTTGGGCGAAAATATCAGTGTTTTACCTACACCCTCAGTTGTTTTGCAGCTTTCAGCCTTTGCCATTGGTCTTCAGCAGCTGTTTATATTGCTTTAGAAATACGTTGTTCCAACCTGACTTCATGTCATTCACCCATTGACAAGTGAGCGTTGCACTGCAGTGAAGAAGTCCTTCAAAAGCTCCCAAACACCCTGTACATACACATATGCAAGCCTCAGAGAAAGAGCATGGGAAAGAGGCAATTCATGCCGACTACCAGACAGATGTACAGGGTGATTCCGAAGTAACGTCGGGGTTATTTCACTTTCCGTCATGCCACAACGACTCCTTCAGAAGGAATTCCTTTTTCTTCTCTCGAATCGTGGATGAAAATTGCGAAACTTCCGATGAGTTTGGGCTTATTTGTTTCTAAATGCAAGATCTGAGTCACGGCTGCCAATTCTGCTGGGCGGGAAAGTGCACCAACTTTGCAAGAAGCTTCGTTTTCTAACCATTTTCTCCAGTTCTGGCAAATCAGAGCTGCAAAAATGCATTTTTTTTCCTTCTTCCCTGTGAAGTCGAAAATTGCAACCTGATTTTCTTGCCCTCGTCTACATCAATGCACAAAAGGTTCTCTTTCTTCTTCTTCTTCGTATCCTCTCCTCTCCTCTCCTTGTCTGTACTCAATGTTTTTCCGTCTGAACAGTCCGCAGGCCTCTCCAGGCCTCTCCAGGCCTAATCTGGGCCCTTTGAGTAAGCACAAAGACCGATTTGTTACGCTCGAACGGGAAAAAGGGAGAGGCTTTTAATTCGCACCTTCACAATTGTTTACGGTGCGCGTGCGAGTGAGAGTGAGACTGGTTCTTGCATCACAGCTCATTTTCTCCGGGAGTGTTTTGGGTGCACGGGGCTTTATTGTCCCGTTGAGGCCGTCGCAAGCTTCACAATTGACTGTGTATCAAGCTGGGTCGGTCGGTCGGTCGGGGCGGCTGTGAAGGCCGTGAAGGCCGTGAAGGCTGTGAAGACTGTGAAGGCTGTGTGGGGGGGGGGGAACCCGAATCTGACCCGGGTCAAGAGCCTCTGCAATCTGATTCGACTCGGATCAAGCGGGGAGGGAATCTGGGATCGGGGTCAAGAATCCACCTGGAGTCAACTTGGAGTCATGAACGCCACCAAATATCAATTTGACTGGCGGCTTCGTTAACATCAGGTCACTGGACTGTGTAGACTAGTGCTATTGTCAGATTGGACTCGAGTCAAACATTTCGGGCCTGACTCGACTCGTATTCGCCTTTCGGCCGCACTCTAGCACTAATGCAGATCCTGGGAGAAATATAATCTTGCTTGCAATTTTGTCTCGAACATGAGATCTCCTTGTCGGGATCAAATTCGTTCACAATCGTGGCCAATTTTTTTTTTTTTTTTTTCCAAAACTGACAAAATTTGAGTCTGACAGAAAAGGTCGTATCCAAGTCTTCTTCGATTACAAGTGTTCCGAGTCAGGCCCGACGTTGAAGCATCGCCCGAAAATCACCATCCCGACTCGAGCCGCGACCCGACTCCACCACTACCCGAAAAAGACGAGCTGGCTGAGGGGGCAAAAAAAAAGAAAAACTTCTCTCCTTTTTTTTTTTTGGCAAAGCTCATTTTGCTGGGTTGTGAAGTGCAATCCAGCAGTAGTTTTAGTACGTACGCATTTTGCTGACCCCGAAGTCTGCGAAGGGATGAAGAAGAAAAAGCTTCTTGACGCAAGGTTGCGTCAACGTCGTCATTATTTAACGTGCGTGCTCACATTTCGCGTCTTTTGAGCGCTCTTGAGATTGAGGAGGAGGCCGTCAATGGCCCTGCTGACGCACATCTGTGCGTACGCGTACGCATGTTCAAGGGAAGAATCGGAAGAATCTTTTTGGTAGGCGGAATCGTGCCAGCCAAGAAATTGCGTCACTTTTCTCCAGGAGTGCCACGGACACCTCAGCGGAAACTGCTTCTCTTCCCTTCAAACGGTCTTTGGAGGCCGTCGTCGAGGCCCAGGGAGGCCACGTCGAGGCCTAGCGTGTTCACCTAAGTGCACAGCTGATGTTTTTCGTGCCTGCTTGACAAATTAACGGTTTCTTACACTGAATGTGAGAGCGCAGGTGTCGATGGAAAATCCTCTAGAGGCCATCGTGGAGGCTGAAGGAGGCCACGTCCAGGCCGAGACCGTTATATGTCCAAGCCGAGGTTGTGCACCGTTATATAACAGCAGGCATACGTTACGCTAATGCTGATGTTACCTTGTCTGCTTGACAAGTTAAGGGTTTCTTTTTCCTCCTAGATAAGATCTCAACTGCATATGGAAGAGCCTGTACAGTTCATCGCTGAGGCTATAACATATATATACACAAAATATGGCAATGTCGACGCTTTCAGGACGAGGTTGGTTCCAAGTGATTGGCTGCCATAGTTCTGTTCTGGCCGCTGTTCGCTTCTCTGGCCGCCACCTTTTCATCTCAGGTCGATGGCAACCCTGAGAAGACCTCCTCTGACGCATTTGAGGGGGAGGAGAAATAGGGAGCTCAAAGTTAAACCTGAGCAGTGCACATTGTGTGTGTGTGTGTGTGTGTGTGTGTGTGTGTGTGTGTGTGTGTGTGTGTGTGTGTGTGGGAGAGAGAGAGAGCGCGCGCGCGCAGGGAAGATAAATGATAAATCTTCATGATAAGGACCGTTTGGTTGTTGGGCAATTCGGATATTGCTGTTTCTTCCTCTGCTGCTTTTTTTTCCTTGACGCAAGTGCAGTCAATCAATAGATGACTTTTATTGTCCATACGATATATGGGAGCTTGGATAAAGTAAAGCAAAGCTTCTGACAACTTCCCAGACCGCAGAAAATCCCCGGATCCATTTCGCAGGAGGAATTTCCTCTTCTTTATTTCTCACTTTGCCAATTTCCCAACTCTAAGGACGATGGAAATTCCTTTTCCGCCAAGAAAATTTGCTTTCGTCCACATCTTTTCACTCATAAAGTCGAAAAAGTGAGTGAGTCTCGATGAAAATCAGGCCTCTTCTTCACTAAATGAATCCGGATGAAAATGTGAGGAGCTCAGTAACAAGAAGCTGCTTATGCACAAATAAAGTAAATGAATGTGGATTGAAATCTGAGGAGGGGGGATAAAAGTCTTAATGGCTTCTCTCAAGAAAAAGCTACACACAGAGAGAGGGGGAAAAAAATTTATGGCAGGCCTCAACATACCTTTTGCTCTGGGTGGAACAAAGAAAATTTTTTTTTTCTTGCTGGGGCAGCTTGACAATGATTGGACTGGAGAAAACAGATGAATCCTCGGACTCTGCAGAGTCTCAGGAGGCCTCATTTGACTTAAAGAACAACCAACATTGGCGAGACGAATCAGCCGAGTGTGTTTAGGGCTTGACGCTTTGACGAGGTTTTTCTCTCATTTGTTTTCTCTCTGTAGCTGCTGAAACACCTGGGCTCGTCTGAAATTGGAGCACATTTGTGACTTTTATTTTCAGGTCGGGCCTTCTAGGCCCGAAGGCCTCGTCTTGGACGGGAGGATATTGAACTTTTCACTGTCTTCCTGGTTACTCCGATTTGCTTCCTTGTGATAAGAATGCAGTGAAAATAACACTTGCGACGTCTCACTGACTGAGGCCGTCAAGGTGGAATTCTCACTGTAACCGCCGAGTTTTACGGCTCCTCGTCTGTCCTTGCCATTTATCCTGTGTGTGTACGTAAACTGAGCACTATTTTTTTCAGGGGATTTATATACTGAATATTTTCCTTCTGTATTGAAGAAATGAAAGTTGGGCAGTCATTTCGAGTTCAACTCGAGACCTTGTGTACGTATGCATGTTAGAGTGTATTGTTACTGTTCGTGATGCATCACTTTTGGTCCACAGAGTAGGGAATGAGGTGTTTATGTATTTGCATTTCTTTCTGCAAAAATTCACTGCCTGTTGCACTTTTTTCTTGATTTTTCGATTCTTCTGAAGAAAAAAAAAGAGTCAAATATCTTGAGGGAAGCTGTTAGGCTTTCAACGTGAGATTTCTATCTAAAGTCTATCATCCTATTTATTTGTGTAAGAAAAAAGAGTCACATGTGTCCAAGTCCATCCTCTGCGCTGATGTTGTTTATTTACCAAATTTGACTCGATGATCAACTCTGCGGGTGATTTGTGGACGTCGTTTTGCTAAATGTTGTGGTCATTTTTCATTCCAGGATCAGTACGACAACATAGCTGCCCACACGCAGAAGGGCATCGAGTTCCTGGAGAAGTACGGCAGCTTCGTGGACCAGAGGACCAAGATCGAGCAGGAGTACGCGGCCAAGCTCAGGTATGAATGAGCAGTCCTGATATCGGGGGGCGGAGAAAAATGCATGATTCGCTAAAAAAAAAAAAAAAAGACTGCTGTGGTGGCCAACGTATGAGCCAAAGCGAATGATCGATGGAGCCGCTTGTCTTGTCCCTAACATTCTCTATGGTTCAGACTGTGGTCAGTGCGTGCAAGACTTTATTCAGGGTATTGTTAACACAATCGGGGTGTTGCTAAGGCACTTGGACTTGGTCGCTCACTTGTGGTCCTTGTCGAGAGTGTAGAGACTCGGGAACGACTACAGGGTGTATACAAAAAAAGAAAGAAACTGCTTAAACGCCGGTTCTAGTGGTGCCCAATTTTCCCACGTAGTCCCTGTCGGCGTGGTCGTCGACGAAGTCGAACCTGCCGCAGAACTTCTTGAGGCCGGGAGTGACTGCGGCGGCCACGATGGCCAGCGCGGCCGCGCCTATCGAGACCCACAGCGCCACCCACTGGACGAACTTCCTCGTCCGGTAGACGTCGGAGGCGTACTTGTATCTGTTGCTCTGGCACTCCTCGTGCATCAGGCAGAGGTCGGCACTGCAGCGCTTTAGGCGCGTGGGGCTCACGAGGTCGATCGTGTTGGCGCAGTCGAGGCCCGTGATGGCCTTCACGTCCACCTCGCAGAATCTGGCGGCGCAGGAGTTCGGGTGCAGTTTTCCCCGCAGGTCCGAGCAGAAGGAGAACCTTAAGGCAGAATGATAACACTTAAAACAATGTCCAAGCTATGCACGGACAGGATGGCAAGTACTTAGTCCAGGATATAATTTTCCCTAGACTGTGCGATCTCCGTACAGTATCGATATCGGTCGGATGTTGCGATACTTGCAAAGAACGATTTTGGCACATCGTACAGACCTAATTTGCTGGATCTTCTTAGTTATTTGTTTTCCTCGTCAGATTTGTACTTTCATCGTTTCCGAGGGGTCTAAGTGAATGCGGGACAACTTTTAACATCCGCCTTATGTACTTTCTGGCGGTCACAAAGTCTTTGCGGCCTCACTAGATAAGGCTGAATTCAGCCTGACCCCATTCATACAATGTAACAATTGACAAATTTCTCTTTAGCAAACAAACAACAAAAAGATTGACCAAACACAATCTGTTTGAGCGAATCTGACGCAAAAAAAACCCCGACCAATTCAGTCAGTGAGACCTGCTGAACACTATTGAGTTGACAAAAATCTACCTTTTTTCGGTTAAAAATGAATAAAAGTTGCCACCTGAAGCATCCGTGCACGCTCCGTATCTCGTCCTCCGGCGTGCTGATGGTGCCCAACGACACCGCGCCCAAGTACAGGCCTCCGAGGAGGCTGACCCCGGTGGACAAGAGCACGATGGAGCGGCAGAACCGGCCCACGAAGCGCTTGTTGCACCAGCAGTGGCCGCAGATCGAGTTGGCCAGGGTGGAGTTTCTCAAGCGATGTTTCACGGCGAGTTTCGGTGTCGGCGCGATCTGATTCCTGCGCGAAGAAGGATGAAGAGAAGTCTATGAACGAACTGTTTCTTCCCCAAATATGCATACACAATGTCTATGCGTATTATATGGATTACTATAGATGGGTAGGACTACCTATTCACAGATTGAGAGCTCATTCTGAGTAGTTGCTGCTGCTGCTGGCTTCTGTTCGTCTTGCGTTGAAGGTCCGAGATGTCGCCGGTGTTCTCATCCTCGTTGTTGTCCTTGACGACGATCGGGGTCGCCGTGAAGGTCGTGCTCGCTGCTCTCGGCGCTGAGAAGATAAGTGATATTCTCTTTGTCATAAAAAGATTTCAACCAAATTCTTCGCATGATGATAGTTTAGATTCATGGAAGTATGATGATGAGATCTCGGAGTTTAAGGTGAAAAGTTGAAATGTAAGTTAAAAAAAACCTCAAAGCCCCTCAAATGAAAAATCTGGGGGGAAAAAGAACACCAGGTGGTGAAAATTTGAGGAATGGTGGAAAAAGCCCCTGAAAAATGTATTACTCTTTGTTGCTCTGGATGAGGGCGTTGAGATCCTGCCGTCGGCGATGATAGGGAGCGTCGCACCGGACTCAAACCTGACGTCGGCAAAGTTGTTGTCGTTGTCGTCGTCGTCGTCGTCGTTCTCGGTGCCGCCGATCGACTCGAAGCTGCTGAGGTGAGCGAGTTCCGGCCCGAGGACGAGGCCTCTTCCATCTGCTGTGATATTCTTGTAGTTAGCACTCGAAAAAATTAAGATTTTCAACTTTCTTTTGGAACCAAAAAAAATCAATCCCCCCCCCCCCTCCCCCTTCGAGTTTTATTCCAACACCCTCCCCAGGTCCTTCTTAATGACTCTGACCACCACCGCTACCACCCTGTTGGCGTCCAAAACCAGCCCTACATCTTGTCATACTGTGGCCCAGGGGCTGTTTTTGACTCATAGTGTAAACCTATGAAAGTGTTGAATTTGGAAGGACAGAGGCAGCTTCGGTGAACACAAGATAGGAAAACAGTGGTTTTAAGTTCTGCACTCACCTGGAGAGTAGCCGAGTTGCTCTGATGCGCGAAGACCTCGGACATCGGGGTCGAGAACTGGGGCCTCAGGTGGGACGACCTCGACGGCTGCGGGGTCTGGAACAGGTAGCGGGACTGGCGGGAGCTCCAGATTGATTGCTGTGCTACTTCTGTCTCAGATCGGGGCGAGGGCTCGGCGGCCTCGCCAAAGAGCCTGCTTAAGAGGCCCCTCCTGAAAGTGATTGTCACGAAAATGCTGAGGATTTTTGTTTCGCTGGAACCCCTGAGCATTTTTCTTCAAGATCCCTGGGACCCCTGATGTGTACTTCATGGCGCAGCTCCCATCGGACACTTTTCATACAAGTTTAAAGTGTAAACTTTCAGTTAGTTGAAGTTCAGTCAAACAATTGGACGGAGTCACTGAGGTAGGACCACCACAAGATATCAGGGTTGCCACTTAGAAGCTATGCCTACTTAACTTTCCTTTCCACTCCTTACTGACAGATCCGGTGGCAATCCTGATAAGTGTAGTGGTGGTGGGCCCAAATAATTATAGGCATTGAAATGTCAAGTGCAGTCAGCCACTACTGCCTTCTACTGGTTGACTTTTTGATCATCTCGATGATGTAGGTGCAGTCGATGCTCTCGGGACAACCCAAGCTGCTGGTGCCGTCGCAGCTGAGTGCGTCCCACTTGAGCTGCACCACGAGATTTCCATCCTTTCCATACCTGGAAACGTTCAGTGGATCTTCAACGTCCACGCTGCCTGGGAGGTTTTCCAGAGACTCTTCCAGGCTTTGCCTATTGCCAGTCCTTGTGGAGTTCTCCTCCTGATAACTACTGCAGCTGACCACGCGTCCTGTTCTTGGGGAATCGGCGAAGCTGAACGATTCAGAAGAGCTCCTCGGGTCTGCATTGGTGTTTTCCACTGCTATGAATGGGGAGGAAAAGTAGTGGGATTCTTCATCGATATTCATTCCAGCACCTTGATCCTCCTGTGTGTCTCCCTGAGTCACTCCAGAAGGATTATTGGAACTACTGGGCTGTTCAGGGAAGATGTCCACATATGCTGGAGGGGGAGGATACGACGTGGTAGAGGTTCGAAGCTCTTCATCTATGGAGAAAAATGCAAGTGTTCAGTAGTTATTCCAAGTAGCCACTACATTAAATCAGCAGCCCAATTGTGACCATATCAAATACCTAAGGTTGCCAAGCGTGACAATTCCAGTACTTGTGAATTCACCCATCACTTATCAGTAGCATCCAATAACAGGGCTTTCATTAAGTCAACATTTTTCAGCATTAGTCAGCATCCATGTAGCTTGGCCATTCTGGTCAGGGTGAAGCTTGACCGAGTCCTCTGTGAGCCCAAAAATGTGCTCCGACCTCTATCCATGGAGGACATTTAAAAAGTTCTGACCATACAGGTGCTTTTACGTTGTAAATGTGTCGCTGGGGAAATATTGAATATATGAATACATCGGGTACTTGGAGCAACTGTAGTGGTCAGCGTGAACTCCACTTGAGGTCTCGGAACCTGGACTTCAGCTCACTCACCCGCCCGTGTCCGTCGTTGGTCAGGACCCCCTTGGTGGTCCAGCCTCCTCCTCCTCCTGTTCTTCCACTCGCAGCAGCAGCAGTTGACCGAGAGCGCGCAGTGCAAGACGCAGCAGCGGTTCTCGCTGGAGGACAGGCAGCTGTTGGTGCAGCTACGGAAGCACAACGTGATGGCGATCAGCAAGAAGATGGCCAACAGCACCAGGCCGATCACCTTGTCCAGGAACGGGTCTCGTCGAGAGACAGCTAATGCAGAGAGTGACAAATTTGTAGATCTCACAATTTCATCGTTCATACCTATTGGTCCATTCCATTAGTTTATCAAAGTTTCTTAAAATTTCACTGCCCGCTGATTTTTTCACTTTTACTGCATTTTTATTTTAAACTTTTTTGCCCCTACACATTGAACTTATTCTTTGAGGTTTCCACCTATGTCTGATTCAAAAAAATATGCTATGGAGAAAGTTTCTGTACTGATTAGGGCCGGGCAAATACAGCAGGAGTCAGAAGTGTGTGCAGTTTTGATACCTCACTAGCATCTCGTTACTCACTTCCTAGAGGGGATTGAGTGCAGGCGTTGGCCTGGCAGGTGTATTCCTCGGAACACCTGACGGTGTCGTTGCAGAAGGTGCACGGCTTGCGCTGCGTGCAGTTGTCGCCGCTCCAGAGGACGCACCGGATGCAGCTGTCGTTGAGCAGGACCACCTCCTCCTTGTCCAGCAAGATGGAGGGCGGGGAAACGCTGAAATTAGCTGAAAAAAAGGGAGGAAAAAAAAACCAGGTTTAGCACGAGTGATCCAGATGACCCCTGGCAGAGAAAAAATGTGCCTTATTATGACTCATTATGGCTTGGAATTGTGACCCGAATATCCTTGGGATGATCAATTTTCTAAGTAATCGATACGACTTAATTCGTCAGGTATCAAAATAGCCTATAATGATACCAAAACGGAGGCGGGGGGGGCACAATTTTGCATTGATCAGATGGGCCTGATGGGCCTCTTACCGTCCTGGCCTAAGCAGTGGGAGACGAGCAGAATGAGCGTCAAGGTCGTGGCCCTCGTCCTCATCAGTGCAGGACTGGCGGAAAGTCTCTGTGCGATCAACATTTCTGCTTTCACACATGTCCGATTGGACCAGATCATGAATCTCGCGCCAGCTGGAGTGGCCTCGGTCAGACCTCTGTCGAGGCTTTCTTTCTTTCTTTCTTTCTGTCTTTCTTTCTTTTCTTCGACTCCACCCTCAACAAGGTTTGCGTGGACTCGTACGTGTGAAGGCTGCCAGGGCAGCATTCATCAATAAAGGAAAAATCAACGCTGGTTAGGTTGAGAGGCTCCAAAGGCCGGAGCAGAGGCCGGAGCAAAGGCTAACGAGGAGTTGGCAGCAATGTCCACATGGATTGTGTGTGTGTGCGTGCGCGCGCACGTATTTACTATGCTAAAGGGTTAAAAGCTGCTCATGTCAGGGTGAGTTGACGTAGATCTCTGGTCCTGGAGTGATTGTCCTCGTACTCCAGCGCTGTAGTAGCCATGACTACAGAGTGGTAACGTATAAATAAAGAGCTTCTTCTGTGCCTGCTTTCTCTTTACTGAACGCAGCCGTTGGTTCACGCAACCCCTCATTCATGCTCAGTGCACTTTATTTTTCTGTCCTAAAATTCATGCTTATTCACACTTCGAAAAGTATCACGCTATAAAGATGAATTCGTGTAATACAGTACATGGATTGAGTGACCAAAAAGTCCCGCGCCGCCTGCCCTCAGCACACCCACTCGCACCCCTCCCCCTGCCCTCCCCTCGTCTCACGGCACGCCCACGGGACATTTTTGACTCACATGTCTTTCTTCAAGGCACTCGATGCTAACTGAAAGTTCACACGTAGCAGCTGTTTTGGCAAAACACTTGAGATTCGTCATCCTTGAGAGTAGGGGGGGGACACATTTTTGCGTTGTATCTATCAAGAAGTCAGATTACACACATGCTGGGGACGATCACAATGTTGACGAGTAGTTAGTGTCATTAAGTATAATATATATAATATCTATATATTGCAATGTACTGTGGAGTGGTGCAAAAGTAGAACAGTGGGAGGAGCTATTTTTTTGGCACCAAAATAATTTTCAACCTAACTGTTCAAGAATACTTGAATGCTCATCATTGGGATGACTTCTTGCAGAAGAACCCGTCACACTCAGCATGTGCGATATTCATTATTGCCTCTATCAGAACGAGGTCGTGGTCGAGGAGACCGAAGATGACCTCCTCCTGTCCATCCTGGCCCTCGCAGACATGTCTCTCATCTCGTTCTCTTCCTCGATGGCGCTGCAGCCGGCGTTCACGTACGCCGAGGTCCTCTCCGACGCACCGCTTCTGCCGCCGCCGCCGCCGTCCCCCTTCGGCGGGGCGGCTGCGGCCGCAGTCTTGTTCAAGGGGAAGACCAGCGTCCTGCCAAAGATGTTGCCGAGGCTCTTTTTGAGACGCAATTTGCCGCTGTTGGCGCAGTGGTTTTCCGCCGCTGCCGTTTCCTCCTCCTCGCAAATTTGCTTGCGAATCCGCTCGTCCCTGGGATGCGCGTAACGCACCGAGCACGCGGCGTACGGGTGCAGGCACACGCACCCCAGCAGGGTGCAGAGCTGCAACGAGAACTTGAGTCATGCCAATGTTGCGAAACTTGTGCAAAAAGACAGGGTCAGGGGACTTCGTCATTAGCAAAGTGACAAACAGGCAGTGAATGAGAGATTGCCTGCCGAATTGATCTTTTTAATATTGCATGCAAAAAAAACCATGTTGAGCAATGCTATGGATTGAATTTTCCATTATCCTTTCCAAGTGGTTCGAGTAAGTTGTCAGAGGCCCTTTTAATAGGGCCTTAATGGGCCTTCCCTTTATCTCCATGGAAACACTTTTACCTACGGAGGTCACAAACAGAAAGCAGGAATGAATGGATAGAAGGGGAGGGGACATTTGTTGAGCACCTCTTTACCCTGACGGTTGGTTATTAAAAAGCAACATTTATAACAGCAGATACGAAAACGGCTGCTACATGCGGAGTCCACTGTAGTAGCCATGTTCTCTGTCTATGTAGCCTGGTCCTCCTGAACGGGGCTCACTGTGTTATTATAGTCATCATCATTATTATCTTCACCGTGAGAATTCCGCCGATTGCGATGGCCCCGACGATCCACCCCTGCAAGCCCGTGCCCTCCTGCAGGTCGACGCACTTGCCCCCCACGCAGATCTCGTACTGGGCCACGCATTCTAGCGAGTTTGAGCAGGAGCGCCGGATCCCGCCCGAGTTCTCAGGCTCCGTGTGCTGTAGCCCGGAGGGCTCCGGGAGCGACTCCAACGGGTCTACAAGACATGAAAGTTTTCAAATAAATCTAAAACCTAAGGAAACAAATCTACCTCGTCAGACACAATTTCCTTTATTTTCTGCCCTGCAAGCTTTTTGGGTCATGGCGAATTTGGGCCAAGGCTGAATCTGATAAAAATCTCGCCTTAATGGAAAGGATTATAGTGTAGAGAGAGAGAGAGAAAAAAAAAATAACTAAACACTTGTGGTCTGTTTTGCATAATTAATGGGGGAAACCTACGATTTCATGTCTCGCCTGAATGACACTTTAGGTCTCCTCCCTGAGAGCATCTGTTGCAGCTCAGGTGCTTATTATGTAACTCTTGATCTTTGGTAGCTTGTTTCTGTCCTTGTGACACGCAGTATGGCAATGCTGTCAGGGACTGACTCAGCCTGGACACTTTTTCGTAGTTTGTGTTTTATGTCATTATATGAAAGAGCCACTCTTTTGTACCTCTGTTCGCTGCCCCATTTTCCTGCCCGGAAGCCTCTGTCTGTGCCACAAAAGCAGCCAATAGGAAGAGAAACCGTGAGGAGCAGCAGAAAAGACCTGAAATGTGTAGCATAATTTATTCAAAGGCTGACGTGCAACACAGCAGCTCCCACTATTGTCTTCTGCGGATGAGTTCGGCTTCTACTTTTCAGTTGAATTATTGAACTGCCCAAATGAACTCGCCCAAGGGAGGAAATGACGTGGAATTAAACGTCAAATCATTGTGTTTTAACCAGCTGTTGATGGATGGGTGCTGACAGGGTGTTGCAGCAACATGAGGGGGAAGCCGCAGGTAGAAGTTTTTAATATAATTTTGAGGGGGGAGGGGGGGTTCAACCCTTTGATCTCCTTGCCTCTACGAGACGTCGCCGCCACCGCCGTCGTCGTCGTCATCGCCCATGGTGACGCTCTCCAGGTTGGCGCAGAAGGCAGGGTTACCTGCCACGTCCAAGAAGGAGATCCCCTGCAGCCGTCCCATGTTCCCATACTTTTCCCATGGCACGAAAGATGTCCTCACATGGCCTCGGATCCACAAACACTGACGAGGCTGAAAGCGCGCTCGTCTGCTTTCTCTCTCTCTCTCTAACGTGGCTTGCAGGTGTCTCAATAAAGGAGCAAAAAGGTTCTGCTGTTGCGAGGCTTCTTCCTCCAGCACAAGCACGCACACACGCACGTGCGCGCGCGTGTGTCAGAAGAATTCGTGCGTGCGCGTTAGAAGGACGTGAGTGTGCGTGCGCGTGTCTTGGAAGAACGTGAGTGTGTGTGTTAGAAAGACCCCCTTGCACTTCTCAATTGCACGCGGCGCCTTTGAAATGGGCGCTGTTGGCGCAGGGAGGACGAGGGCAAAAATCCACGTTGGTGTCAAAAATTGCATCGTTGCAGTCCTTTTTGGTGAAGGAGAAATAAATCGCAACATAAATGCGTCTTTGTTAAATCCTAATAAGTTCTGAACGAGTACGTGGATTTAAAGGGCAAACGCTGCAAGTCAACAAGTATGAATCACTGCAACATCTTATCAAATGGGCCCTTACGTATGTGTCACAGTGCAGTCGACATGCACACATGATGGAGAACACACGTTTCCAAGCTGGCCTTTGCTTAAATTTTTGTGACACCCCATACTTGATGACATACAGGGTGCGGTCCGATATTGCACTTAAACACACTACCGTCTATGTCTTCACGTGGAGACAGTGTGCGCATTGTAATGGCTGGTGACTGATGGGTGGCGCTTTTCTAACCTGCATCGAGGAGATTTACAGTGTGATTCAAAAGTTGTCACTGCGGCTACTATGATTAAGGGCGTGTAACCTGAGGCGGGGAGGCAGCTGTCTTCTCTGTCCGCACTGCATAGTTGAGGGAGGCAATGTTCTGGGTAGCAATGAGCATCGTCCAGACATGCCCCCAATATAACTTCACCCTGAATAGCTTGGTGTGCACCGAGGTGTGCAGTTATGGAACTTTTTCAGCATATCTTGCACATGTCAAAGCATAGTTTAAGGGCTTGAACACCCCGCCGTTAGTCCCAATGCAGGCCTCGACATGGCACCGAAACCCCCTGCAGGCATTTTCGGCCTTGTCCATCTTCATGCTGTTCCCGGCGTCGATGACACCGTCATTCATGGCCGTGACGCTGCCGCGGCAGTTGCCACAGGCCTCTTGCTCAATCTGAGGTTGATGTCAGTCCGGATGTCCGCCTTCGGTGCATTGACGAGCACCTCCGTCCGGACTGTCTTGGGTCACCCATTCTTGCTATGCCTCGAGGAGCAGCCGGACTTACTGTGCGTCTTCCCGGCCGTGTAGACGGTGGAGCAGACGACGCCGCTGCTCCTCTCAATGTCCGCAGTCTCCCACATCAAGTGCCTTCGTTCTGTTGTTGCCAACGACTCAAAACGCTTAAAATGTTGCCAAATTCAAGCTTTCGATCCCTTTATCAAATTTGAAAGGATTCATTTACGGACGCCAAAGCGGAACTCGAGTTACGAAAAGCGCAGTCTCTCCTACCCGGTTTGAGGCAACACAGGTTGGCGGCCGCGGAGACCTTTGCGTTCACGATGACTTAATACCTCTGCGTTCTCATCTTTGTCCCGCATAAGTTCCGCGATTTGATGAACTTGGCAACGCAGCAAAAGATGACACTAAGAACATCTTTTGAACGTCCCATATGAGCGAGCAAGAGAAAGAATCCTCCTGCACTTGTGACGGACACTTTTTTGTGACTCACCCTGTACTGCACAGTGAAGTGAACCTAATTCTATGTTTCTCTTTACAGGCGGCTCGTGAAAACATTTCTGCCTAAGAAGAAGGAGGAGGAGGAATACCAGTAAGTACACGTATTACAAGGCTGTAGTGTAATGATTCTATTGTGCCCTTAGTCACGAATTCGATACAATTTCTACCCGTGCTTCTTTCACGAACAATTTGTCTTATCAGGGAGTTGAGTCTCAAGCTGTGATTTTGATGCACTGACGCACGACCCCGTGAGTGTGTGTGGGCGTGCGTAAGAAGAAGGTATGTGTAGGAGGTGTGTAAAAGGGGAATATGTGTGTAAGAAAGTGTATAAGAAAGGTACTGTGTGTAGAAAAGGTATTGTGTGTAAGAAGATGTGTAGAAAGTGTATAAGAAAGGTACTGTGTGTAGGAAAGGTATTGTGTGTAAGAAGATGTGTAGAAAGTGTATAAGAAAGATACTGTGTGTAGGAAAGGTATTGTGTGTAAGAAGATGTGTAAGAAAGGTATTGTGTGTAAGAAGGTGCGTGAGAAAAGTATTGTGCGTAAGAAAGGTATTGTGTGTAAGAAGGTGTGTAAGAAAGGCATTGTGTATAAGGTGTGTAAGAAAGATATTGTGTAAGGTGTGTAAGAAAGGTATTGTGTGTAGGAAGGTGTGTGAGAAAAGTGTTGTGTGTAAGAAAGATATTGTTTGTAAGAAGGTGCATGAGAAAAGTATTGTGTATAAGGTGTGTAAGAAAGATAGTGTGTAAGGTGTGTAAGAAAGATATTCTGTGTAGGAAGGTGTGTGAGAAAAGTGTTGTGTGTAAGAAAGATATTGTTTGTAAGAAGGTGTGTAAGAAAGGTATCATGTGTAAGAATGTGCGTGAGAAAGGTATTGTGTGTAAGAAGGTGTGTGAGAAAAGTATTGTGTGTAAGGTGTGTGCAGGAACTGTGTAGAAGGGTAATATGTCTGTAAGAAGGGTACGTGTGTAAGATGTGTCCGTAGGAAGGTGGGTGCAGAAGAAAGCGTGGGCATTGGGTGTGTGTAGGTGTATAAAAGAGGAATATGTTTGTAAGAATGTGTGTGCAGGAGGTGTGCAAAAGAGGAATATGTGCGCAAGAAGAACATGTGTGTAAGAAGGTGTGTAAAAGAAGATGATGTGTGTAAGAAAAACGTGTGTAACAAAGTGTGTGAAGGTGTGTAAAAGATGAACGTGGGTGTGAGAAGAACACGTGTGTAAAAAGAATGTGTGTGAGAAGAATGTGTTCGTGCGTATGAAGAATGTGCATAAGTAGAACGCGTGCATAAGAAGAATCATGGTGTGTGCGTGAGGAGAGGGGGAAGCAGGTATTGCACATCCGCAGTGACCTGCACTAAATTCTCAATCTGTGGCTCGATTGTGCTCGTCTGAAGGCCCGAATAAAACTGAACAGGCTGACTTCTTCACCGTGTCTTAATTGTCGGGGCTGGAGATCTCCTACTGTTGCCCGTGGAACCGGGTGGCGCAATTTGGTGATGATTTCTTGGAGACCTTTTAGCCTCCAATTCTCTCGTGCAGATAAACGGCGTCGTACTCTTTCCTCTTGGTGCAGTTGGAAGCCATTAACATGCTTCGTTTCTTTCTCTCTTGCAGATTTACGTACACGACGACCTACCTCAACTTGTTGAAGGAGCTCGGCGACCAGGCCGGGCAGCACGAGGTGGTCGCCGAGAACCTGAGCACCCACGTCGTCCAAGAACTGGCAACTCTAGTCAAGCAGCTGAAGGACGACAGGAGAAAGGTAGAGGCAACTCTGACCCAGCAGCACTCGTGCCGGACCGGGTGTCCCACATGTCGTTGTGCTCTTCTTCTTTTTCCGCCCATATCTTTAAGACAGTGCACCACAATGACTCAGGGAACACCCGGTGCAGAGCACAGATGGTCGACTGCTGACTTGGGTTTGAGACAAGAAATGATGTCCTTTTTGGTCAAGATTTGGCAGCATTTTGGCAGGCCAGGCCTTAGTTGCCTGTGCAGCACTCTCCATTTTCCCTGGACGACCCTGTACTGGGCGCCAAAGGGGACCCCTGTTGAACTGATACCCATTTTTAACTTTTTTGTGCGTTGCTAAATCATCTTCCTCAAGATAATTATAGCATAGAGACAGAAGTGTTCCCATGCTTGAAGGGAGTCCATTAAGGGCGTTCCCCCCGCGAATCATCATTATTGCAGGAGGATACTGGATTTTAGTGCAAGAACTCTTCATTTCTGCAGACATAATAGACTTTGTGCAATGATGGGTACATTTCGCAAGGAAATCTTTAAAAAAATGGTAAGAAATCTTTGAAAATTTGCACCCCAGGAGAGAAATGAGGTCTCTCTTTAATCACGGCCAACACAGTAGCGTCAAAATAATGAAAGTGTGCATGCAGGGAAGATTGGTGTTAAGGGCATGAATGCAGTCCACTTTCAAATTTATGAATAGAGCTGAGCTTGCTTACCTGAAACCTAAGTTTTGACGCAAAGTGTAACTTTGGGCAAAACCCCTAAAATGGAGAAAGTTTGGAGAAAATGTTAACCTAAATGGTGGCACTTTTTTTCATAGGAGTTGCATACCTGCAAACCCTACAGCTGGAGACAGACAAACTAATAATACATAGAGACGTAAGGCTTTTTTATATCGATTATGATTAAAAATACTTGTACACCAGCAGAAATGAGAATTAAAGCCTTGCCAAGAAACCACGCTTTCGTTGCTTTGACCGCCATAGTTGGCCGTGAAGTAATCCCATTTTTTTTTGGGGGGGACTCCTAAATCTCTGAGGGTCAGTTATCAAAAACCAGGATTATTAAGGCCACTTACGGTGATGCACTTTGTAATTTAACGCAAAATTTATTTCCAAGTTTGGCAGCTCTTCGAGAAATATTTTCAGTGCAGGGCCTGAGCTGGGCTGGTCGGGCTTGCCTGGGCTGCTGCTGCATACTATAAAGTGTCTGTGAGAGTATAAATAACTTTCACATTTTCTACTATGAGACAGCACAGGAAAGAAGAAATTTGGCGTCGATTATATATATAATATATGCATCATACGCATGTTACTGCAGCACCTGACCGAGGGCGCGCGCATCCAGGCTCAACTCCAGTCCTCCTTGACGCTGTTGAACAAGACCAAGGAGAAGTACGAGAAGGCCTTCGGTGCCTCGGAGAGGGCGCTGGACGCCTATCAAAAGGCAGATGCGGATCTGAATCTGTCACGGTGAGTACAGAAAGTTTTTACCTTCTTTCTTTTAGACACTCGATCATTGTTTAATGTTTTATCCTTCCAGAGCTGAGGTGGAAAAACAGCGCATGAACTCGACGATCAAGAGTCAGCAGTTTGACGACTCCAAGAACGAGTACGCCAACCAGCTTCAGAAGACGAATGAGTCTCAAGTAAGTAAATACGAACAGGGTATAGCAAAGCAAATCCATCTCCCCCTATGTACTTTTCACTTGTTCTGTGGCTGTCTCTCAAAGGCAGGGTTGCCACAGTGTTCCGGCCTCAGTCGATACCGGCAAAGCGATTCTGTAGAGCCCCTTAGTAGTCTGTTTTGATATACCCTGTGCATGACGCACCAATGATGATGAGTTAAGAGTCTCAACCAGATATGAGATTTCTCTGCATCTTAGCTAATGTGTTGTCCTCTCAACCTTTCAGCGCAACTACTACAACCACCAGTTGCCCACGGTGTTCCAGAACCTGCAGGACATGGATGAGCGCAGGATCAAGTGCGTCCAGAACCTGATCAAAAAGGCCGTCCAGTCCGAAAAGGACGTCCTTCCAATAATCAGCAAGTGTCTCGACGGGATGAGCAAGTGTGCGGATTCCATAAACGAGGGAGAGGTAACTGAACCTTAGTACTTTGAGCTTCCTGATAGCACTCGATACATATAAAAGTAGACTTAAAACATTATTATCTTGGCCTTTTTCCATCAATTTTTTCCGCATTTCCAATCTTTCCCATCGTATTTGGCTTTGCCTTTAACACGAAATGTCACCCCTGTGTCAGGGGTGCGTTTTAATTGTTGCTGGTGCAGATTGTGTACAGTTCCCTACGCTGGTGACCCCTGGACAACACTGTGCCGAGCAGCACGTGTGATGCCACGTGCAGCACTGCACGTGACGCAGCCTGGGGGAAAAATAAAGCACTCACTCCTCAAAAGTGACGTGACGATTATTTCTCTGACGTAAAGTTTTTCTGGCATGAGAGCAATTGATTGTCACATTGCACGTTTTTTTCCACGAGGAACGACTGAAAAAAGGTGTTCAAGGCTCAGGGTTACATTTGCAAGCAAGAATAACTACTTACTTTTCATCAGACGTGTAATTTTCTGTGATTGACTTATTTATTTTGGTCTTTTTCTTATTTCTTTTTTTCCCAAAACACTGTGACAAAAATGCTTCGAAAAAACTCATAGCAGAGCGGACAAGACACTGTGAAGCAGGCACTTTTCTTCTCTCACATTTTGAGACAGCCACTGCTGGTTGGCTGGAAACCAAGTATGTTATTACATTCTGACTTAGGTCTCTAGTGCAACCGCCTCAATGCTAATCAGGGTCGCCACATGATGAAGAAATGAGACATGGAAAGAGAACTTTGTGGCAGCTTTGGTCTTATTATAGCTGTAGCTGGCGTCCCCTGACGCTTAGAGGTCCGTGACCACACGCAGTGACATCACACATGTCAAACTTGATATATGTTATGTTCCAACCGTTTCCCATGCATTCAAGGGGTCGTTTTCACCCCCTTTTTTTAATGTGCGGCCATAGGTCAGGCCACCTTTTCGACTATTAACCCTTTGCGAGACCTTCCCGCCCAGGTGAGCTTGCATCTTCTTCACCAGGGTACGTTTTTCCCTCAAGTAGGAGTGTAGCCCATAATTCTTGTGGTATTTACCTACAGGGTGAACAAGAAAGTGGTAGAGTCCTAGTTGTGCGTGACGCAGCACCAACCGTTTTGATCTTGATGAAGTTGTGGCTCAAGTAAGGGCAGTGCTTCGAAAATCATGCTATTCTTCAATAAGCATGGTAAAATACCGAGTATTTGAGGGCATTTAGGCTGCAATGTGTCACTCCATGTACCTGCCCTGAGCAATGATGATGGAGATCATCACGCGCTCCTAGGCAGAGGCAGTGGACTTCGTGACAAAGGTGAAGGCCGGGAACTTTGTGCATCTGGCCTGTGTCCTCTCCTGGAGTGTATTGAGGTTCTCGGCTTACTTGGCATTGGTGGCAGTGCTGCCATGCCCACAAGATGGCAAAATCAAGCCTTGTCTCTTGTCTTGGGTGCGACGTTATGCAATTTTTCCCACTTCACCTTCGTCTCGTTCACTCTGTACAATTTTGGCATCCAAGGAATGCTTTTGAGCCAAAATTTGCGAATACGCGAAAAGTCAGCTCGAGATTGATTCTACCAAGGCTGTACTTGTCGGACGTGCCAAGCATCACTGTCTTTGTCAAGGTGATTCAAGTCAGCGGCTTCGGACACATCTTGGCAGTTGAAGACTCGTCTCATTCTGGCACGTCTTATTTTTCCCACGTGCCATCATAATCCGATTATTCCACTTGCCCAGAGTTGCCAACTGACTCAGGGCTAACACTTTCGCAACTGTACGTACAATGCGTTTGTCTTCCAGGACTCCCGGCTAGTGGTTGAGCGCTACAAGTCCGGATTCGCGCCGCCCAGCGACATCCCCTTCGAGGACCTCAGCAACAACGAGAACGTGTCCGTCAACGGATCCATGCACTCTATTCAGACGACGTGAGTTTCTGTGCCCTGAAGTGTATGTGAGCGCCGACAACCTCACCAGAGTCGGGTCGGGCTACTGACATACAAACACTATCGATATACGAACACATACTTAAGTACAGTAAAGTATGAAGTTACGTTCTGTGGGGAAAATTTTATGTTTGTAAATAATGATATTTTTTTGAAAGCAATGAATTGCATTTTTTTTACAAGCATTTTGTCAGCGATCCACCCGACGGTGAACCTGAGTTTACGCTAAAATGAGTACAATCAGCTAAGCCTTGAGAAGTTGGACTAAGGCAATCAAGGCAAAATGAACGTAAATTGTCCACGCAATTTTTGCTTAAGTAGTTCTGCCCTGCCATTTGGAGCAATCAGGATCAACTCCGAGCTTGAAGTATGCAGGCACTGCTTTTCTGGCATCTCTCGAGCTGCTTGAACGTCCGGTCGGCCTTGATGTGGTGACAAAAAGGCGCGGGAATTCCATTGTGGGGGAGAGAATTTCCCTTGCCCACGTGGGAATTTCCGTCGGTGACCCCTGGGGAAGTCCTGACTGGAGAAGACGTGATTTGAGACGGCAGTCAGACTGGGGTAGCTCTGGCCAGGCTGTGGGATCTCCTGGAACGAGCGTTCCAATGTCGTGACGAACCGACTCATCGTGGTCTTCCACCAATCCTTTCTCTTGATGTCCTTGTCCTTGTACGCATTTCCTCTGGAATGAGCAGCGCGAGGAGGACAAACGCAAGCGTTGGAAGCATTACTTGCATGCTTGGCAGTTGTCAGCTGTGGAGTGCTTTTCCCGCTGAGTCGAGTGTCTTTGGATGTTTTCATTCCAACCATTTTGTTTTGCAATGTTTTCCCAACTGTAGTTTTGTCAACTTGTGTTCTTATTCACTATTCTCTATTTTAGTTTGCCAGGATCCGCAGAAAGGAAGACCATTTTGGGCACCATCACTGGAGGCAGGGTGAAAAAGAGAAGTGGACTTCTAGGACTGTTTGGAAACAACAAGGTAAAAGTCGAATACATCGGCTGCAGAATGATATGTCCAGCTTGGCTCCAAACCCACTCCATGCAGAGCTTGTGTGAGGGCTGTTTGGAGCCAGACTGCACTGCACCGGGTGAGGCACTGGAATCCTACACTAAATTCGGCGCTTTCTGGGTGTGCCATAAGTCGCTGTGCACTTTTGGCGGGCCAGTTTTAGCACACTTCTGCAAGCTGCATGGGCACGGTGACAAGGTCTTATGATCTAGTCCTATCCAAGCTTGAATTTGCTGTAGAGTGTGGCTCTATGTAGTGTAAGTATAAACAGAATTAAAGCAAGGTGTCTGAGCTCTGGTAAAAACTTGTCACTCGCGCGAATTTCGTAGCGTGTTCAGGTTTCTGGCGCAACTTTTTGTCATTAAAGTAAGTTTGAGATTCATCACCAAATAGTTATTTTTGTTTACCTCAAGAACATACCACAACTGACAGCTGCTCTCGCAGCACGTCTCCAAAAGGAGTCAGCATATTTTATCAGACGGCATCCACAGGATTGACAAGACCGCCAAGAGCATGGCAGTCCACGTGCTTAAGGCCACGGGCAATACCTTGTTCATCGTGGAGAGCTCAAGTTTGATGATGAGTTGGAAAACTAATTAAGGATCAACTGATATTTAGCAAGCCCAAGTTCAACTTCGACCGGAACAGCGTCTCTCGCATTTTCTGGCACAATGCACAACGACTTCTGGTGTACCCGGTGTTCAGGGAGCACCGGCGCAAAAGTCAGCTAGAATTAAGCAGAAAATGTCACATTAGGGATGTATAATTATTTTGCACTTCCCCGAGTCTCAACAAGCGTTCTGTGGCACGCACCAGCTTCAGGGACCCGGAGGGTTCACAATTGGGGCTTTTCCATGGTGTCCTGGTTCAAGTTGATGGTGCAGCCTTCTCGCCTCTTCTGACAGGCAAGAAAGGGAGCTACCTTGACCAGTAGGACAGCCAGTCAGTAGCCTGAGTCACTAGTGTTTGGTATTCAAGTTCCTCACCCAACTGTACATGCCGTACACTTTGTAATATGTCCTGTGTACTCTGCTGTGTAGTAGTCTACCTCCTTTTTTCTCCAAATCTGTGTACTCCATCAAACTTTCTTCTCGTCAAAGTACAGTACTTTTGTTGTAGCAATACAGTAGTTGTTCGTAAACTTAATCGAGTTTTTATTTTTCTTCTCCTCTGTCTCTGCTCTTCAAAACCTCCCTCCACTCTATGACTCAAATAACCTCTACGCCATTCTTTGGTTGGTCTTGGGCATCACTTTCAAACAATGCTGCTCTCCTTATGTAAGTACCATCAAGATTTCCATGTACTGATCCTTGCTTCTTCATTGCAGTACTGTCTGCATCATTGCACTACCATTGTCTAGTTAACTGAAACATGTCAATGTCTGCAGGCCTCGCAAAATCACAACCATTCATCTGAGAAGGAGGATTACTCGGATCTGCCACCAAACCAGAGAAAGAAGAAACTTCAGCAGAAGATTGACGAAATTAATTCGGAGGTAAGTATTGGCTGTGCTTAATAATACTCTGCTATAGTACAATTTTCGACGTCGCGCAATCAAGTCTGCTTCGTACTACAAGGCCATCTGCACGTTTGGCAAGCAGCTGAAAGAAAAAGTCCCTAGACGAAACTATAAGTTCTAGCTCTTGATAATGATACCTTATTTCAGCGGGACTGCTCAAAGGTTGGGCATTGTACTAATAACAAGCTATGAGACTTGGACTGTGCACCACAACTATGTACATTTTAACCTTAAGTCATGCCATTATTTAAAAGAAAACTCAGGCTTGTCATCTCTGGTGAGATTTTGACAAAATTAGATCGGTGTCCACATAAAGTTGTACAATCAGACCAAGAATCGGAACAGAAATCAGACCAAAAGCAACAAACAGTGAAGACTTCAACTACCAATGTCAACACTTGAAATCGACCAAAGCCATCTGAAAACCATGCAATGCGGACCGAAAAGTTGTACAAGTTGATGTGGAACGGCCAGTATTTTGGGTTTTTCTTCATATCTCTGCCTCAGCTCGTCCACATTGGTGGAATTCTGACTTAAACAAGCTTCCACACGATTCCATAACGTTCCCCGAGCTCCAGTGAGTACCGGTCCTTTATGGAGGAGTGGGAGTGGAAATGACACGCCTTCTTGGGGAAAGAAATGGGAGTGGGGACGACGCTCCAAAAAAAATGACCATAGCTGTGCACGTTGCACGTGATTCCTCACGTTTCTCTGGATTTCTCCAAGTACCTCTTGGTTTACATGTACGTTTACTCTTTCTTCACATGCAGGTTTGCCGGGCGACAGCGACCAGGGACGGCCTCATGAAGATGAAGCAGGTCTACGAGGCCAACCCCGCCTTGGGAGACCCCATGTCAATACAGGGCCAGCTCACAGAAAACGGACACAAGCTGGACAAGCTCAGGGCCGAGCTCAAGAAGTACCAGGTAAGTTTGGCCAGGGTTACCTTGGGCTGAGGGGTAGTACAGGCATGATAACATAACAGGAGGTCCACTTTAGTGCAGAGTCAACGCATTGTGTTATAATATTGTGTACTGGCCATATTTAAGGGGGAAAGAAGTGTCTTTTCAATGTGAAAGCAAAATGTGCCAGTGCTTTTATATACGAAATGTCAGAAGTTCCACTTCTGATGCCACAAGATTTGAAGTTTTGCCGTCAACATAAAGGTGAACAAGCAATAGCTCAGGTACGAACGCTCTAAACTGCCCCAGAATTGAGGATTCATCAAGGTTTCCTCTCATGAACAGTTTTTTCACTTTCTAAGAAGCGTTTTAAATTGAAGAACTTTAAGCGTGTGTAGTAATTTTTTGCTTCAGTCACTAGGGTTCCCTTGAATGTGCTATTTTGTCCAAAAGTGAAGTAAACAGTGAAGACTGCTGAGGCCTTAATCAACTTAGTCCCATTTGTTATGGTTTTCGTTTTTGCTACCATTTAAACATGAAAGATTATTTGATTTCCGTTAATCTGCTGAGGATTGGTAACTCTTACAGGGCAATGTTGTTCACTCTTGAGTTATGCAGTGTGTATATTCATGTTTAAAGCGAAAAAGAAGGGTCTTGTCCAGCACAACTGAAAATCCTAGGCACAGTTCTCATCTTTGCGATTAAGCATGCACAAAATTAGTGGCGAATGTTGCCAAATATGGCCGAAATGTCGAAAGTAAAAGGCCTTGTAAAACGGCAAAAACAAACGTTATCCACAGGAAAAGCAAGAAGTCCATCCTCTTATTCATCCATGACAAGTCCTGAGTAAAAGCGACGCTTCTCAAGAGCGTTTATGCCTGTATTATTACGTCGTACCAGTGCTTTTGTTCACCTTGGTGTCCATGTGTGTTCACCTTCCTGTTGTGGGACCGTACATGTACCTGCACGGGTCGTTCTCGGCCAGTGATGCCCGCTCTAACTTGTTCTCCTTCACGTAGGGATTTCTGGAGGAGACCGAGGGTCGAATCAACAGCTCTCCCGGCAACACGTTAAGCCAGAGGTCGTCAGTGGGAGCCGGAAGTGGGCCTCCATCAAGTGCGTGGATGGGGGACAAGGGGGAGTCCCTGCTCGTGGTCCTCAATGACAGTTTTTTTTGTTTTTAGGCCTGACTCCTCGGCGAAGCTCTGTTTCTGACGGTGCAGAGAGCCTCAGTCGCTCAGCTTCAGACTCCAGCGTGTCCCACCATCCAACCAAGAACGGTGGGTCCTCGACCACGACTGCTGGAGGTGTCGGTGTCGGTCCTGGCCAGGGGGGCGGATGCGTCGGAGGAGCTACGATGAACACACCCTTGCACTCTCATGGGTGAGTGTCTGGAATCAAGCGCGTTTGTGTCTCTCTTGCTGTCATAGTTGGTGCAGGGATTCGATGGGTACTGCTAAGAGGAGACAAAAATCAAGGATTCAACACAGAATCTGGAAAAAAGAGCCAGAAACTCAGGTTTTTCTTTCTTTTCTTGGCACCCATAACAGTTCTGCTGGTGCGACTGAACAGTCTGAGCCGATCAGAAAAGTGACTTGTCGAATTTTGAGCCCAGTGGCAAAGGCAGCTGAAGACGCTAAGAAAGCAAGGTAAAAGAATTTTGAGCTCTGAACATTTACAGTAGTCGGTTTTTTTTTTGCTTTTTTTATCATGTCGGTAGGTTGATTACAGACAGATCTGTTTCATCTGCATGAACATGTTTGTTTCCGTTACGTAGTACTAGAACCCCTCGTTCGTGTTCCTCCTTGCGTCGAACTCTGCTATCGTTGACTTGGACAGAGCTGTCCTAGTTTACCGTCATGGGCATGTTTCTTGCCTTACAGGGTGGAAGAAGATTGGTTCCCTTCAACTGGTGGACTAAAAGTAGCCCCCACCCATCTTTCCTTCCTCTCTGATCAATTGCTTTGTCAGGTACCCAAATCTTTAAGCATTTTGGCAACCCTGTCTTTGGCAGCCGGACGACAGAGCAAATGAGATGGTGGGAGTTGATCCTTGGAGGGAGAATCAGTTTTGTTACACCCTGCAGTGGCTCCAGGACTCACCCACCCCTCCCTTGTTCCCAGCCTGACTCACTCCATAAAGTAGTGCCTGTGTACACGACTTCGAATTGCATGAGGAAAGACTTGTCCGAAGACATGATATGAGCAAGACCCTATTCGTCCACAGTTCCTCCAACAGCCCCGAGTCCGGCATCGGCATGGTCTCCTCCAACACGAGCCTGCCCAGCTCCGTGGATCTCCCAGAGAACAACAATCAAAGGTCTTTGGCGCCCACCACGAGCAGCGAGGAGGGCGAGAGGAGGGAGGACGAAGAAGAGGAGTATTTTGACACCGAGCCGCTGCCCATCCTCGGCAGATGCAGGGCATTGTATCCTTTTGAAGGTGAACAACATAACTGTTATCACAAGACCTGGGAATTTCAGCTTGAACCGGGTGACAGACGACCTAGAAAATCAGTTGAACTGAAATTGGGGCATTCGAGCTAAAAATTTGGTGATCATCATTGAAATAGCAAGATAAAATCCAGCAGTAGGTGAAATTTGGAGGATTTTTCAAAAACTTACGGAAATAATACTGCACTAAGAGATGAGAGAGCAAGGCAGTAGCCCAATAACGTAATATTTGTCCCCTCAATGGCTTCACCTAAAATTTCCAGGTCTTATTCTCAGTCTTAACTGTGACTCATGTGACTTAAACTTTATTTGATGTACACCTCTCCCCTACTGTTTCCAGTTACAAGTGAGGGTAGCATTAGAATGGACGAGAGCGAAGAGCTGTGGGTGATTGAACACGACCAAGGCGACGGGTGGACCAGGGTGAGGAGGACCAATATCTCCCCCATCGACCCCATGCCCGAGGGCTTCGTCCCAAGCTCCTACATCGACGTCTACGAGAAGTTCTCCACTCCTGTCTGACAATAGTGAAAAACAGCGAATTGGGGAGGGGGCAGAAAGGTGAAAAAAGGGGTAAGGATGACAAGAAATAGAGAATGAAATAGAGAATGCTGCACATGCAGGAATATCGATGATGAAATCCGTTACATCTCTCAATGAGAAAGATCATGATCCGGACTCCAGGAGTGAAGCCTAAAGTTGTGTGAGGCTACACGAGAAGATGAACTGAACTTCTATGGTGCGTTAAAGAAGCATTCCTGGCCTGACCAAGGCCGAAGCAAGTAAAAAAGTATGGAGAGAATGTCTAAACCTTAATGCTGAACTCTATTATCATTATTACTTCCTGCTCTAGTGTTCAACAGTAATTGTAAAAAAAAAGGACGAGACGTGAAAGCAATCTGTAAATGATCAAAAAGTTCACTGTCAACTCTTTTTTCTCGAATTTTTCGCTAATGCTTTTTCGAGTGTAAAAAATACAGTTAAGAATAACTTAGGATACAACACAAAAAAACTCCTCCCAAAAACCTTAGATCATGACTGCCTTCCCACCATCAGTGGCAGTGAATTAGACGCTATTCTTTGTTGTTTTTTCTTCGTTGTATTACTTATAGTTCCAGCCCTCCCTTCCTATCTATGTACGTACATGTCATCAGTCTGAGAATGTACTATGTAGTTTCTCTGCAGCACTCCGTACATTCAAAGGTTAAAAAATTAAACTGTTGCTATCCTATTCTGCTGAAGGCAGCTTCTAAGGCATTCGACTGTTACAACATAAGGATACAATAACAATGCTACATCATTCATATGTAGTTGACCTAAGCAAAGTCATTCAATTGTGTACTTAATAAAGATGA
>JAAUXU010044074.1_pt1 | contig 55262 bp, 51 predicted proteins | sample 7278151 | NCBI WGS metagenome assembly JAAUXU01 (sample SAMN14350113, study PRJNA611818) | marine sediment metagenome | isolation source: surface marine sediment (1.8m) | place: French Polynesia: Moorea | collected 2018-08
AGAAAAGAGAAATCTCTGTCTCCTCCTGTCTTATTTCTCTTCATTAATGGCAGGCAACCACTCGACCGATTTGCCACTGAATGCTCTGCGTGGTTTAACCACTTCAACTACTGGACATGGACGTATGTGTTGCGGGTTTTAGCTTATGTACTGCTCACGGTGTCGAACGCACCTCGTACAATGCATTCTACAGAAGCTGGAAGAGATTGCGTTGCCATAGTACACTACTGCTCTAAATTGTCAGTATCAAACTTGTTCCTCCCTACGTCAGTTGATCCACGCGCTGCAGTCCCATGTAGTTTTATCGCAAATGTAAATTTTTCTCACAGGCCTTCGCCGCTGTCACACTACCACCCTTTGTTGGATCCCAACCATCCCGGTTCTGCTGCCACGAGGCCATTGCTGCTTGCCGCTGGACTCTATGCTCCACCAATGCCGCCACCTCCGCCACCGCCACCGCCGCCACCAACGCACTCCCTCTTCAGTCAGGGGCTCTCCTCGCTGTCTTCGTGCACGAGACCCACACCGGCGCCTTCTTCCTCTTCCATAGCTAATACTAGCAGCGGGGGGTCGCCGCTGGATCTGTCCAGCTTCTCCTCGGTCGCAGGGGTGAGGGCGGCTGCCGCCGCTGCGGCAGCGGCCGCGGTACATCCGTTCTTCAGCTTACAGAAGTCCATGGCAGGTAATGATTGCACTGCGTAGGTCGCTGCGTCTGATATATGACGGCTTTATGGAAAATACTATGTGGGATGTATTGTAACGTAAATGTAAAAAAAAAGTCACCGTCGGATTCGACGTCCCCTCATTGAATAAATGACTATGAAGTCAAACCGACTTTATCCACTACAAGGGAAACCACCTGTGAACTATCAAGAACTGGCAGGACTTGGTGGGATCTTCGGAGAAGTCGGTCATCATCTCTTCTGACTCATTTGGAATCGATATCGTCAATGAAGATGGCGTCAGACAGACAACATTGGAAGACGGAGGCATTCTAGTAGAGGTACTCCAAGAACAGCAAGGGTCCCCAAGAAGAGTGTCCGTGGGTCTTGTCTGCCTCGACGAGAAGGTTCCCAAGGTATCGGTGTCAGCCTCCTCGCTCAGCTTTGGCACTAACGCTAACGCCACAACGTTTAAACCAGTGCTGCTGGATGCTGCTTGTGACTGAGTCTCCAAAAGTCGCTTCCATCTTTACCAGGACATCACCATGAAGTTGAAGCTCAACAATTGTGACGTCAAGGACTACGGTCAAGGACTGTGAGATGGCGATATCCAGGCGGTTGGCGCTATGCGTAGGTGATCTTGTTGGCTTGGAATGATTTCACCGCTGAAACTCTGGTCCAAAGCGAAAAGGCTGGGAATAATGTTGAAGGAATAAGTAACTCGGAGAAAAAAAAAAAATTAATGATACGAACTTCACCAGTCGTTTCAGTATCGCTTGCACATGCCGCTACTACAACACCATCCCTATGACTGTATTGTTTTGAACTATGCGTACTTGGTACAGTGTGAACAGCACTTAAGTGTACAGTGGCTCAAGTGTTGATGTGTTCAGTGAGATGCAAAAAAAACCCCACTTTTTCTAGGTCACACCCATCATCACTTTTCCCCGCCAACATCTTCTAATCTTTCTCCGAATGGCGTAAGAGGCATTCTGGATCACCAGAAACACCAGTCTGACGAGCACAACAACAATAACAACAGCAGTAGCGGCGCTGCTGACGGCGTGGGCGTTGTGACTCGTGCAAGGTCTGACTCCTTGGAGAACAGATCTGACGATGATGAGGCCATGACGGAAGACGAGTTGAAGGACGGAAAAGATGCAAAGAATAAGGTCAGGAAGAAGAAGACCAGGACCGTGTTCAGCAGATCACAGGTACGCACACACTGCACGGAGGACTACTCCTTGCCCGTAGCCTGAATACTGTGCTGTATGCATAATTTTCCTTCTAGGTCTTCCAGCTGGAATCGACTTTCGACATAAAACGGTATCTGTCAAGCTCAGAACGCGCTGGTCTGGCAGCCTCGCTCCAGCTCTCGGAGACGCAGGTGAGTAGATCAGAGTGGCAGATCTGCCTCTGCCTCTGCCTCTGCAACCGTTCACTGTCTTTTGCAGGTAAAAATATGGTTCCAAAATCGCCGTAACAAGTGGAAGCGTCAACTGGCAGCGGACAACGAGGCCTCTAGCCTTCGCGCATTCTCTGGCGTGCCGCTCTTCTTGCAGAGTAATCTTAGCGCCGCTAACCTGGCGGCTGCCGCTGCAGCGTCCAAGGCCGCCGCCGCTGCCGCTGCCACGGCCCCCAGCACCAGTGAGTCTCAACAGCCGCAAACGCCACAGCCGCCACCGTTTTTAGCCGCTCCTACGCCACAACACCCACCGCCTCAGCCTCCCCAGCAACCTCCACAGCAGCCTCATTCAATCTACTTTCCAACGCCTACAACTTCGGCCGCGGCACCGGTGGCGACGTCAGCATTCGTCTAATTTCCTAGGTGATTTGTGCAAGGATTGTCCGCTGACATTAGCGCATGTGCGGCATACAATGTACAGTATTAGTAAGATTTTAGTGTCAGACGTTCCGTGTAAACTCATTGTTTGATTCAGGTACTGTGTACATAATTCTACTTGTACGTCATGAGCGAGTGTATGTGTGGATCATGCCCCCAACCATAAAAGCTAGAAGTACTGGAATGACCTCGAATAAAGATAATGTCTGCAGCATAAAAGTATGTGAGGAATCCGACACAAGTGTGGTGTTCAATAAAAGACAAATCCTGCTATGAGTATGAAAACTAACTTCAAGGGGCGAATGTCCGATGTGAAGAAACATAGAAATCGTCCTGATATTCTTGTAGAGCGTCGACTAAACAATATTTGCAGTAAGCGGCAAACCTCTTGTGATATCGAGAAGTATCGTAAAACTGAGACTTCCTCTCCTGAATCAAAGTAGGGGTCACGAGTAACAAAGTTATCATTAAATCAAGACTTGTCGATTCAAGAATCGTTATACGAGATATGTACGTTAGGCTAGACCAATCAACGAAAATTTTGGAATTCGGCTGAGTGTATCTTAAGTTTGTGACCTAATACCAAATGATGAAGACATGGTTTTCTTTTAAAAAATGACCCCCTCTCTTGCAAAAAAGCTTTCTATATAAGTTCAGTTCATAGCAAGGTGTTCTGATTGGGGAGACCCCAGGGCAAAGCTAAACACACCTTTTAATTTCATTTGACTATAAAGCTGCCGTAGAGCATTCCAAAGTAACTAAACAGGTCCACTTCAAATTTGAAATGTTGACCTAACATCCCCATGTACAGGGTACCCGTAAAGTCCGGTGCCAAAAAAGAGTGTGTAGCACCTCTGGCTTGAACAGGGTCATATGTAAAACCAATGCCGTATGATAGGTGAATATTATGATATTTACTTTGCATAAACAGATTACCATATACTTGAACATTCTGACCACCAGGGGCAATGGCTATACCAAGTCATTTTTTAAATTCGTTCACAGCACTTTTGAAGCGCTCCTTGGGAATTGAACGAAACGCCTCCTTAACTTTTTCCAAGCTCTGTGGGTTCTATCGGTATACTTGATTCTTTAGGTATCACAGGAGGTAAAATCAGGGGACCTCTGAGTCCTCAGAATCGACCCTTCTCGTCCAATCCACTTCGCAGGGAAAGTTTCATCCAGGAAGTGCCTGATTGACCAACATGTGTGTGTCCCAAATGATCTCATAATATTCACCAATCATAAGGCATTGGTTTTACAACACTAGCTACCCGTTATTTAAACCAGAATTTTTCATTCTTTTTGGAAGAGGACTCTATGGACACCCTGTACTGTTTTCACAAACCTTTGAAGGCAGAGAGGGGACCAAAAACCTGACTAGTTCTTACTTCCCTTTGACTAGAATGGATTTAAAGGGAGTTTGGCAACAAATACAGCAGCAAACAGAAAGAATTTGAAAAAACAATGGGCCCGGTCACGTACGCAGACTCCGCTTATGACGTCAGGTTCGAGCGGGGCACTTTCCGACGTCATATAACGAGTGACGTCTTGTTCGGAGCGATCCAGACAGAAATTGACGGGTTTGAAGATCCAGGAAAGCTGGCGAATCCGGAGTCCTCTGTATCGACACCCCTCAGTTGACTTTCCGCAGCTTTCTTTTCCTTTCTGTGGTTCTCAGGAACTCTTAATTCCCGGTCGATTCACCAGGGAGAACTTGCATAGGGCAGGAACTTCTGACGCAAAGACTCATCACAGACAAGAGCGGGCTGATTGCTGATTGGTTCATGAAACGTGAGAGCCGAAGTAGTGATGCTCTGGGAATAATTTCATGCACTGTTTAGCTCGGTACATGGTTACCAGATCTGTTAAACAGGAGCCTTTTTGGAACTCTTTCGAGCCTTGCTCGTCCGTCGGTGCATTCTCCAAGCAGAGCTGTACACAGATAGAGAGCGACTAACTTGCCCTAACGACTGCTGCACAAATTGGGAGAGTTAGTTATCTAGGAGGAGGTAAAAGTTGTAAGCAAACTTCTGACTGGGTACGTCTGACTCAGCAAGTATGAAACTACGGTTTGTTGTTGTGCACCTGGATGCTCCACAACAGCAACCTTGGTCTGAAATTCTTGGGCTTCCCAAAATCTTTAGCTCAGCGTCGACAATGAGAGATCAAGGTGAGGCGCAGAAAAATGAAATCCAAATAAATGGATTTTGTAGCACAATCCAGTTCAAACGACCTAGAGACTGACTACGATGAATCAAGTCCAATCAGAGAAGATCTTCTGGATTGCAGTGATGCGCAAATGGCGTTCTGTTAGGTCAGGCCACTTAACATTGGTGCTTTGTACCATATCACTAAATACGTGCTGTCTCAAGTCAGGGACAACCACTCCTCGAGCTACAACTGTTGGGCCGCAGTTTACAACCTCAGGGTGATGAGTGTCCGTACTCTATGTTCTACATCAGCGAAAGCTCACACCGTTACCGCGAGCCTCTCTTCAAGAGTCTGTTGTTGATGTCAGAAGAGAAGTTTCGACAATAAAACTTAACGATCAATGTGTTACTTGATTTTTTGTCTGTTTGAAAAATGAGGCAGTGGTGAAGTAGCATACTGTAGGGCTGGAGAGGTTGGATGTTGATTCCTCTTAGCATCGGTTCTCAATGAGGATGTCACCTCTCATCCGAGTCCAAGTCGTAGTTATCGGCAAAAGTGGCACATCGTCCAACTATATGTCCGGGCTCTCCGTACATGATCTTCAAAAAATGGATATGTTAGGTTGCGTGAACGTAGGAATATATTATCCGCTTTGACCAATAAGCCAATGAAGGACAACTAGGGCAAATGATTTATATAAGAGCGCGGCCTTCTGTACAGGACTCAGCTGAAAGAGTTTATGTCCAGTGGACCGTAACAAAGGTTAACAAGTGACTAAAGTACTTTTTATTCATATGCTGGATGTCACCATTGCAGCTCAAGTGTTTGGCAGTTCGACTCGTTGGAATATTTGGGCCCGCTGCCACGAAACCTCGTTTGAGCAACAATCCGCGTGACTCAAATTTCCTCCCGCTATTTTTTCCTCGAGTCTGATAATTTTATCAAATAGAAGACGTCCGCTATAGCATAAACAGGAACATTTTGTACTTTCTTTGAGTCTATATAATGCTTTAATTATGTTGTCGCGCCTAGAATGACCTGAAGAAGCACGACCTCGCTCATGGGCACGAAAACAGTACAATATTATGCATGCTGCCATGTTTATGCAGCTGTCTCGCCCGAACCACTTCCACTCCAGAAAAGCATAATGCACATAATACACAGCTACACCCTGTACTGTACTGGACAAAGTGCTACGTTTCGCTAATACGAGGCATGAACCAAACGCACGCGCCTGAGGAGAAAGACCAATGCCGAGCGCGCCGCCACTTGATGGAGCTATGTGATTGGCTGACGGCCAGCGAGCAGAGCAGAAGCGTCTTGGCGACGATCGGTGTATCATCATCCGTAGTTCCTCTTCACCTTCCTCATCCACTTTCGCAGGGAGTGAAGAAGGGAAAGAAGTATTAACGGCCGCCACCGTCCCCGTCGCCGCTTCGTGATCACCCTATAAAGAAAGCTCTCTCAGTCAGTCTTCTTCACTGTCGCGACATCAGTGATTGTGTACTAGCATGCATTGTCACTGTGGCCCATAGCAGCGTCAAGGACTCGATCTGGAGTGGAGAACAAGCCGAAAAACTCATCGGCTTGGAAAGACGTGTTAAAGTTGGTGCCAAGGTTGGGTGGCCATGACCTGCTGCGCTCCTGTGATGTATCAGCCCTACTCCAACAGCAATAGCAGCGGCGGCGGCCAGCCGCACTCGTCTTATCTGGCGGACGCAGGCGAGGTGGCCGCGGAGACGCCGCCGGCCGTCGCGGCCCCCTCCGCTTACGCCACCCCCATCCCGGACGGACAACAACAGCAACAGATGCTTCTTCACCACCAGCAGCAGCAGCTAAATTCCAAAGTGAGTTTCATGCACATTTGCAATCTCCAGATAAGGAAGCAGCAGCTCTGCGAGAGCGAGAGTAATCGCCTTACAAGAGCCATTACTTGACTGCGATTGCTGCCCATTTCACGTCTTTCCATTTCGGGGAGTCCCATTTCCATACAGCTCATCTTCTCCTATCACTTACGAATTCATGAGATGAAGCTGCAGTGAGGAAGAGGACGCTAAATGCTAAAAGCCTCCGTGATTTGAGATGATCTCGGGGCAGAAATATTTCTCTTTTTCGCCTCTGGTAGCTTTGGAAGACGCGCACGTCTTGTGTAGCACTAGTAGTTTGAGACCACCGCCGCGATGTTGCCCCCCCCCTCTGTCCCCAGAACGACGTTGACGATGATGGGAACCATTGATAAGAGGCTAAAACGTTGGATTCTAGTCCGCTTTAAGAGCGCTGTGAAATGCACGCACCAGAAGCTTTTGCCGCAACTTCTCCCTGTTTTTAAGGGCCCAAAATGGACGAAGAGGCAGAAAAACTCTGTCAACGACCGCTTGAAGGCGAGTGAAAATAGGAATCTCTTTTAAGCTGAGGAGGTGGCCGACGTCAGGAAAGGGGAACAATTTGAATGGAATGTCAATAACTGACTTCGGGCAGCATCGAGGAACACAAATTTGCAGCTACGCACGTTGTAGTAGCACACAGAGTAGCGCTAGCAGGTTTCGAAGCCATTGTTTCGATCGATGCTGAAGGAAATTTCGCATGGTAGCACCCTACGTGTTAGATTATTGGCAATGTATAAAAAGCCGCCCGATGATAGCGACTTTCAATATAATTCGTTGAACACCTACTGATTTGTGCAGCCCCTTCCTATGGAACTCAGAGTCGCACTTCTCAAAAAGCCTGATCACGTATGAAAACAATCATTTGGATTCCAATTCTATTCCATTGAATCAGTGAAACAAGAACGAATCACTCCATAGGTACCAAGTACCAAGTACGGTACCTGCGGAATGCGTGCAAATTAGCCTACAATCGATGGTCACCATTTCAAGTAGAGTTAGTAGCAATGCAGGGCTGACTGTTACGGTCGATCATTGCAGTAGGATGCAGTGCTTCAATGGAAGCTGGGGTCGAAGTGAGTAGATTGTGTTATAAAAATTCATTTCTGGTTTACCTTTGAACGTTTAAAAATAGACTTTTCGGGAAAATGGCGCCATCACGCCTCATGCGCCAAAGAATCTTTCTGTCGTTTAGTGATCGATTATAAAAGATAGCCCTGTATATTGCGTAATGCTCACTCAAGGTGAGGACGCAGCAAGGTAGAAAGACTCTAAAGTGAACTCGTAAGAGTTTATACGACCGAAATACTAATTTTTTTTGTTTTTTTGAAGCTGATCTCGGACCTGAAATGCTGCTGATTTTACGGAAAGCACAGGTCGTTAGAGGCTTGACGCACAAATTGAGTAGAAATTCGACACTTCACTCATATGAGCTTTTTCGGTGAGTCGCGTAAAAAGTATGTTAAAGGGACATTTCATATTGTCTGTGTAACTGCTGCATTTTGTAGTTATCAATATCTCATAGAGAGTTACGTGATTAGTATAAAAGCCTTTTGCAGAGCAACTGATTCATGTCCTGAACTTACAAACTGCTCCGTTGAACTGCAACCTCACTATAGTAGTGACTCCCTCCTCAATAAAAGTCGTCTTGTTTCCTGTTTTTGAGTTATCTGCAAACGCAGAGCAACTTTTACTAGTAATCGAGATTGTCTTCTGCTTTCAGAAATACAAGCAGGATCCCCAACAGCAGCCCGACTACCTCCATCATCACCCTTCTTCCGCTTACCACCATAATAGCAGTCCAGCGTCACATCGCCGCACGCCCACTGATGCCACGCCCCCCTTGCTGCCACATGCTAACTCTTCCGCCTACGAGTACGATCAACGGCAGCAAAGCACCAGAACATACGAGCCGTCGAACACTACCAGAACTTACACGCCGAGGCCACCATCGGCGAACGCGCGTTCCTCCAGCAGCCCCTCCTCGGCCTCTCCCAACGCCAAGAAGTTGAAGGAGGCTGGAGACGAAGGACAAGGTGACGAAGAAGACGATTCACGGCGGAAGAAGAAAGTCGAATATACGTCCGACTCGGTGGAGGTGAATAGGTTTTATGAATGCGACACCATATTGGTGGTGGCGGAGCACTTCACGAGAGCCATGGGGCAGCAGCAGCAGGCAACGTATCGAGAGGATGGCTCAGGAAAAGGTTAGTGAAATACGTGGTGGAGAGCTCGGACTGAACAACAGGTGCGAGGCCTTGTCAGTCTGAGTATTGTGGAATGATGTGCTACTGATCGTGGACTTGGGGTCAGCATCAACAAAGGCAGGTTGCCTATCTTTTTATTACTGAAAACATTCAACATGATGCGGGAAAGACGCCGCACCAAACACTAAGAGATGAACGAAGACTTTCTGCAATTCCATCAACGACAAAAGAAACGCAGTTTGTGGCAACCAAGTAGGCTGACCAACGCTGGAGTTGTCGCTCCCCTTGCTCTTTGTCGACCTCGTCAGCAATCAGTCTTCTCAGCCTGCCATCTCTCTCCGCCTCTTCGTTCATTGTGTCTTTAATAAGCTTATGGAGTCGGATCTCTTCGTCTACATTTTCTTCCTCCTTCTCCTCAATCATTTCTGTATGAATGTTGTGATCGAATTCTTCTCCCTTCAGAATCTCCTCTATGATCACACTCTTTCGTCTGGGCCGTTCTTTCACCTCCTCACAGTTGCTCCACTGGGTTCCATGCAGCCAAGAAGTATAGGGACTGAGCGAGGTGTGTCTGGAAGTTCTGGCGGTGGCGGAAGCTTGAAAATTGGCGCAGTCCACAGGAATTTCTTCTTCTGATGTTATCCTCGTCTCCACCTAGCAAGCAGAGTTCGTCGGCCTTGATCCCTTCCAGGAGCTGGCGCTCTTTTGCTCATCTGTGAAGTCTTCGGGGCGGCCTCCTTCTCATTGTTGTTTCTCGGCCTCCTTCAGTCCCCGGGACTTACAATTGTCGTTACCATCGAGGCTGGAGTCTGAGTTGCTCGACTTTGTTCCCTTCCGTTGTCTCCGCCGTGCCGCCACCGTCCTCCCCACCAAGCACCGGGGCCGTCAACGAGAGCATGACTTCGCGGCGGAACTGGGCCAGATCGACCTTGACCTCCGCGCCAACATCACGTGGAACATGACCCGCACTCCGGGACGGAGGTACCCAGCCATTTCTTCCGGTCCGGTTGTCGTGATTTTAAACGCTACTCGCTTCAACTCGCAAGCGGTTCTGGAAGCTAAAATTGACTCGAGCAAAGCGCCCGAGGACTTTCCCCGGAACGACCCGGGGGCTCCAATTGCTCGGTCTTGTCTGTCATGACCAAGGAACTGACAGAAAAAAGAAATATTGTGAAGAGGAGCTGGGTGAAGGCAAACTGATCACGAGCGGATTTGCTACCAAAATGTCGACAGAATTGTATGATTGATCCTCAGTTTGTTCATAGGGAGACTTCCAGTAGCTTTACGATGCCCTAGCTTGTGCATATCAAAGTTGCTTTTCCTGTTAAGGAAATGATAGCCGATCTTGGTCAAACTTTTAGGGCTTGCTCGTTTCTTCACTACAGCTGAACTGGGCTGCGGGATCAGTTTCACATTCACTTCGGGCTCGAGAGTCTCGAGTGAGGAGGTTTCCTCGGATCTCAACCTCAAAGATTTCCCTCCGTTTCCTTTAAATCCTTATTCGTCATGAGTGTTTGAATGAGATACTCTGCTCTCTCCCATCTGTCCGTGAGTGCCGACTTAGACCTCTGTTAGACGAGTTGAAGGAAGCGTGGGGTCAGTGAGCACCACCCGGAACAAAAACCAGACTCAAAAGACGCCGAAATGAACCGAGATGCTGTCCTTGTTAGCTTAGCGAAAACAGGAAGTGCTGGGAGACACACCTGAGATTTTCAGTCCATTTCGCCATACACATGTACACGTACGTACATGGACGCCCTGACTTTAAAGTTGAGTCAACACGGGCTGTGTGTGCACGCCACCAACGCCGGCTTCACGGCGCTCGGTCAAGTTTGACTGGACAGTAGCGCCTTGAAGGTGAGATTATCATCCGCACTCAGATACAGGAAGAGAGTAGCAAAGAGGAGGGGTGACGTACTTGGAGTTACGGCACTCACACTTATTGTGTTCTGCGTAGACGGCACGCAGAAAGTGAGGAGCAGATACCAGACACACCCTCGAAGAATAACAAGGAAGCAGCGGTCACCAGCTGGCTGGCTGGCTGGGGGAAAATTGGAAAAGCATGCCTTTCCCTACCCCAAATGGAGGAGCAGGAGGAGGCAGCCAGTTAAAGATGCAAAAGAAGACAAAAGGCAGCTGCCTCCAAGACAAGTAGAACAGCAGCGAGCGTGTTGTTCGGCTAACTGATGCATGCATGTTAACGATCCAAAACATTTTAACATAGTTTCGAAACACAACCGCAGATGCAGGGGGAGAGCGAACGAGCGGAGCAAGAGAGAGAGAGACAAAGAGAGAGTACAGAGTGGCCAGACAAAAAAAAGAGGTGCCACGCGCTCAAAAGCATTTGCTGGACTCTCTTTGAGGCAGAGAATGGGTGGGTGACTTTATTGCTGTCTGTCTGGTTTTGTCAGAGTCGCTCTTTCCCCTCCGTTGTAATGAATACGGAGTCGCCAACTAGCAGAAGAGACCCTTCCACAATTGCACATGAAGCCAGTGAGTCCGCCTCGTGTGCGTTATGAAGACGGCAGTTAGCAAAAATGCTCGATGTCGACTCACGGGGGTGAGAGATGAATTGACTCGCTGAATATTCTCTTTGTCACCCATATGCTGCAGCTCGCACAGCTGCAGAAAGCCTTGCTCTCCACTAGATTCTGGGCACCGCAGCCACCAGCAAGCCTCTATCTCTCCTGCCAAGATACTTTATCGCCTCCTCCTCTCCCAAGAGTCAGCTTCCGACTATGGGAGATGGGAGACAGCCATCTGTCTTTGAACAAGGGAGAGCCGTTATTATTAAAAGCAAGTCTAGTGGGCTGAGACACAGAGGAGTTGGTATCAGGCTATTACAGTGTGCAGATGTGTGGGCGATTCCCTCTCTCTCTCTGTCTCTCTCATGAATGCTTCAGAGGGTTTCGCGGTAACGCCGGAGGCGGTTTGATGTGAACATGACACTTTCTCCCTTTTACCCAGGGAAGATCAGTTTTCCTGCAGAGAATGAACGACCTTAACCTTCATTTAAGCTGCTTCTTTAAGGAAACGCTGTTGCCACTGTACGACAAATGCTGCTAGACTTAATCTTATGAGGAATGGGGGTGAAGCAACGTAGCTATATACTGTACAACTACGAATGCGTGGATTGATTCAGTTGAGTTGACGCGAGCTTTGTCGTTCTAGCTACTTCCCCCATGGCTCAACGGAATTTACCAGCTTCATTTTGGGACCAAAATCATCGAGGGTCAGCCCTGCCACCGGCCTCAGTCCAATCGACTCCCTTCGCCGACTTCTATGCAGCGGCTGCCACAGATCCCCTGCATGGTGCGCTGCATCAGCTGGCGGCGTCTTGTGCTGCCGATTGGCACTACCCCAGTGGAGTGGCAGCCGCGGGCGGACAGCATCAGACTGCTGCAGCACCCGGCGGTCACCACCACCACTACAACTATGCCGCGGCGGCGCGTCTGCAGTCCGGAGCAGCAGCCAACTACTGGGCCAGCCGCCTGGTGAAGCCCGAGTGGCCACCTGCGGCGGCGGCGGCCGCGGCCGCCTCAGACTACCATCAGGTAGCCGCGGCTGCGGCTCTCCAACACCCCCACAGCAGCGGCTCCGACTTTTCGCATCACTACGCTGCAGCGGCACACCACTATTCAAACATGGCAGCCACAGGTACGTACACGACCAACTCTTACTGTACTTGTACGACTTTGTTTCCATCGATGTCGAGTATTTGCGACACTGACTCGCATTGCATCGATCTCTGACAGTTTGGTCTAGTGACTGCATTACTCAGACCATTGTTCTCGGTCAAGCTATTTTGGGCGGGCGTGCTCATAGCAGGGCAAATATTTGCGTACGCATGGTGGGTTCAGTCAAAAAAGGCCATTCTCACGCTGCACAAATGCCGCCAGTGGACACACACGAACCAGCGTCCACGTCTCTTTTCCCCGACTGATGTATGGAAAGAAACGTCAACCATCCAGACAATGTCACCACATAAACGATTAGTGCAAATTAAATTGCAATGAAATGTGTGTGTCTCCCTCCCCCTCCTCCTGGCTGGTGTGCGTAGCAGAGCAGTTGCATTAGCTCCAGCCATTAAGACAGCCGGAGCCTCCAATGAGATAGTACGGGTAATTGTCGTTTTGCGCAGCCGCATTTTCCAGACTTTCCCAGTATAAATGTCGGATAGAGAGAAGCGGTGTAACTGGGAGAGAAGTAATCGCCCTCATTTACGAAGCTTTTAACATTCCTGGCCTACGTACGCAGAGGCGAAGGACTGAAGGAGCTTTTGTTTTTGAAGGAAGGGGCAAAGGGGTGCGTATTCCTCACGACTACGAGATATTCGACACAGACAGACGATTGATAAGATGCATTCGACCAATGTGAGGCAAGAGTTCAGCCTCTGGCTTTTTTTGTTGTCAGGCGGGAATTCTGGCACACCACGCTGACAACATGCAGTAGTCGTAGTACGACACGTCCTGTACGCGCACGCACACCTACAAGTACGTACGTACGTATGTGCGAAGAAGGAGAACAAGTGTCTTGAGTAATCGGGCCACTTGATTTGGCAATTCGCCTAACATTTTCTCGGCACTGAGGCTTCTCGCATTCATCTGCCGCTCCTCCTCATCCTGCTCTTCAATAATTTGTCAAGGGTTACAAAACCCTCCTCCTCCTCCTCCTCTCTGCCATTATCTTCATCCCCTCCTCGATTACAGAAGCATCAACAGCGTCGCTTTAGCAGTCAACGTATGTGGTACATGGTGCGCATGCACCCGTCGTCTTGTACCGTGTGGGTCACCAGGATGGGCGACGCACACATGATCCACGTCTCTCGTGGGCGTTCTTTCTGGCCCATTGGCTGTCCTGGTGCCACGTACTCAGTGGATCCCTTTCAGAGAAGCTCTCCTCCTCTCCAGCTGCAGACCCCCATAAAGAGAGCTGATCTCCGATGCTTTTGCATGCATCATCGTGCACGTGTGCGTGAAAAGGAAAGGGAGATTGATTCTCGCGCACGTATGCACGAGGAGGCTCTATAACACATACCGAGCATGAATAAAAGATCGACTTTGTCCTGCGACACGTATGAAAATTCATCAGCGTGCGGGCGGAGGTCATTTGACGCCTGCCACTGCAGTGGCAGCAATAGTAGACGTAGAAAGTAATAACACTAATATGGCTTCAACGGTAAATTACAACAGTAATTCATCCTCGCTGTCAGAGGCGCGTGCCCAGTTTCCTTTTATGTACAAAACATCTCAGGAATGACAATATGGGATGCTTCGACAGGGTAAAAAGTGTTCTGAAGCATGTGCGCAAAGACTCTGCCAGTGGTTTTACCACCATATGTAGGGTCGCTCGTCGCTGGACGCTCCACTTTTGGTGTAGCCACTTAATTGTTGCCAATAGAAGTGGAAGGGATCGGTCCAAGAATTTCACAACTGAATTAACAGCATTGGGATGACGATCAAGATTTTCTCTCTCGACCTTATTCTTATTGTCGACTGGGAGTGACGTAACGAGAGAGGAATCCGAGACCAAACCGAATACGTGTCACGAACAGCTGGATTCTCCAACCTAAACGGGACATCGTGCACGGGGAGACAGACCCTATACGTACTCATACGGTATAGTGCGCTGTATATGCAATGTGTGTATGCACATTCATTTAAATGTGTACAAGCGTGTGTCTGCCCATGTGATGGCACGCCGAAATTAATGAATTTTTAAGCACTGCGTATAACGGCCGCTTCATCGTATTGTGAGCTCGTTGTTGTGGCGCTTCGTCATGCTAATGTTGACCCCACAAGATGTTGAATAGTTGCTCTCACCCCGAAGCGAGCACGTGCTCGGGCCAATGATGTTCGAATTTGCCGCCAAATTAGGCAGGCAATTATCATCTATTCATCGGGCGTCGACGGCGGTGTTAATTGATTCTGAACGGCGCTTCGCCGGGCAAAACGCCGGCAGCTTGAGGCGGGTCGATCGATGCCGCCAACCAACGCCGTCGCCACTGTTGCTGCTCGATTAAGCAAAAACCCTTTTTGCTCGTGCCCTTACGTACGCACACTACGTACGTCGTGCCGCGCCGGCGTGCAAAATGCTAATGTGCACTAGTGCCTCAATTAATCAATGTTTAGCTCCGTGCCAAGTTTGATGCGAGTAGAAAATCAATAGTGCCAACTGTGGACTTGATGACTTTTGTGCGGCGCACGAGACCAAGTACCAGTCCTTGGTTGCCGAGGAACGTGGACCTAAGTCCCTATTCACACACAGAAAACAGCTGGATGTAAAAAAAAACCAGGGCATTATGGGAGAATGACCCGAGTGCGCTGCAGAGACGAGGCACCCTGCTAAGAAGAAAGTAGCCAAGTCATCATCTGCCTCAATGACATTTCTGATTACACCATGCAGATAAAGCTGTGGCATATTGTCCAGTGACCCTCTTCTAGAAAAGGAGCTCAAAAATCCAATCACACAAGGCTAAGAATTTCAATCAGTCGAAGGCAAGCATGATTGTGGCAGCTTTCGATGTCCACTTTCTTTCCTACCTCCTTTTTGGAGGAACATGATTCATGCTGGCCAAAGTTGGGTGTTGCTTCTTTTTCTCAGGACATTAGTATAAACGGCACTTATCTGACTCGTCTTTTCCCCCAAGAATTTCTCGTGCTCCGTGCGATGCATTTTTCCGCGTCTGCCGGTGCAACTCTGTTCAAGAAAGAAAGAGAAGGTGTTGTCCGTATATTTAAAGAATTTCTCCCGACAAATAGTTGTGCATTCCATTCAAATAGCCAAAGTCATCCTATTTTGAGTTGGCCTAAGCCAGGCAGCGAGAGCCTGAAATTCTCGCTTTTTCAGGCTTTTGGGGGAATTCAGGAGCTGCTGCAGTCAGCTCGTCTCTATTAGGCAGGTATTTAGAGAGTTTGACGACTGTTGCCGGGGCGGTGGGTGGTGGATGGTGGGGGTGGGGGTGAGAAAGCCACTGCAGCGATGAGATGTACTAAAAAACCCGAGTGTCTTGGCTTCAAAGCGATGTATCTATACATGGTCTTTTTTTTTGCTTCAGGCCTGGACGGCAGCATGTCGGACACTGGCAAGGATCTCTACTGGCATTCCACATTTTGAACGGAGAGATGTGTCCCGGCAGCAGGGTCTTTGTCGTTGAGTCATGAGAAGAACATTGCTACTCATTACTGCGTGGTACACGCAGTACTACAGGACGCACGTAGGAACTATGTTCTGCTAGTCAAGAAGAAAGAAATGGAGCGGCAAAACAACCAAGCAGCAAGTTGTTGGTGCTCAAGGTGTCAAAGACTGAGAAGCGTTTTTTGCACGATGTCGTAATTTCTGCAATGCTAGATTTATGTTCTGTGGTATCCATAATTAAACGCAGATAAAAATGTGCGAATAAATCATCATTAGCGAATCTGAAACGTCTGCTCGTTGTTACTCGAATTCTTTTGTCCGCCATGTGGGAAAGAGAAACTCAACCGCCAACGGTTTTCCCAATCAGATGAAGGCCAAAGACGTCTTCTCACTGATTGCCGCATTCCGAGCTAAAACTCACTACTGTCTCAGGACTGGGTTACGCTTTAGGAATTGACGTGGGGCTCTTGTGTTGGACTGAGTCCGGCCGTTGTCCCTGCTTAAAATGCCCGAGCAATCGAGAGATGAACGCACGTACAGATCACGCGAACCTGGACAGTAAGTTGCTTCAACCATTTTTTGGTACACCGTGTGATCATTGTTGCACCTCTTCCACTCTTCTCCCTTCCTTTCATCTCCTTCTAGTGTCCCTGAGTGCCGCCTTGTTGTGCGTAAAGTTGTGCCCACCGGACACTTTTGTATGACTCACACTGCACAGCATATAGGATAGTAACGTTATGTTCAGCCGTTGCAATGACGTCATTGAATTAACTGTCACTATATAAGGCTCCTGTCGCTGGTTTGCAGCGCTGCCACGCACACGCAGGCCGCACAGGCAGTCACATGAGCATGCATACATAGTGCCGAGTTGACCAAGTTCAGTAAACAAGATTTCCCTTAGTGCGTAGATGAGCGTGTAGAGAGAAGAGAAGGTGACGGCGACGAAAGAGATCTCGACCCCAGATAGAAAAATAGTTCAGATTGCATTTGTGTGTGACCAAAAGCCTCATTCCAGGCATTGTTTCCCGCGTTGAAGAAGAAGAAGAACAAGCAGAAGAGATGGAGGCTCTGTGATGGATAGAACGGAGAAATGATGGGACCCTACTGGCTGCGAATTCGCAGTAGTTTGTCAATGACAGGAGCTGCTTGTTTGTCTGGCCAGATATTCAAGCACACGGGCTTGGGGACTCTGGGGATTGTGCAGTCGCGCTCCACTTGGTCCGAGTGGGTGATCCCTTCGTATGTGCGGTGCATCAGTACGAGTCAGTGCAGCCCTACGTCAGTGACGTAACCGAGGTTGGTACGCTCACTTCTCAGTCACGCTCAGTGCTTGCTTGGCTATCAACATTTTTTTTTCTCCACGAATCTCATTTAAATCCATTTTTGGTTACCTTTTCTCACGGTCTTTCCTTCTCCCCGCATTCCAACCGTCCTTTGCGTGGCGAAAGGCCGATCGGACGTAAGAAGGAGAAATTCCGCGCGTACGAGCTACCGTCGAATTCCACAGGTTGCCTTCAGACCGAGGAGCTATTTATATATATACCTAACAGTTACGAGCCCCCTTTATCGACCGTACGTACGCTCGTCTCTACTGTATGATGTCCGTGTTCGGCGCCATGCCCGGAGTCGGTAGGTGTACGTACACATCCATTATGCAGTGCATGTCCACGCATGTGTGCGGCCAGGACGACTTTTCATCGCGGCGTTGAAAACGTTCCTCGTCAACTCCGTCATGTCCAGCATGTTGCTCACCATCAACTATGACGGCTGCACTTGTTAGCTGCCTTATGCGCTTGGTGCTGTGCAATAATTGCCAATTCTCTTCTCATTTACTAACGATAATGGACATAAAAATGCGTCAGGTATCCCTGCGTGAGCAAAGCCAACGACGACAGTTACAAATCGGTGGGCGCACAGATAGGGTTCCACCAGGTAATAATACCTGTCCCTCCTCATAGACAGAGAGAGACGGATTCCTTCTTATTCATACGTCATTTCAGGAATGCCACAAAAGAACGGCGGCGTCTCTCTCGCTCTCTGTCTCACTCTCCACCTCTATAGCTGCGCAGCTCCCGTTAACGGGCGGGGGAGGGCAAAAAGGGCATTTTTCGGCCCCTGCAATCCGCGCGACAACCGCATTAATTATGAGGAATGCCTGTTTGGAAAATCGGAGCTGCTTCAATTAAAGCCTCCTTCCTCCCTCCTCCCTTCAGAGCTTGATTAAGAGACATTCCTGGAGAGTAACAGTGCCATTGTTCTCGGTCCCTAACGTCAGGATGGGGGATGGATCCACTGATCGCGCTCACAGGCAGGGGGGGGGGGGACTGGGTGTAGCGGCGCAGGAATGATCATCTCATCGACGTCCGTCCTCTGGTCCGCCCCGGGCTCCTCCGTGGCCGGCGCGGGTGTCTTGGCCACGGAAAATGTGACGGAATACGAGAGAAGAAGAGAGAATTCATTGCTTTTCACCAAGTCTTCTGCTTCATATCGCGAGTCAGCACCGGACTCGCTGCTCCTCCGCCACCATCCTGACCTTAATTATTTCCCCTTCTCTCATTCCTCCTCTCTTCGCCTTCTGTTCAGGCAAGAGAGCATCTGTCTGTCACAAATCACACTGGACGTCGTCCCAGACGAACAGGAAAGAGAGAACGGAAAGAAAGAAAGAGCTCGGAGACGAGGGAAAGAGAAGAAGGTGCCTGGAAGCTGCTCTGGCGCACGTCAAGTGCGAGTGCACAAGCTGTGTGCAGAGGAGAGGCTCCAACTGGATGCTGCAGTTCGGCCAGAGACCACAGCCGGTCGGTCGGCCGGCCCGACGATGAGGGCTATCAAGAGTCTCGGGTCATCCGGGCCGAAAGTCTTTCAACAACATTCCCAAGAAGTATTATTCATTTCTTTACAGCAGTTCTTCTTGCCTGCTTTCTCGTTAGGCCGCGCTTTCGCCCTGCTTAACGCCATGTCAAGCATTTGACGGAATGTCCGGAGGGAGGGACGATAACACGCGACGTTTGCATTTTGAAACATTTTTTCCAGGCACATTCTTGTCTCCACTAGCCAAAACAAGCTTAAATATTACATCTTCCTCCGGGACCAACACCGTGGGATTTCAAACAGGTCTCGGGCGGAACCAGAAGGCTGCTCAGGTACACCACGTCCCCCGGGATGGACTTGAACCGGCAACGCTGCACTGGAGGATGTCAGCGTGCACCAAATTGACGGACTGTGCTGCAGCTCAGCTTAGGGTTGGGTTAGGTTAGGTCAGTGCAGTAGCACATACGTTGGTGGATAAGCAGCTTAAGCTTGAACCCATCTGAAACTGCTATTGCCTCTTGAAAGAAGCGTGTTGAGGAGCTGTCTTTCTAGGGTGCGTTAGTTTCAAGCCTAAACTTTATTTGCGAACAGCCAGCTCAGTGCTTTGCTCACTTTACAGATTTACAATACGGTTACGTTGCACTCAGGTCAGACAGTTTGCGCACGCCTGAAGTTTCAACGAACCTTGGAGAAAATCTTGTCGGGAAAGTTTTTCAATTATGAAATTACCACTCAGTTACGTACATTCTGTGTCAGCTAGCGGAAGACACAGGGTGTGTCACATTTTTAGTCACCGCCACTTACGCATGTAGCGGAGTGAGAAAAGCAGCCCAATTTCTGTTTGAGAACCACGCGTTGCCAAACTTTCTGACTCGACTATACTGGCGCAGTACAGTGTACTGGTGCACGAGCTCAACGTTTCACTCCACACGTCTGCCAATGCCAGCAGCGGTCGCCTAGGGAACGGTGACGTCCCCGCTGGCCGCTCGTCGATGTCGATTTCTCAGACGACCAAACAAGCGGTCCCTTCAAGTGTGCCTACAAATTGCTGGCGAAACTGCTATAAACATGCTAGGTGGGCTTCTGCGAATACTTTTCTCTCCATAAAACAGCATTTCGATGCATTCAGAGGTTGTAGCTTTCGCATTCTCTGGATTCCCGTTGGCGGCTAGGGAAAGGGACGGTATTCGTGGAATAATTTCGACCAATATTATTAAGAGCTCGTGAGAAACCAAGGAACCATATTTTTTATACTATGATCTGACCAAGTACAGCACAGTACAGTGCAGTGGAGTAGGTACAGTAAAGTACAATGCAGTGGAGTAGCAACCGTAAAGTACAGTGCGGTTCAGAAAGTACAGTAAAATAGAGTGCAATAGAGAAGGTTCAGTAAGAGAAAAGTGAATTGGAGAAAAGTGCAGTACAGTGCAGTACTAATTACAAGTACGGCAGTACTAAGTAGCACTTTATTCGCGATTTTGGATTTTGCAGCTCTCATGGCCTTCTGAGACGGGAGGACTAGGGTAGGGGTGGGGGCAGGGGCAGCGGCGGTGACGGTAGCGGCAAGGGTGGCGCCGGCGGCTTCCGAGGGTCGCCGCCATGTCCCCCGAGCTGTTAAATCTTGCTGGGAAAAGTGCCATTTTGTGGAAATGACATTTGTACTTTAGCGTTGCTTATGCTTCTTTGCCTTCTTTGTCGCTGGCAAGCAGGGTTGTCATGGGCCGAGAGCTGTGAAATCCAAAAGAGGGAGTACAGGCCTTGCCCACACCGACGTTTGAAGCTTGATGCCAGTTCTAGAGTTTACTATTTTCGAACAGCCATCTAAATCAATGGTCGTAGGCCTCATCCTCACAGTTGAAAGTAGCTCTGTAGTGTGTGGTAAAGTGCCATTTCAGCCCATTTAGTCAGGCACCCCAGCGTGTCGAGCGTGGTGGAAAGTGCCACTTCAGCCAACCGCCATCCAGCCCAGCGTGTCTTTAGGGTGATATCAAGTCTCGCTATACTATCCAATGCTAGTACATAAGACAGGCACGTAAAAATCAGGACGGGCGTCAAATACAGTACAGTTTAAGTAAACAGTACAGGGGTCTTCATTCTGTGGTTTCTGGCTCTTGGAAGAGGTCATGGCAAGAACTGAAACATTCTGAGGGTGCCGCAATCTTCAGGCATGTAGAAGACAGCAACAAAAAAGCAAAGAATGAATGAAACAGCAGAACCACTTTTCATCCGTGCACCCAAGTCCCGAAGTGGAGAGCTGTCACAACCAGATTACATAGCATACTTAAGTATGCAACGTAAGTGAAAGCTCAATTAAACATAGAATAATGATAGTTGCTGACCCAAATCACCCTCTGATGGCTCCTCGAACGTTTCAATCTTTCTCTTCACTCTTAGCAGACTTTTCTAAATGTATCAGGAAAAGCGCCACTCATGAATACCCCAGTGGAAGTCAGCGTGAGCATGAACGAGACCACCTCAGATTGGGGGAAAGTTGAAAAGCTCCGAGCATCCCCTGTTTTCGTCCTCCCTCCCCAACTTCTCGAGTGAGTGAAGAAGTTCTTATTCGCACGTGCGCGCCGAAGAGGAAAGAAATCCAATCCTCTGGCGCGTAATCTATTTTATCTCTGCGCCAGAGTGGGAGGAGAGTGAAAAAAAAAGGAGGGATGGAGTAAATGAAGGTCTGCTGTAGCAACAGAATACTCAACTGTCACTCAGTTGACGGATTGACAGATTCTTCCGTAATGAAAAGACGCACGCACGGAGGGGTAATTTCACATGCACTTTTGAGCACCGAGCTCGCTCTGTGCTACTCATCTCTGTTAAGCTCATTGTTTGTCACTCCTTTTCCCAGGTAAATCCAACTGAGCGGATATTTTCTCATGCGCACGCGTGTGCACGACTTTCGGCTCCTCGCCCGAGAGAGCAATGACAAAGGGGATCAACTTCCGCTTTAAGCTGACGAGCGTGCAGTCCTGCCTGGTCAGCGGTGTCGCCCGTGACATTCAGCGAAACGTGTCAGACTTGGTGACCAAGGCTGACCCTTAACTGGTATTCAACTATCAGTTACTACTGACCCTGAACTTGCATAAGTAGGCATACCTATTGCAGTATCGACTCTTGTCAAGTCCATTCTCAGCCTTCATACCAATCTGGCGATCCAGCATGACTGATCTGATGCGGAGGGCATGCTTTTGATCAGGACTGTATTTCTCAGACCCGGAGAGGGCGTCAAGAACCGACAGATTGCGGCGCAATCTCGACCAAGCGAGGCAGATCTGCCCAATAGCCAAAATCTGCCAAATTTTGAGCGTCAGGACGAGATCCATCAAGTAATTGCCGCAAAATCGCTATTGACAGGTTTTGAGTAGGAGTTTAGCAGCTCTAAGTGCCTTTTGTCTCCCCAAGATTTTACATTGCTTCGTGCCTGATGAAAATAACATCAAAATACGGTCCATTCTGGATTAAGTCACGGGTGACTTCGGACAAATTGTGACAAAAATAGAGATTTCTGACTTGACTGAGAGTGAGGCCCACAGTCAGTAGCCTAAAATGGCCCAGTAGGCAATACTGGACCGATGTCACATTCAGTGCGAGAGCATTGTTTGGGTTGAATCTGCGCTCCCCACTTTAAAGTGAATCTCCTAGCAACACTATGCATAGTTTTGTCTCCAAAACGAAAGTGCAGACCTGATGCTGAACTCGCAAGAATTGGCACTTTCAAACCATAACTTTGTGTTCCCATTTAGCTCATATTAAAAGCAACGCCTGAAGCTGACTTGGGCTCCATCTAATTTTTACAGTCAGCACAAGCATGCATTCCTCTTGATAAAACCATCCTCGCCGAACATTTTTCAGTACAAAAGGCCCACTCTTTACAACATAACCGCCAAATTTTGTCACCAAAATTTAGCCTTTATGTGGTAAAGAGTGGATTTGTTGATGACAAACTTCTAGAGGCAGAACAGAGTAGCAGTTCGTTCTGGCGTTCGTCGTCGGCGTAACAACAACCCAAGTGAGTGGTGGACAACTTGGCCATGGCGCCACCGATGACCAGGGTTTTGTTGCGATTTTGTCATAGACTGTTTGTATCACTGCACCGCCCGTTCCAAAAAACCTGACCCCAGTGATGACACACTTTGCACGCTGAAAGACACTGAGCAGCGGCCACGTCTGAGCATAACTTAGCATCCCACTCCAAAGCAACAACTTTTCCGTCTAAACGGGCGCAGCTTGAGGGTCAGCTCGACATGAACATTCTAATGACTGGATATTATCATCGCATCTTTTGTCTTCGGACATAATTTTGCAACTGGCGAAGAAACAACGTGTACTCGCTCGCCAATGTTGTGACTGGCCAGACGTGACCTTCTGACTGGCAATCCAGTTTAGGCCGTGCATAACAAAAACATTGTACTCATGCTACGTGCCTGCTTCTATATTCCCCTAAACCTGTCTGCACCGGTCACATCCCACATGCATCGTCCACGAACATCAACTCGAGTGGAAAAGTCGTCGACAGATCGATTCTGTCGATAGGTCATTCCGAGCTTTGCAAGCAGTGCTGAGGGGCCAAACCAAAGTGAAATGCAACAGATGTCCAAAAGTCTGTTCCGGATCGAACCTTTGGCATCGTCGCTTGACGGCACCCGGAGTCTCGGCATCTTCTTGGAGTCACTCGGAAACATTCGATTATTCAAAGGATGGTGCCACCTCCTCACTCGCTGTGCACTTGCATTGCTCGATTGATCAGCGCCATCCGTCTGAGATTCGATAATCGGGTAATCGATGCGGATCACCCTCGACTTCCGGAGCAATTTGAAACCGTGGCGAGAGCGCATGAGCTGGGGTATTGGCAAACTCACAAAAAGCAATACCCTGGCAACTACTGCATGTTGGTCTTGGAAAAGTTTGTGGGGCTTTGCTGTACTTTAGGAAATGAATGGTGGCCAACTAACTTCCCATGCGGAGCAACGTACACGTGGATGCTGGAACTTTGAAAGAATTCGTGGTTTCCAGAGAGACATTTGGAAGGCAAGAAGTATTATTTCTGAATCACAGCGTAGAGCGGATTTCAGGCTCATCCGCATGCGCGAAGGATGCGTGAGTTGAGAGGTGTCGCGGCGACGTCCAGTACGTGCAGCGGTACTTCTAGCCCGTGTTATAAGGCGAGGACTGACACGCGCGCGCCCACATGTGCGTGCACACGTACGCCTACATATCGTGCAACGACAAGGTATCATAAAAGTCCGTTCCCCTTATCTTGCAGACAACGTCTTTTTCACATTTTGTTTTACCCCTCTTTTATTGCCCAGATTAGGAGAGACTATAACCCCCATGTCAAGATCTACTTGCAGATGGGCATGTCGGACGTTATTAAGCTGGCTTTTTTTTCAGCAGGGCGGGGAGAAATTCTGCTAATATCTGCCATGTCATCTGTAAGTAAAGACTTCTCGTCGCGAAGGGAACAACCAGGATTTTATGGTCACAGATAAGCCTCCCAATAAGCGGGTCTGGCGTGGTTGGCTCGCCAGGAACCCCCTTGGTACGTAGAAAGTTGCATAATATCACTGTTGCGGTGCAGACGCAGACTACTGGTAATCGGACTACTCAATCCCTTCGCTTTACGTTTTGGGCAGAATAAATAAGTGTTGTCAGCAGAGGCGACGACGAGACAAAGTGCCACACTTCGATTTCCCCAATTGGAGCATAAAAAAGTAAGTGCTCTGAGCGGGGACGAGAGAGCTTTTTGAGAAAGAGCAGATTAAAATGGCGTAAAAAGAGAGCTCGGGACGAGGCTGAAAAAACACAGACCCTGGAGGAGGAGAAAAAGAGTGGGGATGACAATGATTCGTTGAGGAGAAGCCAGCACTAAATTCTTCCACAATACGTACTTATGGATGGATACGCTCAAGACGCGAGTCGAGAGAGAAATCTCCAGCCCATAAACAAAATCTGGGTCGGAGTGACTGCAGGTTAGTGTTTGCCAGTCGGCACCTCCGCGAATGGACCTCGGACCTCTCCGAGCGAGACGTGGAGGACGTGTCAGGTCTCGTCACTGCCGTCCCTCCAGTGAGGTCTTGATTCGTTGGACTTGCTCAGGGCTGACGTGGCTCTCCGGGCCCTGGATGATGTGGCGCCAAGCGCAAAGGAGAAGCGGACACTATCAGCCAACGGGATCGTTTTTCCCACGGACCTGCTGAGAGCAAAAAGGAGAGGGAAGAAAAAAGTCCGGGTCGATCGTTGCTCACTAAGGAGGGCAAAAAAAGGCGAGAAGAACCTGCCGGAAAAAAAGACGAATAAAATAAACCGCTTTTGACCGTGAAGAATCGGATTTCGATTCGTTTTCGTCGATCGCCGTGACCTTTTCCTTCTCGTCGTCACCTTCACAGCAGAGAATTTGTTTCTTGGCGATGTGTTTGACCGATAGCAGTGACCGTCCCGGACTCCTCAGATTTTTAATTGCGTTTGGTGCTTAGAGCAGTCGTCAGAGCTGTGGCATTCCTTGGAGCTGATAAACGGCCCCTCTCTCTCGGAGCAAATTGGCAAAGTCAAGTGAGTAGAGTCTGTCTGTCCGTCTGTCCGTCTCTCACGTAATGCTAATGCATGAAAACATCTATTGTATTTCGAACTTTCAAAAAGGCCCTCAAATGCAGGCACTCAGTGTGGGCCTCTGGACCTCCCCCACGACTCTTTCTCTCATTGTGCTCTTGCAATTCTTTGTTTCGACCAAAAAAATTTGCGCAAGGTGGTAGCTCGACTGGTCACCGCCAAGCTGCTTAGACGGAACATTTTTCTTAAAACTTTGAACAGCCTCTGTTTGCCATCACGTGCACAAGTCCTGGAACGATGATGCGCAGCCACTGTCGGTCACGGAGAGCAGATTTTTTTTTCTGTGTAAGGCTCAAGAAGCCTGACGACAACCAGAGGCGTAGTCAAGTTTTAAGAGATGAGTAGGCAAAAAAAAATGTATAGAGCAGGCAACAACAAAAAATCGTGCTTGACCGCTGTAACTGGAGCTGGAAGCACGTAAAAAGCGCGGAGTCTGCGGCCACATTAATTAGGCTTCTACTTCTCTCCTTGCTCGCATCTGCCCCTATCTGATTGTGTAAATACAGCGCGCTACTGTATCTGCTATATCAGCCCCACGAATCGCTGGCTGCTGAGTTGGCCTCCGATAATGTCATTTCTTTTGGCAAGTAAGATGCTTCCTCATTTTATTGCCTCCTTCGTCCCCGCGGGGGGCTTCGATCTACCCACCTCTCAGCCCTCCCTTCGACGACGATATCTTGACCAGAGATCGGAGTGAAATTGAGACGTGGTCAGCAGACCTGGGAAAAATTAAATTGGCCCACGGAAAAATGCATAAATCGCTTAGCGGCGAAATTGCCAACATCACCGAATTCTCCACGTCCTCCCACACATCGGAACGACTTTTCTCGACAGACAAACGCGACCGAAAACTCTTTTGATGTGTCCTGGACCTCTGCTTCCTCCGCTCACAGCTGGGATTCTCAAAGAGATCAGAGTTAAAAAAGGGGGGAGGGTAAATTGTACTGCTTATCTTACCCAAGAAAGCGAGATCGGAAAGTCAGATAGTACTTCAGAGAGAGAGAGAGAGAATAAAAGCATTGGGGAAAGAGATCAGCTTCTGTTTATTGTTGCACGCACACGTGTCTGAACCAAGGGGAGGAGAAGCATTGATCTGTAGGAAAATTTCACGCATCCTCCTCGTCGCGTCGATCATGGTTCGGCTGCCGGAAGATGTCGCATCTGCCAAGCCTCGATATATTTAGTGAGTGCGTTACGGAGATTCGTCCGATACCAGACTCCCCAGGGCCGCGGCGGCGGCCGCCGTCGCCAGCCTTCCAGTCCTCGCTAGCTGCCTACCCATTTCTCTCTGAAGCCCAGCTCTCAGTCGTAAATCTTCATTAGTACACAGATTGCCTTTGGGGCGGCAGCTAAGAGAAAGAAGTAGCAAGGGGAAGAAAAAGAGAATAAATGCCCGGGTCATCTATCCCGGACTGATAATTCTGGGCTTGGCACCTCCTCCTTTCCGCGAAAATCGACTGAATTATGGCCCCCTGGGCAGTTTCACACCCTTCATCCCCCGCTCAGGCCTACTCGTGCATGAGGAGTGCGGGAAACACAATACTGTGATTATTCCTCCCTCCCCTCGACGGGGAGGGAGGGGGAAAGCAAGCCAAAAAGGACGATGCAAATGTGCCAAGGGGGAAATTCTGCGGAGGCTAATTTTGAGATTCTTCACGTCGATTTCTTTCGGACGCTGCTCTCGCATCATGGCGTAACCGCGAAGAGCCTACAATGATTTCTCATCCCCCCCCCGAAGTCGCAGCGAAGGCGCAGAATTTCGCGAAAAACTTGTGTCGGCGGCCAAGTGGCCATCGTCAACCTCTGCACCGACCTCCTGCTATGACTCAAGTGTCTCCGTCCTCGAACTGAGCAGATTTCATTGAACTTTGAGCAAACATTAGATACAAGAAAACGTTGTTCTCCTCCCCGCCCCCTCCCATCGTGTAGGTCTCTCCACTGTCTGCTATCAAAGCCAGGTTCATCCATCAGCCCAGAACCCACGTGAGTGGGGAAGCGAACGAGCGAATGAGCTGCTTTTTCCCACGCGAATTCCTCTGCTGTGGCCAGTTGTTAAGGTCTGAATACATCTCGAATCCAACGATCCGTTTCGTCGGGCCATCCGTCCATCCATCCATGTCCACGGCTGAGACGAGCAAGAGGCAGGAACAGGGGGCGGCCGGGTACGTGCAGCAGTACACAGATGACATCCATTTTTTCAACCAAGTCCCGATTGCGAAACATTGGTCTTCTCCGTTTTGCCAAAGCCCCTCCTCGACTCTGTTGAGCCCGGCGGCCCAGTCAAGGAGAAAAAGGGTTGCTTTAACCCTCTCCTTCTTCTTCCAGTAAGCGCACATTCCTGACCGGACGCCGTAAAAGCAGTTCCCAGATGCAACCTGGAAAAGGCAGAAAGGAGGCTCTAAAAATCGCCCTCCCGATAAAAAGGTCTCTGACAAACAGATAATGTCGCTCCTTTGTGCTTCTCTTTGCGCAAACACCGACCATGAGAGAGAAAAAAAGAACGTGGACACTTTCATGGTGGTCTTTCTCTCTCTTTCACACACACTCACACCAGACCAGAGAGATAAGGACGAGCTAACGTGATTTTAATTGCCCGAAAAGAGACTCTTTTTCCGAACTTTACTGTCTTCTGGCGGCGATGGATGCATCACCCGCCCGGTGAATGGACGACGAGAGCTTTTGTTTAGTGAGAGATGGTTTGCTGACGCTTTTAGTCAGCTCGCCAACGTCTGCCGCCTGCCCGGTTGTTGTCGGGCAGTCGTCATGTTTTCGCGTTTTTATTGCCAACCGAGCTGGCGTCCATGGACCCACAGCATTAGGACCCCACTCGACTTCGGCCGCAGCAGAAGAGGAGCAACCTGAAGGTGAAACTACTGCTTCCTCGGTCCGTAAATCAAGGTGTCTCGAAAAATGCGAGAAAAAATGCGGTGTGGGAGAGAGGGAGAGACGCGCATCCTCAGCTTTCTTGGCGCATCTCTCTTGCCAGTTTCGTAGATTTTGCTTTACTACGAAATGTTCATCGCGGAGGTACAGTGTGAGTCGGGGACGGCGGCGAGGGTGGAGACCCACGCGACGGAGGCCCAGAGCTAGACCAGGCGGGTGGAACGTGACGTCGGAGGAGATCAGTTCCATGGCAATGATGAAGTAAGGTTTCTTCTCTCTCTTTATTGACGCACACACGGTGGACGCACATTCCGCCTCTCATGTGTAGGTTCGTACACGTGTGTCGCAACGCTCCAACTCAAACATTAAGTGGCTTCACGTGTCATTAGCAATTCATATCTCCGCTCGTCGAACGGAAATATACCATACGTCATCTGTGCAAGTCACGGACGTCGAGGGTGCAGAGCTGCATCCATGTGCTTGGCATCGGTGGCAGATGCAGAGAGAAAAGGCCATGAGCTTCTCCAAAGGGTTGACAACAGCGTTATTCAGTTGCACGCACTCACCATGCCGCAAATTTCTAACTGCTCAGCATCTACTGCACGAAGGTGTCTCACCCTTAATTTAACGAACCACAGAAGAAACCTGAGTTAATGGCCTCAGATGAAAGGAGAGAGGTAGGAGGTGCTCCAGCATGATTGATCCTCACTTAAACTTTCTCTAAGTGGGCGTGTAGTAGGTACGTCACTGAAGTAACTAAGTAAGCCTCTTGAGCGATGAAGTCAGGAGACTTTGATATGATGTAGATAGAGCGAGTCAACTAGGGTGCCCCATGGGATGAGCCTGGCTAGCAGGGCGTATTGGGGGGGGGGGGGGAGGAGGGGGCGTGACGCGGCAACGGAGGCGTCGAGAGAAAACCTGAGGTGAGCAGGCACGAGAACATCGGTCATCACTTTTGACTCACTCTCTGCGGGTCCATTTGAGGTCAAAATTTGGTGTTCGTTGAGGAGAAAAAAAGAAAAACAAAGTCTAATGATTACTCCTCTTCAGTACTTGCAAGAGGCTAACCTTAAAGGTTGACATCCAGGCACGATGTCTTGGCCGACTCCTGGTGTCGAAAGTGCTGACAAACATTTTGCTTAACAGGAGGCATCACATATTTTAGCATCTCCTCACTGAAATATGTGATACCTCCTGATAGGTAAAATGTTCATCAGTACCTCCCTCTGGAGAAGTGCGGCACTGTGCACGACATCATTTCTGTTCATTGGAGGAAAAAAGGCTGACACAACGTTAACACTTCCATCCAGTCAGTGATGCCATGACAACCGTGTTGGCTGCACAGGCGTCAGCAACTTTCGGACTGGGCGTGCGCACGTAGGTGCTCACGTGTGCAACGTATCAAAGTCGCGGCATTTCTCTCACGCGCGCGTAATTGACATGATAAGTTGTGGTCCCACGAGAGAGATTTCCGTTGCTCCTCTTGCACAAGATGTTCTCTGGGCGATTTCAAGAACTAAAAGGAGAAAGAGAAAGATTTCCTGTGTCTCCTGGGAGGTTTCACGGAGAGAAGTGGATTGACAAATGATGTCGGACTGATGGGCAGAACGAGAGTAGTGGAGGGGGGGAGCAGAGCACTTTCCAATGCACTGGACTGATTTTTCCGTTCATTTTCCCTTTGTGTATTGGGTCAGTAATTTCTCTTCAGAGGAAAGAAGAAAGTTGCTGACTTCCAATTCACAACACACTTAAGAAATGCTCTCATATTGTACTCGTCCGACGCTTTAACTGAGTGAGAAGGTGAATCAAAGCGCACGTATTTGAGGGACGAGGAGATGAGAGAGCTTCACACGCCAAGTGCGTGATTTACCCCTCTTTTCTCTCTCGCTCAGCATGGATGATGGCTCCTCGGCGACGAATGACGGGAAAGCAATTCCCCCTCCCCAGAAGCAACTCCTCTCTAGGGGCGTGCGAATAATCATCTGCAGCATTCATTGCAGTGCAGAGGAAGAAACTTTTTCCGAGTGTGCGTGCATAAAAGCATTCCGATGCCGCCTGAAGCTGATCTTTCCAATGATAACGACTGCCGACGACTGAGGCAACATTGTAGAAACACCTGAGCTAAAAAAAAATGATGAATGTCTTCAAATTGAAAGCTGCTGTGCTTAGTTTGACGGGGCGAATCTCAACAAACAAGGGAAAGAAGCCACAAGCGAGTTGGGGGTCAAGGTCAAGGAAGAGATCAAGGGGAAGGAGGTGGGGAACAGGGTCAAGTATCCGGAGAATGGGATTCAATTTCCGTAAAGAAACGGAGAAGTTGTTTTTGTCGCTGACGGCAGCAAACATATTTAAATAATTCCTGGAATTGCGAGCTGCCCATTCAGCGGAATGCCACGTTTGTCTTAGCCTTTCGTGCGAGGAAGCTGTAGCACGGTGAAAGCGAAGTCATCGTCATGCTTCGGGTAGAACCATCAGGAACACCTACCGCGTGCTCAGGCAACAACACTGGGTTTCCGTCCATACCGACGCACCCGGCGTCCCACACTGTACCGTTCCACTCCTCGCTGTGGCGTTACTCTCAGCTCTGGCTAGTCCTCATTTTCAGTTCCTCCTTTCTTCTTGCTCCCATGATTTATGCCCAGCAACTCTGGGGAATTACCAACTCGTCGGCGACTGAGTGAGAAGAGACTCCACAGATAATAAAGCGAAGGAAGTTTCAGACGGCGGACACAGTTTGTCACTGTTGGAAGAGGTCAGAACGCTTCAGCGGTCAAGAATTCATTATTATGACTTGTGCCTGGATGGATGGCCGAGGACGACTCTCCGCTTCCTACTGTATGTGTCACAAAGGAAGGTCACGCACGTACAGTGTGGTACCCCGACGGACAGAACTTACGCGCACTCTGATTCTACGAGCCTTTTGTCTGCCGCCAGGGTACAATGGCGGACCGCCAAGTCTCTTCAGCCACTTTTTTTTCGGTCTCCACTTTCTCGCAGCTCATTTGTGGCGACCGGCACTCCTCAGCCCAAAGATGACATGAAGAATTGTTACTTCCTTTGCTGCCAAACTATAGCGTCGGACGACAGAAGTTACAGGAAAGAAGTGGAAGCAATGAAGGGGAGGCTTTGCACATGGCTCGGGGTCAGGATTCGTGTCTCTTGTCACTTGTTCCAGCCTCCACCAGACTGGGGAAACCAGCGTCAGCGTGCACATGCTGTTTGCTCTTATGGCGTGAGTCATGAGCGATGAGCAACCGATTTGAAGCCGACGAAGACGCCTTCGTGAACACGGAACGAACGCATCCTGCCAGCTTTTGGAGAAAAAGACTGCGCAAAATCCTTGCACAAGACCAGACTGACAGTTAGGAGAAGAAGAAGCCTCACTTCTAATCTATTGGTATATCCGCTCAGCCTTACATATCTCCTGAAGAGACCGGAAGCGAGGGGTTAAGGGGCCAAGTGACCGACTATCCTCGTCTCAAGACTTCGTTCAAGACGAAACCGAAGAAAAAATTAACGTTAATTGCGTATATGTGAGCGTTACTGTGGGTTCTTCCTCGGGTGCGACCTGGCTGGAAAGCTGGAGGGTGAGAGCTTCTTAAGGAAGTTGCCCTATGCACTTTTGCGGACTTAAGACAGCATGAAAAAATTAACCAGTTGTACATCTGAATGGAGGTAGCAAACGGTTTCCCAGTCTTCTCGCCTCCTTCGTTCCTCGCTTTCCACCTCGTGCGCTGCAGTCAGCTGGATTTTGGGCGATATGTGTGAAAGAATAATTAGGCTGGCTTAACGTGCTGCATAGCTGACACGCCGCTGGAGCTGGAGCTGGAGCTGGAACTGGAGCTGCCGCTTCTCACCCGAAAATGCTGTCATTTTTCATGCTCATTTTGACGTCTGCGCACGTCAGAATCACGACAACCACGTACAGCGGAACAACAACACCGCCTTCGGATGGCGGGGAGAGCCCCGAAAGCCTCTGGGGCGAGCTCGTGAGACTGGCGCACGTTCAGGCTCAGGTGCGCCACGGCGTACTGCGTGCCCGCACAGCACGTGAAGCAGACTTTCAAGAAACACTCAGTGACGAGGGGCTCAGTTGTAAGTGAGACATTCTACGTAGCATGTAACGGTCGCGGCGGCGGCGGTGGCGGCGGTGACGGCGGCGAGGGCGGCGGCGGGGGCGGCGCTCCCCACCACGTACGCTGCTCTTTGTGTTGTGTCGGTTTGGCGGAGTAGCAGAAATCGATACCAGAAAGCCGCTCTCTGTCTCCTCGGCAAGCACACAAGCGATCTCTTCTCCTTCTTCTTGTTCCGATCTAAACGCAGCTGAGGAGAAATCGAAGCCAAACGGCTCGAATGACAATCTTTTGGCAGAGAGGTCGAAGAAGTTGCTCCTGACGAACCTTGCTTACTCGCCCTCCCTCTCTGTCCACAATAATAATGCTGTCATCTTTGCTGCTGTCTCATTTTCTTCTTCTTCTTTTTCCCTTCATTCTGCTCTCCAGAAGTTCCGCGTTATTAATTTCGGCCGGATGCTTCAACTTTTTGCATTTTCTCTCCTGCTCCACTTTTTTTTTCTTGTTGTTCAATCCAGTGAGCGTGAAACGATTTTGTTGCACCAAGGTCTTGAGTACTTTTTTGTTTGTTCAGACCGATCAGTGAAACAAGAACTCGCTGGAGCCTGGACTGCGGACAGTTTAGCCTTCCGCAGCTGAAAAGTCCAGGACTCCACAAGTCTCTGTACGGCGATGAGGAAAATTTACTTTTATTCTCTCAAGGTTTTGAGTAACTTTTACTGGTGGAAAAGAGAAAGGAAGAGACAATTAGGAAATTCTCCGATAATTGGAACACTCATTAACGTGAGATGTCGCAAGGCGATGTCGGCATGCAGAGGAGGGAAGAAGTTTATGTTTTACCGTCACATACGTAAGAAAATACACCGTAGCTATTTGTACCCACCCATGTATGTTTGTGCATTGTGCGTACAATGGTGAAGCTCGTCGAACCCCCAAGTCCTGCCAAGACAGCACCTACGAGGTGAGGGTGGGGCAGGGTGGGGTGGGGTGGGGTACCAACCATACACCGACGGAGTCCTCCAGGGGGAGCAACCAGGCCTTCATCTCTGGACAATCTGCGTTAAGCTGCTCAGTTGGGGGGGGGGCACTTTACTTCATGCACCAACAGCCACGACCAAGTGCATGTAGGCCGGCCGGCAGGCCGGCCGGCAGGCCAAGGGGCAGGCCAAGAGGCAGGCCGAGAGGCAGGCAGACAAGCAGGTGGGTAGATAGGTATACAAGAGGCGAGTTTTCCTTTCCTGTGGCGTGGGAAATTCTACTCAGGTATTTAGCCATATAATGCCTGCTATTTCTGTCATCTCAGGCTCGCAGGCGGCAAAATACCCGACGATGGCAACAAATTGACCGAAAAAAGCCTAAATGAGCACTTGAATGCTTGCGGTTAAGAGGGGTCAACACGGAGCGACGATAATGATGACAACAGCAAAGAGCACCGACCAACAATAACGCTCTCGAATAAAATGTTAGTCACCACTCACTCACTTTATCACTCACTCTCCTCCGAGTGTCTGCGTGGAAGTCAACGCCGAGAAGTCTGGAAAATGGACTAAAAACTATGGAAGCTTTATGCATTTTTCACGTTTCTCCTGCATCCATTTATTCAAGCTGCTCGAGCCTCACTGTTTGACAGTCCGTGAGAATCTGGCTACTGCAGCATTGCTCTTCAGATACATACACATGTACACGCGCACACACACACACACACACACACACATGTACGAAGTGAGGACTACCTCAGAGAGAGAGAGAGAGATGACAACCTCGTTTTCCCTCCGTTTAGAGCGAAAAAAAGGCAGCATGAAAGAAAAAATGGAGGAAAAAAGTGGGCAAAAAGAGGGAGCAGATGACAAATGCACGAGGAGAAAGGAGGAGCAGCCAGGGGAGGAGAGCAAGATCATTTGCTTTTCTTGCCTCCCAGATATTTCTCGATCTCCTTGCTTGCTTTTTGGGCAAAGAGAGAGACAGACATGCCTGATGCATATTTTCTCACGGCCGGGTATTCCTTCGTCCTTCCGCCATCTAACAGGCATTTTTGCTTCCTTGACCGAGCCGCTTTAAAGACCTCTCTCAGCTCTCCTGGGTCACCGCATTTGCCTTTCCGAGCAAATAAAACGCTTTATGCGTCTGCTCGCCCACTCCCGGCGAGGTGGACTCCGTCGTCCCGCTGGCGGGGGTGACACACGAAGCAGGACAGCAGCACGAAGTGAGTGCCAAAAGTGCCATTCGGGGTGTGTGTGTGTGTCTCGGCCTCAGCGGGAGGTGGGCTTGTTCCACCTTAATTTTACGCACATTTTACGCCCCTATTGATGAAGTGGCGCCAGCGGGAGGAGGAGGAGGGGGGGAAGTGCATCATTTCGCCCTTCGCAAATTCCCGCCCCAATAAAAGTCGACAGCTATTTAGTGATCTGACGCATTCCAAGGCTTCTGCCTCACGCGAGGAGTCAATGCCTGGTCGTGGCCAGCAGGATTTTTTTCCATCATTTTGCTACTCCACATCTGGACAAGAAGAAGAAGCTTGGGCCTGGCCATGCCCACGTTGATTTGCCGCCGGTAGGCCTGTCATTTCGTGCACACGCGAACAGCACACCGAAGAAGGCATGCGCTTAAGGCGTTGTAAGATGAGCTCCAGTTTTTCCTTCCTCTCGTTTCCTGCTTCTTCTTCTGAGGTCCATTTAGAGTGAGAAACGGTCACATTAAGGCGGCGGAAAGCCGTAATTCTGTCAAAAGACCTCAGTGCTGTGTTCCACCGGGGTCGGCACAGACCCGGAGAGAGAGAGAGAGAGAGCACTTTTTCTCTTGTCATTTAACTCTGCTGCTGTCGCTTTTCATCTCGGAGAGCAGCATAATGACGGCATGGCAGAAAGAAAGTTGCGAGAATACCAGGAGGGTTTAAAGCCAATACTGACTGCGCATAAATATCGGCCAACTCCCGAGATTCTTAACCAGGGCGGAGGGAGCAGAAAAGAGAAAGCCGAGAAAACACGACTCGGCGTATGTACACAGACGTCCGTGCTGCCTCTTCTTCCATTCTTGCCATCAAGGGAGGGGGGGAGAAGAAATTATGTACAAGACCCTGAGACAACAGGAACGACACGTTCGCATTGGGCATAAATTTAGAAGGGGGAGGAGGAAAGAGAAATAATAACGTCACTCCGAATGGATGTGAGCTCGGGAATAAATTGGGTCGGCCGCCCATTATTTCTTCTTCTCCTTCGTCCGAGGTCTGCTCGCGAACTCGCAAGATCGAAATCAATTCACTTTTGCCGCAATGCGTTTGCTCGCTGGCTTCGCTGCTTTGTCTTCTGCGAAATGTCACTTGACAGCGTCGTTTGGAGGGCACAGAAATACTTCGTTGCCCTGACGCCGACGACGTACGGAGGGACAGCGGATCAGACTTGACGTGATAATGACATAATTATGAGACCAAGAGCTACAAATTCGAGCGACGACGCGCAACATGGACTCACCCAACTACAAAAGCAAAGGAGGACGTGATAAATCACCCATCTTTAGGATGATGTAGTCCATTTAACATGTTTTTGGAATGCTTGAGAACTCAGGAGACAGCGGTAGCAGCAGGGAGCGGCCGCGGCCGCAGCCGCAGTCGCCGCCGCCTCAGGGAGAAGCAAAAAGACCAGATGAAAGAAGACTGGGGAAGAAGGGACAGCAAAGGGAGGTAGTTTCTCCGATTTATTGGACTGTTGATAAAATGAAACCCCTTTTTCATGTGAGACCCAGAGGAATTTTCTCACATTAATAATTTCTCTTCCCCCCTCCCTCACCATGTTCTCTGCCCAAAGTCAGCCTTTGCCCAGGGTTGTTTTTTTCCTTTTTTGCGACTCCATTTTGTGCCTGCGACGTCTTACTTACAAAGGCTCGAGCTCTTCTGAAGAGGCAGGCGAGTAATCACATCAGCTAATTTCGTGAGCGCTCCTTCGTGACACAAGGCAATGTTTGCCAGTTCCAAAAGCTCCAGCCTTCAGTTGCACCCGCCCTTTTTTAACCGGCTGTCACACGAGCCGCGCGCTCTTGGCCCAATGATTTTTATCTGATCAAGATGGTCTCCGTCGATAGGGCGAAAGAGAGGGGGGGGACACGGAGGGAGGGGATGACGACAACAGGCTTTATTATTTCGCGTATGTAATGCGGCTGACTGCAGCACATGTACATGCGTGCGTGGTGCAGGCTGGCGCTGTACCTGCCGACTACTGCTACAGTTGGAACATGGGACACACGGAACAAGACCTGAAAATTGTGCGATCAGAACAGTGCCTCTGCAGCGTCTGCGGGCACGAGTTATGGCACCAGGAAGCAATTTAATACCTCCTCCTGTTTCCTGTCTACTTTTTCTTCTATCCTTGGAATAATTGAAACGTCAAAAGAGTTACAACATTATCAAGCCTCCACTGCTTACGAGAGATTTCTGCTTCCCAGATGAAGAGACGACACTGCAACACCTGCAACGACTCCAAGCACAGGGATGCTGATATGTGTTTTCGTTTATTTTTAAAGAAAATCCCTCACTCGCGATTGCTGTGCAAGTGTCAATGCACAGTTGTCATTAGTCGTGTCGTTATCGTGTTATTTTTCATTTTATTTCCCGGTGGAGAATTAAGCAAAAGACAGGACAGTAGCGCACTTGGCTGCCAATCTGCAGTTGCAATCTGTGGAGAGAATTTGTGCAACTTTGTTTCCACCAATGGCGGCGTCGCTTTTACAGTTGTTTCCTGGTGTTTCTTGCCTCTTTGATTCGACTAAAACGGGGAGCGACAGAGATATATATATTTACAGAGAGGGAGAGAAGGATGAAAGATTATAGCATATCTATGTAAGGTATCTGTACCTTCTTCATTCAAGACCGTTTTCTTCATCGGAGTACGCGTAGTTAGAGAGCTACAGTATTAGTAACAGTTCCATGTTTCGGATGGAGAGCAAGCTTGCCTGTGGAATGTTGTCCTTCAGACCACATTCCTCGGGTTATAACAATGTTACACACCACTGGAGTTATTTCCTGACATTGAATATGCCAAGCAAAAGCAGCACACCAACCACGCAGAGAGACCGTTGCATTGCAGTGGTCGTACCGGAGCGGAGCAACCGGACAACAACCGGAACACCGGAGCGGCGGGACCAGAGAGGATTCATGCAGACACTCTAAGAATTAAGAGAGCCTGAATTGTTACTTGTTATTTTACACATTTACAGAAATTTACATACCTACTTACGGGTCAACTATTCTTATAGCTGGCCAGTTTTTCACACACCCGAGCATTAAGGTGAGACCTTTGGTGCTCCTAACGCTGCTTCTGGCGTCTGATGGGCATCGTCCACGATGTCCACGTGTTGCTGGGCTTTCAAGGGCAACAACAGTGTTCAGCCTCAAGAGGTCAGACTGGAATAACTGTCTCCTTGGGCCTCGCCATCACGTTCTGTATGGAGACATCCCTGGCTAGACCTGCTGCTCAAAGTTAACTCGTGAGTCATGACATTGAGCCAAGGCAGAAAGTGAAAACCAGTGTTGCAAGATGATGCCTGAGGACCGACTGATGCAGCAGAGAATGGATGCCAGGAGGACGAGACTTGAGGGAGTCCAGGGAGAAAATGTCGGTGAACTTTGGACTGGATCTGACCAACAAAGTCTGAAGACGATGAACACTGACAACAAGGCGAGCTCCTCTTCATTACGTTAGTAGGACCGCACCTATGCCCTGCATCATGTATGGACTTCTGGTACTGTGCCATTAAACACAGGAGGTCATCAAGACACACACACGGGGTCGGGCAAGGAGTGCTTGCCCAAGACCAGGCCAGGGGGTGGCTGGGAAGGCGGACGGGAAGACCTGCGACCAAAAAAAGTTTTTCTTTCGAGTGTAACTTGAACTGCCACTCCAGTATGATCATTTGTTAAGTTACCTCTGTCTGCGTCTCCTTCTTCTTCTTGACCCATCATCTTTTCTCTTCCGCGTTTACCTCGATGGAATGCGAGACAAGAAGGAGAAGAGACAATCTCTATCTCGCGGGTGTTGCCAGTCGTAGTCACATTTCCAGTCATATACGCACGTCACGCTCATGACCCTATATTAAGATGAAGCGCTAATAAGTTGTCTTGCTGCTCCTACAGCGTGACTAATAGGAGAGAAGTCAAGTTAGCAAAAAAAAGATTATCCAACGGTTGACATAGATGCTTCGATGGCAACGCTGTTGAAGTTCTGGCCTCAGTCACGCGGAGATGTTCGCGAAGTAAAGATTTCTCACGGTCAGTGTACGCGTAGGCAAGTGCATAACACATTCGCTGATACCGCACAAAACCCTGTGAGCTGATTGATGAATGAACTTCTCCCGTGAGCCAAAAATAACCATTTCTCCCATAACGAGCGTTGCCTCAGAGTCAGAAAATGCTACTTCCAGCAATACAGGGTGATGCTCAGACTCACCCTCCTTAGTGTGTGTACGCGTACAATCGAGTGCTGACTTTTTTTTTTGCCTGCAGTTGTGGTACCACAAAGTTCGTGGTACCAAAGCTCCTCGACATTTGGGCCATCGAAGCAGCGCAATGGAAATGTTTCTTCTCCCTCCAAAGTGAACGAAGCTACCTTGAGTCGCCAGCTCTTGCTAATGGACTCTTGTGGCTTATGCGCCCGTCCTCGTGGACGGGCAGTTCTGCCTCGCTGGGCGAGAGCGATTGGATAGGCCTGTCTGCCGACAGATAGATCCCAACTGATTCTGTCTCCACCAAAATTCTACTGCTGCACCAGTACAAACGACTGCAGCAGCAGAAATGGAGAAAACAAATAACTACTTGTCAATCAGTTGGACTCTCAGAAGATGTGAGGAAGATTCCAAAACTTTTATGCTCGACAAACACAGGTTGGCAGACGCCATGAAGTAGCTTTAAGCGATGTGAGACTTAAGGGAATAAGCTTGACTTTTTTTTCTGTCTTTGCCCGTACCCCAGTGAGTAGTACTGGGCAGCGTAGGTAGTGTGTGCCATAGCCAAATGGGGAGCATTTGTTTCGGCGATACTCAAAGACTTGGCGGTCAGCAAGGAGCACACACAAAGACAAGACAGAGGCTCCCTCCATTTGCCACTTTTTACCGGTAGCAAAAGCCACCTACAGCGTAAGAGAGTGGGGCCTCGACACGCCGGGATAGAACTCGACTGACCCCCACCCCCCACCCCACCCCATCAACGCCTCCCCCACATATAATGTGCGAGGACACAGGCTATTTCCAACGACAACAACTAAAAGTGGCCAAGGATGCTGCTGCATCAGCTTTATGTTGATTGGATTATTGCTCTCTGTGCTGCTCCCCATCCATATAACAGTTTCCCATATGTGGGTTGCCGTTCGATTGATGGACACCGCAAAGAGGCCGCCACTTGTTGATTGTGGCGATCGGCCCTCTGTGATAGCGGAAGACGCCGAAACAAGCCTATCATCTCTCTGGACCTCGACTCCATCTCGCGCGCGCGTGCGTACAAAATCACACACACGGGCAAAAAGTATCGAGGGATCGGTGGGTCGAATCGAGCGGCGAAGAAGATTGGTTGGCACACATATGCAGTCCTTCTCCTTCGTGCAGTAGCGCTGGTCGCCGGTCGCAGACTGAGGCATGAAGAAGACTTTCTTCTTCTGCGTCTTCAGTCGGGCCTGTTTCTTCGGCCTTGGGCCTCAAGAAAGGCCGTGTGCCACGTCGGGCCCAAAGCGAGTCGGTGCACCACGAACTCGCCTCCTTCTTTGTGGTGCACACGACTCTCGCTGGCTGCCGCATGTTATCGACGAAGGAGGGCGATTTAAATGACAGCAAAAAGCCCTGGAAGGAAAGATCAGACCGTTTTCTGCCTTCTCCGTTGCGATGACAGAATCTAAAGGGACAATAGATGATAGGGAAAATTGGTCTCACGAGATGCATGTACTGATTTGGGGCTCTATCTAATCGCCTCGACGGATCGTTGTCGAGCTCATACGAGGGCTACATGCGGGACGTGTCTGCGTGCACACGTCTTATCAAGGAATTTATGAGGCTACTAATTATGCTGTACTTATGTACTTTCTTACTTGAGTGCAGGCGAACTAAAACTGTGCGATCCATGGGATCGACATCGCGATATTTTGCAACACATCGATCGAATGGCGCAATGTCCAAAAAACCCTGGCGATTTTTTTGGTGTTATCCTGCAGAAACTATCTAGATTACTTTCCATAGCACCTTCGGCTCCTGGGCCGGAGCCGGCAATCCTGAAAAGTTCTAAGACCAAAGCATCAACTGGACTAAACATCAACCGAGTAGGCATTCAACATGGCTCATCGATATCGAGTATCGCGATGTCGATTAACGTGGGTTATCGCCCGGTACCGTGCGAGATGCTCGTAATACTGTTCTGGGATGCCCTTTTAAAGAGCGCTCTAAGGCTAAAAATACTGTATGTCATATCTGTCCTGCCGCTGCCGATTCCTCTGTCACGGCTGCGATCTCAACTTGACTTCTCCACGACCTCTTGACAGATTTCACTCGCCAGATAAGGCTAAAAAGCTGGAAGAATGCGGCAGAAGGGGAGGGCGACATGGCAATTAAAAGAGCCACAAACAGAACTTAATAATCTTTCTGGCCGAATAGTTGAGCAAAAAGGGAGGAATTTTTTTCTCCTCTTACACCGACGACTTCGTGAGAAAGTAGCTACTGTGGACTTTTCCATGCTTTTCAAGACAACGTGTTTGCTACACTTTTGTCTCCACTGAAAGTCAAGAGAATGGCTGGGTAGGCAGGAGTTTCACACGTGTAAACAAATCATATGTACGCGTACGTACATGGTAGCTGAGCAAACAGCTCGACGATGGAGAGCTACTTGGTTGGAGCCAAGTGTTACCTGTGATGCGAACATTGTCGTTGCTTCAAAAGAAACGTTCTTCTTGACCTCTTTTTCCCCCGCTTCTCACTCGTTTGGTACTCATGGTACGCACGTACGCTCGGTGCACACAAGCGGCGTTTCTTCGTATACCCACAGGTTGAAGATTTTTTTTCAGACGCTCGAGCTCCGTCATACACGTACTATTCGTAAACAAGTGCGAAGGAGTCACTGCGCACGGAACAATCGCACGTGCAGGGCCTGTTGCAAATCTCAACCAAGTGCGTCCAGTGAAGGTGTCTAAATGTTCATCGTTGCGCTTGGCGAGATCGGTTAGTGTGGATGCGTCGATGAGCGCAGATTTGGCAGTGTACAGCGATCAATTGACACTCAAATTTATCAATTTCCGGCTTTTCGTACTTGAACATACACGGTATCTGGGCAGAAAAGGGTGCTTAGTTCGTAGTCACAGTCGTTCTGTGTCCGGTCATCGGGATTCGTATGCAAAAAACAAAGTGGCGACGGGACAACTTTAAGAGCTTTTGAGTACGTTACACACTGAACAATGCACGTGCGCCTTCAGTCTCTTTGAGCCTGCTGTTTTCCGGCTCACAAAAAAGTACTTTTATTTTTTTTAAAGATCTCTGCAAAATTTTGTTTCATGTTATGTTTCATATCCAGGGAGGAAGAATTTGGTTTTAATCGCGGGCAAACTACGTTTTGTCAGTTATTGTACGGAGAGGTTGATGAAATTCGACTGATGCAGATATCTAGGGGCCAGCAGCTGACTCAGCTCAACGTAGATGCACCAATCAAATATTTGTCTCGAGGGCAAAAGAACGGTCAGCATGAACCTCTCCAACGTGTTCACCGGGTGCTATATGCATGTCACGAAGTACATACGCACGTGCATGCTCTCTCACCAAGAGGACATTTCACTGTGCACGAAGCACGCACGATGTGTCAAGACCTGAACAATGAATTTGATGCGACCGTGACCCAGAGCAACTCCGACTTGAAGAAGAAGTGTGAGCGCCTACGAGGAAAAAAGAATCATCAAGTCCGAAAAAAGGACTGAACGAGGCACTTATATGATAGGTGTTAACAAGCGCCGTAAAATGGTCTGCTCAGGTCACCTGGATATGGCTTTATGGCTTAAAAGACTCGGTTTGACAGTTTCGTCACTTTTTTTTTTCTTTACGGCCTCTATGTGATCATTGGGAGCATTGTTATGGGCGCTGATAAGTGTTTACGCAGAACTGAAGTAGGAAGGACAAAGGTTATTGGAAACTTTATCGTTCGTATGAAAGCAGCCGCTTAGCAACCAAGCATTGTACTACAGAACACACTTAAGTTCGAGAAGCCATTTATGGCATTTTTTGTTCTTGAAATTTCTCGCATCCTCGACACTTAGAGCGAAAATAAACTTGCACTGGAAGTTTGCCAATGCAAGTCACACTTTACATACATTCAACTAAAAAAAGCATGACATTACGTAAAGCCTTAAACAGTTTTTGGGTTACGTGAATGTCGGGCGTCACCTGTCTGTACTTGCGCGGGGGCAATGTCGTTAATGAACTCCGTGACGCGGTCTAGAGCATCATACTTTAATACGTAGACTAAGTGCTGACAATTCGGAGATCAGGGCACGACTGTTTGCGCACGTGTTCCGTAAAGCACCGAGCAAGAAGTTGAAGGTCCATTCTGGGCTGCACATGGCACGCAGTGCTCATACTTGCCCATTCCCATACACCCAGGATGCGTATTATTTAGCTTTAAAAGTTGAAGTGTATACCTGGTCCCAATAACTGCAGGTAAAGGAGAGTTGTCAGGGCTATCGCGGAAGACGCCGTTGAAGGAGTGAGTCAATTCATTGTTGTAGCTACTTTTTTTGCTTGCGCCTGTTATGCGTCTAAATTGTGGCAAAAAATGGACAAGACCAAAAATCCTTTCGGATGAAAAATGGCTATTGGGCATCTACGCCTTTTCCCAGTCATCGTCTTACCTATGTATTCAAGGAACCGTTCCCATGTCTGTAATCAAGGCCAGAGAGCTCAAATCCCCACCCACAGGCAGACAAGATCCCCAATTTGTCTGACTGACTGGGCTGCATCCAGGAATGGAGAGAAGAAAGACACGCGCAGTCTTGGTGGCAACTCTGAAACCCAGAGAAGAAATGTTCACAACTTGCCCTACCCAAGAAGTCAGTGTGAACAACGGTATGCAAGGCCTTGGCCAGCGCATTCGACGGAGGCACAAACAGATAGACAACTCCACAGCAGGCATAACTGAGAAGTGGAGTGAGTTTGTGAACATAAATGTTGTTTCTCATTGTTACTAAGTGGACGCATACGCGCCGCAAAGAACGACGCTGATGCCAGAGTGACGTTAGACAACTTTATTCAAAACAAATGGAGCACTATCTTGTCTGCCCATGACATCGCGACGTCCGCCTCGTGCTCTGAACAGAACTTGTGCCGCACAAGGGTGTTCATGGTAGTATCCCTACCAGCTGGGGGCGCCGGATCAATCTTTGAGCCTCATATTGCACCAACCCCACTGAGATTGTGACGTTCAGCTTGCCCTGTCCATCGTAGACATATAAAAGGCCGGTCGTTGGGGGCTCGTCTCTTCACCTTCGTCTGTACTCCGACGAAAACGACAGGACTGCTCAGTCTCTCTTAACTCCTCCGCATCATATCAAACATTAACTCGATTCCCAAAATGTCTTGGATCGAAGGATGCTACACATTGGTCAAGGGCGATGATGCCATCGACTGGGCCTGCAAAGTCGGTAAGACAAATAGAACAATCAAAGCCCAGGGTCGTACACTCACTTCGTATACTTTCTAATCTGATGACCATGACAAGTATATTGCGCCTTTTTTCTCTCAGGCTTCTTAAAACATTGCGTCCAATTGAGCTGACAAAGACAGCGTCATGCATGTCACAAATCTTAACATCTTCGATTGAGTTATGTAAAGTTAGGTCCTCGTATGCGTTGATGGTCAGTACTTTGGTGGAAGTTCCACGACTCGTGTAAATTGCTGGATCTGTTGCTTTTAGGCATGCCCAAGGACTTGGCCGAGAAAATTCGCGGTACGCACCACTCTCTCCGCTTGGAATCCGTGGAGGGCAAGTGGGTTGCCTGCTTCGAGTGCAAGGAGATTCCGGAATATAACTGCATCATCACCTGTTGCGAGGGGGAGGAGAAGGAGATTGACCACCCTTTGTACGGAGGAAAGGCCAAGGTAACCTTTTCGTACAAGTAACTGAGTCTGGGGTAATTTCGCAAAATTTATATTTATCATTTTCTTTTTTACGCAGATCTTCTTCATCCGCCAAGGGGAGAACACCTTCAAGGCCACGACGACCTGCAGCTTCGGCACTTTCGACACGATCGAGGAGTACAGCGAAAAGGGCCTCTGCATGAAAACGAAGCACAAGGAAAGTGGTGCCTGCATAACCGAGAACTGGGAGAGAAAAGTCAAGAAGCTGGGATGGTTCAAGTATAGCAAGGACGAGAATCTCAAGAAACTCATGATGGCAAGTGGTAAGTCTCCCTTGTACCTCCCTTGGAAGGTAAAAAACGTTTATAAGATTGTAAGCTGAAGAAACGGTGGCAAGTGGGAATAGATCAAGGCAATTTGCAATCTATCATACGAAAAAATTAGGAACACTTGCCATACCCTATCAGGTAGGTGAACAGCCTCTCGAAGGTAAACGCCCATTAACATCAAAGAGAACATCGATTACAAAGCAGTGGTATAGCATAACCCAACAAAAATCGCTTGTTCAGCAAGTACCGTATGCTCCCACGTACCGTGGTGACTTTGTACACCTTGGCGATACCTTGAAAGATCTCCCCAAAGACCCACGCCTTGTCTTAGTAAACTTTCAGCAAGCTCCATTTGACAATTTCTGACCCATTGGCATTCAAACTGATTCTGAATTGAAAGTAATAGCCCTACATGTATGCTCTGAAATCACAGGCTTGCCACCGGAGCTGCTCCAGGATTTCTCTTCCTTCAAGACTCACTTCGGCGTCTGTGGGGACATCTGCGTCATGACCGAGGTCTTTGGTGATGACACTTTTGTCCAGAAATTCAAATTGGACGAAGAAACTGACTTCTGTTACCCAGGTGAGTGCGTGAGCATCTGCAGTTGCTTTACGGCGGCCACCAAAGCGAACGACTTACTTATTTCGACAGGCTTCGCCATGATGAACAGGCGCATCATCTGCACCAGGACAGGAACCAACTCCTACAAGTTCATCTGCCGCGGCAAGAACGGAGAAAAGGAGGAGTGGGATCTGGAGTTCTGTCACAAGGGACTCCAATACGTAAGTGATCGCTCGTAGGTGTGAAAGCAACGCCGTTTATGAGACGTGACTTTCTTTGCATGTAGACTGGCACAGATAAGAAGACTGGGGAGACCTGTAAGATCTGGTATGAACCGTGCATCAATATCTGCGGCAAGTACAAGGTGGTGTGCAACATCGGCATGGAGAAATTCGCACAGGCAGCAGGTGAGCAAGGCAATATTTTGATGTCCAAAGTGACAAGTAGTCATCCTCGAAGTAGAAGTACAGTAGTTGCCTCACTCTGTCCGTGACATGCAGGAATTCCCCACGACGTCGCAACCAAAATGGCCAATGAGCTTGATGCCTCCATGTGTATCCAAGAGAAGGGCGGTCTCATCAACCTCAAGATTGACAGCAAGATCAATCCCATCAACATCAGCTTCAAGTGGAACGAGGAGTTCATTCACTCCCCGCCAGTGAAGCCTGGGGAGACCTTCAAGGTACTATGCATTACAACTTACGAAGCATTTCATCAAGGCCAAATCGAACTCATGGTGCGTGAGTACCATGGCTGAGACGTGAAACACCATGTGAGTTAATAGCACTACAACATGATTTTTGCTGTTTTTAGAGCATCAACACGATGAAGGGTGACACCCTGTGCAACGTGTCGAAAGGATCCAACTTCTCCATCGTCTCCAAGATAAAGTTCACCGACAATTTCGCCATCAAGGTAAAAGTCAAACTCCAAAAATCTCCAACTCCTTTTTTTCCGAAAAGACATCAATGTAGAACGTGTACAATTCCTAGGAGTCCAAGATATGCGGCACTGACTTCTGCGTCAAGTCCGTGATGGAGAGATGCTGAAGCTCAGGAACAAAAGGCGGAGGAAACAGCTGTCGGCTCCCTTTCGGCTTTCTTTCTCTCTACCTATCGGCTCCTTCTCTCTTTAACTTCGATTACACCTGTTTAAAATGCAACCAAATGTTTTACGTATGCAGACAGATTTGCATTGCACTAAATTGTTTCACTTTGTCTATCAAGATGCACCCCCGGATCTAACAGAAGTACCAAAAATAAATGCCGATGGCCGAAACAACTGTGTACTCTGTACATAACGCAGTTCACACATTGCACCGTCGTGAGTCGATCATATGTATTTTCTAGCACTGACGTCATCACATGGTAACAAAATATAAATAGTGGCACGGCGTAACAATAACGAAATCGAGAGAACGCTTTCACCAATATGGGCTCCTCTCTTTAGCCTATATAGTCACTGTTTGTGATTGCCTCTCAAGTGTTGCCAACACAAATTTGTATACTTGATGGCGTCCCTCTGGTCCCGTGACTGGGCAAACAGTTTCACGCTCATGTCACAGGGTTCCTTTTCTTCTATCGATTTGGTAGCATGCTGGATGAATCCGCTGTTCTTCAGAACCAATAGAGATCCTTGGAAGATCCCTGCATGGAGCCTTCCAGGCCTGAAATGATTAAATAGTCCATATAGTATGCAGCATGCGTAACATTGTTATTAGGGCGCGCATACACACACTCACGCACACATAGACCACACATGAGTTCCTGAGTATGAGGGCCGCGCGTTAGACCGTATGTACGCGCAGGATGAGGATTGCTGCAGCTTTTGATGCTACCTCTTACTGCATTGCGTGTACTATTACTGTACATACTACTTTACTCTACGTATCTTCTCTCTCGTTGTCACGGGTAGGGAAAGAAATGAAATTCCATTCTACAGCAGCGTGGCATGCAGCCAGCCTCTCCCTCCTCCCCCGTCCCCCCCCCCTCCCGCCATCATCCATCCGAGTGAAAAGGCAATATAGAGAGGGGAAGTGGAGGGGGAAATGTTCAATAAAGGATGGGAGGAAGGAGAGGAGAGGCGAAAGAGAGAGAAGGGCTAAACACAATATTACTAATTACGACAAAAACCATGAGGGTGAATGAGCACCAGGATGACCTCTTTTTCACGTATATGAAGGCTGTCGACGTGCTGCACAATACGGGCGGACACCACCGGGAGCTGGCGATGACTCTTATGAATAAAGCCCGGAGGATGATGAGCTGCCGGCCACTCGTAACTGCTCTGACGGAGTGTCGAAGATGCGATTGCGTTCAATGGGGGAGGGGCGGACATAACCGCCGTTGTCTCGCCGGGCTCGCACACACTATGTACTCGGCGGGAAGCACTGGTACATAGCGTACAGAGCGAGCACACTACTATTACCACCTTCTCTCTCTTTTCTGAGCTTCCACTTGCCAACAAAAACCCCATTTTCGACAAATTGCCCGGAAAAAGAGGCGAAACTCGGCCCAACGATAAAAACTCCCTACTTCTGTGACAAAGTGACTTCTCCTGCTAAACGACAAAGGCCGGATGAAAAATCGTGCTCCACTCTTCTCCCTCTTTCTCAAAAGAACTCTCGAGAAGTAATTCTGTTGAGAGTGTACTGATACCACTACCCTGCACTATATAAATTTATGTAAGGACGGCGACTACACGTTGGAGTGGTACGTGTGCGCTATGTTTTACCATCCTTGCTTCTTTTTTTCTTTTTCTCGTAAGAAGCACACTTATGCACTGGTCTCATCATAATGCAACGCACTGCTGCACTCTTCAACGTAGTCGGAGGGCTTACCTGTCATAGCCCCGTAGTGCGTGTGCGTCGCCCCGTAGCCTTCAAGGGAGGCGTGGTGACCGGCGGCTGCCGCCGCGGCGGCTGTCCCCCAACCGTCGGCCGCGGCCGCCTTCCGACCTTGCCGAACGCTGCTTTGCAGAAAGAGCGACGAATACTGTGGATTCAACCGCGAGTGGTGATACACATCTCGGGAGTACGCCGATCCGGTGGCCGCCGCCGCCATGTAGTTCTGCCAGGGATCGGCTGCGGCAGCGTGCAGCAGCGCCGGGTTGGCGTACGGGTCGGTGGCGGCTGCAGCGTAAAGGTCTGCGGCGTGATGACCGGCGGCCAGTGCGGCGTGACCGGCCGCCAACGACGAGAGCGAGTGTGTTGACGAGGCGACAGCAGCGGCTGCCGCCGACGGGGGAGGATACTGATGCTCTCTGTTCCAAAAGCTCGCTGGAAGGTTCCGTTGCGAGAGAGGAAGTACATCTGAGTGACGGAAAAAATTTGCTTAAGGAACGCCGGGTATGTGACAAACACTAGGAAGAAAATGCCTCGCGACTGCTTTCACAGAAGGGGGAGTCCCCAAAGGACTCAGAAGTGGCGGCAAAAGCGGCCCTCGTGCAAAACTGAACAGTCAGGTGAGTCTGGGTCAGGACACAAATGGGAATCAATTGTCTTGGTGGCCACTGCAGTTTAAGCTTTCGACCATGTATCAATCGGTCAGCAGCAATTGAACATGTACACGAGACTTATCATGGTTGGCATTACTTGAAGAAATAAAGAAGCTTGACAAGGAGCAAAGTTATCGTTCATACGCGGGCATTCGACATGCTTGGTACTAAATTTAACACTCACCGTGCACCTTCTCCGCCGTAGCTCCTGCGGTCCCCGCATTCTGACTTGTGTTGAGCGCTCGACTGAAGTGCTCATCTACCACTTGTGAGATTTCTCCAGTGAAGTAGGTCACCATCACGCAGTCGGCAGTTACGTACTGAGCGCTGGTGGGAGTTTCATCCCCGTCAACCTCCTTACTGCCGCCAATGTCGTCGCCATGTTTTCGCTTGAGATTGGCTGACTCGTGCCGCGGGGCGTCAGACCGGCCACTGCCGTCAATTGGCGAGCTATCGCGACCCCGTTCACCCTGTTGCAGTCTGGGATGCGGCTCACTTTGTGGCAACCGCTGCAAACTTGCTCCCGTGCTGACCGCTACGGACGGTGAAGGATAAGTCACCGGTGACCCTTGCGAGTGGTCTGGCGCTGAGGGAGGAGGTGGAGGCATTGCGGCTAGTGGCGTGCCGTAGCCGCTGCTGCTGCCACCGCCGCCGCCGCCGCCGCCACCGCCGCCACCATCCATTTGGGAGGATTCTTGCGGCGATACCGGAGAGTCGTGTCTTCGGCCGCAACTGCCCGGCGGCGAAGGGTGATGTTGCGGCTGGTGAGCCGGTAGCGGCTGCTGCGAAGGCGGTGGTGGCGGCTGGTGGACGTGAGCAGGGTGATAACGGCCAGAGGGCGAAGATCGCTGCAAGAGGCACAAGTTGGCGTCAGCGGCAGATATCATCGTCGTCGTCTCTCACGTTTTTGCGCCAATTTTCGACGCTAAAGAGGTTCTTTCTGGCGCAAAAAGTGACGGCGTCGACAGGTCCTGCGTGCTACCGGGGAGAACTTCCATTTTTCAAGTGCGAAAAGCACCTCCCCATGTGTTTCTGTGTCTTTTTTTTTCTACCCCCACTTCTGTTCTTTTTTGCCTCCTGTGTGTGTCACCTTATCCGACGACGAAGATGTCGGCAGCAGCAGGAGGAGCAAGGAGAAGCACCACCAACAAAGCACACTCAAGTGAATCTTCCCCTCTCCGACTCCTACAACTTGTGACACTTGAGCTTGCAAGCCAAGAGGGTGAGAAAAGATGGAAGGAAAGCTTTCAAGCTTGCTTACTCCCCGAACGCGGCTCTGCCGCCGTCGCCGCCGCAATCGTTGCAATAAGAGAGCGGTCGCGGAGGTCGGACGAATACTAAGAAACTGCTACGTTCAGCGGCTGCAGTCCTCATTTCACTGACAAAGAAGAGTGTACATTTTGCCCTATGTTTTGACATGCAGCGTTGCCTGCTTTGTGTGCCTGCGGGCCCAGGAAAAGGGGATCACTTTGCTGGTTAGCCCTGCATTCACCGCCCGGTCGGTCGGACAGAGGCAAAAAAAAGACTCAGGCAACCTTTCCCTCTGCTCTAAGAACCAGATCAAACACATGAGTACACGCGCTCTCGTACCCACTCTGCGGTCCGATTTTGTCATTCTGCGCATGTGTGCCTTTAGTAGAGGCGCTTCTGCTGGCGGCGACGGCGGCTTTTCTACTCACTAACTCAAAGGGCCCTCCATTCGCCTTTACGGTGCCTAAACAAGTCCCTCTCATGCTAAGAAGGAGGAAGGGTCTATCATCCTCCCTTTTTTTTCTTACTCTCTGACCACTACTGATGCACGTACGGACGTCGGAGTAGCGGCTGTTGGAGTAGTGGTCGGACGTAGCACAGAGTTTCGTAGCCGCTACTGAAACCACGAGTTACCGATCGGAGGGGCAGAGATAAGGTCGGTTCATCGAGGACTGTTCTTCTGCCCGGATAAATTCGGATCCAAGATGGAAGAGCCAGATGAGATGATCTCGATCATTTATCCATCTCTCTTGGCCGTGGGAACGGAATTTCCAGAGTGATAAAGAGGCAGCTATCGCGCATGCAACGACGAAGAAAAAGCTAATTAGCCGTGCGAGAAAATTGATAATGTCAAGACACTCTCCGATAATTATGAGAAGTCAGTAGCATCAAGAGCACTTTGAACACGTTAATTGCTGCACTGTGCTAGTCATTGCATGCACTGCCTCGTTGTGCAAGCTCGAGCGCGCGCTAATGCAACTCTAGGCTGACTAATTGTAAGTATGACATTTGTGAATGCTGCAACATTCATAACTTAATGATGGAGGCCTGGCCTGCCTGCAGTAAGGTACTACTTCCACTGCTAACAGTCAAGTGGTGGTAGCAGTAGCTATTTCAAACGAGATCCTATCAGCGTTGTTTTTCGGCTATGCCGCTTTTGCGTTGATGTTGCATGTGAGGTCTTTGCTACCAGTTCTCTCTCTCCCCCGACCAGTTAGCTGTTGAAATTTCATGGTATGCACAGCCACAGCCCCCAGTTGCTTGTCTGGCCGTTTTGCTACTTTCTTCTCGTCTTCATTCTCATAAAATTAAATGCATGAGGCTTGGACAAGCCCAAAAAAGTAGTGGTGTACCATATAGGAGCCAGCTCAACTATTAATCGTATTTCCATTCGGGTGAGCTGCCATCACTCACGCGCACGCACGGGATGAGGAGTGTACGTACACGCAGCGCTTATTTCTAGGTCGAGAAGCACTTGTGCAATAACGTTCTTAAGCCAGGAACGCGTCAACGGCAGGCAATGTCACCATTAGCAGCAACACACGTGCGCGCAACCGCTCCATGACGTGCGCGCAACATTTAGATTCCCACCCGTTTTCATACCATGAAGGTTCAAACTTGCTTGAAACTTTCCACATGTTCTCGTATGAGGAGGATTTTGTCAAATGTCTGCGACCTCTCCAAAAGCGACACAATGAACATTTTCATCGGCAACACCCGATTACGAGGCAATTTCGTCAAATACTAGACTCCCAGGAGCGCTGCTCCCTCAAAGAAAAAAAGCAGCCTAGCAATGGCACCCATACCCCGCCGCCACGTGCTCGTGGGCATGCTGACGTCCAGCTTGGCGGTGTCTGAGGTCGCAAGGAGGACGTACATCTACAGGACAGTGGGCATCTTCGACAGACACGGTGGCGGTGCCGATCCGAATATTCGGTGCACAGTACGTGCGTACATACTGACGTACCCGCGTAAAACACACAAGCATACACCAACACCTACCCCTCTCTCAGAAATGCTGTCGTCCTGTGGCGAATGACCCAGCGGTTGTGCTCCTCGGGGCGATGAGACGTTGGCGGATACCGCGGCAGTAGCGACGATGGCGGGGTTAGCCTGGTAATGGGCCGCGGCCGCGGCCAAACCACCGTATGGGGAGTAGCCGCCGTAGAAGGGGTTCACCGCGACCGTGGGGTCGACGCCTCCATCCTTGGTGCTAATGAGGTCGGCGCCGTTGCCACTAGCGGCTTCCGGCGGGGGAGACAGCGCAACGTTGGCCTGTTGCTGGTGCTGCAGATGCTGCTGCTGCTGCTGCTGCTGCTGCTGCTGGGAGATTGAGTGTTGCTGTGGGTGGTGCTGGTACATCACTCTGCAGCTCATCTTCGAGGGCCTCGTTAGCGTGAGGAGCCGCTGCAGTCACGAAGTGACGCAGGCATTTTTCTCGTCCTTTAGGCAAAATATCTGGCCACTCACTATGTTTTTAGAGATCCCAGGCACAAACACACATAAGGATGTCCTCGCCCGCCAGCACCTCAAGAGAAAATGAAATCATAGTAGCTTAGCGAAGGGAACGAAAAAACATCATCCGTCAGTCTCCCGTTGGAAGCAACCGGCCGGCGGAGCCAACGTTCGACCAATGAGAGAAACTGGAGAAAAATCCTCGACCACTGCGAGAGCGCGGCTGGCGACGGCGCGGCGGCGACGGAAGCTCTGTTCAGCTCCGCTCTGCTCAGCTCCGCTCTGCTCAGCTCCGCTCTGCTCAGCTCTGTTGAGCTCTGCTCACCATAGCAGAGTGAGGCGATGCATGATACTTTGGCAATGTCCAAAGATGCAAACTTCGGTACTTCCACGTACATGCATGGTGAGCACGAGCGGGTTCCCTCTTGAGTCAGTCACCACGGGTCTAGAGTGACACCCGTGAGACCCAAAATGATTGCGTGTCGTTGGGTTACTTTTAGAACGGACAGACAGAATGTTAGCATAATAGTTTAATGTCCTCAGTTAGTTTGCTGTTGGTCTCTCTGCCAGCAGCACGTCCAGTGGTGTTAAGCGCTGCTTCAAGCAAGTGCCCACCGCGGACTTGAGGCGATTCCAGGTTGGGTGACGCAAATAATTCTTTGCGCACCGAAACTGACTCGCACTCAAACTCTAACTTTTGTCGCCAATGTGAACGTTCATTGGATCGTATGAGTAAAAAAACCCTTTGGTCTCAACCATAACACGGTGAGGGACACGTAAAGATTCAGAATGGACCCCTCCATGTCGAAATTCTCCGCGGAATAATTTTTAAAGGCTTCTGCCGAAAATTTTCCGAGACTCACACGGTATATAGGTAGTCTCACAAATGTGCAAGGGACGATCAAGCTTAAACGAGGCTATTCTCTTGTGTGAACTTTTATGACAACCTCTGTCTCGGACAAGACACCAGCACTTTCATGTCGAAGAGGTTGAGTGTATAGGAAACACAAAATCCGGATCAAGGAGAACATTTAAGCTTGTCAGCAACGTAGTCCAACAGGGTCAATGAATTTCCGTCAATGATTTGCGCAAGGTAATGGGTTTGTGCTCTAAAAGAGTAGCTTTCGTCCTCTATGAAGATCTACACATGTCCTCGAACTGGTTATTTTTAACATTCAGGGGTATCATGGCACACCTCTCTATCTTTAGGTACTTGTGGCGTGCAGTGTATCAAAGATTTGCTTACACGAAAGAAATGGAAGTTTAAAAAGATGGTGACCAAAAAACTCACTGCTAGAAGTTGGTCATACTAGTATATGTAAAACGAAAGAGTAATCTCGCCCATTGTACTGGGTGCGCAAGAATTAGATTGCCATCGACGTGGCTACTTCAACAGCTTCCAGCACTGACAAAGCATCTATTGCTGTTCCAAGATCAACTGCGGTGGCAAGTGGAGACATTATAATAAGCTCATACGCAGATTCACTATCGAAACACAACTTCGTGTCATTTTAAAATGCTTTTAACTTTTAAAAAGAGTAGATGAAGCTGACTGAGGGGAAGGGGTTGCCAGGGTTTTCTTACAGCCAGGACAGATGTAAAAAGTCATGTGAAACAGAATGACCTGTGAAGTGAAATAAAAATTGAGAAGTACACTTGCATTAACGTTTTTAAGCACTTCTCTGAATAAATTAATGTTGAAAGGCCATTCAAAAAGTCTGCAATCGTTCAATTTGTCGTCACGCAACCTTCCAAAACAGCACAATGAGATCTGTTATTCGCAAACGATGCGACGGGATGTCGCATTGTTTTATTTTTGCATTTTGTCTTGAGCAGGTACTTCCCTGCTCACAATCTTGTCGACGACCTTGGTCACAACAAAATTGCCTTCCCGTTAGCCCGAATATCACTTCATTTGATACGGGAACAATAGAGCTACACAGCATTTTTGAAGCAAGTTAATTTTTGAGGAGCAGGTGCATGATAACAGTAGCAGTTTTATCACTTATGTACGCAAGCGAGATTTATTATAGTTGGCCTTAGTTTATGATCTAACGGCCCTTTGTCGCACGTCACCAAACATCTTTGTTCGAGACTCTACAAGAGACAACTCTGAACATTTTTACTCCAGCAAATGCTTAAAGTCTTGGGGCATCTCGTGCAACAGACCAGTTTTTTTTCTTTTTTTATTTCAAGGATTTATGCTGCCTCTGTTCAATCCTATGAATGAGGTCCTCTCCGTATTTGGCCCAAATGGCGATGGCCAATTTTGACAAGGCCAAGTATTCAAACAATTTATAATCAAGGCTAAAATTCTTGACATGTGACAGGGAAAAAGTTAATAAGAAAGAACATATGGAAAGGTGATAAAAGGCCCACATTTTGTGACAGTTGCTATGAAACGACCTGCACGTAGTTCAAGTCAGATGGAGACTTGACCAGCTAACAAGGCCTAGAAAGGCCTAGGAAGCCAAAACTTTTGACTAGAGCTGGTCAGAAGCGGGACCTGAGCTCGATTTGGGTAGGTGTGAGTCCAGCACAGGCACTGGCTCTCCAGCTCAGTATTGCAGCAAGAACAAATATTTGATCGGTGAAGGTCTGCCGTAGACGCATATTAAGAGAGGAGGCAACCTTAGCTTTGGCGTCATCTGGTGGACGCGGTCTTAATCGAAGCTGCTCATGAATAAAAGGAAGGTTAAGCCAAGTTCAGGTAGTTTAGTCGGGACTACACCATTTCACGATCAATTTCAGAACAGTGCAGTTGAATTTCAGAATAGTGCAGGTCAAATTCAGATACTGCAAATGAATTTCAGAACAGTGCAATTGAATTTCAG
>JAAUXU010170405.1_pt1 | contig 55174 bp, 47 predicted proteins | sample 7278151 | NCBI WGS metagenome assembly JAAUXU01 (sample SAMN14350113, study PRJNA611818) | marine sediment metagenome | isolation source: surface marine sediment (1.8m) | place: French Polynesia: Moorea | collected 2018-08
ATCCCCCCCCCCCCCTTCTCTATCTCGCTTTCGCCCAGTAAGCAAACGCTCCTCCAAGGAAGAGTTTTTCCTTTCCGTGTTCGGGTTGCATGCACTCAAACACGCTCACGATTGCCCCAGCTCAAGAGGCAGAAGTAGGGATCCGGAGGAAGGCCCAGACGTCTTTTCTCCAAACACCTCTGAGCTCCACTGTACGTCTAATAAAAGCAACAAGGCTGTAATTGTACTTCTAAATCACGCCTTGGCCAAAACGGAAACTTTCAATTTGGGTCAGCCTACGAACACCATACTTCATCCGCTTGCCCGTGTTATCGGCGATGGAAGAACATCCTTTTAAAGGCTTTGGACTCATCGGTTTCTTTGTGACAGATAAGATGACTGATGGCCTCGCCTCACTTGTTGACAACGCAGCAGCAACCAATCAATCCTACCCAGTACGGCACTGAAGTCTATGAATGACATGAGCGCATGGAGGGGCAAGTGGGTACGATGCCCCTCAATGCACCGCACAGCGTGCGCTTCGTGACGCTCGGACGAGATGTGCAGGAAGGAAGTCGCAGACTTCCGGGTCGAACGACACACGTGAATCTATTATAGGTAGTGGTGCAGTACAAGAAGAAGAGTTCGTCCCCCGATAACATGGTTGTTTTGGCCCTCGTAATAAATATACCCTGCGATTGAGCTCACACACTCCCCGTCCGTCCAGAACAATGAGTATATGAATGAGCTTGATTAGACAATTGCCCATTATCCTATCTTATCATCAGTACATACTGAGTATTATGCACACAAGCTCGCAAGGCATACGTAAGTGTCCTTCTCTCTCTTTATACATGTAATAATACATATCTCTGCCGACATCTCTCTCAACCCAATGTCGTTGCAGGTCTCATTGAGTCTAGACAAACTCGAACCACCGAAGAAGTGGTTGCTGCTGTCCGGGTTCACCTGTCTCTCTCCTGCCTAGGTGGTATGATTGACAAACAAGGAGATCGCAATTGAGTCGTTTTGACACCAGGACGTCAATTTCCCGACACACGAAATCGCGAGGTTGACCATGATTGACAGCCTCGTGATCTTCATCATTCCCTCACGCAAAGAGCAGGAAGATTGAAATTAATAAAGGCCGGGAGGGGGGGAGGGCAGTGCAGCGCAGGGCAGGGCAGTAGTGGAGCAATGACGACGAATGCTCGGTCTTCACAACGATTTCGATGAAACCTCATCTTATGAGAAGGAGCCATTTGCAGCACACAGCACCGAATGTAGGACATGTGCACTCAATTCATCTGCTATAGTAATGTTGGAAGAAGGGGGAAAAAAGAAAAAGAAAAAAGAAGCCATTAGCAGGCCAGTATTTAGCTGTGTACATTATTTTTCTGAACCAGAAAGGACTACGGTTTTTTCTTTTCCTCCAAATATGCAGAAAACCACTCGTGAAAACTGCATGTGTGTGTTTGTGCGTGCGTGCGCCCGCGCGTGCGTGCGTGCGAATGTATGTATGTATGCGCGTGCGTGCGTGCGTGCGTGCGTTCGGTTGCTGGCGCGCTTCAGCTGGCTGCGGTCTCTAGGTTTTTTCAAGCGATCATTAGTCATCGTGCTAATTGTCTCTCAACATGAATCCACTCACCAGCAGCCTCGTATACTATACTACTACTACGTATTGCCTCCTGTGCGTGTGCGTGCCCCTAAATAATTACTAGGGAGGACTGATGGCTGCTAAGTTGCTTGTTTTTCGTCATACGATCCCCCCCCCTCCCTCTCTCCACCTTTGGTTGGAGAAGAAATGAGGAATTACTGAACGCAAGAAGGCCTAATATAGAAATTAAAATGTTTCTCTAAAAGTGGGTATGACGATGACTATCTAGGAATTTGGAGGGAGGTAAATAGAAGGCAGATGGCTTCTTGGAAGGAAGAGAAGAAGACAACTTCCTTCGCATGAAGGAAGGTGGCACAATTTTTTGGGAGACGACACCTTTCACAACGGATGATTTATTATTCATGGGAAGACAAAGGGAATATCTGAGAGAGCCCCCCTGTACACCCATATACCCTTAAACCAAACACACATACGCATGCAATACATACATACATACGCACGCACGCACGCACGCACGCACCCACGCTCATAAGGTAGGTAGGTGGGTGTGTGTGTGTGTTTTCACGTTCGTATAATAGTAGAAAGAGGGAACTCCATCATTTTCCTTCTGAATATTTGAGCCCTCAATTTAGCACAATTTCTCGGGGGGAAAAATTAGGTAGTAGCGCGAGTTGTTTGAACGATTTACCGGAGGGAGATGTCATGAGTCATGACACTCGGTCATTGAGGGAGAAAGCAAGGAATGCACTGAGGCCGGCAACCGAGACCCTCAATTCCTGTGGGAAATGGTAGGGACAAAAAGTGCTTTACTTGCATGACACGAACGAAAAAAGAGTAGCAACGCTACAAGGTGAAGAAAAAAAAAAGATCATTAGCACTACGTACTTCCTTACGTTCTTGATGAGAGCAGTTTCAGCCTTCTTTCTGCCTGCGTCATGCACGCTTTTTCTGCTCAAATGCAAGAAATCCTGTTGGGTTAGTGCAAAGGTGCTGCCGAGGAATTCTGACCGGCCGTCGCATCGCATTCATATATCTGTCACCGTTAATCTACGCGTGTGAGGAGGTCACGCATGCAGTCGCTGAGTGCGCGTGCGCAGGGCAGTCGATAGCGATCATAGGGAGATCTGTGTCGCATCGTTGCAGTGGCTGAACAGTTTAGGAAGCGCTTACACTGCAATCACCCTTCAAATAGTTTCTTAGCTGCGTCCCAAACCAATGGAGCAAAACATTCCTACAATAAAGACACTTCCATGATGAGCCAAATGAGAAAGGGCAGGCGCGCCTTAAAGAACGAGGTGGACAAATGCCAAGCAAACATTCTCGACCTAGGAGGAGGAGATGCAAATCGCAAAAACAACGCACTCACACTAGGCTACACCTTCTCTCTTGATACATACATACATATACGTATACACACGCACACACACACACACCAACAAACAGACAAACAAAAAAGTAAGGAGAGGGTCTCATGCAGTACATACAGACGCATATCCGTCTCTGGCTCCGGCAGGACTGGCGAACTATGACAAAAATCGTGCTTCTACAGTGATATTTCTCGAGACTTTCAAGAATAGTCAGCACGTTGCACGCTGTCGTCCACCCGGGGTAAAAGCTTTTTCTTCCTTCTCCGATAACACAAAAGTTGCCTTCCCCTCCCAAAATGAAACGTCATGTCATTGAGACGTTTACGCCGTGTAATGGCCTCGCTCTTAGCAGGCGAAAACGTGTGCAATTACCGCCATGCACGCACGCACTCGTAATCGCGACGGCATGCAAACATTTCTCCCTCATTTTTTGAGGGTCAAATCAGATAAATATCCCTCCGTAATGAGGAGACCCACAATGTGACGAGATCAGTTCGTATACATGCCGGTGGTCACACAATTTGGTGCGCAATACAGAAATACCTAAAGCTCAGCCGCTCTCCCGATTCTCGACTTCCTACCCTCGACGGACGACGGACTTGCTCACGTCTCATATGGCACGCATGCCCTCCCCAGCAGAGATTGACAAAGGAGACATGCGACATAACTGTCAGAAAGTCTTTTCTCTCTCTATTAATTTTTTTCCCCCTATAACTTAGTGTGAGTAGGTTCTCCTTTCTCCCTCGTGTTTTTCAGGCTCTTTCTTAGGCTCTAAAAGCGGGATCAAACAGGGCAAAATATGCCATTGGGAGGGAAGGTAATTGCAAATATGTAGTATACAGTTGGCGGTAGGACTGCCTGTTGTTTTTCTTTGCGACTTTCAAGCTCGCCCCCCCCCCTCCACCTCCTCCGGAAGCTTCGTGGCAGAGCACGCAAAAATGGTTCGGAAGAGGAGGAATTTGTGAACTCGTGCACCAACTCTCCCTTCTGCTCCTCACATTTCCTCTGGTGAGGGTCGAGGAACAGAAGTGACTCACGGCAGACTGAGGGGGGCGGGCTGGAGGGAGAAGGAAAGACTGAAAACCGGAAACGGAGCAAAAATGGACTTCCGCTGACTTTATAAAATACATTTTCTAGGGCACACGAGGAAAGGAGTCGTGTTTTGATCTGATTAATCAGCCTCAGACGTGAGGAGGATTCGTCAGACACCAACATCCCTTGCAGCTTTCGGGTCAGCGACCAAATGAATTCTGTGGCACACACACACGCACGCACGCACGCGCGCGCGCGCGCGCTCGTCCATGCACTGGAGTGCGCACGCGTGCATAGAGGCGTCCAAAGTGGCACATCGAGCTATAGGCACAGCACCTTCATCGTGTTTGGTTGAGCAGTGGTTTACAATGAGTCGGTTGTGGTATGCGCACGAGTACAATAGCCCGACGATATTCGGATGGAGGGAAGCCTACGTACAACATACGCAGAGAAAGAGAAACCTTTTTCTTCTCTCTGAGAGAGTCTCCAGCGATGTAGGAGCTTTTATCTCCCGCTGTCTGCCGAATGATGGATGGTCGCCTCTGTCAAAACTTCTTTTCCCAAAAAGCACCAGCTTTTTTGGTTGGTTGGTGGTGCTTTTTCCCCTCCTGAGGCCGTCGCGCCAGCATTATTGTGTAAATTTGCGTCGACACAAGTAACAAAGTAAAAAAGTACCCACTGACACAAGAATGATTGCTTTAAAGATTATGCAAGCAATGATAAAGTGGGCCTCTCTCTCTTGTATCTCTAAAATTAGACAAGTTTATGCTACCATATGTTCGAGACTGACAAATCATGCAACGTGTATGATGAAGTGACGGTGAGGGCTTCCTAGATGCAACTGGGGTGGGACTGCACATCAGCTACGTGTGCTATTGCCGGGGGATCTCTGCCTTATCCCGCCGTAGCATCGCTGTGCAGGATCTGCACCAAGGGTCCATATAGATTTGCCTTTCTTGCGGGTGACTGTTTGTACACTGGAAGCGAGCATTATAACAAAGTATCTGGCAAGGAATTAATCATCAATAACAATTACCGGCAGCAGCAGATCCACTTTTGGTAGAAAAAGAGAATTAACATTCCCCTCCTCAGCAGGATTATTAATGGGTAAACAGTTTTGCGACCATTGGTCCCTTCTCCGCAGTTCGTAAATCAACCTGAATAATAATTAATGGACTTTGAATTATTTTCCGCTCTTTTTTCAATTGTCGCCTCGCTAACTCAAGGTGGTGGGTCCTACTCACTATTAATGGTCTTCGTCGTGACAGCAGACCCTGGGGATTTGTCCCTGCACGTGAAACAGCGAGGGTGAACTCTGGGTAAAGGACAAAGGACTGGCCTCCTCCTCCTCCTTAGATACTGCATTCGGGTAAAAACAACGCATCTATGAGACTTCTGCCACTACTTCTTCGTTCTCTTTCCCGCAGCAGTAAGTACAGTTTGGCGGCGGCGGCGGCAGCGGCTATGGCAGCGGCAGCGGCGTCGGCGGCGGCGGTGGCGGTGGCGGTGGCGGTGGCGGTGGCGGTGGCGGTGGCGGTGGCGGCCGCCGCCGCCGCCACCGTTGCTGCCACAGCCGCAGCCTCTGCTGCTGCCAGCGTCGTCGCCGTCGCCGTCGCCGTCGCCGTCGCCACCGCCCTCCCTCCTCCCAAGATAGATTGATGAAGCTCGTGCTGAGCCTGAGGTTTAAACGACTGCTAAATGGATATTCTAGAGCTCGCGGGAACACAAATAGCCCATTTGTCGTTTCCATACTTGTCTGTACACACTGGAAGGAATGAAGGAGTAAAACACATCCCGTTTTTGCCGTAGCGCCAAAAGTCGACGTGAAAACTGCTTGCGCACGTTTCGAAGCTGATCTCATCATCACTTGATCTCGTGATCTTCAAGATGCTCTTCACTGCGATCCAATTGTTTACGCCTAAAATGCGTACACGCTGTCTCGTCAACGTAAGGCAGAGGAGACTGTGAATTGATCTCTCTCTTTCTTGTCCCACTGTCGTCTGTAATGGTCCCAGTGACAGCTGCCATGACGGATGGAGGAGGCAGAGAAGAATCACTTTTCTCACTGATCGCCAACACTCCTCTTAGCACTTTAGGTCAATACAAACGGTAGAAGCAACGTGTCAGTTTGCGTCTGTGCAAGGACAAGGGCAAGGGTAAAAAAGAAAAAAAAAGCACTCACACAAATTTGTTCTCAGTGCTTCATTTGGGGGCACATCAGGAGCCGCCAACAAGTACAGAAGAGCATATCAATCGCAAAAATGTCTGTGGCACTAGAATGAATCTGTGTTGTAGACGCTAGTTCGTCAACAACAGCGGCAGCACCTCGTGTGGGCAACTCACCTCATCATAGCTCAAGATAAGAAAGCTCATCTTAAAGCTCCGGAGGAGTGGGTTCAAGATGTGGAGTACAGGGGGAACGCTGTCTTCAGTTGAGTTGCCATGTTTTTAACCATTTTGCTTGAGGATTTATGGACAAAAATTACAATTTGGCCCAGCTGGGCCAGGGTGCCATTACCATTACATTGATTGGTCATTATATGTGATGATCTTTATGCTCTGGAAGATCGATTCAGGTACATGTTCATAATTTGCCACCGAATTGCACCGAATTTGCCATCGCGATTAAAGGAAAAAAGTCGCGATTCTGTTCAGCTTTCTAACCCACGAAATGTAATAACGTGTAGCAACGTCTCACCCTCGCCTTCTTAGAAAGGTTACAGCGATTTTTGAACTGTCCCCAAGAGACCATAACTTTCAAAACTAAGGTGTAATGAGCTTTTTGGCGAATACTTCCCGTCTAGTTACTGATCTTCGGGCTCCCTTCTCTCCCCAGGAGTATGATTGAAACAGATACGTTCGGAATTTCTCATTTGGCGAGTTCATTTTTCACCAGTCATCTTGACACTCGCCAATCGCAAAAGTGCGTTACTTCCCCTACTACAACAAAGCTTTTTGGCAACCCGCTGGGGGTGGGCGAGTTCGTTGAGAGCGCAAGAGAACGAGCGCGGTTCGCCTTTGTCTTTCCACAGCCATACGTGCCCATAAGTGGGAGTGTTGGGGAGTCGAGGGGGTCGCAAATTACATTTAAAAAGAAATGCAAAAGTGGGATTGTTCCTGTTCGACACAACTGCTTGTGCCAGAAGTCCAGGGAGCAGGAGAAAACTTGGGGAAGACACCCTTACCTGAAAAAGCCAAGAGAGCAACACTTGATCATTTATTTGTTAATACATGCAGACAATGATGTGTTTACCCAATACCGGGCGAGGCAAGGGTGACTTCTGAAAGCGAGTGACCGGCGGCCCTTGCATGTCTTTCCTGGCTCGACTTAGCAGCAGGAAACTCAGATGAGAAGTGAGATTACGGAAGAATGCTCTCTTCTTCTTTTAGTGGAAGGAGAAGAGAAGGAAAAAAAGATCTGGCGATTGGAAAACAAGTCCTGTCTGTCTAAGGAGACACACACACACACACGAGCTACGCACACTCGCAGGCACGCATGCGCTCGACCCCCTCAAATATGGGCCCCCTGAGAGAAGAACAACAACGGTTTTATGAAGAACAACAACGGTTTTATGAAGAACAACAACCGTTTTATTTATGATTTTGGGGAGTCTCTGTACTAAAGTCTCCCTTAAAACGAAGCAATTACCAGCACTTCTCTTCCCCCACCCAAGGAGATCGCCTGCATTCTTGCAATCGGAGCGTGAAGCCACTAAGGAGAGGGAGAGAGGCCTCTTCCATACATGCTCACCACAGAAGACAGGGGGAGGTACCCCCTCCATTAAAAGCTACATCTCCCATGCCCCCAACCTCAAAGCATCCAACTCTCCTTAATTTCGTCTCCTGTTTCTCCACCCAAGCGGCCCCGGAGGGGGGGAAAAAGACTCTTCTCTGTTGAAAGAATCTTTTGTTCCGAGGAAATATTCGGGGCATGACTGAGAAGGACAGCAAAACACCTCAAAAGAATCGTACTAACTTAAGACCCATGGTTTGGAAAAGTTTGCCCTCGTTGGAAGAAGGAAAACTCGATCAATTCATTTACCCTTTCGCCACATTGCTTTTCCGTTAGAAGTGGGAGTTGCTTGGGCAATTTCTTCTTGATTATTTCCCCCCCGCCAGACGAAGACAAGGCGTGGGCACAGCATAATTTTCTTCTGCCCTTTCTTATCGATTGTGATGGAGTGAGAAAATTTTCTCTCAAACACCTGCTGGAATCTACTGTCCATGTGTATCCACCGACAGAGCAGTACAATACAGTCAGCCCAGTCGTAAGAACTCATGAGGAGACTTGGAAGAAAGAAAAAAAAACCAGCATGATTTAGTCATGGACTGCATGGACCATTGCACTGCCTGCCTGTCCTGAATAAGTGGAATTGGTACAGGGTAGTGGAGTGTTGTAATCTACGAGTGGTCGAGTCAAATAGGAGGATACATCAGGGTCCTCGAGTGGGTATTCATGTACAAAAAATCCACTCCTGGCCCTCTTGAATAGGATATTCGTCTAATGCCTGTGCCAATTTATTGCACCAAACATAAATGATTGCCTTATGACGAAAGTTGCTTTAGACAAGCAAAAATAAATTCTCCAGCTTCAGCCAGGAGAAGTCGCTGATTTTGCCACAGGCTGCTCATGCCTCTACATCCGCATCAGTAGACATTATGCAGCGCAATCAGCGCGATAGCATGAGCGGTGTGCGACAAAGTGGGCTACTTCACCTGCTGCGTTGTGCTCAACCCGGGCACTTGAGGGGAATACGTGGGTAGCAGGAAAAAGAGTCGAGTATCTGGAAATTGAGCTCGAATAGTACCCACCTGATCATCTCTAGCGCGGTGGTCTAAGCACCCTGTGATAAAATCAGTTTTTCTTGCCGAAACAGAGGTCCGTTCATGGGCTGGTTACTTGAGTACAGCTTTGTAGCTGCACGAATTCCCCCACCCTCCTGAAACTGCAACTATCTTCACCAGCAAAACAAAAGTCTATTGAAAGTGATGAAGACGGATCTGCCGAGATCGCCACAAATTTGTTCGCACCTCCTCTTTCGTTTGGCCCAGTGATTGATTTTTCGCCAAGAACGCTTGAAATGATGGATAGAGCGGGAGGAGGGGGAGAGAAAGAAATGCCGCAACATGCCAATCTGGCCGTGAGAAGAGCTACTGAAAAGGCTGCTTCAATAGGCCGGACCCAACTTTGAATGCGCCTATGGATGGTTGGTAAGCCAAAGGATGTTTCTCCAGTTCTACTAAGTTCCCAGATGGCAGCCAAGTCTTCTTTCTGTGTTTTTTCTTCACCGAGGACGCATCAGTCAAGTCCGGGGTGACGTGTTGACAAACTGGGGGCTATGGCAGCAAAAGATCAGAAGACAAAAAACCGGCATTCCAAAAATCAGTTGATCTGTCTCAGTCTGTCAGACAGAGACAGCAGAAATGAGGGGGAACCTCTCATGCATACTAAATGCGCTCGGCTAACGACCTCAACAAATATATCGCTTTTTTATGGACGGTTTTTCTGTCCACTGTCGCGCGTTCTCGGCCGTATAAATGCTCAAATACACGTATTGTTGTATTGTCAGAGCTCAACTTCTCGAAGGTTGCGTACGTGCGGGAGGCAGCGAGCGTGTGCGTGTCTGTGACATGGAGCTAATGAATGGGCCATCTTTCCAAGCCTAATTAGCCTAATAACGTTTTCATTACGAGCAGCAGCGCTTAAGCGAACACGGAGCTAGTAGACCGAGAAAGGAGACGTGGTAACAGTAATGTCATTCAAGGGTGGTAGAAAAGCCAAAGCGGGCAGCAGAATCCGACACGGCGTTGAACGTGGATAGCGTTGAAGGCCCATACCTGCGCCATGGGTACACCTGCTGGCACCATCGTTATAGGCCCTAAGGGTTCCTAAGGCACGGGGCACATGCAGACGGAGAAGGCCGTGACAATGCATAGGCTGCACTTGCACAGGCGGATATCAGTCACGTAAGTTGGAGCGGAAAGTTCAGTCAGGATCAGGATCTGTAGTTGGCATATGTGACCTCTTAAAATAGAACTCTGAGGTGCTACTGCTAGGGTCCAGACAACGTAGGACAAGTGTACCAACTTCATAAGGAAACAACTTATAGCTTAGCTCTTTTATGCAATCATGTGTCACCGACCGACTGTATGCCCCGTATGACTGTTTGCACTTTTCGCGCTCAAAGTCACAGACGTCTGAGAACTTCTTCTCAGAGATGCCCCTCACGACTTCCTTGCAAGGTGCTTTGACCTCTTGAAGAGTTGCACAGCTGGTTGTAGCAAGTCCTCTTTGATGCGGGAAACGAGAAAGAAGACGCATGGAGAGTGGAGTTGGTGAGACACGGCCCTGATGCCTTTCTTGGTCCAGAACACCGGCGGCAGCAGCAGCAGCACGAGGCCGCGTGTTGTCGTGATGAAGCAGCCAGCCGTGCTCGACGAGGGACAGCGGTTTCCTCCTGAGATGCTGGAGGAGGAGGAGGCTTTCGAGGATATCGATGTAGTAGACCGCATTGATCGTTTCTCCCTTGGGCATGTTGTGCAAGTACACGAGCCCCCTGAGGTCGAAGAAGGCGATAACCATCACTTTCTTTTCACTGAAGCTAACCTTAGCCTTTCTTGGGGGTCCAGATCCCTCAAACAGCCACTGTTTTGATTGTTCCTGCATCTCCGGCGTGGTGAAGCTTATCCAACTTTCGTCTGCTGCGATGATCTTTCCGAGGAACTCTCTTCCCATGGAAAAGCTCGACTGCCAGAACTCCTTCGCGCATTACTCTCACCGAGATTCGTGATCGCCTCAGAAGAAGCAGCACCCACCTTGTGGAGAGCTCTGAGAGGTTCAGGTCGTCATGGATGATCCGGGAAATGGTTCCGTACAAGAAATAGGTCTCGTCCAGGAGAGAGGAGTTCCTGGGTAGTCATTCGGCAATCAGTACCGATGAGGTTCCTAACAGCTCCGACGTTGCTGTCCGTGCGAACTCCTTTCGGCGAGTTCACCACGGAATGATCCAAACCGCCCTTTCCACCCTTTAACTGAGCGTGAATGGCGTAAACTTGACTTCTGCTAAGAGGCGAGCTTCCATAGAAGAATCGACAATGCCCCCCATAGCAAGCTTGCCCGCCTTGTACATGTCGACGACAACGAGGTCGCCTGGGCCTCCCATGATTGAACTTGTCCTGGAAAGGCACATTTCTTTTTGTTCAACTTCAAAGAAATTATGCTGGTGAAAGTTGTGAGTCATACACAACTACAAGCAGTATCAAAATGTCTTTTGCTTTTGTGCACATTAGCGGGATTTGGACGACGGTCCTACTTTGTTTGGACATACCTTCAAAGATGCGTGATACCGCTGAAATTTCTTTACTTGAGGGACCACGAAACTTATTGGCAAAATTACGTTGCATCTAATTTCTGCGTTTGCGTGCATGAGCGAGAGAGAGAGAGCTGAAAAACAAACAGTAGAGCTCTATCTCTTGATTGTGCTGGACATACAAATCGTCTATAACGCCTCAAAGACAATAGGTAGTGTTTGTGTGCGTGTATGCTCGAGCCTTTGCAAGTGATGAGGCCCTAGAGGCTCCACCCTCCCCTCCAACCCTCTTTTCCTCAATTGCTGAGAGAAATCGACTTTTGCGGCACCTCAGAAGTTGGAAAGCAGCAACAAACGAACGCTGCGTGAGAAACTTTTCCAATCACTGGAAAGATCTGACGCTGGGCAAAAACCTTTCGTGACAAAATTGCATCCAGAAGCCAATTATCGCCGTGCTATACCAGTGGTGGCTCCGGTGGAGGGAGAGACCATACAATTTTGTGATACTGGAGAGCTTTTTGGAAAATCTCAGTCTCAAGTAACGCCTTGAGTCCCCAAATGCAATGTCGTTGCACACCAGCAGCTTCATGATCCATCATCGGCAAAATTAACATTTTGAAAAGTTTTTCACAGAGACTTCTCTCCTACAGAAAGTGAAGAAGGTGAATATTAAATTCTACCATGCCACCCAGGGATCTTTCTGAGGGATTCGGTTTCAATCCAAGAGAAAGATTGGGTCTTTTTTCATTGGCCAGGATATGATCCCCGTCAAGATGGTCCTCCTCTCTTCCACAATATCCTTCCTTCGAGGATCAGACGTGAGAAACTCCCTATGGTAGTCACAATGTAAGGGATCTTCCACATACCGGGATACTTTACCCGGCCCACTTTCTTTTTCCAGGGATACAACCTCGACAGCACAATCTTGAGCTCTTCCATCTGAAGGAAGACCTTTCTACATGTGTTAATGAACAAAGGACATCAGGCCCCAAAAAGACAATTTACCTCAGCCACTCGTATGACTACTTAGCTTTTGTATGCGTGCCAATCCCCTCACCCCTCACCCCCCCCCTCCCGGGCTTGCTTCCGCCTCCAGTACACTGTACTACCTAGAAATGATGAATAAGTTTCTGGGGATTTGCGAGGCAATTTTCGAGTTGTTTTTTCTCTCTCTCCGACCGCCAACCCTCCAGGGATTAAACATCATCCGCTAACCATAAGACAAGCTCATCCATCTTGTGCACGCATGCACAGGGAAAGAGAGAAAGCAGACACGAGTGCGAAACAGGGAAAGGTGAAAAACAAAAGCTCAGCAGAAAAAGAGAGTTGCCAGGGAACAACAAGCAACTTTTTCTCAGACAGATAGCAAGTAACAGCACCATGAATTATGGAGTATCAATTCACTTATGGAGAGTAGAGAACACTCTATTCTCTGACCCTTTGACGGGCCTCAGCGCAATTATTTTAAGACCCTTTTAGACAGTGGAAAAAAGTCAACCGTGTCTTTTCAGAGGAGAACTGAAATTAAGTTTCACTGCGAAAAAAGCCATCTTTGAATAAAACAAACCGTCTAAGGTGCATTCATTATTGTCATAAGTTAATAGCTGATGACCATGGCTATCTTGTGCGAAATGTCACGGCGATGTGAAGCTCACTGCTCATGTGCTCTAGTCTGTTGGTTCGACCTATGCCGGGTTTTTTTTCCGCTCAGCAATGTCAGGATTTTAGGCAATGCCATGCATGCACACTTCTTTCTTCTGACGTAGGCAACCACCACTAGCATATGGCTCAATGCCGTAGCCTCTCCTCAACAGCCCCAATGCTGAAGCCTCGTCGTACGCAGCTTTTGCGTACGGCACAAAAAAGCTTTTGCGCTTTTTCATCCTGAACACCCACAAAAAATTGAGCATTCATTGGGGTATCTCCACACAAAAAGCTTGCACACTCGGAGGTTTATCCGGTGGAAATCCCTCCATTTCTCTCCCTCCTAAGTACTGAAGCAGCAGCAATACCACGTTAGGACGCGCTTAAACGAGTACAACGAGATAGCGCCGCGGTGGGTCACAGCGACACAGGCTTGGCTTTGGCTCGAGTGACCACGGAGACGTCAGCGGCCCTGATGCCGTCGAGGTGGGTCGCCGAGAAGAGAAGACGGGCTGCTTCCCTTCCAAATTCGCAGTGGCAGAATCGCCCTGCTTAAACACATCCCTTAAACTCAGTGGAGCAATAAAAACGCTATTTTTCAACCGCCCGAAGGCGATCAAAGGCGGCGAAAAAAAAAGAGAGGAGGGAGGGGAATATGGGGAGGAGAGAAGTAGGGTGGGGAAGGAAGGAAAGAAAAAGCAAATTCTGATCGCGCACTGAGAGAGATTTGAATTTTTGTTGTCGCCTGTCTGACTTCCACAATCATTTATATCACGCGAATAAAAAGGCAGCCAACTGTTACTGCGACGTCGGCAAAGATAGTGGTGCCTCTTGTAAGTAATACGAGCGCGTGTGAATCTTGAGCTTGGGTGGACAGAGACTTCCAAAAGTAGACGGACAATCTGGCACTGACTGCATAAGTGGCCAAACTCAATGCAACTTTTGAGGAATGCTACACACGAATCTGATCTATTCTTTCCTCGGACTTCTTGACCGGGCAGACACAACAGACATTCCTGAATGAAAGCGCCTGCCAGAGGGGTGAGTGACGCGCACGCACACAGAAAAAAAAGCCTTAAAAAAGCCCAGGCTTTGGATGCAAATGAGGATTGTTCATGCAATGAAAATTGGAGGTCGTCGTCGGAATGCAAGCAGCTTTACAGCGACAGCTCAATCTATCTAGGAGTACGTTTAAGCCAACAGGAGGAATCTGCTGGCCAAAATGCGCACATGTGCAAATTTTCAAGGATACCAGCTTCGTTTTGGTACATCTGAGAAAAAAAGTGTTCCACTTTTCTCTGCCCCTCATGTCGACTTGTACAATTGCCGCATTTCTGAAGTCTTTACCACATCAAATAGGCATGCACTCAGACGGATGAGGGATAAAAAGACCCCAAGGATTCACAAACAGGCGCCTGTTTTCAAATGCTTTCATGCCTCTAAGGAAGTCGTCGTGTATTCTTGCAGCAAAAAGAGGCCCACTCAACGAGAAGAAATTCCTACGTAGTGCAAGGAGAAAAAGCGTTCTTCCCAAACTGAAAACCCTCTATTCATGTGTCTATCAGAGTCTAAGGAGACGACGACGTCGCCGCCGTCTCGCTTTTCTGTGTGTGTGTGTGCGCGTGTGCGTGCGTGTGTGTGTGTGTGTGTGCGTGCGTGTGTGTGCTCTCTCTCTCCCCGCGTGGCTGAGAGAGAGAGAGAGAGAGAGAGAGAGAGAGGGAGAAAGACCATTTTTCAATGTCCTCTCTTTGACATGCGGACAAGACAGCAGCGTTGGCGTCGCCGGCAGCAGCCAAAATGCAGCTCTCTCATGCATGCGCGCATGCACAGGCGGGTGCGTGTGTGTGCGCGCGCGCGTGACTCGCCGAGAGAGAGAGAGAGAGAGAGAGAGAGAGAGAGAGAGAGAGAGAGAGAGAGAGAGAGAGAGAGAGAGAAGCAGCGAACATGGGATGAAATTAACAACGACCGAGACGAAACACGAAGTACAACGTCGTAGTAGAAGAGAGCCAATAAGGGGCTGTGTGAGAGATTCACTGCAGATATTTCTTCTTGCCCTCCCCACAATGTTTGTCTGCTCGCTACGTTTTACCTTCGAGCGGTAACTCAGACGGAATGCGGAGCGAGAAACGCACACATGTGTGGGAGAAGAAGAACGAGAGAAGAAGTAGAAATTAAATTGGTGGCATTCCACCCACGAAACCTTCTCTCCCCCCCTTGCTTTTCTTATTTTAACCCTCGTAGGTTGCTGGCGAAAAAGAGAGAGAGAAAAATCAGGCCAAGACTTCTTATGCTCACACACACGCGTGTGCGCGACTTCTTCTGGCTCATTGACAGGATCAAGACTTGCATCTGACACCCGACATCGGATGGGACGGGACGATAGCGCAGACTCACTTACCTATAAGGCAGAGAGGAGAAAAGTATGATCAGAGATCATGCATGCGCACAGCGGCAATAACAGGAAAATTTACCCCCACCACCACATGAGAAACTTGCCCTCATTATCCCCCCTCCACATTGGCAAAGAACGAGTTACTGGCACGTCTAGCAGGGGGGGGGGGGGAGGCGGTCGCAGAGCAAGATTGAAATTTTTAATTAAGACTTCGCCAGGCAAAACAAACTAACTGTTTGGGCGCATAATAGCAAAAAGTGAGGATGAGAAAGAAGCTGTGGTCGAGCTTAGCCTACAAACCCCAGCCAAATTAGCATAGGAATATGCAAGCAAAATGTAGGTGGTCCTTGGATAATGAATTAATCCATGTCCTCTTATCTCAAAGAGCACAGTACATTTTGTAGCGATGACAATCTTACGGTAACGCAAATTTATGCGACTCACTCTACTTAGATTCAAAAAAAAAAAAGAGAGGAAAAAGAAACAAAAAAAGTGGTCCCCGTCGTACACGCACGAGCATTTCACTACACTAAGGGCTGGAGCAGCAGAGGAACATGGTAGAATATTGTATGAATACATCTTATTGCGCACATCACTTCTCGTACATACATTTCCTTTCAGATTTGTCTGATGGAGAATCCAACATGCAGTGCAGGAGAGCTTAAAATAAGACGTCATCAGATGTCAGGCAGAGATCAAACAACGCCAGACGACGATGTCGACAACTTCCTTCCCATAAAAGAGTGTTCATAGTTAAAGTTGCCAACACTGGATAAACATCTCATGCCAAAAGTTTCTACCCACGCGCGCACAGCCACACACACACACACATGCAAAAGCCAGGAATGTGTAGTAGTCACCGTCCTCTCCCTTTTCCTCACACACTCATTCCCATTCAAGCTTGACCATGCGTAATTCTGGTCAAACCTTAAAGCGTCGTTTACGGCGGCACTTGAACACTTTTTCTCCCTTCTCAAACGAGACCGCAGGGGAGTGGTTATTGAATGAGGCCGAGACGGCCTCATGTACTCATCATACTGCTGAGCGCACACATTATTATCCTCTTACGCGGACATAACTGGCGGTTGTTCTATGGTAATTCCCTCCTCCTCGCGAAAAGATTTATGTGGCGAGCTGTTAGTTTTCCCAGTAGTGATCGTTAAGAAGCCATCGACAATGAATGGGGCACTCAAATGGAAATTTATGGCTCATTCTGTCTGGTGGGGAAAAAAAGCAACAGTTAGTTGTGTTGACGCCGCCGTTCAGTAAAGGCGGCAAAATGACAAATATCACCACGCCAGAGCACCGATCAAGAGAGCTCTACTGAAAAAGTTGTTGAAGAACGTAGAAAACACCATAAACATTGTGCAGTATTAGAAACAGATCAGACTGTTTCTTTCTCTCCCTCCTCCCATTCCTTCAAAGGAATGTGCGATACTTGGCAAGTGAATGGCTTCTCTCCCGCCTCCGTGCACACCAGCACGCACCTTTGCTGTGTGTTATCTGCTGCATTCATCGACACTTCCAGGTCTGTGCACATTCGTTATAAAGCAAGGCACGGAGAAGTGACAGTTTGCATGAAATTGTCACGTAACAAAGGTTATGAGTGGGTATTTTTTTAGAGGCTTGTGCAGACGCCAGATGAATTTTGCAACCTATTTACCCTAAAGCTCAGACCCACCCTCTTCATGAAGGGTAGGAATGTACCACACTGCTAGAGGTCAGGTCTGCGCAACTCACGCGCACATTCCTTCACTCAATCGTGACACCGTCAACAATGATTAACGTGCCATGAGATTTTACGGAGAACTTAACTTCTCCTGATGTCACAACAACTACCGTACCATGTGCGTAATGCTTGGTGCTGAACAGACACCATCACAAGGCAATCTTGCAACGGCGCACTGCGCCCAGCTGCATGTCCAGTAGTATGCTGACCCAGCGCATTCCGCCCGAATCTACTACAGCAGGCCCCTGCTCCCAATGTTTGATTCATCGCCAATACGGCTTGAGTAAACAATGGGCTCATTCCAGTGATCAGGCGGGCCCTCGACAAGACTCCATGCGACCCTGATCCCGCTTGGGAAGAGAGAAACAGACATTTGCCATGGTTTCTCTTTGCTCTTACCCACACTGAGAGAAACATGCCTGTTCGCTCGGCGGAACTGATGGATCTGGACAAGTAACTGTGGTAAAGTTGCCGCCACTTGAAGCAGGCAGACAAACAACGTACTTGCACTTGTGTTTTACGCTTGGTGGGACAAATACTTTTAAAGCGTTGGGCTTTTGTAACATTCCGTGGGCTGACGGGCGTATTCAACCTACGTAGGTACAGCAGCCTTGTTTTTACTTGCCTCTAGTGACAAAATTACAGAGCCCAAGGAAGCTGCTTACGCACATTACTCTAAACTCGCCTGCTACTGACTGTACGGCACTCCATGAGCAAACTTACCGGATCGCAGTTACGAGGAAAGCACTGGCAATTATGGAGTGCACAGCACTGTACTGGTCCTTGCAAGAACCAATCAACTGTTGAAATTATTTGGAAATGGACGCAAAACAAGAAGCAACGGCGTTAAATTCGCCGTAACAGACTCCGAGATTGATGATGACGAGAATTCTGCAACTTTTCCGTTGAAAATCGATCATTTCACGGTCTTGGACTTGGTTTTTGGTCCTCGCATTTACCCCTTTTTGCGCATATGCACGCGTGATAGCTCTGTCTAAGTCAGAACGACGTATGGTCGTACATAAACAAGAGCTTGAAGCACTTGCTTTCTCCGGCCAAAAAATGCAAAATTTTTGCAAAGTAAACCACAGTGTGAGAGAGGTACCTTATGTTCGGTAAATATTTGGGGGCTTCGCTCTTCTACTCCACCGAAAGGCCAAACGAGAAAGGAGTTGGTCGCAAACATGGCAAGCTGCTGCAGTTGCACACTGCACACGTGAGCATAAACGCACACGCAGAAAAGAGAGCAATCCATCATTGGGAGCTACGCATTTGGATGACAGATCTAGAAGGGGGCTCGGACTGGAACTGAAAGAGAATGAGTGGTAAAGGGAGGGTTCGCGTTCAAAAGTATATACAGCTTTTCAGCTTTTCCTGGTGAAGACGCATCTTCTGTGGAATAAGTACGCACGCCGAGATGATGGTGTTCGACTCTTCTTCTCACCAAATGGTGCGTGACCCCGCAGTGCACCTACTTAGACTTTCATAAATCAAATGGCGGTAGTACGTAGACTAACTAACAACAGGCGTGAGAGAGAGAACACGGAGCCATAAATATGCCAAGGCAATTGACCTTGCAACCACTGAACCACTGTTGTCGGATTATAATGGGCGGCTAATCATGATTAACGTAGGCAAGAGCTGCGAAAAAAAAAAGGTCAAAACCTCGAAAGAATCACGTCTTTCGTACCTCTTTGTAAACAATGTGTGCAAAAATATGAACACGACTATATTTGTATAGGGTGGCAGATTTGATTTATGGTTGTAGGCCTTTGCAATCTATTTTGTTCAGGCCTCATGTGTAAAATACAGTGGTTGACAGGAGTATTGTGGGGATATTTATCGGCACACGCACAAACAAGCAGACTTATGGGGTGAAAGAACCACGCAGTTTGTTTTGGACGAAGGGCGGCATCTGCAGACATGCACAAATTAAGGCCTCAGAGAGAGCAGTTTCTTCTTGCGTTGTATCCTCCCTCCCCCCCCCCCCCCCTAAATTCGTAGTGACGCCCACCGGTTCGTGCAAGTTGGCGATATGAACCTGTAGTAGTAGAAGAGTGCGAAAGTTTCGAGCCAAATCATCACGTCAATCAACTTTTTCTCTGACTTTTGACAGGACGGGCAACAACAGAAGTTAGTGGAGGTTTTTCCAACCTCCTCCCACTGACACCTCGGAGTGTCAATCATATTAGGATCTCTGAGAGAAGAAGGACCAGTTCTTCTGGATTAACTTTGCACTGCACGCACATGGAAAGTCACTCAAGATAACACAGCAATCGTGAGCGTTCACGAGTGTTTTCTAATATTGCCGGCCTTCAAAGAGGCATCAAAGTCGCAACATCCCTTTATCATACGTGTGGCAAAAAAAAGTTGCCACTATGACTAAACAACGTGACAAACACGACTGGGAATTGATCGCTTCACGCTCCTGAGAAGGAAGCCTGGAGAAAAAAGCCTTCTTCCTCTCCTCCTCGTAAGGAATGCTAATTGAGGATTCCCGATCTCAGGTATGCGACGCGACGCACCAAAAAACCTAGGCGAGGGCAGAAATTTTTCGGCATCCTTTTTATCCTCAAGAGTTCTTAATTCGTCGCAGTCTATATGACAGATGTCAAAGCAAAAGGAGAAGAGACCACCGACAAGTGTAATAGGCAATCCACTCTTGGTCTCGTCCTTAGCTGAGAAGATCCTTGGCACGACGTCCTGCCTTCGGATTAAAAAGACCACATGCATGGCTCACCGACGTTGGTGCTTGCAGATCGTGAATCATGCCAGGAATGTTCGGTCCCTTTTAGTCGACCCTCCGCAAATAGTTCCCCGGTGCAGCTACCAGTCTTGGAAATTTGAGGACAGATACGCACAGGTCGATGCACACAAGCAAGCGGCACTGATTGCTACGTGGCCTTATCACAAATTGGCCAGCTCATTCAACTTCTGCCTGTCTGTCTGTGAGTGACGACAACAGAGCCTTTGTGCTGAGAAGTGTTCAAGAAGGGCGAGCACAAATGCAAATGACTTTTCTTTTCCTTGTGTCTGAGCACCTTCTTTCTCTCGCTCTCTATCATCAAAGGCCACGCGCTCGTCTCGCACGCACACAAGGGCAGCAGCAGGAGAATGACTGATGACGAGGCAATGAGCTCGCATTTTCCTCGCTAAGTGGAGGTCATTTTCGGTGTGACAATAAACGGCGACGACAAATGAGATAGCTACTCACACACGCAAAGAGACTTCCTCGAGGGCAGACGACTTTTTTGTTTTGGAGACTCGATATTTTTGTTAAATAGTCCCAGAAAAAAGATTGTTCACTTAATGACCCGTTTGAGGGAGGAAAATGAAGGAGTATTTGAGAGCGTGAATTCAAGTCGTTGTTGCGTCGCTCTCTGAGTATATTTGGACGAATTCTGAGTTCACTTACAATGCTGACTAAGCAATTCGTATGCCTGCCCACCTACCTGCCTGTACAGGCATACTTGTCAGGAGAGTACATCAGTGTACATACGTGAATGTTGGCGTCTGTTTGTCTGTCATTTTCCTTAAATTGTTCCCTTAAGTGTTCCCAGTTCTACATAGAATAACGTTTGCCTTTTGGCTGTGTTTTTCCCACCACGGTCTTACTGTGTTGCTTACCTGGTGCAGGTATAAAGGGGAAGGGGGGGGGAAGGGAAAAAAATTGGTTTTAAGGCTGGTGTATTTTCGTGTGGGAATTCTTTTAGAAAGTTAAAATTCCACCCGTTGTATTCTAACAGCGAGCACAAGCCTTTAAGACCACGACGAGCGACCATGGGAAAGTCGACAAACAATATTATGCTTAAGAGACACGTCAAGATTCGTCAGAGGTGGGGCCTGGGAAAAAAAATAAGGTGCGCGTGCACGCGCGGTTGATCAACATCTTACCTTTCCACCTTAGAAACTTCGATTTCCACTGGCAATCGACTACTTCTGCTTCGCCAGGTGACTCTCCTACCGATTCTCTCATGTTCTCCCGCTGTAATTGCAGTGTCATGCTATGACATGTCTTGAATGATATATAGACACCGCATTAACCCCTTTGCCCACACGCCCGGGCAGTGCTAAGTATGTATGCCGACCGAGCCGCTAAAAGATGCCGTATACGTACTGAAGGTGTGAGTAGAGCGAACATTGTAGAAACATTGTACAACGAAGAGACATCCTCGAAACGTCCGAGTCCATGCTTTTGCACACACACTCACAGGTCTCGAAAAACAACACGAAACTGTTTTCCCGAAGCATTGCGAAACAGGACCTCCACGTACGTATGAATAACAAAGAACTGCGGTTGGTTAGTGGGTGGTCGCTCTTTCTATGTGTGTCCTTTTTGAAAAGTACTACCTAGGTGTTGTCGTGTATATCAATCCATGTCATAGGAGGGCACGCTCTTGATGCGTGCTTGAGTGCGCGTGAGGGAGGGCGCGTGAACCATTGTTTTCATTCGACGACGAAGGTCGATATTTTTTTGTCTTTACAAAGCCTAAAAACCACTCAATACACGCGCGCACACATATTTCTTTTCCTACTACATACTACGCACACTTGGACCTATGTAGTCTGCATAATTTAGTGCTGTACCGTCTAAACATCGCGAGGAGAAAAGTTTATCAGTGTCAGTGTGATCGGCATCTCCTCCAAGACCGTTGCACTGACTTAGATCAAACTTGGCATGGTGATACCCTTAGGAACATAATACCCCCCCCCCCCTCTGCAGGCGAATTTCACGAGCAATGGACGGGTGGGTACGCTAGTGCTGAGGTACAAGTGTTGCCTATCACCACGTCGCTTTGTCTCAGCTCTCAACCCAGCACTGAACTTACAATGGCGAGGCTTGCGCGTGTGTCGCGTGGAAAAGAGACGTGTTTGACTGTACAAGGAGGTGAAATATAGCTCCAGCGCTCACGCGCATGCGAAGTGTGCGTAATGCATGTGGGTGGGTTGGTGCATTATCGATTGATTTAGCAAGCTTTTGCGGCTAGCTGCTCTCTGCTCTTTGCCAGCACACTAAATGATGGATAGCCTCTTAGCACGCGAACAAATTCAAACCGCCACTGAAGCAGAGAGGAGTCAGGCAACCGAGGAAGAGAGATACGCTAGCGCGCGTGTGTGCTGTATGTGCAGCCTCACAAGACTTTTGTTTCTCTTCTACGATATAACGTGGCAGCAATTTTTATCCGGTACTAGCGTGTACTAATATTTGCTCCTGAAAGCAGTTTTTGGCCGCGGAGGTGACGTAACTACGTCACACACAAGCTTCGTCGCAAAAACGAATAATCGGAGAGGGTGAAAATCGCTACCTTCCTTCCCTCTTTTCCTCTTTTTTCTCTTTGTCTCTTCACCCGCACACCAATACACACGCACGCACGCACGTATATATCACATACATTCACACACGCACGCACGCAAGCACTCGGGCACACGCAGGCCTCTACAGAAGAAGTCATCATCGATCAATCACGCCATCAGAGTCCGAGCAAACTTCGACAGACGTCTCGATACTTCGGCGATAAAGTCTACTTCTCCGTAGGTACAGTCAAACTCCCATGTACATACCTGCCTGGAACAGTACAGTGCAGCATGTGAATGTGCGCAATGTGGCCCCAATGCACACACATGCGCAGGCAGGCAGACAGTTGCAGGAATCACCTTGATGCCGATGAGGAATGTCACAGAAAAATCCTCCTGTTAGCACTGAGCAATTCGTAGTCTCCTAGTCAACGGAGATAGCCTATTTTATCTACTTCTTGCTCTCTCTCTCTCTCTCTCTTCCACATGAGATATGAGGGAACACTGCTAAATGATCTCAGCCCCAAATATGAACACTTCAGGTGCAGTATCGGACACACAAAAAAGAGCTAGGACAAGAAATATAGGAGGCAGGTTGACAGTACAAAAAGGGGTCTATTGCGACGGAATCAAAGCTACAGAAAAGCCATCGATTCCTTTGTGTGAGGCCAGTTCGGTCCTGAGTTAGCTACATATAGAAACCGGTGCATAATTTATGGCAGTTGGAGCTCCAGTATGAAAACACAGGATTGGGTTTCTACTCATGCGCTAATACGTGACTAAATAGGCGCAAAAAATTCTTTGATGGACACTGAGGATCGCTACATTACTTTATTATTAATTTACGCAATTTTCTTTGAGGACAAGTCCGTCCTGCGCTTACAAAAAGCTCTGCTGATTTAGTCAGTGCCGCCCGTCCATTTGTCTTTCTTCAGGGAGGGTCTATCCTCCTCCAGCGACAAAACGGGCCATTTACGAGTCTGCTGCATGATTTTTAAGCTGACCCGTTAAGTGAGAATACGTACAACATCAGTCTACAAAGAAATCTGCAGCACCAGTTGTGTAAGGAACAGGCATGCATGTGCACACACAATTGTACATAGGTCTGTGCAAGGTAAAGAAGCTCAGCATTCATTCATACTCATCTATTGGGGAGAGCAAGTGAATGGGGACGGAGGGGGGGGGGATCGTGGCGCTTTTCGCGCATATGCGCGCGGAATATAATTACAATATTCACCACCCCACTCACTCTCTCCGTATCTGCTGAATTGTTGGGTCGACGACGGGACACAGGATGAGAGAGCGAGAACGTTACTTTGTGTTGAGCCAGCGAGCATTCTCGGAAAGGTCCGGTCATCCATCTTCGTCGCTTGTCTGACCTGCTGCTGTTGGCTTTGTTCGCCGCCTCGCAGCTGCTGGCGCCGCCGGCTCGATTTTTGGGCGAAGCGAGGGAAATTGTGTTATTGAGGAAGAGGAGAGAGTGCAGCAATGAACGGCTGACGTAGTTTGGATAGAAAGAGCAGGAATGCGACGAGACAATTTGGATATAGATCTCCAAAGTGCACGTAACGACTGTTATTACAACAATCTTTCTACGCGGCTTCCACAATCATCTCAGCACAGCTCTCTCAATCCATCTTGGACGTGGACCCACGCGTTGCAGACAGTGGCAGGATCTTTCCAAAACGCCGGACCAAATGAATTCCTCACTCGTCCCACATCCCAAGTCTGCCCCATTACTGTGTCCCTTAGCATTTCACCAGGGTGGGCGGAAGAAAGTGTCACTTCTTGCTGCATCCACAAATGCGCGCGCGTCCTGAGTGCGAGAGAGGAACCAAGAAAGAGGGTCGTACCAACAATCACATGGATGAGAAGCCAGGAGCGGTATTGCCTCCTTCTCTACACACTCTCTACCTCTCCTTTCCTCGGTTAGTTTGATGATGTGCCATAAAAGTCGTCGGAAGCGCCCAGAATTGCTAACAAGTTGCTCTCTTCATTCTCACCTCAATCGACGACTTTATTGCCCAATTTTTCTTACAAAACCCACGTTGGTGAAAGGATATCTGAGCTGGCCGAAAAAAAGGCTACCAATAGCAATTAATGAAGTTGCTTTAACGAAGAAAAAAAGAGGAGAGGAAAGGGAAAAAAGGCCAATATTGCTAGAAATATACTCAGCTGCTAACCGAACCGCAACCGCGTGGTTTCAGAGGGAAAAAATCTAGGCCACAGGTCATGCTCTTACTAGTGCAATTCTCCAATAAATCATGACCCGCTAGAATGTTTCACACTTGTGACTGCACAGCAGTTCGATCTCTCCCTGGCGCGCGCGCGCCTGCACTCACAAGCAGCCCTCCGCGTGCTTTATACGCACTTTTATCATTGGCTCAAATTCGATAATATCCAGACCACCACAACCGCCGCGAGAGAGAGCAACGGCGGGGTTTTTTTCCTCCCCGACGACGGTTCGTTGGTTGGTCTGGGAGAGAGGAAGGGAGGACGTGCAATCGAGGCCTGTGATTTCCTTTGATGGATTGCGGCGGCGACGCAGACACACACGTACGCGCACACCGAGAGCGAGAGCGAGAGACAAAATATCATGAAAACAAACGAAGAAACGTCGATCCATCACAGCAGCACACAAGCAAGGGAGGGGAGGAGTCTCTCTTTGATGATGACACCCTTGCGTAATTGGCAGGTTTTTGCAGGGCTCAACTCACACACAGAGTCTAGATCGCGTATTTGGATCGAGATAAATGCTATCATTGTTGATCCGGGGAAAGAAAAGTCCATAGCAAACGCTGTGCCAGACGAAGAAAGAAAACAGTAAAACAAAAGAAGTTTTTTAAACAGTTCGTGTGAATGAGAGTTAGCTTCACCCAGAAGTGAGTTATTCAAGAAGTCATCAGCTATTGCTGCTATAACTTTAGCCGGGACTTACTGAAAGAAAGTACAACGTGATCGCAATAATCTGGGTAAGTAAGGATTCTGGTGGAGCACACAAAGAGGCTTCCCAGCGTCTGTCCAGAGTATTTATGTCCACCGTACATCATTACTCCGGTAATTACAAGCCAGGAGATCGGTATTATTGCTTGTGACCACTCTGAATCCTGCCCCCTGGTGGCGACCGGTAATTTATGGCTTCACAATTATCACAAGTTGATTCCAAGCTAGCCTAGAGCACCCCTAAAGTGAATAATTTTTCATCCTGGCTACGTTTTTCGCGTCGTCCAATTTGTCAGACTCAACTCTTCCCTTTCCCCTTGCTTTAGTAATGAGCGAGGTTCGACATTTTAGGTGGCCAAAGACGTGACCTAAGCACGAGCTGGAGACTCGATGCCACTTGGTCTCCACGTATGCCTAAAGACATTGGTGCCATTTTCGCCGAATCTGGCACTTGCTTCCAAAAAAGAAAAGAAAAAAAGTGAACCATTTTGCTGTGTGCAGAGCGAATATGAACATAAAACTTCGAGCTTCGGCATGAGAGGGGGCGACAAGTTACAAACCCTTGTCTTAAAATCCATTTCAGGACTCGCCAGAGTTGGCAAGGTGCGCAGCAACAAATATGACACCGTGGTCAGACTTAAGCTGCGTCAACAGAATCAAGAACAGCGTCTCAGGTGCCTGAGGACATGGTCCAAAGTTGCACAAAGCGGTCGCGAAAGCATGAGCGAGTAGAGGCCACCCAAGATGGTAACACTGTGCTCATGACACAAGCCTTCTCTTGTACCCAACACCTCCTTCTTCCTTTAAACAAATGGATGACCATTACCCCTGTTATCGGGTTATTTATGGCTCGCTTCCCTCCTCCTCCTGTCCAAGCACGCGCGCGCAAGCACGCGGGAGAGAGAGAATTCGAAACACACACGGAGGAACAGGGGAAAATTGATTCTCCCACCAACTTTATCGATGGGTAACTTTTTGATTTACTGCCCGAGCCATGGCATGAAAAGTGCCTTACAGGTGGCACGCGTTAATTGAAAAAAAAGTAACACAGTGCAATAGTAATAGTAGTAGTAGTGTTAAGTAGTGCCACAACTGCAGAATGTGTTCTGCGTGGCGGCGTCGTATTGCCAAACAAAAAAAAAAAAAAAAAGAAAAAAGGCCGGAAAAAATCAATCCATGTCCTCTCTCGACACGATTAATGCCTCAGGACGCTGTCTGCTGACAGTCTTGTGGAAGGGGTGCACCAACGTCAATCCCCCCCAACCCCCGATAACAGAAAAACTTGAATTTATAGGCCCTGCTTAATTGGCGGTGAGAAAACGTCCCACGCCATTTGCACGCGCACCGAGACACAAACTCCAATTGAAAGGTGGCCCCTTGTCGCCCTGGAATTAGCACTGTTATGCTAAGTGAATTGCTATCAACATATCCTTCTGCAGGTGTGAGTACCACTACGTACTAAATTTCCGGCGTCGGTTTTCGTGTTTAGCGCAGGTAACTTCAGGTAGATGCAGCGCAATGCGAGAAGACAAAGGAAAGAAGCGTTATTGGTGACGCCTGCTCCATCTAGCGACCGAGTCGGCAACTGCTGCATGCGACGAACATCTGCAGTGCGCACGAGTGCGAATGATACAGTGAAGTTGTAACAGTTTGTAAGAAGTGATGTCAGATGGTTCCCGAATTCGTATCCACAACATACTAGAAATTACGCAGCACAATATTTAAGTGCATTGTTTAGCTTTCATCCTACTTCTTTTTTTCCGCTGTCATCGTCGTCAAGTCCATTTCTCAAGTTGAGCTCGAAAAGCCATTTGGGGTGGAAAGTCTCCTTCTTCTCAAACAATAACTCAATTTGGGAGATGTCATTCAAAGTCAGGAGGAAGAAGAAGGGGAAGTCCTGCAATGCCTCGTTGCGCCCTCCTTCCTTGGGAATATTTCTTAAAACTCACTGTGTAATATAGAGATTGTGAGCTGTGACACAGCGCTGATACATTTACTGTACACCTCCACTTCTATAATGTGAGAGAGTTACGCATTTCTTGCTGCAAGAAAGAAGAACGTTGGGCTGGTTTGGCAAGCAGAGTTCTTTCCCCGCACAAGAAATATCCACCCGTTGACAGTTGAATAAGACAAATGGTTGCGGTTCCGAATATTGGAAAGAAAGGTAGAGGGGGAGAGAAGAGGAGGGGAACCTAACAACCACTCTCTCATATCCGTCGTAGAAAAAGGAACTGCGTATACGAACAGATCAGGAAATTACGTCGACTCACTCACGCACGCACTCACAAGTAATTTGACTCTTCCTGTGCCGGGGGATCAGAATGTCTAATGACTGGCCAAGTATCAACCTCTTGGTCGATGTGATATCTAACCCTATGTAAGCCTTACGTGCAACTATCAGAGCGCCCTTGAGCTCTCAATGCTACGAGCGGGATGCTGCTTGACCTTCGGGCGGATGTTAATTTCGCCGGAACCCGGGGAACCTTTGACAAGTTTGGTTCTTCATTGACTAAGGGGGCCTGGAAAAAGCTCGCATACACAAAGCGCACTTAGCGGCATAATGAGAAGTTCGTGGACACACCCAGCACATGGAAAATTCAAGTCTTGTAAAGTGACCACATACCAGGTGTGCCATATCATCCGCAACCGATCTAGTCAAGTTGCGCTTCAACTCTTTGGCGCCAACATCCTTTGCCGGCATTCACACTCTCAAGGGTCTTGTCAGGGGCCACAGTCCTTGAGACGGTGCTCCTGGCCACGCAGAAACGCTTGGCCACATGAGCTGGATTGTCCCCAGCCTCAAGCCGCAAGATGATTCTGTTCCTTACTTCTGTCACGACCCTCAAAATTTGTTTTCTTCTACTGCAAAATGACTCTTTAGGTCTCATTAGAAGGTAAAGGCATGGGAGGCATTCAGCTGACACGGCAGTCATTTTCAAGTGTTTCTTTCGTACAAACTGCAGAAAAGTTGTTGCGAATGAGATGGCGCACCTGGTAAGTTCATCCCTTCTCCACTGCTTAAATGGGCTGCATAGCAAATGACACTACATTACAAACCATAACCCAATCTGCGTGCCACTGAATCAAAGATTGCCTGTACCTGTGCCAAGCCCCCTGAATATCCCCCAGAAAGTAAGATGTACAGCAGTTATGATAAATGAAGGTGATAGTATTAGTCGGTAACTATTTCTCGTGGCAATGTTGAATAGTGACTATAAAAGCAATGATAGACGAGACAAAGTACGGAGCAGCAAAAATGACATCGAAAACAAGGTGTCTGAAGACAATGTCTCTGAAGAAAATGTTAAGCAACCGCCATAATTTCGAATCGACTCAGTCAAAAAGTTTTTGCTCGCGCCTGACGTGCTCCATGCACCTTTTTAATATCTTGTGGACATCAGCTTTTGTGCAGTTTGATTGTACAGCAACTCACGTTGATCATAAAAAACCTTCCCCACGCGTATAGTTAATGAGGATTCGCGTGCAAAAAACTAACCTGACTTCTTACGCATGTGCGAAAAATCCTAAACCATCTGGTTCTTGTCCTTACCTTGTCGAAGACCGTGGTGGTCCTCTCAGACGATCCTCCAGCTCCAATTTTGCTACCCTTTTTTGAAGGACGAACACTTCCACATTTGCTCACTTTAGTCACTAGGTTCTTTTGTTGCAAAATGTCACTTTCGGCTTTCACTCTGACTAACTGCTGCGTAGCCGGTTTGGACGGTGGCGGCTGCGGTGGTGGCGGGTACGGCTTGGAGAACTGATCCTTTCGCTCAGCTTGGCTGCTGCTGACGCTGCTCTCCAGTTTAAAGGCCACGGACTTGACCACTTGGTGGCTCTTGACAACGTTGCCCTTGCCGCTGCCGCCGATGTATCTGTTGTGTTGAGAAGATAGTTCCAGCTCTTCAGATTCTCGCCCATCGTGGGTGTGTTCCAAGGCGTTTTGTCTCGAGGTGGCTTCCTCAGTCTTGACCTCGACAGTCTCCACGTTGATGACGCTCGTTGTGGTCTTCACCGTGCGGATGACGCGATTTGACTTGAACTGCTGCTGCTGGCGCTCGTTTTTAGAAGGCCGCCGCTTCGTGCAGTTCTGCAAGGGATGAGATATTAAGAACACTTCGAAGATGAGGGTACAAAGTGCGCTAAGGACACATAAGTAGGAACTAAGATTTAGACTGTAGGGCACAATGCAACATTGATTTGCATATTGATTTAGGAGGTTAGGTGAGCTATGTGGTGCTGTTGTACACGAGTGAACACTGAATAGGCCATGAACCCTGACAAAGCTTTAAAGCATTGTTTTGGGATACAAGCAGACAGTCTAATAACGGTCGCTACATGTCGCGCTAAAGAATTTGTATCGCACGTAGTGAACGTTGTTGCCGAATCATTGAGCAATTGTGCAGAAAACTTACTTTATCGCTACAGCAACTAGAAGTGCTAGAATCATCGTCGTCGTCAGATTCTCCCTCGGCCGAGGAGCAAGTCGAACTTGAAGTACCCGAGCAATCATCATCATCATCCGAACCAGAATCAGAATCCTCCTCGCTGCAGCTGGAGTTGGAGTCTTCAGAGGACTCCTCTTCGTCGTCATCAGATTCTTCCTCCTCAGCCAATCTCGTCGCCGACGCCAGAGGCTCTAAGAGCGGCGCAGTAGCGGTGTCACTGCCTGCACCTGCGAGAGCCTTAGCGCTACTCGAGTTGGAAGAGTCCCAATCTTCTGGGATGGTCACCAGGGGCCGCTGTCGCTGACTTCGGTTGATGATGGTGGACTTGGTTGCATTGGTTGAAGGGTCAGTTGGCAAGATGTGAGTGGGTGAGCGCTGCAAGAGTCGACGAGGTAGCGAAAAAAAAGCTTACCAAGCACCTGACGGACTCTCATACCTTAATAGCGTCAACGTCCACCGTGGAAGCTGAGAAATTGGTCGACGAGTTCTGAATCTCATCGGGGTCTTCACTTGGGGTGCAAATTTGCGCAGACCTCGAAGGTTCTTCCGTCGACGTCGGTGGGATCAGCCAGGAGGGGACGCTGGTGACCACAGGCCTCCTATGATCCTGCTGAGATGACGAAGACGACATAGCAGAAGCTGAGGGTGGAACACCTGCTCCAGGCGTAGACATGTCGGAGACAGGCTCCATCTAAAGCAGAGAAGAGAGAAACAAGACCGTGAATATTGCAGGTGGCATCCGTCCAGTTTCGCACAGCAAAGCGTCATGTTTTTGGCGTTAACCTTGAGCATGTGCTGCAATTCTTGACGTGGATATCCGCCGCCGCCCTCACCAGCCGGGGATCCGTCCGGCGGCTCGTTTGGACCGGGCATTCCGGAGACCACAAGTGAAGCGGTCGGGGTCGCAACCAGACACTCAGTTCAGACGTCAAGGCATCCTGGGATCGCTGTGCGTGGAAACTTCGCGGGCCTCCAAAGGCTGGAAAAGTAGTAGACGTCTTGCCTGAGAACGAATAGCTGATTCCAAGTCCACACTTTGTTTACATAGCGCTTGATATCTATCTTCCTTTGAGGAAATTTTGCTCAAGTTTTAACCGAGCCATGGATAAGCCAGGTCTGGACTTGGCTTCAGCATAAAAGTTTTCACTGATTTGACAGAAGTTTAAAAGACCATCAAATTTCCTTCCACTTTTGGTCTGGCGGGAAAGCCTCAAATGGCCCATATGGCGAGATAAAACGACGAAAAATCGGGTGAAAATTTCAAATTTCAATGCGGTAGCTCTGAAGCATTTTCTCCATTTGGTCGAAGTCAAAAATATGGGTCGACTCCTTTTTTTTCCTTGGATAGCCCAAAATTCCTTTAGCTTCTTGAACTGGAAGCAGGAGGAACTGTGCAGGAAAAGCACTCGCTTGACGCTGGGCCTGTCCGGGACACAGGAACCGGGCCACCCCGCGGTCTGCCCGACGAGATCAGCTCTATGGATCCCCGGGGACGACTCCGGAGCGACTGCGTCCCTGAAGATGTGCTGAGCCGGTCAAACCCGTACGCCCATTTTTGACCTCCTCGGAGCCACAGAAGCCCTACCTGTAGGTGCGGCCGGCGGGTTCGACGTTTTGCTCGTCCCTCGGGACGTCGCTGCCAAAGTCAACCTTCTTGGCGATTCCTCTTTTCGAGTTCTCTGTGTTCTTTTCTTGAGCTGCCCTGTCTGGCCTGGCTTTGGCTTTGGGGGGGACGTCGGGCCGGGCGGGCGGGCTCACGGGGCCAAAGCAGAGAGCTTTGCTGGCTTGGCTCGGGCTCGTGAGCTCGGGCAACTGCAGGCTCAAGCACCAGGCGCAAGCAGCGCACAGCAGCCCCTGGACAGACAAGCCTTTTCCCACCAGCTCCGCTAGCTCCGCTCGTCCCGGCTCCCGGCCCACCTCGTCTTGTTGTGGCTGCCTGAGTCGCAAGCACATCACAGCAGCACACCCAAAACAAAGGGCGGCGAGATCGCGCACAAGCCGGACGCCAGAGAACCCCGACGGACGGGATCAGGGGCAACGAGTACATCGGGCGCAAAGACTGAGACACAGAGCCTTCGGCATTGACTGCTGCGCCAATCATTGCAGGCTCTATTGCAGGGTCAGGGACAGATAACTGACTTGTTCATGCATTCCATGGACCTGAACTGGCTGGAGCAGACGACCGATGGCAACTCCACCTCGCTCGCGACGCTGTTTGGTCGAGCCAAGGCGGGAAGGAAGGAAGGAAGGAAGGAAGGGAAGAAGACGACGACCAAAGGGGAAGAAGAAGAAGACGAGCGAGACAGACCAAAGGCGGCTGCCAGAACCGCAGCAGCCGCGGCCGCCGCGGCCGCCGCGGCCGCCGCGGCCGCCGCATTGGAGAGAAGAAGGAGAAAAATGATAAAGGGGCATCCCTTTATTTGGCGGCCAAAGGTGCCAGAGCAGAGGGGAGACTTCGTCGCCACCGACGGACGCCACGGTGACCACTTTAATCGGCTCGCTGTAGGTGGCGTCTGAGCGGTCGAACCAATTCGACGGCTGTGATGAAGAGTGAATACATCTGAGTCCTTATAAAGTCCTCATCTTTCTTGGGACAGATATATATTTCTTTTGAGAGAAACAACGTATATAGGCGATGTCGTCCAAGGTTGCCCTTACCGAGCCGGACATCTCGCTCAACTGATTCTTGACTGCGTCACCGTCACTGCCGTTGGCCATCTAGTCTCCGCTCCCTTCGTCCCTTGTGGTTGAATGGCAAGGGCTTTGCTTCATGTCTCCTCGGCTACGTACGCACAATAGGGATGGATTCGGGTCGAGCCAGCAGTCCAAAACCTGTTTGGGCCCAGCCCGCCCAGCCCGAAACCCGCAAGACTAGTCCGAATTGTTACACTAACGACAATGAGATAGGAAAACGAACAATATGAGAAAACCTACCATGAGTTGGTACAGTTTTGCAATAATCTGTACACAGGCCGGTTTGACATTTTGTCAACGCCGGGTTAGTGGGGAGATTTGGGATTTTAGATCTGGCCTGCGGGCCAGCCCGAAGCCCGCAGCTTCCCAAAGCCCAAAATGCCGGCTCGATCCATCCCAAACGGACAAACTAACGGCGTGTCGAAGAAGAGGGTGCCCTTGCGCTCGGGTGCGCGCGCACGGACGGTGACAGCGTCCTCCAGTAGAAATTGGCTTCAATGAAGAAGAAAGGAAAACTCTTTCTTTCTTTCCTTCTATATCTCATTCTTCCTTCCTGTCACCCAGTATCTACGTATCTGTGCCATACCTTGGTGGTACCACCAGCAGCAGTTGAATGAAATCATCAAGAGGAGGAAGAAGAGAAGGACGCAGGTGCCAGACACCACGAGCAGTTCACTACATGATGCAGCAGGAGCAGCAGCAGCTATGGAGACATTTCAAGAGGGTCATATGGATCATAGTGCTGTGCACGACCGTCGAGTGTGACCTAGTGGACGGGTTGGGGTCGGCGCACGGACTCATCAAGTCCCTGAAGCACGACTTCGACATGAACGTGGAGTTTCAGCTGAGGAAACTGGGAATTAAGCACGATGACATTGGTTCGTGTGTTAATCTCTCCATATATAAAACGACAGGCCTGCATGTACGTGTGCCTGTCCGCGGCTGATTTTTGGGGCTGATTTTGGCGGCTGAGACAGCTTGGCGGCTGATTTTCGGCTGGCTTTCGCGGCTGCTTTGTCTGTGCCTGTCCGCAGCAGATCTGCGGCCGGTTTTCGCCACTGATTTTGCCTTTTAACCCTTCTGCGGCTGATTTTTGCTTTTCGCGGCTGATTTTCGTGGCTGCTTTTCTCAGCGCTTTGTATGTATTCCTCCCCATCAAAGTGGGGAGCGCTTGTAGTCACTTAAAAATATTGCTGAACAGATTTAGACTACATTTTTCAGGTGCGGGCAACAGCACCAGATGCTATGGTGACCTTGGCTGTCTGCACCTAACACAGGATTGGTTCGGGCTTTCCAGGCCTGTCAATGTGTTGCCTCAAGAGCGAGAAGTAGTCAACACCCAGTTCTTCCTCAGGACAAGGGACACTCCAAGAAATCTAAGGGAAAGTTTGACTTCGTCGTAGTATGCATGATCTAAGTTCGATTAACTTTGTTTTCTGTCATCGTCACAACTGCTGTTATAACGCTTCCCTCTCCTCCCTTCTCTATACAGTCAGAGCTACTGCTGTTGTCAGACCCATCGTCAATCACCGACTCCACCTTCTTGACAGAGAGGAAGACCAAAATCATAATCCATGGATTCATTGATACTGGATTCGTGCCATGGATGAAGGTGCAACAAGTCCATCATAAACTAGATGGAGTAAATCATTCGATACTTACAGGAGTTGTCAGATGCCTTTCTATCTCACGGAGACTTCAACGTGATCTTGGTCGACTGGGGCGGTGGTTCCGATGCCATCTACAGCCAGGCCGCGGCCAACACAAGGCTGGTTGGGTTGGAGGTGGCGCACCTCGTGCAAGCCATCATGGTAGGAAGCACTGACTCTCTTGAGTTGGTTATGACAATGTGAGTCACACTAAAACATTCGCAGGGAGACTTCAACTCTGCTTTCTTCTGTCGTGCTTAGCACTACCAATACTAACGTATGGGCAATGCAGAGGTTAGTGAGACTCGCACAGTACTGTTGTAGGAGGCATGGCGCAAACACAACTCCCAGTTGTTGTTACTGTTCCAGTCAGCATTCCCTGGCTCCTCATCCACTTCCGACTTTCATGTGGTGGGTCATTCACTGGGGTCTCATGCGGCTGGGTACGCAGGCGAGGCTCTTCTGCTGCATGGTCATGGACTCCTAGGCAGAATCTCTGCTCTAGACCCTGCAGAGCCCCTCTTCCAATCCATGCCAGAGTTCGTGAGACTCGACCCTGGTGATGCAGAATTCGTAGATGCCATTCACACTGATGCCAAGAGCATCCTCATGTTTGGTGAGACCCCAAGAAAGCCAGGGTTTCATTGAGCTTGTATTCAAGTTTCGCTACTTCATCTCAGGGTATGGCATGGCCCAGCCAGTGGGGCACGTGGACTTTTACCCTAATGGAGGCAGCGATCAGCCCGGTTGCTCCCTCCTGGACCTCCCAGTGAACCTCAACTCCATGCTGAGCGACAATGCTGATCACACTGCAGACACAGTGGGCAGGTCAATAACTGATTCATGGCGATAATTTTTGATGAAAACTAATGTGAACGTCGAATGACTTCAGGCATCTGGTGGCGTGCAGCCATACTAGGGCAATCCAGCTGTACATAGAATCACTTAGAAAGGGTCAAGAGTGCCTCATGCTCGGACTGGAATGCTCCACTTACGAAGAGTTCAAAATGGTTCACATGGAATGACCACATGTATGACATTTTTCTTACACTACACATGCTCTGCAGGGTCTCTGCTTCAGCTGTGGCTCGAACAATGAGCACTGCGCCTTGTTAGGCTTCAGAGCCGATGAGTACAAGGCCAACATCAAGAAGTTAAAACGGGAGAATGTCAAATTCTACCTGGACACTGGAAGTGACCCCGTCAGATTCTGCCGTGAGTCAGCTTTCTTTTCATGGTGGAGTAACGTAATACCTAATGTAGCATCTTTCAATGGCAATCTGTAGTCTCCATTTGGATGAGACAAAAAGTACCAAATATGCAACAGATAACTAATATCCCGTTTGTAGAGCTTACTAGGCCCATATGAGGTAAAAAAGATTGTTCCATTCCAGAGAAGTCTTAATTCAAAAGCAAAGTTTTAAGACAAGCAGTTACAATATTTTTTCCAGAATTCCACTACTTGATGCAGGTGAATTTAGCCCAACCCCCAGAGGCGGAGCCGTGGGTTCAGGGCTTCCTCAAGGTGAGCATGCACGGCACGCAGGGAGAGGTGGAGGACATCTCGCTGACAGAGCTGTAAGCAATATCTTCACCGAACTATTCAGTCTTAAAGTGATGTGTTTACTGCAGTGAGAGTGTTCGCCTGACCCATGGCTCCAAGAAGGCTTTTGTCGTGGCTTTTCCACAGGATTTGGGCGAGGTCAATGTCATAGAGGTCCATTGGGAATATGACCACGACCTGGTTCCCCTAGATCTTACCAAGGTAAGTAATGTGTTATAAGGAACCATGGGTTACAAGGAACTGTTCCATCATTCCATTCTTGGCACTCCAGGTTTGTGTGCTCCTGTGCTCTGACCACATCTTCATCCTCAACCTCACAGTGAAGCGAATCTACACGTCACCTGTGGTGGCACAGACGGGAAACAGTAAAAAGACTCTGTAAGTTTAACTTATTGACTTGTGATGATAAGCCTATGATCCATGATTTACTTTTCTCAGGTCCGGCTTGGCAAGAGACAGTGCTTCTGTGATATGTGGAGATACCCAAAACCAGCAATATGTTGACATTTCTTCGGGGAGTTCAAAGCTGTTTTATAAGGCTTGTTAGCCCAAAATAAACAAGCATGGTCAAAGAATCTGCGACATCCTTTTTTATTTCAATTGTGAGTAAGTTCGGTGCACTACCTGTACAATGCACGTCTAAACTGGGGGAAACTTCAGATATACTGCTTCAGTCGGCATCGCTGAACCTGACGCTGAATCCACATTCAAAAGTTGCTTCATCTAAAGGAAGTCTTCTCCACATGTTAGGCTAGATCAGTTTTTTATGTCAACAGTATGGTGCGCGCAATGCTATATTTGAATACATTCTAGTCAATGGAACGAAAAAAAAGTATTTTTGGGTCTCCTCTCTGCTTTCAAAGTTTTATGGACGTAGTACCTAAAGGTGTCAGATCAACGTAAGAGCATTACAAAGTTAGCTACTTTCCTAAACAGTTGCACTATAGTCCAATGAAACTTACAACAGAGTGTGCTTAGTTTTATCCCACGGCCTTCCAAATCTGAACAACTTGTCATTAACTTATGCAGTAAAACTTTATCACAACGGGGGTCGAGAAAAATTTTTGTTTCAAAGTCCACTTGACTACATCGTCACCATTAGGCTCAAGGCTGTGTCATAAAGTGAAAAATCGGAATTCCATGTAGACATGTAAAAATTTGCACTGGGTGTTGTTTGAAGACTTTTCAGTCAAATGAAAATGAAAAAAAATGTTTCAGTCTTGCATGAGGTATTTCAAATACTATTGAATCTGACCTTATCTGTTCTTATGCTGTCTTACATGATGAGGAGTGATTTTAGTGGGTGCAGCAATATAACACTAGAACCACCACCATCATTACCTTTTTTCAAAAGTACGTAGTTCAGGAGTAAATGCTGAAAACATACAATTTTTGTGGTGGTACAAATACTTCTATACTTTTCACTCGGGTTATTTTAAGCCCGAAATCTACAAAGCGCTACGTCTGTCTGTCCTACGCTCCACGCCCTGATCCATGTAGTCCGTCCCCAGCTCGGGGCCGCCCATACGCTCTCCGTGGTGGTTCCCAAGAGGCAGAAGGACATCATTTATACGTAGACAATTTCAGAGTCTGGCAACACTACTTCTCCTCCCCTTGTGTCCGCCGCTGCGATTTATTGTTTACCATAGATAGCTACTGTTTAACAGCGACTGCGCAGCTATTCCCAAAAGGGCGATAGCAACCGATTGGGAGCAGCTATCTACGACGTATGGAGTAAATGCAACTTGGGACCTCAATTTCGGCCTCAAAATGCACAAGCCTCCTATTCTGGAGCGAGTGGAAGTGGGTGTACAGGGACGATCGGTCCGTCGCTTGCAGCGCCAGCCTCGTGACCAACATATACACAGACGCACAGAGAACATTTATTGATAGAATTGCGCTTTCTGTATATAGATAAGATGTAAGATAAATGGTTGTCTGCTTTTATAAATTGGAGCGGAAGAAGACGCATGAGGGCGTCCTCTTGCAGTCGATCACATGGGTGACCCGTCAGATCTGCGTCATTCTGCCCCAGGTGGTGACGCAAAGTCATATACGCGTAGCTCTGTCCATGGTTCGAGTCACGCCCGCTGGGGTCGCCACCGTCGAAACGGCCGCTTTCCTAGACCCCTGCGTGGTAGGAGGACGGGGATCCTCTGACGACGACGACGTGATCCCGAACACAGACCTCAAATTAATGACGATGGACGACACCTACGACCACCTTTTTTCTCTTGGTGCTTGAGATCAGGTCGCCACATCTCAATATGGAGTGCGCCAGTAACATCAGTTAGCAATGAAGCGCCAGATCGCTGCAGGAATCCGCCTTAGTCGTCTACGATTCGGGAGGCAGTGGCGCCGCCGCCATCATTGAACTGTAGCGTTCCGGGATCTTCGTCTTTGGCAGCGGCCTCTATTTGAAAGAGACACAATTTTTCTCCTCCTACCACTTACCTCGTCACCTGTAAACATGGACCAAACCATGGCCGAATCGGAGGCAGTTGAGGGCATCCCGGTCACGGCGACGTCGATGGAGGACCTGCCCGAGGGCTGTGCCGTTATTGTGGGTGACGACGGGAGGTCCTACGTCACCGTCGAGCAAGACGGTCAGACCTACGCCATTCCAGAGGAGGATTACCATGCGGCCAGGCGAAGCGGCGGCGGCAACGGAGATCTTGCCCCTCCCATCACTATTACGCCGACCCCAGCCGCCGCCACTACTGTCGTAGTCGAAGAGCGTCGGCCTCCTGACCCGCCGCCCGGCATAAATCCCACGGGGTCCGTGACGATGGTGCCGATATCGCAACCTCTGGACACACTGACGCTACAACCACTGCCCGGACCTCCGCCGGTGCTGGCCAAGAAGTTGATCCGACCAGCTTTTAAGTCGCCCGCCCCAGTAAAGCGCCACTTCAGACCCATCAAGGTAGACAACTGGGGCATCTTCCTGTTAGGGAGGCTGCAAGCCTACTTTCAAAAGAAGGAGCATTGCGACCTCACGCTGCGCTTTCCTGCGCGCAATGCTCAGATTAAGGTCCACCGGCTGGTAGTCAACGCCTGCACCGACTACTTCAGCTCTCTCGAGCAGCAGGTAATGAGAATCTCGAGAAATTCTGACGGCATTCAAATATTTGAGCCCATTTCACCTTCCAGGAACCTGATGCCGTCGACATGCCAGACGATCTGACTCCGGATTTGGTGGCTCCCATAATCCGATTTATGTACACCGGACGGCTGGAAGTTCGTGGAGAGGGCACCTTTGAAAAGCTCAGGACCACGGCTGACCTGTTAAAGATGTCCGTGCTGACGAAACTGATGGACGCGCAACTCCACGGGCAGCCCTTGGCTCCTCCTGCAAAGAACAGCAAGAGAAGATGTTCCACTTTGGATCCGGTCAAGCAGATGAAGAAGATAAAAAAGATCGAGCGGGAATTCAACGAGGAAGAAAGGAGAGCCCGGATCGCAGCTAGGGCGGAGGCGCGAAGGCGAGAGTTATCTAGGTTGGGAGGAGCCGACACCGTTCCAGGGAAGAAACTGCCCATATGGAAGAAGAGGTCTTCTGCGGGCACCAACGCCCAAGAGCTGGAAACGCCTTCCTCTTCTAGAGAGCCGAGTGAAAAGACACGAGATCAATCTGCGCAGCAGAAAATTGTGCTCAAGCCGGTGTCGGGACCGCCGCCGGGAGCGAAGCTGTTGCCTGTCAAGGGACCACCGTCCCATATTGTGCAGCAACCGAGTCAACTGAAGCCCACCGTTTCTCCAAGAGCGTATGGAGGAGGGCGAAGCAGTCTCAACGGATCCCGAAGTGCGGTACCAAGAAAGATCCGTGAGATTCAGGAAAACCTCACATTCGAGAAAATCATACGCACCGGCGCCAAGAATCCAACCGCATCAGTCGCTGTCTCTGAAGATGCTGGTGCAGCTGATATGTCAGTGGAAGAGATGAAGGAGTTTATGGAGGAACAGAGGAAAAGATTAGAACAGATTGGCGATGAAGAAGCTGATGATTACTATGGTGACAACGATGCAGGCATAGATTACGATGACGATGACATTGGCAGAGAAAATGATGAAGACGTTGGCGAGAAAGTAGAGCTTAATTTGCCGACGATCAGCGCCTCTCCGGCCAAACCGATTCTCAAGCATGAAAAGGCCGATGAATACTCATTTACAGAGACTTCGCAGTCTTCTTCAGTTCCTAGAAAGTCTGTGCGCTTTTCCCTGCGTCCCGGTACCGGTTCCTCAGGACCGTCAAAAGAACCCGAGGAAATTTTGCCTGACATCGCCACACCGCCTTCCAAGAGTCGTTCTGGAAAAATATCCGACGACTCCCTGGACAGCACTGTAGATGAATTTAGTCGCGCCCTTGAAGAGGAAGAAGGTGAACAGGAGCAGGAACAAGTCAGATCGAGGAGTGGCAGACTCATCGTAAAAAGGAAAATGGGGGATGAAGACTCTTCCAAGAAGTCATCTCCAAAGGCGAAGTCGTCGTCGCCTTCAGCAGAGGAAAAGTCACCGCCGTCAAAGCGAAGAAGGATCTCATCTGGATCTGGCTTAGCACCCTCCCCAGAGATAGATCTACCACCTCAGAGCAAAAGTGAAACCATGGTATTGCCTGTCATAGCAGGAGACAAGCAACAACAAAGCTCCTCTTCTCCTTCAGTCATTCCAAATCACGCTCAATTGATCGAGGAGGTGTTGAAAAAATGCCCCAATATCCTGAAGGACAACAAGCAGGTGAAACTTAAGGTAGTGACGAAAGACTCCTCCGGCAAGGACATAACTCAGTTTATCATGCTACGAGCCAGTGAAGGTTCAGAGGTCAACACCGCTTCTGAAGAACACGTTGAAGACGACCAGCAGCAAAAAAGCCTCTTCGTCGGATTTAGGGAAGTGCCCAAAGTAAAGTACACTGGTCGGAGAGGAAGACCAAAAAAACTGCTACCGGGAGAGTCTGATCCACACGAACAAGAGCGCGAGGATATCGAGAAACGTCGTTCGAAGACAAGTGGGGACGAGATGACCACTTTGGATCAAGTCTCCTCTCAAGAACCCACATCAGTTCCTGTCTCTGCGCCACCTCCTCTTGATCCATCGTCAGAAGCGGAGGCCTTGAGCAACGTCGCCTCAAGCATCGCAACCTCCTTAGGAGTAGTCGAGCAGCAACAGCAACATGTGATTCAAGAAATTGAATCGACCACTACCACATTAATATTGCCGGAAGAAGAATCTGCAGTGGCGGTACAAGCAAGTGGGCCCCTGTCAGACCTGGAACAGTTTCCTCCTCAACAGGCTGCTGTAGTGGTCAACTACGAAGAAGCTGCCCACTTGGTGGTGGCCGAGTCGGAGGAGACCATGGGCCTCTTCCAGTCGTCTGATGATGGCACTACCATTTTGGTGGCTGCTCCAGCTGCAGTTTCTCTAAAAACAGGTGAAGAAAAGAAGGAAGAAAACAAGGACAAAAAGGTCAAGGGGATTTCCAAGATCGCCCAGGACTGGGACGAAGATGAGGATGAAGGATGCGATTGAAAGACAATAAACAGTACTGTGTACTTGTGCGTGGAGGCATCGGCGTCTCAGTGAATGCTGTGGCCACGAAAACTATTACGCTAGTTATAAAAGAGGAAACTTTTCTTTTACAAACGTAATATGCGTTTTTTTTCTTTCTCCTTAGGCCGTGATGATCACTAATTAAGCTGACCATGGACGGCAGTAACTCTGACCCTGGAGGCTTATACACAAACAGCCATAAGACTGAGAAACAACAGCAACCAACGAGTCATTCAACCTTTTGTCAGACCTCATCAAAATGTTCGTCATTGTCATCGTCGTTCAAGCCAATCCGGATCGACAACTGGTCGGGGTTCCTTGCACAGAAGTTGTCAGCTTTCTTCGCCAGGGGTCACTTCTGCGATCTGGAATTGAAGTTTCATTCAACCGATCAGGTAAGGGACATACCTGTGCATGAGAGCATGGCTGAATTTATACATCTTTCCTCTTTTGTCAGCAGAGGGTTCTACGTGTTCACTCTGTCGTTGTTCACGCTTGCACAGACTTCTTCAAGATTCAGATGGAAAAACAAAAAAGGACGGACGTGCTGCTGATGCCAGACACGCTTTCTTATGAAGTAAGATACATGATGCATAATAATAAGGGTGACAAGAACAACCGAAATTGCTTTTTCAGCCGGTCTCTCTGCTTGTCCAGTTCATGTATTCTGGACGATTGCCATTGGGTGCTGATAATTCGGAGACACTGTTGGAGACCGCCAGATCGTTGGGAGTCGCCATGGTGGCAAAGCTGATAGAAAATCAACGCACTCAAGCCAGATTAGCAGAGAAGCTAGCCATAGTAGCTGAAAAAGAGCAAGATCAAGCAGGTGCGTCTTTAGTTCTTCAGTGAATGCAATCTTGCGCTAACTTACCCAAGTTATTTGCAGCTAAGCCTTACAGGATGACCGATGTCTTCACAACTTCAAAGGATATGTCCGACAAGAATGAGAATAAGGACACCGATAAAGTAGCCAGCTCAAATGTTGTTGCCAGAACTTCCTCAGAATCTGAAAAATGCCCAACAAATCCTAGCAGTATTTCTCATTGCTCAAAAACTGTTAGCAAAACACCTCGAAGAATCAACCCTCGCACGCTACCCTCAACCAGTCAGGACCAGCCCTTAAAGAAGCTCACCTCGTCCGATGTCTTTCTGAAGTATAACTCTTCGTCCTCAACAAAGGCAAATCCTCAGCAGGATTTGACTGAAGCAACAAGGCTTATTGCCGAACATGTGCGAAAACACCCAGAGCTCTTGGCGAACGGTCGGCCTGTCAAGGTGCGTTTGTTGCTTCCTTCGAACTCGAAGGATGACATCAGCGGCCAAGAAGGCGTTAAGCGGCGACGAACCATAGTGGCCACCGTTAGCGCCGGCGCCAACGGCCGGCTACGTATCGTACATCGTGGCCGCGGCTTCTCCAGCAGTGGTCTCCGGGTGCAGGGGATCGGATGCGGCTTGCCCATGACCTTGCCAGCAGAAGGCCCTTGGCTGTGTCGCGTGTGTCGATCAAAAAGCGACGACTCTGACAATGCCCACTTGGTCTTCGACAGCTATTACGGGTGCCGCCTGCATCACGCCAGAGTACACGGACGCCGATTTGATCCAAAGACCTGCGAATACTGTGGGCTCAAGTTCGCCAAACGCCTGCTGCTTGCACACCACAAGCTGACACGCCATGATGTTGCGCCGCCGCCCGAGTTCGAGTTTTATCGATGCCCGGTGTCTGCGTGTGAGCACGTGAGCATGAGTCGGGACGCCCTCGACAGGCATCAGCGGAGGCACCAGAACGACAAAGACCTTAATTTGTGCAAGGAGAAGCAGCAAATTCAAGGAGAAGACAAAAGCAATGGTCAAGCAGAAGAAGAATTTGTCAATGATGAGGAAGAGGAAGAGGAGGGAGATCAAGAAGAGTTGGTTGAGATGGAAGACGCCTTTGACTTGACTGGAGCTGCTGCTCCTTCCTCCAAAGCACCCTATTGGTGGTCTTCGCCTTACGTCAACAATGCTTCGGCCGCCAATAACACATTTTCCCTGCCAAACTTCCAGGAGTTGACGACGTCCAACAACAGTCAAGCCCAACAGGACTACGTTGGGACTGAAGCCCTGCAAATCTTGAACGTGGCAGTTCCCATGGACTGTCAAACGACAGGAGCTCCAGTAGCTACTGCTTCTCCGTCTCAGCAACAAACGTTTTACATCTTGGCAGATCCTCAGCACAATCTTCTTGCTGATGGCCTCGCTCCTCTGCCCATTGAAGGATTCGCGGGTAATGGAGGAGGAGGAGAACCATCGTCAAATGATCAACAACAGCAACTGGTCGTTCCTGACCCTCCTCAAGTCATGCTACCTCAGCATGACCTGATCTTGCCGACCCCTGGCTATGGATTTTCGGACTTTCAGCATCAGCAAGTTGTTTATGCCTCTCCACTCCCGATGCAGCAGCATCAACTACACCCTCAGCCATTTGTCAGTAATACCCAGTGATGAGACCAATGCATCTTGCCAAAAAGATCAAAGCTTGCTTATGTTTAAAATTTTGTCTGTGCCACTGCACCCTTATCTTCGGGTATTACGCTACGGAAAGTTGTATGACTAAAGATTTATGTAGTTCAATGCTTACATGCCGCAGTAGACGGCACTTTACAATAATTTCCATTCTTTCGGAATTCTGATGTGTACAAACGTATGCACACAATACACACGATGCGTTAAGTAAGTTTAGTGATTGTGTGATCCATGATTGGTGTACGTGCACACACTCCAGCACGTACCTACAATACTTGGTGCACACGATGCGGATGTAAAGGTGTTACTATAGTATAGAATCGGTTATAGGATTCATTGAAATTATGCATAACATGCCACGCCGGTAGACAGCAATAAACTTATCGTGCCTCCCATGCGGCATGTCTTAATCTGCAATTTTTATAAAAATGCACACTGCGACCGAGCTTTCTCCGTGATGCCGAGAACATTGTCCATACGTGAACGGCGCTTGCACGTGGTGAGACGCACCGAGGGCAAATAAGTGTTTAGAAAAGATGCATTCATGTGGCTTCACTTCTGTAGTTCTCGACATTTACCGTGTACACATACCGTTCAAAACATGTGTGATGCTAAATGGATGTTTGTTTTACACACTTGTCTGCATATGATGTCTAAGGTCATACGTGCCACGACCTTTTCTCACGTTCAGTGTCACCCACATTACTGCCATACGACGTATACGGTGTTCCAAACTGTCATGACATACGGTCGTAATAACAAGCAATGCTCGTCCAGAGTCATGGCTCGAGATAATTGTTACGTGCGCAGCTGCATTATGCATTCATTCATTATTCAGGTACTCTAAATACGTATACATGTACACTTTATGTTCCACCTTTGTGCCTTTTCTGTTCAGTGTCATAAAGAAACACCTGTGTGTGCAGTGTTGATCTCGTTAGATGCAGTGAAGTGTGCGTCATAGAGGTGGGAATTTCTATCACTGAAATGATGCTGCTTTCTTGACAGAGGTTTAAAATATTAGAAACTTTAACATCATGAATGGATTCTTCGTGCTTTCTCTTATTAACTTCCTGATAACTTCTACCGATGGAAACAGCTCTGAAGACACGAATGGTAAGTTGAATTCTGAGTTGTTGGGTTTTCATCTCTAAGTCGCTTATCATCAGTAGCAGCATCCCGAATTCTGCTGGTTGGAGGCAACGAGCTTACAGCCGCCACAGAGACTCTGATTCTCTTGGAAGATGAGATTTCAAATCCTCCTGGTCCTCCTACCCCAAATTTCCCGTACACCATGAGAGGCGCTGTGGGTCAGTGGGTTGGGGGTGAACGAGCTATAGTGTGCGGGGGGGAAGCTTTCAACGGAACAATCCTCAGGGCCTGTCATGTGATCGACTTAGGGGCATTGGAGCCTCAGTGGGTGAGAATCGCGGACATGACACTTCCTCGAATGGGTGAGATGCATAAAAGCAACTTAATGCTCGGTGACTGTAGTCTACATACTTTGTGTATGTCCTCTAGGCGCCTCATCTGTGTTAACTGACGACACAGTATGGGTGTTAGGTGGAGTGATAGACTCCCTTGGCACGCTCACCAACTCTACAGAGACTCTCTTCATCAAGAATAACGCCGACGCCGTCCAAAGCGAGAAATGGGTTGCTGGTGAACCGTTGCCTCTGCCACTTTCGCACTTTTGCACCGCTCAGCTGCGCGACGGAGAAACGCTTATCTGCGGAGGTGACCAGGGTGCCGGCCCTGCTTTGGACCCGATGACCCGGAGGCATGCCTGGCTCTACAACGGGTAAGCATTAGAATGTCCTCTAGTAGACACAAGCTGCATGTTATGTTGGCGATGGCAGAGTCAAATGGACCGAGCAGGGACCTCTTGAGTATCCAAGACTCGGGCACGCTTGCGCAGCCATTAGCATCGAAGTGAGACCTAGTGAAAATTCCGCCGGTGTCGGCGTCGTGGCCGTGGGTGGCAAAAGCTCGAACACCGCTCAGACTACACCCGTCGAGGTGGCGGGCGCCGAGACATTTAATGCTGTGAGAGGAGAATGGCTACTCATGAACCAACCTTTGCCGCTACTCTCCACGTTGACGTTGCCGCACGAGGTAAGTTGTCGCTCAACCATATACATACGTACATACCTGCAATGCATAGGTGCAATCTCTTTGTAAGAAGCGCGAGGGCCGTCTGTCTGTCCACCCAGCGAAGCGAGTAGCGCGAAAGCGCTGGTGATTACCTAAAGACGTAAAAATTTGAATTCTTAAGTTTCAAAAGATTGTCCTTCCTTACAGCATGTCTTCTTTGATGGTGTGATGGTCTCCATTGACGGTCGCACAATCCTCTTAGGTGGCCATGGGGCAGAACGGGCAGCCTTCGAGTACAACTCATATTTTGGATTCCGTCTGATTTCTGGCCCGTCGAGTTCTCGTGCTCTATCCACTCCCCGGGTTGGTCACATAGCCATCGTCATACCGAGGAGTCCGGGATCGCTAGGGACTTCAAGTCAATTCGTCCAAGAGTCCCCGAGCTTTGAGTCGATTCCAGCGCTTTTAGTAGTGGGAACTGATCAACTCAAAGCCCCAGCTAGTGAGATCATTTCCTTCAAAGACTCACCGACCACAAGGGATATCGAGGAGTTTCCTCTGCACCTCTCTGGACCAGTCGGCGGCCTGTTGGCAAGTAACGGTGGCGGCGGCACACTGCTTGTGTGTGGCGGCTTGGACCTGGTGACGCGTCGACGATCTCGTAGGTGTTTCAGGTACGGAAACCTTGAGCACTCTGCGTACGCTTACTAGTTAAGCTTATGCATTGTACTGTGCCACATGCGAGTGCATTGACCAACAGACTACAGGAATCCACTGGAAAATGGATTGACGTCTCGCCTCTGCCGGTTGGTGTCAGCGGGGCTGCTGTCACTGTTGTCGGAGACGAGCTCTGGATGTTTGGAGGGAGGTCCGATCATCAAATCGAGGACGCCGTTGTCGCCTACGACGGGAAGAAATGGAGGCAGGAGACAGCGGTCAAGATGCCACGAAGCCTCGAAAACCATTGTGCAGTGGCATTGGATGATGGCAAGGAGATCATGATTATTGGAGGTACCTGCGAGAAAGACCCTTCTGTGTGATGAATATGTGTCAGTATATTCATCAGTATGTCCTATCGCGCTTAACCTTGCCCAGGCTACCAGTGGCAACAGGAGGCTACGTTCCAGTCTCGGCGCACTTGGATCTTTGACACTTCCACCGGCGACTGGCGAGACGCCGGCCTGTTGAATGAGCGCCGGATTGATCCGGCGTGCGGACTTTTTATTCTGGCTGATGGGACCCCGACCGTAATAGTGGCTGGCGGCTGTACCGGCACCACTTCAACATCAAATGTCACGCTGCTGGAGAGATACGACTTTCAGAGGGGAGAATGGATGTTACTCCCCCAACCTATCGTCATCGGGGACCCCGAGACTGGCGTCTATGGTGCCGAAGCCGTGTCTGTCGATGTCGGTGGCTCTGGCAAGAGACTGTTTTTGTTGGGCGGCAAGGAAAGCAGAGGCAACACCTACGGTGACGTCCTCGAATATGATGAAAAGTACGGCTTCTACGACACAGGACTCAACATGGGCGCCAGGAGATACGACGTGGCTGTCATACCCTTATGATACCAAAAGCCCCCTGATTACAACTTTGGCTCCACAAAAACCTGGTGGTGCTACTCTCGTATTTTACGGGCGCATTTTGCTGTAAACTGCACACACTCACAAAATAATATGTAGTTGAGAATTAGTCATAAGGATCTTGTGCTAAGTGCATATTCTTGCACGCGTGAGTATCAGAGCAAATTTTGTGTCTGCGTCAGTCAGGCAGCTTGTCCAAGCAGTTTATTTTGTGACAAAGTTTTTCTACCTGGACCGAACGGGATCTTAGGTTCTGGATCAAGGGTTCTCCTTGCTGGTTTAAGAGGGGAGCGATTTACCATGAGCACCCGTTTTATTATCCCATAGTACAGAAAGCACCCTTCACTGCATAAATTGTACTTACTATAGGTATGAGATTTTGGGGTTTTGTCCATCATTGGGAGCAAGGAATGGGAGGGACAATTGTGGCCCCCTCTGAAACCCACAAGGCGAACCCTTGATTCAGAACCTGAGATCCTGGTCGGTCCACGTAAGAAGGGTGCTGCTACTAATGGTAAAGCGCTGGGGTCAAAATTGCGGTTCGAAAATCGCGGATTAATGTGCACGATTTAAATATGCGCTGTTGCATAAACGTCATGGACAATTAAACCTAAACCGGAATCCAAGCGGAGCTACTTTTTGAACCGAAACACACAGTACAGTACAGGGTGATCGAAAAGTTTGGGAAGACACTGAAGCACGTATAATTCAATTATACGTCATCTGATTTTGCTCAAATCTTATATTTAACATCCATAATGACACAGAAAACCTTTTTGTGTTATACATGTTCAACATAGCTGCCATAGTTGGAAACCATACTCTGGAGACGGCCGCAATCTACAGCGCACGAGACACGGATAGTCTCCCCATTAACATCATCCCATGCCTTGACCATGGCAGACTTCAGGGCATCCACTGACAGGCTTGTGGGACTTTGCGTAAGCCTTGGTCTCAAGGATGGACTACATTGCATAGTCCATTACGTTGAGGTCAGTGCTTCAAGGGGGGGGTCACATTTTCCTTGTCCACAAGGCTGGAAAGTTGTCCTTGCAGAACTTTTGAACAATGTTGGCCCATGAGCTGGGGCACCATCTTGTTGAAATGTGGACTTGCCTGTGCCATAGCTGTTCTGGCACCAGGGAAGTACATCATCCTTCAAGATGGTCAAATATACATGCTTGTTGATCTTGACCCCTTCAGGCACGAAGTTGAGGGGCGTCTTGAGGCCGTCGCACGTCACACTTGCCCGGACTACAACAGAGGCTGGCTTCTGGTGCTTGAATGGTGCACGCGTCTCCAGGGCGATGCTTTCCTTGCTCTTGGCCAAAACGCGGTCATTCTGGCTGTTGTGGATGGCCTGGACAATGAAGATCTTCTCGTCAGTCTAGAGAACTGGGCCACTCATGCCTGACTTGAGATGGGTCAGAAAAACCTTTCCCCTGGCGTTTTGTTTGACCTTTTGTTGCCTCTGAGAGCAGTTGGATCTTGACCTTCTTGTATGGGAACATCCCCAAGCCCTTCTTCACAATGGTCTGCATGGCGGAGAAGGCCACATTCTCCTTTGCGAGCTTCCGAATGCTCCGGCCTGGATTTCTACGGACTTTCTCCCGGACTCTTTTCATCCGCTCTGGTGTGCGTCCAGTGCGAGGTCAACCTGTTCTTGGATGATCCGAGGTCCCACCAGTCTCCTGGAACCTTTTGACAGTATTGTAGACGGTCTTGTAGCTGACCTTGAGGTCCTTGAGGAGACGGACGATTTTGCCATTGTTTTTGCCAGTGCGATGGAGTGTCACAATGGTTTCACGGATTGGTGCCATTTTCACAGAGAAGTGACTTGCTCTTCTTTGTGTACAGAAGCCAGTTTGGATTTGGCAAAGTACTAACTCACAAAATTTTGGCGGGAAAATAAGAATATTGACAGAGTCACAGGCAGTTAAAGAGATCTTCCCAAACTTTTTTTATCACCCTGCACAGTTGCTGGTCTGAAACAAGTATTTTTGGATTGTTGCACGATTTCTAGGATTTCTAGGCTACTGCGCATTTCTAAACCTCGCACATTCATCTGTGATTATCGAACCTGCTTTTTTGACTCGGGCGCTTTGGATGGGATAAAAGGGGTGAGAAATCCCTCACCCCCAGTCGTACTCTCAAAAACAATGGCGCAGATCCTCAGGGATGCTTATTAAATGGAAGAACAAAAAAAACAGTTGCCGCACTGGAGGGAAATCGCTGTCTTGCTAGTTCCAGTAAGAGAAAGATCATTTTCAAGATTTCAGATGCTACCTCAACCGTGTGCTGCACATGTTAATGAAACGTTATTGTACGCAGAGCTGAAAAGTCTTCTGCGTTGCTTAAATTTCATTTCTCTTCCCTGCATGGTCATGTCTGATGACTTTTCACTGCCCAGTAGAACTGCTCCCGGAGCAATTGCGTTCTACACGTACGTAGCAGGTCTTTTCCGATCTTCAGAGCTGCCGGTGTAAGTGGTGTTCTCTGAATCACGTGTACCCGCAAACTTCATAAAGCATAGGAGACTTGATACCTTCTCATCTTCGTCGTCCTTCCGTTGATGCGGTGATAAAGTGAAAGAAGTCGCATTACTACAGTCAACGGCAAATTGCGGCCCCAAAGCCCGGCCAAGTCGGATGCGTTTTCCGCTCCTCTCGCACGCTCTCTCGCTCTCTCCGTCTCTGAGGCCTCTTTTCTCCCCCTTTCGCATCTTTCGCAGGGGGATTCGCATACTTTGAACGGAAGCAGCCGGAGCCGTCGCAAAGGAAATCTTGCGGTAAGGAAAACAGGGCAAAAGTTTGTCTAGATTAGTGCGAATATGTCTTTGCAGCTACATTTTCTAGTGTTTCGTTCGGCATCAGTCGACCCAATCGGGTCTTCTTGCCTTCCTTTGTACTGGAATCGCTTAAGAGAAGCAGGGAACAGTCAGTAATGCTGGTATCATCAACGACGTTACTAACGTATCGTACTTACTGGAGAGAGCCTTTTTCGCTGAAACATTTTTTCGCAAGGACTTCTCCTGATCGTTTGTTCCAACGACAAGTGTCTGGTACTTGAGGAATGGGAACGTAAATACAGACAAAAAGGGGGTGAAAAAGTCGGAACAAGATGTCTTAGTCTATTAGCACCTTGGTTTTTCTCAGAAGAAGAAAACTTTGGCCATGATATCTCACTGCTCCTAATGAATCTGCTGGGATTTATTCGCCTCACTGAGCAGCAGCATCGTTTGCTTTTTCCCCTTCTAAAGAGAAGCCACCTGTGAAAGTTTACAGATCCTTCTAAACTTTGGTTAATGTACGTTGTACAGATCATTGTAGGGGTGTAGTAGCCACTGTACACTGAATGACAAGGACCTTTGAATTGCCAGACTGGTAAAGGGTCAGTCGGTGACGAGGAAGACAGGCATCAGTCGTTAATGAAAAGTACGTGATAATAACATTTGGAGCAACCTTGACAAAAGCTCGTCACTGAAACATCACACACGCACACCCCATGGTCAGACGACGTTCATAAACTATTTCAAGATTGTGTACTTCAATTTGTGCTTGAGATCACCACGCATGCAAAACTCTTGGCATCACAGATGAGAACTGTGGGAGCATCGCAGTATCACACTTAGTTTCGCTCTATTCAACGGAACGATGCAGCAAGAACAATAGTATTTCCAGAAGTGTAACCATGCATTGGGATTTATCTTTTCCTGTATGTGAGCGGGAAGAGCGTGTGGGTAAAAGCGCACATAAGTTTAATACGGTACGGAAGATCTGGAAAACATCTTGATGATAGCAGACAAGTTCTAGAGTACGGGGAAGATATAATTTTCAATTAAGAAGAAACACACACTGTACAACGTAGCATGCAAGCGCACTGCGCCTTTTTTCCTCATATGTTCCTAGCAAAGACTTTCGCCTTCTTTTACATCCTAATTTCATGTTTTCTTGCTTCCATGACCTTAAGGATCACTTCTGTTGGTCCCTAAAGTCAAGCATATTTCTGTTTTACGTGGACAGCTGTTTTTCCCTCAGCAATCATCGTTACTATTTTGTTATCGCTGCTGTTGCGATACAATGACCGATCAACCGAACCATGCTCGTTAGAGACCCTTCCCTTCTACGTACTGCAGACAATGGACATCAGGGCCAGGAAGAAGCAACAGCGAAACAGTGGAGGACAGAGGATTAGGCTAAAGGCAAGTGGACACTAGCACATAAAGAAAGGAAGGATAGTTTAGAAATTGCGAGGAATTTATTGTACCTTTTAACTGAGGGAAATGATTGTTGTGCTATGGACTTTTTTTTGGGGGGGGGGGCTAGTGTGCACAGGCCTTAAGGCAGAAGCGAGGAGGAAGAAGATCGCTACCACTGCAGCAGCAAACTAACGACCATGGGCAGCAAGAGCAACCCGGAAACGGAGGCAACAGCAACAACGCCTCGTCACTTTTGCTCGTTGTTTTGCTCACCACCTTTTTGCCACTGCCCGGTAAAAGTGAGCCATTATTTGTTCACACTTTTCTCTTGACAATCTGGATGTTTTTGTCGAAAGTTCATGCCTTCGAGCCGGGCTTCATCTCGCCGCTGGAGAACCTTACTGTGGCGGCAGGAAGATCGTCACATTTTACATGTGTTGTCAAACACCTCGGAGGACATAAGGTAAACTAACTTGTACTCACTGAAGACGTACGTGAATAACTCAGACTCCCAAATTTACTTCTGCAAAAAATGTCAATGTGACCTAGGTTGCCTGGCTTCGCTCAGATTCCAAGGCCATCTTGGCGATACACACACACATGGTGACAAACAACCCCAGGATGAGCGTTGAGCATAACGGTCACAACAGCTGGACCCTCAAGTTGGCCAACGTGCAGAGAAACGACTCCGGCGTGTACATGTGTCAGATCAACACAGAACCCATGACCAGCCAGGTCAGTCAAGCCTCCTTGTTCTTTGCATCCTGCAAATAGGTGAACGCAGTGCCGAAAAAAACTCACACGCCTGCAAATCTGAACTTGCATACGTCCACGTACATAAAAGTGAGCTCCGCCGAGGGGGAGGAGAAGGTTTTGATGGTGGGACAGCCTGCGAAATACGAGTCTTGCTTGACTGATGATGACGATGCAGGAGGGACAAAGATTTCTCCAAGACATATTCGACGGTTTCCTATATACACTGTACTTGACTCCACCAGTCAGAAGTTATCCGTGCAACGAGGTCTACACATTGGCCGCGGTGCCAACTCGTTGTTTTTGCCTTGGGCGCAGATTGCATCGGCAGTGGTGGCAACCCTTCTTGAATACGGGTATTGTCAGACTAACGGATGGCTATGGGCAAAACAGGAAGGAGAGGCTCTAAATTCAAACTCTTGCTGCTATGGGGACATCTTTGGAATGGGCTTTTCCGAAATATTGGGAGGAGGGGCAGCAGCGAGAGGGAAGAGAAACAAGAAAACTGAATTTTCAAAGCTTACCGGTATAGTTGGTAAGATATTAGAGTTGGAATAATTATTTCTCAATTAGAAATCATGTTCTCGCCTAGGAATTCAAGCCCTCGACCAGCCAAGAATCCACTGTGCAAAGGAATCTTGCAAAAACCTTGGCGAAACCCATGACAAGATAAAAGCTGGTGGTTAACTCTTTCCACTCTTTATAGCAGACATCACCAGCTTGTTTGGGGCAACAAACTTTGGGGCTCCGGAATTTTAAGTGGCCAAAAGGACCGTTGATCGTGTCCAACTTTTATTGTAAATGATTGTTGAACTTCAAAATGAGTCGGTTCAGCTCATCTTCACTGACAAAGATGTTGGCTGCATGACGAACTGAATGACTGTGATCTATCTTGATGTAAAGTGCATAAAATGCCGAAGCCTAATTTCATTAGAAAGGGGCATGCGAAACAATGCCAGGAATGTCAATGGCGACTTAGCAGATCCTGCTCAGTCGGGACGACGTCACACTGCAGAAGTTTAGGACACTAACCGTGCGTACATACAGTACTTAGGTGGGATTTGTACGTATTTTCGCGTGTACGTACTGTACGTCGTGCTCTGACGGACAGGAAGGAAGTTACGTACGATCTCTCTCTGCCGGATATCTACTGTCAAGGGTACTTGTTGACTACGTGAATCTAGTCAGCGTCCCTGATCTAGGGTGCGATTCGACAGGACGAGATCTTTTGTCATCGAGCCAATTGAGTTTTAGATCCTGATAGACTCTTCTCGAAATCTCTCCCTCCTTGTGCTGTCTTTCAAAAGAGAATAGGCGCATGTGCGAAACACGACATTTCTCACATCGCCATGTTCACGTTCTTTGATTCCATTATGCATGTAACTCCATTTGGATGTGACAGAAAGTTATATGCTTACGACGGGAGGTACAGTGGAGCGTCGTCATGCATGGCAAGTCTCGCGTGTGTATTCGTACTGTCGTAAGATACAGTACTTGTACAGAAGTGCGCAGTATGTACGTACGCCTGCCTGGGTGGATTCTGAGTGATTGCCCTCACCATTAGCCCATCATTATGCGTCAATGTGTTGCAACTCCCCTAGCTGTAAGTTGGTGTGGTGACATTTACTAGTCCCAGGGGACCATATGGACCACACGCGCGTGCACATACGCACTCACACACGTGCAGCATCTGTCTTCAGCCGAGCGAAAAACCAATGCTTTTAAGAACTAGCAGCGGCTTTTGCAGTGCCATCAATAACCTGCTTTCTCTTCTGGCTGTTGCGTCTTTTCCTGACACGAAGAAACTCTTTTTTTTCCCTACACGCGTGCGCGCACACACATTGAGCCCCTGCTGATGCTTTGGCACCCACACCCCTGCCCCCGGGGTGAGATGCTCAATCAGAAGATCAAACAAGCTGGCGGACAGCACCAGGAAGCGAGAGACTGGAGCCATTTAATTTCCACTGGTTCCACTGGCTGCCTGACGGCAAGGGATATGGGATTATATAGTTACCTTTTGTGTCACCCAATTTGTACAGCAGGTGCTGCTCTCTTCCTCATTACGTTAGGTTAGGTCCCTGCTCATCTTACGTGAAAAGTGTGACACTCCGATGGCGTTTGATGATTGAATCTTGTGGGGAGACAAACGATCCTAGTTGATCCTCCCCGCGTGTCACACCACGCTCGTGCTGCAGCCCAAAGAAACCAATTTGGAAGAGAGCGAGAGAGAAAGCAATAGTCACATTTGCATGTGTGCGTGCTTGTCTGTGTCGTCAGTAGTAGCTTTCTAACGTTTCCATTAGATGCCAGTCGCAGAATGCAAATTTGCACGGGAATTTCAGTAAGAAACAATGACTTGCAAATTTGCAGCGGATTGAGCATCCAAGCTTGTTTTTCCAGATAGGGTTGCTGAAGGTGGTTGAGGCCCCCGACATCCTCTACAACGAGACCTCTAACGACACCATCGTTCCCGAGGGCTCCGGTGTTCGCCTGCATTGCGAGGCCAGGGGTTTTCCAGAGCCCACGGTCACCTGGAGGAGAGAGGATGGGGCTTTAATAGCTCTTCGAGGCAAGGTCCAAAGCAACACCAAAAGAGGTACAAAAACTAATACACACATGTGCGTTGCTGTCTTGTCAACTGCATGGTTGCAGCTAGAGAGAAAGTTTAATTAAATCGCGCTCTTTCTCTCTCCGATCCAACCAGGGAAACTTGAGTCAGTGTTTCTTTTGTCTAAAATCGTCGGAGAGGAAGAAAAGCAGATGAAAAGTAGAGTAAAACCAGACATTTTAGACTTCAGTAGTGTTGCTGTAGCTGGGGGAATAATAA
>JAAUXU010125282.1_pt1 | contig 55132 bp, 46 predicted proteins | sample 7278151 | NCBI WGS metagenome assembly JAAUXU01 (sample SAMN14350113, study PRJNA611818) | marine sediment metagenome | isolation source: surface marine sediment (1.8m) | place: French Polynesia: Moorea | collected 2018-08
CCAGCCACAAACCTGGGAGTCCTGATCTTGTCACTTCTGGGCTCATGTTCCTTCCTCTGGGATGTCCCCCTCTTGTCAAACTTCTTGCAGACATCATACACGGTTGACCTGCGGTAGTTGAGGAGCTTGTAGATGGCCGCTGGGTCATGCCCCACACAATAGAGCTCCACAATTGCCACCTCCTCTCTTGTTCCATTGTTCTCAAGTCTTGTTTTGAATGAAAAATTGGCAGGAAAGATAGTGTAATGTCTCAGCAAACCTTGCACAAAAAGAAATTCTGACGGCTTTTTCGTCTGCTGAGATATTTGCTTTTGACAATTGTCCGAATTTATTGTCACATCCCTGTACACAGAAAGTGGAGAAACTTACTTTAAAGCAACTTTGTGTATCATCTTTAAGAACTTTGTAAAACAGTCAGAAAGCTGTTATGGCTGCTGAAATGAGACATGACAAATCGTTAAATCCCTTTGAATGAATGAAAAATGTGTGAAAAGTACCGGTAGAGACTGAAAACTAAGCTAGTGTCACCTTTCTAGAGTCTTCAGTAGCCGTAAACAGAAGACCAACTGATTCCTCGTCCTATCTTGCAACCTTCCCTGCTTCTGTAATGTGCCTTTGCTTACTTGTTTAAATTCTCCGCTTAATACAAATTGACACCACCTCAACTTGTAATGCGAATAAAAGGTCTAATTCTTCTCCTTTGAAAGATCGTAATGAACGTTGGTCGCTGCGTAATGGCCATCTCGTTGGTGACGACTTCTCTACTTCATTAAGATTGACCTAAGGATCAACACTAAGGAGTGCAGTCCTTTTAGTGATTGACTTTCACGGGCATGACATCACCTCATGCGCCGTAGTGAAACGTCTTGAGGTGGAGCATGTAGATGTGATACTTTTCATGTAGATGTGATACTGGGTGACACTTCGACGTAAACACCATCACATTGCAGTCCAGATCTGGACTGCTAAGAGCTCATTGGTGGATTCCTCGAAGGAGTCGCAACGAGTGGGAACAAGTCTCGACAGTCCGGAGGAGTCACTACGAGTCAACGTCAAGGTCGGTGAGAAGTGGAAGGCTGAATGCTCGATCAGCGGCGACGTTGCTAGAAGCCAGAAGATCTATGTGTTTTGGGACAGCGTCTTGGAGCGAGAAGTCGCCCTGTCACCGTGTCGCCGTGCTGTCAGATCGTGATCATGGCCGTGTCACTGCGTCGTCGCGCCCAGTGCAGCGTGACCGTGTATACATTGAAGTGTCACCCGGTCGCTCTCTTTTTGTACATTCACAGTCGCCGTAGGACCCAAGGAGTGAATCACCCTGGAAATCCGGGATGATTCCCCCATGAAAGTTTCAGGCTTTTTTTGAACCTCAAAAATCCAAATGTGAAGCCTTTTCGGTGTGCCTCCCCATCCAGTTTCAGCATTTTTAGCACCCAAATGGGCAGCCTTAACATTGCATCTCGGCGCTCACCATTGTCCCCAAGTATCACCTACCTACATGTTCCACAGCAATATTCCTTCTCAAAACGTTCCACAACAGCGTATGAAGTGATATTACGCTCGTGGAAATTACGTAGAAGGATTGCATGTTTGCATCATGGAGGAGGTCTTGTTGTCCTGGAAAGACCAGAAAGCCCAAAGAAAGTGTTGCTTATCCAGGACTCGGCACCATGCGAATGGTTAAAGATAATGCAGGCCTTGCTGGCCAAGAAGTTCCCCCACTTCATGAAGGCTAACATCTGGCCTTGAAATGTCCCAGACCTTAATGTTCTCGATTGTATAAGCTGCTGGTGCAAGAAAAGGTCCATGAACACCCTTACAGCAACCTTGGGAAGGTTCGCCATCATGCAAAACTACTGGAAGGCGCCCAACATGCATGTCACGGCCGCTGGTGACAATTTCCGGGCTCGGATCAGTGCGGTCATTGAGGCTGGTGATGCACACAGTAAAACGCTTGGATCAAGGGAGCCTTGTCGAGGTTGTGTCAGAATAGAAAGTTAATATGTCAACTGAAATCAGAATGGTAAGCATTTATACATGGTAAAAAAAATCCCAATTTTTCTGTAGAGCCCTGTATATACAGTTTAGATGTACCGTCTAAATCCAGGTAAATGACTATTGCTCATTCGAGGTGAAGGGAAATTTCTCCTCGTGATGACAGCAGAGCTGGAGTGTTGCACTTGGCTCCCCCCGGATATACGACGCTGTTGCCCTTAAGCAAACTGGGTCTCTCACTTATTTATCCCAGACACCAACATCGATCACTAAAACATGCGAAATTATGAGGAAAAGTTGAGTAGTGACGACTGTTGCGGCCACGCACAGCCCAGAATCTCTTTAGTGTCCCATGATCTGAGCAGAATCCAACAGTCTGAACTGGCCTGAGTCAGACCTTCCTCCGAGGAAAAGAAGAGCTCCAGCCTCGCAGATTCACTCCGTCACTCGACCCAAACGATCAGGGATGAGTGAGCCCGAGCCGCAGAGACATTCGGCACAGGATGAAAGAGTCAGACTTGTCCATTCCACGTTCCAGGTCCAGCCTCATCGGAAAAGGCTAGCACACGAAGGCCTACGGCAGGCCTGGGATTGAGCCTAACTTTGGATGGGTGGGTAGGTAAGTATAAATGGTGTTTGAAGGTCCAAACCTAGTCCTTCATCCAAATCTGGCTCGACAATCTTGGTAGCGATGCAACCAAGGCAAGGATCATGGCAGCTGAAAACCAAGAGTCTAAGTAATAAGGATAATTGGTTTTGGCAGATTCATCGTATTACTTCTTGTAACTACATGTGTTGAAAAAACATTAAGAAGTCAATATTAAGCTATTTATTCCGCACACCCTACGCATCGAATATTAAGACAGTCACAGCGCCCTTCAAGTGAGATTGGGCACTACATTTGTAGTCGTAACGTGCGTCAGTGCCAGTCTACCATCTTCGCAACGTCTGCGCCTCCTATTATGCTACTATTTCGTTCAACTCTGGTTTAGGGTAAAGCAAAGACTTCTTATTTTTCTAGAGGAATGCACTGAAATGACTAAGACGGCCAACAGAGACAATTTTCCTAGGACACGTTGGTGCTAAAATATCTGGATGCATTTACAACACAGATTAGAAGTGAAACTTGCAAAGAGTGAAGAAAAATGCATGAACAGCTCGCAAAAAGGTACATACTGCATACGCAGGCCGACACGCAGTCACTGCTGGTCTTGCTGGTGTGACCTTGAGAGCTGTGGCAGCTCTCAGGAAGTTCACTTGTCCATTCATGACTCGGTTCGCCTCTTGCACACTTAACACTTTCATGAGCTCACAAACACGTGCTATGGAGGCACGACACACAATCCTTGTGCCAGTACCAGCCACCTAGAGCAGTTCATATCACCGGCATAGTTGCTCTCAACTCCTCCGGACGTTGCTTGTCACTATTTGGAGTGAGACACAGAGAGCACTACACATATCATATAAGCCTTTTGAAGACACGGAGCCAAAGAATCGGTCCTCATTGTGCACTACAACTCAACATGAGTATCTTTGTCCGATGCTTCCTCTTTGTCAGAATCTTCATCCACAGCAATGGGAGATTCTTCGTCGTCTTTCGAAGGCTGTTCCGCAACGCCTTCCTTCTCCACTTCCGGGGACTGCTCTGCATCATCTACTGTCATCTCCACATCCTCTGGACTTTCAACCTGGTCGGCAGACTCCGAGGCGGGACCTTAAAAGGAAAGGTGAAAGGGCTGGCTGTCTAATCGTCATATGAAAGAGCAATGAGGTCCTTTGGACTACAACTCCAACTCCATTACTATCTTAGGATCTGATTCGTGCCAGTGACGAGACTACCTAAGCCCTGTGCGAGCTTCGAGCATGTACTTTTTTAGTCACCTTGGTCGCTTTTCGTCATCGCCATGGTCACCTCGCTAGCTCAAACATGAAATGGATGAGTGCGACAATGAACGACGTCCAAACAAGCGATGGAGGAGAAGGAGTAGGGGAACTAGGAGGATTTGGTGGAGGAGGATCAGAGGAGAGATCTGGAAAGATCTTGGACGATCTGTTCACGTACCAGACTAAATCTGGTACGAGCTCAATGAGGACTTGGCCATCTGCAAGGAATCGGGTGGTGGTGGCAAAATCTGTTCTGTGTACAGCAGCATATACAGAAAGAAATGCGCTCACTCATACAAAGAATCTCATTTCAAATATGTGGGCATGCCCAAGGGTCTCACCTCCCTCCTCTACTTCCAAGTTCTCTTCCTCGTTGGTGTCAGCGGAAGCCTTCTCGACTTCTTCAGACGCGTCCGTGGTCTCATTGCTATCCTTCTTCTTCTTCTTTTTCTTCTTGTCCTTCTTTTTCTTCTCGTCTGCTTCCTTTGCAGCTTTTTCCTCAGCTTCTTTTTTGGCCTTCTCCTTCTCGGCCTTCGCTATTTTGGCCTTATTCAGCAAGTACTTGACCTCTCTGTCTAAATCCAAGGCCTTCTCTGCGATCAGACCAGTCGTCAGTTTAGGCATCTCGCTCTTTGGCTGTATCTCCTGCAGAGAAAAAGATGTTTTCACACTCAACACGAGAACACTAACGTTTATTGCTTCTGGCTCACTTGAGCTGCCACTGCCTCATCTCGCCACGACTGGACCTCAGATAGTTTCTTTTCCAGCATTTCAACTTCTGCCTCAGTAAAGAGTGCATCGTCGCCGTCACCAGTCTTATTCTTAGCTTTCACCAAGAAGTTCGACGACGTGTTGAGCATCTGGAGGAAAAGACGATCAGAGATTATCCACATATTTTGCTTCAAGCAATACCTACTATCCATTACTAACCTGGTCTAGCGCTCCCAAAGCCTCGGGTCTGTCAAGGTGCTCCCTGACTCTTGCGAACCAGGATGCTGTGAGATCTTTGAGCTCTTTGAGTTTCTCCTCCAGCACCGCGACCTCTGTGTCGGGCATCACCTCTTCGTCAATCCAATCGGAGATCTCAGAGCACTTCGCCGAAAAGCTCTCGCGCTCCTCCTCAGTGGAGGAGGCCTGTCATAAAGATCGATGTTACACATACAAGATCCTCGGGAGTTGCCAATGTTTGCTACTGCCAGTCCGTGCTATAAGTTACCTCGTATACGTCCTGGTACAGCTTGTCCCTGACGTCGATGACAAAGCTCTCGAGGTTATTAAGAGCAGTCTCTCGCTTCTGCTTCAGCTCGTCGCGCTCGTTTAATAACCGCAGCTTCTCCTTTGACTCCTTAACCTAGAACAATGCGGAAATGACACTATGAACGGTATCATGCAAATTGACAAACAGCAGCACAAACAAACCTGCTTTTCTGACAGATCTCTGGTAAACAGATTTTTTGAGGAGAATTCGAGGGATTCCTTGATCGTCTCTATTTTAGGTTCTTTAGGCTTCTTTTTCTTGTCCTTATCTTTTGAGTCCTTCTTATCTTTTGTTTCTTTCTTATCCGCCTCCTTTGCATCGGAATCCTTCGTGGGTTTATCCTCTGCTGTTTCTGAAATAAAATGGTGGAATTCCTCATACAACACAATGTCAGCTTTGACGTCACGGTTTCTGAATACTGCCCTGGTTATGCATATGAAGCAGGGAAATATGAACTTCATGGCAGCACAAAACCCAGCATAATAAAGAAAAGAGCAAGTTCGAGAATGAGTAAAAAAAGATGGAGAAATAAAATGTGAGTTGAAGAGCAGGGGCTGGCCACTCAGTAAACTGCCAAGCTTGGTGGCCTGTTCAGTGGGCCTCATTCATGACAACAAACAGATATTCAGAAAACCGTGGCATAAAATAACAAATTGCATCACTGTACCTGGACTTCATAGCACGTCGATGGATGTGATGGTACGAGGGCACAGCTTCGAGGCGAGGCGAAGCCAAGGGCTTCGCCTCGGGAAATCAAATCTGCCTTTGTGCCATCACGTCCATCTCAGGTCAATAAAGTCCTACTTACAATGATTCAATATAAAGTTAATGAAGTTTATTAGTCCCCTACCCTTGTTGAAGAAGCTGGAGATAGTATCTCCAAGATTTGCCCAGCCTCCATCTTTATTGTCTTCGCCTTCCACCTTTGCCTTGGTTTCATCGTCATCTTTTTTCTTGTTGGCCTCTTCCTCCTCCTTTCTCTTCTCCTCAGCTTCTTGCTCCTCCACAGTAATGGTCTTTTCAAACACACTCTCCACGGATGTGACGGATAGCTAAGCACAAATGACAATTTGGGACTGAAATACTGGTCCGTTACTATTCCATCAACACTTGGGAGCTCACCAATCCAGAATCGTCTATGCTGAAGTGGGCTTTCACCCCCTTGGACTCAACTTGGGGTTCTTCAGCATGTAAGTCTAATGCCTGCGAAACGCCGGTCACGGTTACGCTTGTCAGATTCAGGGAGCCAATGTTTCTAACAGAAAAAAAATCACACATGTACGAATCAACATGAATATAACAAACGCAAATGTCAGCTGCCTTTACAAAGAATACATACCTTACTTCGTCGCCAAGGAAGTCTAGCTCGTTGAGATTGACGTGAAAGGCGAAGTCTCCAACATGTTTATTAAATGTCATAATCTTCTTCTGCGGGAAGGGATTCATACGAGGGAATAGTGAGCGTTTAACCTGGAAAATATAATCAGTTGCATTCGCGTACGCGTGTCTACTGGCGTAGGTGATTCACCTGCTTAACCCCTCGCTCTCCATCGTCGTTCTGATACTCCCGCTCGAAGTCCACGTCGATAGGGAAGATAACTGCTTCTTTGGTTAGGAACTTTTTAACCTATACGAAACATCATTCACTTCCACAATGAAAGTCATCCTTCTCAAGCTACAACAGCCTACATACCTTGAATCCAGTGGACAGATCTGCCGCCTTGTATACCGCGCCCATGGCCGCTGCCTCATCCGTGTTAAGGCTCTTTCCTAGCTCTCTGCCCAGTCTTTCCACAAGGAGCTCTTGCACTCGCGGGACTCTGAAGAAGAAATGGACCATCAAGGGGGTACAAGCCAAACTCATTCACGGAGGACGCTGATACTATTGACAGATCTCTTTGACTGGACAGCGGTATACCTTGTGCCAGCGCCAACCAAGATCACTTCGGAGATCTCATCTATGGTTATAGCGGCGGTTTCCAATGCCATATCGATGGGTCTATGGAGAAAGACTATTATTACAACGTTCTTAATGATGACATCACATCCCGGTGTACTAACTTGGTCACCCTCGAAAACCATTCTTCATTAAGCTCCAAGAGCTTTTCTCTCTTCACTTCGTGGCGGAAGTCGATGTCCTCCATGACGTTTTCAACCTGGATGATAAGCATCCAATGGTAAATCACCCATTAATTTCAATGGATCTAAGACGATTAAATACCTGTGCGTAAGTGCGCGTGTTTGCACTAAGAACAGTCTTGACTCTTCCTGCCTCCTTGAAGAGTTTCGCCATAGCTCGTGGGACGGTCCTCACATCTGTCTTGGTCTTGCCTAGCGCGTTGAACTCATCAGCCAGGTACTCGCGAAGTGACACCTGCAAGTCCGTGCCTCCCAGATTGCGATCATAGCTGAGAGCAAAATCTCAATGAGACACTTCCGTCAGCTTCAGTAAGGTACGGTACAAGTGTTCTCACCCGAGTCCTAAAATTTGTGCTTGTGGGTGTGTTTCAGTGTAGCCCCTCTCTTTAGTCTTAATGGTCTGATAGGACACGATGGAAACCGTGGTGTCCTGCGAACCCATATCGTAGAACATGAGGTACTTTGCAGTAGCGTTGACTTCCTTGCGCCTGAACATGCCATAATTCAGTGCCACCGCCATGGGCTCAGAGATCAGCTGCAGCACGTTGACGCCGGCCAAGTCGGCGGCCGCCAATAGGGCTTGTCTGTCTGCCTGCAATCACGCAAAAAAATGACGTTAAAAAACACTCGTAGGATGCAGATCTGCTTGCCAAACAGGAACATGTAAGGAATGGAAGCACGACTGCTGTTCAGTCTCCTCACCATACTGAAGTATGCGGGCACGGTCACCACCGCATCTTTTATCTTCTGCTCTGTGTAATGCTCTCCCACGGACTTGGCGTGTTCCAAGATCATGGCCACAAGCTCCTCCACCGTATACACGATGTCTTCAGAGTGCCTGAACATGACCGTTCCCCTCTCTGGATGAGAGAGCATCTCGTACTGAGGAAATCGCTCGCGAAACCGCTGGACCTGGGGGTGCTCGAAAGGCTTGCCCAAGAGGTCCAACAGAAAGGCGTAGCAGGTCTTGGGGTACCGGACGCCGTCCGAAAGCGCGTCGGATCCGAATGTGCGCTCGTCGCCGCGCAGGGACACGGCGGCGGCTGTCTTGCGCTTAGATTCCCGGTTCAGAGCGATCTCCATGGGGACACCGGGCTAAACAAAAAAGGAAAGATTAGTCGTGACAATGAACGACGGAGGAAAACCGTGACATAGCTACCGTGACGACAGCGATCTTCATCCATTCCGAACCCAAGTCCACGCTCATGACGGCCACGGAGGAGACCGGAGTGATCAAGGACGGCGAGATCGCTAAGACAACGAGGCACACTATGACGGCCCGGAGAAGGGACGGACGGGATCTCATCTTCATGGAGTGCCTCGAACTTTCGTCTGAGACCTTTCCTCTTCTCGCAGCTCGTTTCCTTCTGTTTCGCCGGCTTCCTCTTCCAGAAGCTGCTGCTGTTGCTCTGCTGCTTCAGCGCCTTCTTCTGCCGTCACCTGTCTCTCCTCTTGGCTGCTGTCATCGTCACTCTTTCTGACTGCTTGGCCTTCACCCATTGGTCATCAAGTCGACGGAGAGCTCATCCATTGGCTCCGGGTTTGCAGGCCGCGAAACACGGGGTCCACTGAAGTTTCATCATCCTCGGCTGCGGCGTGGCGGCCCCTCCTTCACCGGAGGCAACTTCAGCAGATCCATGACCAAAACATCGTCCTCCGTGCGGACGCAAAGTCATCCACAGAATGGCATCTCCATCGGCAGAACAACGTGACGCACGTCGAGGAGTGCTGAGATGATTCCTTGTCCCCCCCCCCCCCCATCATCCACTTCACTTTGTTCAGTCAACGTCGCTTTTTGGCACTGCAGAATGGGTTTGCATGCCACTGGTGTGAGACACGTTTCAAGTGAGACGGCAGCTGAAAATTGTGGTCGCGTACACGAACGCGGAAGTGTCGTCGCCGTCGCCGTCGCCGTCGCCGTGGTCTGAATCGGAGGGAGGTGTGTGTGGGTGGGTGTGTAAGGCAGCGGCGAGCACGAACCCACCCAAACTCTACCCTGACGAGCGCCCTCCTGAAACCGGGCGTGCGCACCAGCCCAAGAAAGGGGAACTCGACTGCAAGGACATAACCTGACCCAGGGGCTCCTGTCCGTCCTCAGTCGTCTGTCACCTCTGATCGCTTCGCCGCCAGCAGCTGACTCCGTCGGCGCAAAGAGACGGGGTTGCCAGCAAATGGAGTTCAGTTGTTTTTGGCACGTTTCTCCGGTTTATTTTTAAAAACGACCAACGTTCAGGCGTAACTGGGATCTTACTCACCAATTCCATTGCATCATCACTCGCAATGAATACTGGTACTGTACGAAGGACGCGACACTCACCCTCAAGTCCACGCCCAGTTTATGGTAACTCTGATAGAAGCTGCACTGCACTGATCGGAGCGTCTGCTGCTTGGTCCTCCCAACGTTAGTTTGAGTTTATCGCCGGTTCCTGGGTGCTCGTGTTCTACGCTCTGCTGAACGCTACAATGTCGGGCTCCGGTGCCTACAACCCGGCCGCTAAGGTCCAGAAGGTCATGGTGCAGCCTATCAATCTCATCTTTAGGTTCCTGCAGAATCGTACCAGAGTAAGAAAATAGACTGATTTTTCCCTAAGCTTTCTCCAGTTCCTCACACACACACACATCGCCTCTTCTTTAGGTCTCGGTGTGGCTCTACGAGAATGTGAATACTCGCATCGAAGGTCACATCGTCGGTTTCGACGAGTACATGAACCTGGTCCTGGACGACGCCGCGGAAGTCCACCTCAAGCGGAGGACGCGGAAGGAGGTGGGCCGGATCATGCTGAAGGGAGACAACATCACGCTCATCCAAAGCGCAGACGGGAGGTCGGAGGCACAGTGAAGAAAGATATGTATGAAGAAGAGGAGCGAGTGATTGACGAGCGGACGTATGAGTGTAGAATGTTACGCAAAAGTGAGAATAACATTTTTTCGACATTACGTCCTGTGCGTCAGACTGCATCTATAGCCGTGAAGTCGTGCTGTTGACGCAGACCTGTACAGAGTAAGAGCAACGTCAGTAAATTGATGCAGTACAAATTCAGCCTCAGTTTGACCCTGCACCTCAGAGAAACGTCATTGGTGTTTATCTGGGCAGTTTCATCCAATTTTGGTACGTCGTCCAACGTGCGTCAGTGAGGCTGCTGTTCCAAGCCATGACAATGGGAGATATTTTCGCTCTTATCTCCAACCTCATTCCGACACAATTTTGTAAAGAGCCTTGCTTGAACGTTTTTCTATTAAAGAGGTACCAAAGCTCGGTATAATATACTTAGTATTGATAGGAGAAGGTACGACGAGTTTTGAAAGACAGAGAGCAGTTTATTGGCCTGCACTAAACATCAACTGGATCGACATCAATCTAGAAAAAGTTCAGGGGGGTTGTGCACAAAAAAACATGTATATAAATCATTCCACGCAGATTGACACACTATAACAATCTGGGACACTGGAGAACATCAGACAATCAATGCTTTAGTATTTACAACTCTTGGTCCTTTTGACGGGGCGAACTCACCCCATGCTGGGCCACGTCTCCATGGATGTGGTGGCAACGACGACGACGACACTTTTATTGGGGTTCACAGTAGAGTGCGCCGAGAGGAGAGCTGCGCTTACTGGCCGCGTTTGCTCCAGCAACGTCGAAGACAACGACCTGATGAAGGAGACGGTATCTTGGAGCACAAGAAGTGACTTCCGGTCGTAACATTAGATGTTCTTCTCATTTTATTTAGCGTCGCTGCTTTTTAAGTGCTCCGACTTAGTACTGAAAGTTACGCTGAACTCGAAAGAAGGCGTCTTTCTCATCTCTGCGAGGATGAAGGATGTGCTTTGGATCTGTTTTCCACATTTCTCCCTATTCGTGGTATATCTAGCGCTTAAGAATACCTGTGTCTTTTTGGTGATCACACCAGCAGCAATTTTACAGTCTGTCACCTGATGGAAGCAGTAAGGAGAAAACGCCAGGCCTGGCCGAGCGGCATCCCTGGCGGAAGTTTTTACTGAAGAACCCGTAGATGAGGGGATTGAGGGCGCTGGAACGGTGCATACATGGATTGACGTTACTGCATGCGCGGATTGTGTCCTGCAATGTTACCTGTTGAGGTAGGCCATAAGACTGAAGACCGTCTTGGTGTGCTTATTCCAACCCATCAGCTTTCGGGCTATGATGCCCATGGACTGCAGGACGTTGAAAAGAAGAAGCGGAGTCCAGCAGACCACAAAGACCAAGACCACAAAGATCAGCATTCGGATCACCTAATAATTCAAAAACTTGTTTTCTCTCCTTATCTCTCGTTGATGCGCATGCACGTTACAGATCTTGAGATGATTTCTTCTTCGTGGTGATTTGAATGACATATGACAATATTTTCTTTAGACTGGTATTTTCTTTAGTCTGAAGTGTCTATCCAGCTACGTTCTTACTCAGTGCTCACGCTACTGCTTACCCTTATGCAGGTGCGATAGTTCGGATGACATAAATCCCCGCTGAAAGGTGGGCAAAAGCCGTTTGTCCAAACATCCGACCCCTGCTAATGCATCAAGTCCTAGGTCCCGGTGGACACGTGGACTGCCATGCCAACTTGCTGGAATTTGAATGTGTCTGAACCTTTGCGTCGACAGGTGGCCCTGGTACAGAGGCCACCTGGCCTAGATGGCCAATAGATGGCTCTGCCACGCTGGACATCTGGGTGTAACTACTAAGTCTGTGGCTCAGCCCATCCACCCCAGGTCTCTGGGCCAAAAGTTTTTTTCGTGGCCGTGCATGAATCAGCATACTCCGATCACCAACGTCACAACCTCTTTCATACTGCAGCTACACAAAACTCTGTTTATATCGTGCGAAAGCTTGAAACCTTTTGCAGTTGAACTTATTTTCTTCACTTTTGATGAAGCTGCATATTGAAGGCAGCGCCGCCATCTCGTCTACTGTTCTCAAGCGTGCGAACTGCCTGCGCTGCCATTAATGGCCAAAAGTGAAGTAAGTGGATTCAACTAGAGACTAAGAGCTTAGTGTGAGGGTGGAGAAGACATTTGTTAATCCATAAATGTAACATGCAATGACACATCATATTCAGGACATTCATTCTTCAAAACATTATATATTTTTCTTTTGAAAGATAAGCTTTTAGATACAGGTTCATCTGAGAGTGAGTAGCAGCCGTATGGAGGTCTTGAGTAGGGATGGAGTCGACTTCAAGGTCTCAAGGTTAGACTAGAGGTCGCGACAGTATCGCCTTTCAGAAATTGGACTTTTCTTCCTACAGAGCCGAGAGCGAATGCAACTTAGTTTCATCCTAGTAGTGGAACTTCATCATCCTGTGTTAAATCCATTACTGATACTCTGTCGAGCATAACTGCCTTTTGGACCCCTTAGGTGAAGTGGGCACCTGGGATGCCGGAGTTCGTTCTGCGGAGTGTTATACAGTGGAAACTGATACCTCCGAGGCAGACCACAAATGGCGGTAGGACTTGAGTCCCTGTATAACCAGGGACTCACAAAGACTTCTAAAAAGCTTTGTTCGTCATTGGATGGGAGGTGGAGCGTTTATTGTTGCAAGTGGCATGTTGGCACTGGTCCAGAAAATAGTGAGAGGAAGAAGTGTCGGTTTAGACGGCTTCGCTGTTGACATTACCTAATAAATGAAAGTTACTGCTTGAAGAATCTGTCTCAGCCACTTCTGCGGGTATAACCTACATGCCAGTATGTCAACTGTGCAGACGGAAAGATGACGACAAAAGCCTCTCAACCTCTCGGCTGAAGAGCTTCTACATTGTTGACAAGACTTTCAAAACGGCGCACCACAATAATTCCGGTGCAGAATGTCGATGATATGGAAGTTTTCGGCTAGATAAATTTGTAACCGGTTCAATCTTAATTCAGCGCAAGTCAGCTGAGGAGTGAGTTGGATAATGCATGTGAATATGAGCTGATTAATCTGTACGGTCAACTTTCAACAAAGTAGAGGTTGGACTGACTTTATTTTTTCGAAGTTCTTCACTTCGTCGAAAAGGTTCTTGTACAATAAAGGATCAGTTGCAAAAAGCAGCCAGATCATGTCAGTGCGGAAGACATCAGTCTCGCATCGTTTCTATATCGAATTGCCCGTATTAGAAAGCGTTGAAAAAAACACCCTCCCCCTGCTGATCCCATAGAAAGGAACTGACATCATAGCTTCTTTTCAGCCCTCGATAATTTTTTTGAGTAAGTACACATGAAGCAGAACAAAGTTTCTCCCCATTTTCTCCCTTAAAAAGTGAAACATTTGAGTGGCATGAATATGACTGAAGTAGGACCGTAACTTGACTGGCTGAAATGATTTACTCCAGAGCACTGGTTGTGGTTAGAGTATTGTCTCAATAAACCATTTTGGTCTCTCAGCAGCAGCAAGACATGCTAGATCTCAAAATGCTTTTTGTCCTAAAGATTTGGTTTTTCCTAGAGCAAAATCCTTCAATTTCAGTGCGAAAACTGAAGTCACAGCAGGTATGATTTTGATTTCATCTCCAAATCCCTAATTTTGTTATATCTTAACTCCACAACTGATCCTGCACAACCTCTCAATCAGTTATTGGATACCAGGGACCATTTCCTAAAGCCAAACAGCTCGCAGCATTAGTATAACATGCCAATAAACGACGCTTTGGTTCCAAACGGCCCACTATTTTTACAACTGCGGGAGTATATAATCACCAGGGCTGAGCAAAGTACAAAAACAAAAACATTTGGTCATTGACGTCAGGCTCATTTTTTATACTTTGCGTTCCATCGATTCCTATGCGTATTTAATATTCGTGACTGGCTGTTGTTTTGTTCCACAGTCTGCCGACCCAAATTGTTTCTGTCACACGCAGGGTGCACTAGAAATGACTCATCCTGAGTAGATGCTTACTTCTGGGGCTGTGCAAGACCTAAACGCTTGACTGTGCTCATTTCAAGTGGAACATTCAATTTTTTTTTTTGCAAAAGAACTTGGCTAATTCATAGAGGGTGACAACGCCGCTGCACTTCACAGTCAACAATTTGCACAGGAATGCTCAAAATAGCAGCCATACACCTGGAGGCTCAAAAGGGCCCTTGCTACATTCACCGACAAAACACATTTGTTGTTATCTCGACTTAAATTTCCGCCCTGATGACTTCCTTCATTTCTGCCTTCCTACGTCACTACTTTTTTTTAAACATATGAGGTTAAAAATAGAATGCGGGCCAACCACACAGATGTGTTTAGAAAAATGACTATGATTTAGGGCCATAGCTTTTCTGACTTCGGTTAGGTTTCCTTGAAGGAGCTTTTTCGAATGATAATTCATTCGTAAAATCAGGAACCTCCTCAGTCACATCAGCCCACTCAGACACTCATAGATCTTGCACAGCGCGAACAATCCGCATGTTCAGTTTCCTTCAACCTCGGAGCAACCCAGCAGTTCATGGTCGCAACTCTCCACTGCTGACCATGCTACCGAAGTAACGAGGGTGGCATCAATTTCTTGACAAGTTGTCGTTCGGGGAAGTTACTTCTGGTCCACTCTGTGCTCATGTGGTACAGTGAGTGTTACCCTTGGTCCTTTTTGCAGTCGGATCAAGTCGCGCTTCTGCTAAATTGCAATTGTGCTCGCCCGACCGTGATAACGTGATCAAAAGTTGTGCTCTCATAGATGCAACGTCACACAACGCCCCATTGTCTGAGGCGCATTTACTTTAATATGGAAAATTGTGCTAAGCATTTGCACGAAGTCGAAAAAGGGTAGTAGTAGTAGTACCTGCGCATTAAGTACCTGTGTGTGCAGTATCTGCATGTGTTCGTAGTAACTACATATGTCGTCACTTTGATTGCAATCACTGCTTATGTTACACAGCCGGCCACTGCTCAGAACAGAACGTACGGTGACATGCAGACGGATGCACCTGGAGGGAGTTACTGCTTGCACTGATGTTTTGAGTGGGGACGGACAACAAACAAACAGACAGACAGCCCTGGCTCCATCATTATATGATAATACGGCATTCTTTGGCCTGACTTTTGATGCGTAGGCAAATATGGAGTGTGACAATGCTTGAAATTGTGGTCTGATGTGCCAGTACTTTTGGGCCCGACCGTACGTTCGTGTCTGTCTGTGGCGGTATAGTAAGTGCTGCTAACTTGTGCTAAAACTTTAGAGATCAGAGCAGCTTTCTCTCAAAAATTCCATGCTGCATCTATCATGCTCTCGAGTTGAAACATAAGCAAATTTTCCTCCGTCAACATCAATGTCATTTGCATAATGGAGCCAAGTTATCAAGCCTGGAGTTAACAGTGTCAAACGTTTCCTCAGGGCCATACTTAGTGAATGCAAGGATGCGTCAAAAGACACTGTCAGAATCAGTCCCAAAGTGTTAAGCCCACCTTTGCAAAAGAAACCAACACCTACCAAAGATTAGGTGAAAAGGTTAAATTACCGTGAATCCCAAAATGAGAGTGACAATGTTTACCCTCACCTGCCTTATACAACTCGAATTTGCTCATCTCTTTTCGTTTCTATCGTATTTCTTTCGTATCTCTATCCGCCATGCCCATGAACAAGGTCGCTAGGTCCATTTTGGGGAGCATCGTGGGGCTCGCGGCATTTCAGGTTTCCTACACAGCAGGACTGTACCATGCTCCAGTGCTTGCAAGGAGCCGAGAAATGTACACAGGACTTTTAGGTCCGCGTAAATAGGAGTGAAGTGAAAACTTTGTTTCGTCAAGGATATGAGCAACTGAACTGGGTCTTTTAAGCATCTAAGTTAATTTTTTTTGTTCAAACCCACCTGAACCTCAATTTCCATAGCTTGACGCCTCTGGTTGCCCTGGCTGTCATCGGCGCAGTCTTCTTCAGCTATGTCCAGCTGATTGGGGTCATCAATCGCCATGGGAGCCTCCTAGTACAGTCACGTGCACAAAGGACAGGAATTATTGATAGGAATTAATGCCAGACTGATTAACGTTAAATACAGAGAGAGACGCACATAACGTCATGCACCACTGGATGCATACATTTGTACCAAAAGGCCCCGGAACAAAATCAAGGCACCCATTTAGAAACCTAGGGTTGTGACCGAAGGATCAGACAAAGCACCACCCATGCCATGGATCTTTCAGACCTCGTGGCTTTGGTCAGTTTTGTCGTGGTTCTGCTCATTGCAATGCTTTTGGCATGGCACTGATGAGAGGAGTGAGGCCAACTTGGGGAAAAAGGACCTTTAAAAGCATTCAGAGAATCTTGAACCAGACTCGGGGATTGGTGAAGATTAGGCTAGGTTAAAAAAAGAATTTTTGCAATTTGACTGAGTGCATCTTAGGTTTGTTACCGAACATCAAATGGTGAAGATGGAATCAAATGGGTTTGGAAAGTTTTTTTTGGGGGGGGTGGGGGGGGGGGGATAAGGGGGAAATCCCTCCAGGGCAATAAGGTTTTACTACGTAAGTTCAGTACATAAAAAAGTGCTCAGATTTTGAATGCCCAAAGGCAAAGCTAACAGCACCTTATTTTTAATTCATTTAACGACATTGCTTCAATTTTGCATCTAGAAAGTAACTGAGCAGGTCCACATCAAAATTTGTGGTGTTGACCTAGCATCCTTACGTACTGAGTCAAAAGAAGGGAGAAGGGGGGCCAAGAGACTATTTCTTCAGAAAAATTTGTCCTGCTTTATTTGCATGATTCCTCATGGCCTGAAACTGATTTTTTAAGCCTCACTGCCTCGCAGTTTGGCTTAATATGCCATTTTCCTATGCTAAATGACCCCAAGTTCCCAAGTTACATAAATCGGTAGAAAAAAATGAGGACAATAAAGCCTTTTCTTCATTGTAATTTCAGGACAAAAAAGTCGCTTAGCATAAGAAAAGTCATGATTTTCTCATGTCATGTGACTAGAAGTTCTTCAGTTGGACGCTTGCATCAGATCTAGGATGCCGCAAGAGATTAATGGACCCTAGCCTAATGACTTTGATGTTAAAGAATGAACATTTATGACCGAACCGAACTCGCACTTCGCGCTCAACACGCGCATCTGGACAAAAATCGGTCGTTTCGCACCAAAATGACAAAGATCGGCCGCAAGCGAAACCAGCCGCGGACACACATACACACACACACACACACACACTCAGACACAGACACACGTACATGAGGGGCTGTTCTTTTATATATCTAAGAATTAATCTGCCAACCCTTGTCCCTTGTGACAGGCAGGCCTGATTCCATCCCACGGTGGCAACCCTGCAGTCTGCCACTGCTCAGTGAGACGAAATATTGAGACAGAGCCGCACTGCGGAAGTACAGTGCATCTGAAAGTGATACCTCCCCTCCGTTCTGGCGCTGTCACGAATAAGCCAACAGCCCCTAATAATCCCCCAGCTTCTAATACCTTCCCCGTCTCTAATAATCTTTCTAATAATCCTCCACATCAAAATAGCGTTGAAACGTAATCTGTCGGCGGATTATAACAGTATTTACGGTAAATGCTCTTCACATGCTGCTTCACAGCATTGACCCACTCAAGAACCGTTCATTGTTTCCAAGCAAGAAAATCTGCGCCATGAGACCTTCGCACAAAGATTTAATCGAAATTCTAAAGCTGACAAAGTTTCTGTGCCCGAGCATTCACGAAAAAGTCAAAGAAACACATCTAGGAACTAATCAATCCTGCCCACTGAAGACTTGCTCGAGTGTGCACGTGGACTGATGCGTCGAGCACCAACTGGTGCCAGAGTCAGTTTGCTGTGTGCATAAAGAGGATCGCCCTGGTTGTTCCAAAAGAGCAGCCCTCAACACTCTGTATGGAGTGCCTGGGCCATAGCGGAAATAGAGTTCCTTTGTCACCCACACCAAGAAAAGGCAAAATTGTCGGTTTAAGCAAGAAAACATCAGTTTATCCGTTTATCTCATTCGGTAAGGAATGGGGACCTAAGAAACATGTCGGCGGTGACCATTGTGTGGGGCTGCCCAAAAGTCCGTTTACACTTCTGCGGGGCTGTGTCTCGGCTGGGTAGACACCTGCCCAAATAAGGATGATGGGGCAACTTCTTAGAATTCTGTCGATACCAATCCAGACTTCATAGCCTGGCTCCTATCCCAAAATTTGGCAATTTTCCTTGAGCAAGTCAAAATTTTGCATTTGTGTCCAACAATAAGCTGTCAAAGAAATTTCTGCAAAACAATGAAAGTGAAAAAAACACCGGATGACTGAATCAAGATAGGGAACTCGGTCAGAGGATGGTTTATGCAATTTTGCCAAGGGCTAGACTGTGACTGGGCCAAAGTGAGCATCTTTGAGCATCTTCTTTGATTAAACAACTCTCAATATTCATTTCCCTCCTCCTCTTCTTAGTCTTGTCTGGAAGAAGTGGGGATTGGAACCAAAGCACTGTGAGAAGTTTCTCTCTCACCGGAATCCATGCGGGACTCTCTGGGTGCCATGCAAGCTGAGATGCAGCTTCGTGAAAGTGCGCACGGACTTTGGGGCATCCCTGTATTGAGAGAAGAGCGATGCTCCAAGTTCAACCGTGCCAAACTGGCTGGAGCATTGGGATGGGCTTGGCAAAGTCACGATGCTCGTAGCTGCAGCCACCTCAGAGGGGCGAGACTTGGAGCATCCAGCAAAGCAAAAGTTGCCTTATGCAACCTGTCACAGACACAACACTGTCTCAGAGATATTGTGCGAAATTTTTCACCTCTGAGGGCTGCGAAGCGACAGTCGGAAAAGAGTTGTTACGCGTGCGTGGAGGAGACACAGGGGGAAAGCGTAATTTCCGGCAACTTAGATTATTTCGTTTGAAGAAAATAACCAAAGGTCTTCAAGAGTAAATCTGACTAACGCCTGAGCCAGTCCTTAAACTCTTTTTCTTCACGAGCAGCGAATGGAAAGAAGTAAAAGTGTAAAAATAGTTACATATTCCCCTGGTAGGGTGGCATTTGCTCACTTCCTAATCTCCTCATTCCAGTGCAGTGACGACCGTGATCCTCCCTCACCACGACTTTTCCTCGCTCACCTCAACAGACGTGACATCCGCCACCTCCGGTCACAGGTATTCAGGGACATCCGTAGAGTCTCAGATGAGCAGAACACCTGACTGAGATGCAGCAAACAACACCGAGAGGGGGGGGGGGTTGGAACTCCGCATTGGCGGGCAAGAACATGAAGAAGAGCTGCGTTAGGTTAGGTTAGCTTTGACTGTGATTCCACCTTAGCTAAAGACAGAGAGAAGCAGTGATGTCATATGTGCAGGTTTTCAATGTTTGAAGCCTCTGCTGCCCTGACAGGACAGCAACTTTCTGCTCACTTTTCCGACCTTGCTGAACAAAGTGGAACAGCGTCGATAAGATGATGAAAAGTGATGTGAGATGCGATATCTGAGTGAGGAAATGTCGTGTTGAGAACCGATCGCAGTGAGGAAGTGTCAACTCACCATTTTCTTACGAACGGACCACTTCTTTCCCCCCTGAGAGAGATGGCATTTGACAGCACGAGGCCAGTTTGATTTCCCGAGGCGTCAGCCTCGGGAAATCAAACTGGCCTCGCGCTGTCAAACTCCATCTCTCTGGGGAAAAAAAACACATTCCTCGGAGAGGGAATTTGGAATCTGAAGAACTTTCTCTTTGAATTTTCACCCCACTTCAGTAGCACTGAACAGGAGACTCAGTAGCTGACCGTTCTGTGCCACTGTAGTGGCAGGATTATATGGCTGAAGATGCCACCCAAGGTGGTAATTTGGAGTGAGTCTAGATCCAGATGTCTTCTGTTGCCACCGAAAATTTGACCTTAATCGGACATACTTTTACTTGTAGCATGTATGGAGTCACTATTTCAGACAGCACTACTACTACACTGTGCATGCTACCTTAGTCATTCAAAAATAGATGGCTGCGTGGTATCGGACTTTTGTCCGATAGAGCTCAAAATACCGAGTACACGGTTAAAAAAAAATCTCTATTATTTTCTTGCAGCTACCAACAGGCAAAACTTGAGACTCTGCTTGCGCCACGGCTAAAGTCCAACTCGGCAGTTTTCGCTCATGAAATCCAAGCAGCCAAGCTAAGCTTTGGATTCAACCAAATATCTTGCAATTATGCTTAAAGTATCAATTGACATTCGCGATATCTCTATCTTTTCTTTGCGCAAAATACATTTTAAAAGCACAATAAACATACTTCAACACAGCCCAGTTGTCCGCCCGAGTGACGCCCGGGAGCGAGCGGCGGCCAATTGCCCAGGGACGCGCTTCGCCAACCTCGCGAAAGCCACTTTTTTGCACAACTTTTTTCTGTTGAAGACACGTTCAAAAGCAGAGGCCAAAAAAGAAGAAGCGGCGACGTCGAGATGAATCCATTTCTTTTTGGCCTCGCAAAAATACGTGAAAAAAAGTGATGCTCAACGAGCAGAATGCCCAAAAAAGTCACATTCTTCCATCCTTTCCCTGTTTTCCTTCAACTGTCGGGTCCTTCGGGGGCACCAAAAATGGAGATTCATTGATCCTGCGTGTCAATTTCGCTTGCAACGTTCAAGGCTTCATTTTCCTTATGTACTCGACCTGTCCTACATGAGACACTCATGCATCTGGCAGACCTCATGTTGAGGATCAGTTGACACCAAAAAGTAAAGAAGATATTATTATCGTACAACTTATTCACGAAGAAATTCACAGCCGGAGGTTGTCACATAGGTGTTCAAGTCTCGGTTGTGCAGGAACTTCTCTGCAGATATGACACCGTCCTGACAATATTGGTCTTCGAACACGCAATTTGAGGGAGACATTCGGTACTTTGCATGAGAATCAAGCATTCAGAGGAAACCACTTTTTTGGCAATTTTGCTATGGCAGCTGTCGACCTCCATTTGGGGATGCCCATTCAACTGCCAGATGCCAAGAAAGGTCATTAGGTTGGGCTTGGGCTGGTCAGATCACCTAAAGTAACATCTCGGTAGGTTCGGTTGGGTCCAGAGAGCGCGAGAAAAATGACCCAAGGAAAAAAGGAAGCTTCTGGGGAGAAAAATACTATGTCAGTCTGGGCTTTTTAGTCCGGACTCCAAGGAGTTCAACACCACAAAGCAGAAGAAGGGTTGCATCTTTTGCTCTGAGGGACCAGGACAAGAAAGAAGGCCCAGAACAGATCCTCATGATGTCTTCTGCTCAGACGCTTCCTTCCTATTTTGGGGGGCTTCTTCGGCTCTCTTGTTTAGTAAATTTTGCACAGAAAGACGTAAAATGCGGACAAAAAGGTTTGCAAAATAGAGTTAAAAGAGTCTTCAATTCACTGATCGACCTTTTTTTTACTGATTTTGATTTCATGTACAAAAAATAAATATCCTGGGTCTGAGTTACCGTGGAAAGACTGGACTGCAGATGGATTTTGAAAAAGGTTGATTAGTTAAAGAAAATTGCATCAAATAATGTTAATAATAATGGCAGATAAGTAGTTGTTGTCACTCTCAAATTTAAATCTGATCCTCTCGTGATCCCTGAGCACATTTTCCATAGAACGACTTCACTTGTTTGTCGTCGAACTAATAATCATTATCACGGAAAGTGAGATTAAGTGATTTTGATCCAGACTTGACACATTTTCATTAAGACTCTCTAGTCACTTTTGCTAATGACAATTCAAGACATTAATAATTGATAAATCCAGACGTGCCGTGATTAGGGCATTCGGCTGCTGAGGCTTCTGCCTGATTTATGTTCAAAACCAGGTGGAAAGTTGCATAAAATTCACCAGTAGTTCTCGGACTTTTGGTGAGTTTCTAAACCATCTTGCTTGACTAATAGTAACCCAAATGTGTGAAATATATCTTGCACAGAAGTGTTGTATTTTCCTAATAATTTGTATCCATTTTTTTTCTGCATGCTTCTCCTCCCGTCGCTGAGAACCAGAAGCATTGACGTATTTGTCAATGCAAATGCAGGGTGTCCCTAAAGTTTAGAACTTTAAACTAATATATCTCGGGAACTATTGTATGTAGAAATGTACTTTTGGTCTCATTTGAAAGGGGACATTCATAAGATTCTTCTCATAGCTCACTAATGGAATTCATGAAAATCACAAATCAGGGGAGCAGACAAGCCCGAATGGATTGTTTGAATTGACGCCATGAATGAGAAGCTCAAGTGAGGATGTGGAGTTGCTACGCCAGGGCCATGGGGTGACCGAGGTGGCAAGGCTTGAGGGGGCTGCCACAACCACAATGCGCCGGGCGTGCAACAGGGGCTACGCCGTGAGGACCCCACAGCACAAGCCCAACTTGGTGAGGACACCAATGCATTTCCATTGACAAATACGTCAACGCCCTCTTTCAAAATCCTGCGGATAGGACGTCCACTTATAACGCCAGCTTTGCCGGTTAAAATTACTATTTTCACTAGCAAAAAAATTAGTCAATTTGTGATTTAAAGCGTCTTTGATTGCGGATTTCTACTTTTGAAAGCGGGAGAAAACGAAAATGATTTCGGGGACGAAACCTGGAAAATCCTAAAACTTGGAGGAATTACTTTTCACAATCATTTTTCTTCCCTGAAAGTCGGGAAAATTACTTTTCCTCCCTGACATCATTCTTTTTCTGCTGTTTGCACTCACCAAAGATTAAGAAAGTAAAATATACAGTATTCCTACGCATAAAGTGCGCACTCATGTATCATGCGTGACCCACTGTGTGACCCACCATTCACAGGGTAAAGAAAAAGGCTACATCTGTGTATTATGCGCGCCACTGCTTTCAAAACGTCATAATGTAGCGGACAGTGATACCTTTTCCCGTAGCACATAATTATCTGCACACTCCATACTGTGACTAATACAGTATATCTTGAAGGCCAGTGCAAAAATGAAGGGGTCATTGCATTGATAATCCCACCTCCACCATCCTACCCCCGTTGGTGAAGCTGCTGACGTGTACCACTGTATGCCTGGTACAGCAGTTCGGTACTTGTATCAGTGCCTTCTCATCACATTTCTCAGGAACTTCACTGTTTTGGTCCATCGACTTTGCTCTCAAGACCAAAAAAGTAAAGTTTCCTTGAAAACATCAGGGCACCATTCTTTGTAGCTGTTCCCCGGTTGCTACGCAGATCCCACAGGTTACTCAGGAGGACGGAATAAGAGTGTCCAGCTTTGATTTCTCTCATCAATCCAACTTCACCTCGTCCTTGATAAAATCCATGATGAAATTCTCCAAGTTTGCCATTTTGTCCCCTTCTCGCATAGGAAATGCTGGAGAAAGAAGGATTGGATGTCTCTTTGCATGGACTCGAAGGCCAGAAAAAAGAATACTGACTGTCCAGTACTGGAAAGGTCCGTCTGTCTGGATGAGACTTCACTCCGACCATGAGGTCAGTGCCGGGGCCGGAACCAGACGCCATAGGCGACTCCGCCTACACTACTACGTTTGTGATCGGTGCGCAAATTGGGCAGACATGTAGACAACAATAAGATTTAGGGGAAGCACCTTGACATCCGGGCGTCAGTATGACTGAAGACTTTTCTCAGGCTGAGATATAAAAGATGCAGTCAGTGCACTGGTGGATCCTTGGAGGCTACTCTGTTGACAACTTTTGTCTGGTCTGTCACACCCGAACAGGTTGCGTTATGCCAATGCCAAGTGACCAATTCAAGATAGTCAAGATGATTGTCAAGATCACGGATGTCAGAGTATTTATGCATACCTCGATCATGTTATCAAGTCCATCAATATTTCCATTGCCGTTCACTCGGTGTCCACACTGATTTTGCTGAAATTGAACAGACATATTTGTTGCATTTGTGACACAACAAAGAAACATTTCATCATTCCTTCCACGGCGTGAGCAATTTCCATGGGGGGAAATTGGTGGCATTTGCGGCACTGAACCGTTCCGCTACGCTACTCCCTAAGCTACTCCTGCCGCGTGCGTGGTACATTTTCCCCCGGGGGAATGACTGACGCCACAGACTTCGTAGGCTCGCACTTCTTGCAGTAAGTAATTTCCGCAGGGCCAATTTGACCACGTACACAGCTTCTAGGGCAGAATGGGCCATCTCAGAATGGTTGTTGAGAGTAGGAGACACCAGATTGAGAACAAGTATTTAACATTGTGAGTGCCCATTTTGGCACTCCAGTGCTCAGAAGATTGCAAGATAGATGAGGCCCAATCAAGAGGCCGCAAATATAGCTTTTTCAAGAAGTGCAAGTTGATGAAATTGGCTGAAACTTTCAAAAGACCCCATGCACCCTTTCCCTCCCCGGGACTCCCACTCGATCTCCCAGAGCATCAAGTTGACCCCCCTCCCCAGGTGCGCAAGTGGGCGCACCAACCACATTCATAGTGGGGAGGTTGCAAAGGTTCCTTGAGCCATAAGAAAGATGTCCCGCCTGCCCACCACACGTAAGACGGTCGATGACATCTCACGCACCCCATGCATGACGTAATTGCAGTTTGTTCCTTTTTCCTGATTCACGGAGCCCTTGCAAATGCAGGGTTGGGCATGCTGGCATGCTCCGAGGGGAGCGTTAAGGGATCCCTCCCTCCTTTCCCAGAAAACGGGGGTCTGGGGACGCCCTGGAAATTTCATCACCTTTCATCAACTTTCAGCCTCCCAACCTCAAGAAGCTCAAAAGCCTTTCTGGCGTGTCTCCCTCTCCACGTCACCGTCTTTTGAGCGCTGTGGTATCAAAATGGGCAGTCAAAACATTGAACACTTGTTCCCAGTCTTGTGTTTAAGAGTCTTAATGACAAGTTTCACATCAAAATTTTACCTCAACCCATCCTACTTGGACGTTTGCAGTAAAGTTCTACCCGGGGAAGTTACTACAGGAAGCCGGTTACAGCAGCATTGGAAATTGCGGCAGAAATGACTGATTCTCATAGTAGCTAAATGAGCCAAGTGACTTTTTTCCCTTCACTCCATCTACTGGATCGGTGCCAAACTGCCTTGTGTCCCTGACAGAAGTAAATGCATCCAATCTCTCTGCACAAAGTTGCATGCTCGTTGTGACCAGGAAAAGCACGAAATTCTTGCTTGCTGACTTCTTTTGTCAAAATCAGGATAAGATCAATAATCAGTGAGATAATCAACGAGATGAATAATTAGGTCAAAATAAGATTCACTCTTAGGGTGTACAGGCCTGCATGATTATATACAGACGCATACCCAATTGCCCGAAAATGATGAGGAGTTGTCGTGGTAACACATTTGTCCTGGGTGATCTTGGTGGTGGTTGGCCACATCGGGAGCTGCATTGGAGAGGGGAGCCAAGTCCGGGTCGGCAGCCACGTGGTTGCAATTGGCGGCGGCATCGGCGTTGTCGGCGTCAGGCTTTAGGAGAATGTGGGCTCCATTGCTGTCACCATTGCTTAATGTCCTGAAATGAACTTTGCTGCAGTCACGAAGAGAACATTTGATGGTCACAAACACCCACAGAGCTGTTGGCAAATGCCGATCAGCAAAACGTTTGCGCCTAAACCTTTACCTGACCCATCACACTATATGATTTGCACGGTTTGGTATGACGGAATGTGCGTGTCGCATTATAAAAAAGAGTTAGCTGACAGCGTCTGCTCCTGGGACAAAACCCAAACAAGCGGCAGTGCAGATTCTCCATCGCCTCGTCAACTCCTGCCAGTCACTTCCCTCACGTCATCAAGACACAGTCCGGGTTCACGCCTTCATGGAATGGCTGACATTGTTCAAATGGCCACTTCTTCAAAAGAATTCGGACCAACTTCGGAGGCGATTCTGACATCGGTTGTGTCTGCGAGATGTGCTGCTATGGACATCAGGGTGGTTTTTCCCCTGCACATCTGCGAGCGCATTTGCCAGGAGTTGAGGCTAACCCTGGGAAGGTGGGATGCAAGAGCGTTTGAGTGTGCTCCCATTTAGTAAAGTGCTCAAAGATGTTGCAAGTGGGCAGTATAGCAAGGGGACGCCTTCTCTGCCAACAGTGAGGGCCCCTGAGAAGCTTAGGTTTGAAATATTACTTGCGCTTTCACACTCCCCACTTCGTTGAGTAGAGAGAATGGTAAATATAAAGAGCGCTACGTGTGCGTGTCTGTGCCTCACACCACATGCCTTGCGCCCACCACGAGACAAAAATGGAAAATCAGTACATTTTCAGTTTATATGCCATGTTTTCGCATATCCGCGCATTGTGTCCTGCAAACTTACGGGACACCCGGTACGTCCCCAGTAGTTCAAACCGGGTAGCTCAGAAGTTCAGCTTGTGTCCAATTGGTTTTTTGGACAATAGCTTCCTCCTTTCTTCTCAAAACATTATCTAGTAACCCATTTGAAACAGTTCCGTCATGTAGTTAATGGTGAACTGGTCAGACATTCATATTGTGAAAGAATTTCCTACATGAGAGATTCTTTTGACAGCAACAGTTGCTAATATTTGCCACACTTCCATGAAAAACCCGGCTAGCCTTTAAAACAACCTTTCCACGGAGTGGTCAATGGACAATAACGTCCTCGAAATAATGTTAGTCGACTCTTCCGCCAGCAGCAGAGACTTGACTACGTCGGAGATGTTGAGGCTACTTCCTGACATCCGAGGCTACTTTTTGACGGCCTCACCTTCTTGATAGCTAAGCCTAAGGTAAGCCTAACCTTTTTAGAGCTTCAGTATGATAATTACTAGGGAGAGGATTCTTACGTGAAAAACTGAGAAATTATCTGTTTAGTGAACACATCAGTTTTGGCGGAGTCAACCAATCTCACTTTTTCTGTCACAAAGTGTACTTATTATATAAGTCAGTCTTGTATAAATGTCTGATTTGAATTTTGTAGCAGAAGGGTCATGATGACCCAAGGGCAGAGAGGGGTGGGGGTGGAGGATGAAGAGGGGCCCGAGATCCAGTGCATCGATCATGCCCAACGGGCAATCGAGTAATGTAGTGCCAAAGCTGCCCTATGAAAGTAGTGGGGGTGGCGGCAGGGCCCAAGGGTCAACAATGCCCCGAGAGCTGTAAAAACCGAAAGTCGCGCATATGCACCTTGTGCAGATTGATGTTTGTCGTTCAGCGTCACTATCCATGAATTTCTCTCTCTTTTCCAAACTTTCTCCACTGTCGGTATAGTTGTTGGAATCACGCAGTCCCAACAGTCGCTGTTGTCCCTCCCCCCTTCCCGCTCGGTGCTCAGAACCCAGGAGACGCTCACGACTTCCCATACGGACACTTGTCCTTTTGATCAGGACAAGCTTGGACTCATGCGGCCTCCTGTTGACAACACCGTGCACCCAATGGCACCGTTGGTATTTCTTGTCTTTGCCTCGAAGGAAGTTTGAACCCCAGACCACCAGAGTATGAGCCAGACGCCCCACTTCCATCGACTATCGTGGCAAAGGGGTAAGCAGAGTTTCACTGATAGAGACCAGCTTTTTAGCTGGATGTATAATTGCTGCTACGAGTTGTAGAGTGCTCATTCTGCCCCCAGTACTCTGTACAGTACAGTTTTTGGGCTGCCCTGTGCTTCCAAGGTCGCATAGTGGAGAAATACCACACACTTCCCGCAGAAAAAGGGTGATGTATTCGCAAAAAGTGCCGTTAAGTACATGTGCCTCTTCCATCTACTTGTTGTGCACCATCTTTTTCTACAGTACAGTCCTATGGACTACGGTCCTACTAGGACAGTACAGTCCTAGTTCCCATGTGTGGTCACCCTGGTTGTTTTAAATTCCCCCTAGACCAACTGCTCAGAAAGATGTGGTGCGACACCATCCATGAAAAAGCCTGAATGGTGCCATTGAGGAAGTGCAGTCTGGTGTTTATCGCCAAAGGGGGACTTCATTGGTGAGTTATACATTAGACTGAAATTGTTCCACTCTCTACAACGTCATCTACGCCCTACAACTCAACTTTCCGGTTCACTGGATATGAAAAAGACATTTTCAACTTGGTAATATTAAGGTTATTCCCCAAAAAACTGGAGGAGAATGCCAAGTCTTGAAGAATGGGGCTGTTCCCAGCATTAAGTCTCCCAAGTTTAAGCCTCTACAGTGCGTTCGCTTTAGATAGGCGGACGTTTTTAAGGATATTTTATGACTCAGTATGTTGTATGAGGTGAAATTTTACTCATCACGGCAGTTCCTTGAGACAAATTGGTGTACAACACTTGAACACATGATTTGGATGGTTCTTGGGATGCTCAGGCAGATCCTTTCTCCCTCGTTCGTTTTAGATAAGCTAGGGAGCAAGAAGCTGAACATGTCATCAATGATGACTTGAGGATGGAGAGGTGATAAAGACATCAGACAAGAGGAATCTGCAAAGCCTCCGTGCTTTACTGCTTAACCCATTTGATTTGCACACCCCTACAGTGATGCATGGTTGATGTTGGGAGGAGACTGCTTTTCAGAAAGTTGAGGTGAAGAGTGGTAAAAAAGTTGAGAAGTCAGGCTTTTTCGTTCACCCTGCACTTAGTTTCTTGGGGGCTGGTTCAGATGGTCATGTCAATAGAGATGAGTTGGTGGAAGTGAAGTGTCTATATAGCGGCAGGTATAGGAAGATCACTCCTGTTCAAGAGTTTCCTCTCTTTTGCTATGGAGGCAGCAATGTAACTCCAAAGCAAAATCATGACTATTGCTTTCGAGTCATGGGCTAGTTCGCCATAAGTAAGAGAAATATTTGCCATTTTGCCATCTTTACTTTGTGGATCTGTCTGTGGAAGAGATTCAATATGATTTTAACTTTTTCATGTGCAAAATGTTACCAATATTAAAAGATTTCTAAGCCATTTCATGCACTGGCTTATGAGTGTACGTCCTAAAGATTGACAGGCTGTTTTCAAAATTCACATCAGACTGTCTTATGCACCATATGTCGGGTAAAATAGGTCATCACGTTGTGATGCTTTCTGCTTTAGTGACTTTTTACCACCTTCTGACCTCTCATATGTCTGTCCTTAGACCACTGAAAGTCGCCCCCCCCCGTTGAATAGGTTGCGTAGAGCGGCTTGCACACCCCATTGAGACATTGGCTGTAGAATATTAGACTGAGCTGAAATATGAAGAGTCTTGTTCTGAGTTCCTACCCATGTCTGTTAGATTCCGTCATAATCTCTTTGCTCCTTTTCACCCATTAAGATACACATTTCGTGTACCACAGACGAGTCTGTAGCCAACCCTCAATTGCTGATACTTCTGAGATTCCAACTTGCTGCTCTGCAACCTTCACTGTTTAAGATGCAAAATCCATAGTCCACTGATCTTGGCCTAACATAGCTTATTTTGGTACCATTCGACTCCTGAAGAAACATGCAGCACATGGTCATGTGGGTGCTCATGTGAGCATCTTCGTGCACGAGGGTTCGAACAGTGAAGACATGAAGGCTGACTCCGGACAGGATTGGGGTGGTGGTGGCCGATCACAACTCCGAACATGGCTGTGATTCGGCGCCGTAATGCCTGCTGCCTGGGCAGAGGTGAATGGTGAAGATGTGAATCCAATCCGAGATGCAAATCTAACTAAATTTGCCCATTTCCCCAAGTTTGCAGGCATCTTGCGGTGTTTTTGAATGTCTATGTAGTGGACTACAAGGGTAAAAATCTTATTATGCTCTGAATTGATTGCTGTCACAATCACTGAGGCTGTGCTTTCATTAGACAAAACTTGAAAACATCAGGAGTCAAATGGGAGGAAAATCAGTATTGTAGACGAATAATGTAAAAAGCATGGAACTGAACTTCAAAACTAGCAATATAAAAACTTGCGAAATATACGGTACATTTCTCCAAATAGAAGCCGCCCTTAAACAGAAGCCGCGGCTTGTAATTGCGGATATATGGTATTGTTTTTTCAGTTGTAGCTACAGGAGAGGCTTCTATTTTGTAAATATTTCGTCAGTAGAGGAACGTTGACTGTTCATCCAAGTTTTTGCCAACTGCAGAGGACATCTGAGGTTGACTGCAGTAGAATAAATGTTCTGACATTGTTGCATTCCCTAACCCTCTGAACAATCAGAGGAAAAGCCCAATGCTGCAAGCACAGGAGCAGAAAAAGTACAGTTGACTTAGCGGCCGAACATCACGCAACGAAGGCGTCTTTCATGGCCGCGCTAAATTCAACGGGCCTTTTTGTGCCTTTACTGACGCTTCCCAAACAACCATAGAAGGCTTTGCAGAACCAATTTCAAAAGGCCCCTCACTCCGTCGTCACGGAGGACTTCAGAGCCTCCTGCAGTGGGCAATATGATGTCAACATTGAATGCTTCCTTAAAAAGTACGCACTATCAAATGTAACCAACTGAGCATGTGATGGAACTGATTGGCCACCCTGTACGCAGGGTGTGAGTGCAACATAGCGTATTTGATTGATGAGAGCACCAAAGGTTTATTGCTCTCATTGTGCCCTTACGAGGTTTCTATTAAAAAGGGGGATCAGTATTTAAGGGAGCCCTAAGTGAAACCTCTGACACTGACCAAGTCGTATTTACTGAAGAATACTCCAAAAGTTTTCATCAATCTCAAGTTTTCCTGGAAGGTCACCGCACTCATCGCACCTCCTCTTTGTCTAAGGCTGTGACTCCTCGTCCATGTGTGTCACGGTAATGAACAAGGTGGAGTTGATGGGACTACCTACTCAAGGGGGTGGAGGACTTTGGCGTCATTGTTGTCACCTTAACGGGGTGCTTCTATTCCTTGCCGCCACCAAGTTTTGTCTGGTGCGTCTCCTTTTTAGCATCTCCCAAGCTATGATGGCATAGCTGATAGTCATGATGGTGCACGGCACCAGCAGGATCACGGCCAGGAAGTAGACCTCGTGAACGCGCCAGAGGAAGCTGTTGGTGTAGTCGCGGTAGCAGTAGTGTACTCCTGTCCTCATTGAGTCACCGTCTCCGAGAATCTGGAAGAAAACCAAGTCTGTGACCTCGTGTGCAACTTGTCGACATCAGCTCTCCAACATGCCCAAGATGGTTTTTAATCTGCATAAGGCAACAATTCCTCGTCACTGGCGAAGCGCAGAGAACGTCTCGTTCCTTGGTTAATGCTATTGCGTACCTGAACCCAGAGCACTGGCACGGAGAGGCCGAAGGACAGGATCCACATGATGGTGAGCACCTTCTTGGCGTGCCCCTTCGTGCACACAGACTTGGACCTAATCGGGCACCTGATGGCGAAGCCCCTGCCGAACATCTAAAGTCATCGGCGTGATACTTCGCCGAGGCGTGTTGCACTTACCGCTCCACACTGAGTGCAGTGAGGTTCCAGGCGGAGCAGACTGCCAACTGGTTCTCGACGTAGTTGATGAACTTGCACATGTATTCACCCATCTCCCAAGTAAAAGACCACAATTTGGCCAACTGTAAAAACAACAGACAGATTGGAGTGACTCTGCGCTTATACTGACGTGCCGTACATCCTCTTGTGATAGTCGCGATGTGATTCTAATGAAGTACATCCAAGGTACAGTCAACCTCCGACACAGTGACTATATTTGGCAGCAGAAAAAACTTGACTGTATGCCGAAGTCTCTTGTCCTTATTGCCGTCATAGCGACATTGCTGACTGGCAGCGTCCTTATATCGCAATCAGTGCAGTGCGTCAAGTCCAATGCATGCATGTGTTCATGTAGATTGATCACACCGATGACGACGACAATACTAAGGGTTCCCCCTCCTACAAAGATACGAGGAAAACGAGATGTTGGGACCACGCTGATCGACCAGAGACGTCACCTCCAACGAGGGCAGCGCACAGGGTGCCGCGCACCACGAACAGGTGAGTCCATGACTACGTATATACCTCACGAACTGTACAGTGCACGACTTCATGGGCAGTTGTGAAGCTGTCAGTCAGCTTCAAATGGGTACGAAACATAGGAACAATGTGCTTCATTGGTTTGGAATTATACTGGTAGACCAATTATTTGAATGATATGAAAAAGATGAAAAACGGAGAGAGGTGAAAAACAAAACTGCCTTGAGGGCATGGCGCCCTCAAGGGGTTGCTGCACTTTCAGCGTTCTGACGTCAAAGTGGGCAGTCACAAAATGGTTCAAGATCCTGCGTCTTGTCAAGCACTGCTGTATGACCTCTTCCAAGTGAAGATTCCACCTAAAAATTGTCAGTGCAGCGTGGGGAGCCCATTTTACATCAGTGTAATTTTTTTACGACCAGCACTGTAAGATCCCCCAGCATGAACAACAACCTAAGAATATACGTTGAAATTGGAATAATAAAAAATACTTGCAGAAACTGCCAGGAACTGATAATTGCGGTCATGAAATCATGTTGCTGGTCTCAAAGTCCACACAATGCATATTGTTGAGTATCGAGATTCAATGTCAAGACTGCCCATTTTGGTACTAGAATGCTCAAAGGGAGGCCTCCTGGAGAGGGAGGCATACCACAGAGGACTGAAATTTGGCTTTTTCAGGGGGTAAAAGGTGGCAAAAAAATTCCCTGAAGTTCTTCTGGGGAAATCCCTCCCCCCCACAGTTCACCACTTCCAGGAGGATTCACTCCCCAGATATTGCACTGCAGTGTCAAGCACTCAAAAAAAAACACCCTGTCCAGGTTGAGAGTTTGCTTGGTTCTGTGAGGCTACAAAAAGAGAGCAACAAAGTGACACTTTCTTTAAAAATTTTAAAATTGTATCTGAAGTGCTGTCTCTAGGGCAATCTAGGCATTGAAGGTTGTTAGTGCGTAGGAAGGTGCTATGTAGTATATTAACTTCAGGTGTCACAAGAAGCTAGAAGGAGACCACGTCTAGGCCAAAACAGTCATTCAGAAGTTGTTTTTATACCACTATTTATAGTAGGCTGGTTCGAAAATGTCAATTTCTGATTTTCAAAGTGGCAAATTTTTGAAAGAAAAAAAGAAGGTTCTAGAATAGAACAAAATAGAATGGAACTCTATTATTTTACTTTATTAATTTACTCTATATTATTTTATTTATTTACTCTATATTTTAATACCGAAGTTGGGACGAAAACTTGAGCGTCTCGCTCATTGAGATCACACCTGTATTACCTTGATTGGTATGCAAAACAGACATAGCAGCAGATCCGCCACCGCCATGCTGCCCAAGAAGATGTGGGTGGTGAAGCTCTTTTCGAGGGGCTGGATGCACACCGCGATTATGATGAGGCTGTTGCCCAAGAGACCAAAGATGAAGGTCAATCTACAAGACAAGAGTTTGTCCTTCAAGAGTCTCAACTCTTGGGAAAGTTTCCGTACATCTACAACTCCCCCCTCCCATATGCCCTATATAACGGTGGGTGTGTGGGTGTGTGTGCCAGTGTCAGAGGCAGACGCAAGGAATTTGCATAGAGCACGCGAATTTGCATACAGCGTGAGAGGCCGTGTAAACTCTGCAATGTGGACTCAAGCAGCTGCCCATTAAGCACTGATGTTGGTCTTTTGAGTGCTCGACGAGGCAGAATCAAGAACGGGCACAACACACTCGGTCTCTCTCATGCCAACAGAGATAGATCTGCCTTTCCTTCTCGTGTGTGGACGCACAGATGAACCCGAAGTTGTTGACGTCCGGTCGAAATTCTGCATCGAATCACATGACTCTAATATTATGACATTGAGGCAACTGCCCTTGTCTGAGCGGTGACGTCATCGAGAAATCCACTTTTCTACTTCAGACATTTATTGCTTTATATTTTGACGACCTCTGAGGTTGAACTTTCAGTAGTTTGTCACTATCCCCGGGTTTCACTGAATAAGTCGAATAAGGAAAACATTCTTCATTACTCCTCTCACAATGACCGTGAGCACAACAAGTCCATGAAAGAGTGAACTGTCACTCAGAGGGACTCCGAGGACTCTGATAAGGGCCGTAAGGCCATCTCAAAGACCTTTGGTGTTTCTCTGCCAACGGTCAGGAACGAGGATCTAGGAGCACCATAATGGGGCTCATCTCAAGGGCAGGAGCAGGAAGCCCAAGTTCTTCCTGCAGTTGGGACACAAGCTCCAGGGGCTATGGTGGACAACTTGCTCGAGTCGGGGCGTGTCCACAATTTCGGGCTAAACTTACCTTTGCCGGCGTCTTCAGACAGCTACAGGAGCAAAAGTTAACCCTTTCAGTGGATTTTGCTCGATGTTACCCTGCCGGGTGGCCCATATTGAGCTCCAACAACGACAGTGGCTGCATTGGGCGATGTTTGCGTATAAGCAATTCTAACAAATGAACAAAAGCAACATTCCCTGAAGTTGGGAGAAGACGGTGGTATTTACTGTTGTTGTGCCGTGAAGGGTTCTACAATTGCGCCACGCCAAAGATCTACGCCAAAGAGGCTATAAATTTGGCTTCTTAAGGGGGGAAACATCGATGAAATGGACTGAAATTTTCGCGGGACAATCCCATCCCCCTGGATTCCACAGGGTTTCACACGCCGGGTCCTCCGGCGCCATGCACTACCAGGCAAAACCCCATCGTCAAAAGTTGGTAGGTTCTGTGAGGGGACAAAAAAGGCGCGACAGGGTGACAATCTGACAGGTAAACAAAACGCATCGACGACAATCGGCAAAGCTGAGCTGAAAATAGCGGATAGTCTCTGCTAATGCAAGTAAAGTAGCCACTTGCTTTGTCCCAGGGATTTGGGTTATCGTAACTGATGTGTGACATTAACCGATGACAACTGCATGTGTGCAGTTCTCAACACTTGAAACTAAATATGGGACCTCCACCATTGTACACAGTACAAATGTCCCATGGATTTCATAGAAAGTGGTTGAAAGTCGACATTTCAAGCATTTTGCTGAGATAGTGTTGCTTATAATGCATTTCAAAATACAGTGTGACTGTTGATATAGTTAATCATTTGGTCAGCGAGGAAAAACTCGCTGTGCTAAGAGGTTCTCTTTCCTAAGAGCGACTTATGTTGTAAAAATATAGGCTCATGCAAAAACATTTACTACTCTATCGAGACTCCACTGTATCAGTGTTGGCAACTGCTTCATTTTCCAATTGTCTGCCTTTCATTCAGCGTCTGCGCCTTTTTTGTTAAGTGCAGTTTATTCTCCTTGTTGCATTGCAAGATTTGTTTTTGTTTTTCAAAGCTCAACGTTTTTCAATGCAATGAACATTTTTTGATGGTCAACAAATTGTCTGTGCATAGATTTCTGGGGGAAGCTTGATATGAGTCACCCTACATGACCTCATGTTAGCACAAAGTGGTTGTAGTTGGAAAAATGTTTCTGCATCAAAGTGTTGCTCCATGCGATCAGTGTTGATATTGGCAACATCAAAGAATTTCCTTTGCAATGTTGAAAATGCAACCCCTGTGCAAACTTCCAAGCTTTTTATTTACTGGCAATGTCTTGCACTGCCAAAGCCTTTCCACATGTTCTCCTCAAGTGCTTTGGTTATTGCAGGTGAAGCCTTCCTGTGAGGTGGATAAAGTCTGACTGAGCTTAATTGACTGATCTTCTTCAGCTCCTGTGCTTTTTTAGCATTTGACATTTTCTTCGATTAAGCAGAGAGGGAATGTAAGCATGGCTCTGACTTTCACTCTATTGCCACAACTTACTGAGTCGTTATATAATATAATTATAATTCAGTGCAGTCACTTGTCCACAATCGTCATGTTGACCGTTCAGTGTGCAATGAAAGCTAGAAGAGGCTTCTGCAGAAATGTTGTACACGTCCACAACTGTTCGAGTTCTTATACAGAAAGTGCTGTGGGGTTGTACAGGTTCTTTTTTCCTGTGTTTTTCACTGATTCAGTCATGACAAATGTCCTGAGGACCAACTACCTATCTCTTAGAAAATGTACCAGCGTGACATAAGCTGCGTTTCTCATTTAGCCCCTGCATTGCTCTGTATTGTAAGTGTCCAGCTCTGGATGTTGCAGTGCAGTTCTTCAAGGTGCGGTACCACGCGTATAAATGACTGAGCAACCACGTATCACGTGAGCATCCGCAGCCTCATTTCATCAGAGTGGCGACAAGAACAACACGAACGGGTCTCTCGACTACGTTGTAGTATGAAACATGGAGACGCTGAGATGGTTGCTCGCCTCTCGCTCATTTCCCGTACTTCTCATAGATGTGGACGCTCTAAACCTAGGCAGTGCAAACACACAGAGAGATAAAGACGACTTACGAGTATAATGACAACGGCAATATTTCCTCCAAGCCCAGCTTGAAATTTTCTGGGCAGCTGGAGGCTAAGCTGCGCTTCAGGGTCTCGTTCTCGGATTGGTTCATCACCACCAGGATTTCCTCCACCTCGGGACTGCAGTTTCGGGCCAGCATCTCCAACATCTCTCCTGTAACACATTGACGAAGCTGTCAAGTACTGTATTATTTCTGTATGATGCCGCAAATGTGTGATACCCCTCCAAGTACATAAGTTTTCATAACGTTAATAAAAAGGGTCGTCGAGTATAAGTTCCGTCCCCATTAGAAGGAGGAAAATCCACTGGCAGCAATCAAAGTGGGCAACTTCTCGTTGACATCGCCCTTGAAAGGCTTAGAGCAAAAAAGCATTCGTTCCCTTGATACATCTACCCCTTCTAAGCGACCGAAACTATAAAGAGGGAGAAAGAGAATGACGAGAATTTTTTCAGTAAGATTTTTTCTTCTTCTTTTTTTTATAGCGTTTTCTTAGTCTCGTAAATGTTTTTGCTCCAGTTCACGCGCGGCGGCCGCTGCTAGATATTTTTGTCTCAGCAAATGATGCACAAAATGTTTGGGCCTGCCTAGGCCTTTTTTTTCCCGGGGCACACTTGATAGGTGGCTAGGGAGGGAAGGGGAAGATTGCGATATTTAGTTTGTGCGCCATGCATCCACAGGAAAGTCAAGAAAGCTTGTCTGGGGCGCCGTCGACTTTCGGTGCAAGGATCTGATGACACCGATTATCTTGCGTAGTACGTGCAGTGACGTCCGCTTAAGACGAACTGCGTCAGGATTGAGGAGCAGCCTTGGTTCAGGCCTCAGCGGACACTCTTCTCCCGAATCCAGCTCCTCAGCACCTTTTGGCTGGGATCACCCATGTCCTCATTGTCTTTCGTGACGTCTCCCAAGTGCAGCTGTTTAAGCATCCACCCCTGTGCGTACGTGCGAGCAAGCAAAGCTATGGATAATGTGAAGAAACGACGACGCCTCGCTGAGCGAGATTCTGCGCAAAGCAAAAGAGAAAAATCTGGACTGGATCCAATTATTGTACAAAGCTTTCTTTCCATTTTTTTTGTAAAAGCCCCTGAATGAGCACAGACCATGGGCAGAGCATGGCTGGCAAATTCCATTGAGATAGTGCGCATAGATCTTGAGCCTTTACCAATGTTCCTCTCCCACACTCTACTAAAGCGAGCCCAAGTTGGATGCGATGAACGTACATGGTGCACGGAGCGCTCGGGGCGCAGTAACGTGATTGAGTGCAGACAGCAAGAGGTTTTTGTGGTGTTTTTCTCCCGCAAACAACTTGACTTTACGTGAATTAACCGTGTGAGAGTGCGTGTGCGTGTGCGTGTGCGTGTGTGTGTGTGTGTGTGTGGCGACCAATGGGCTCTCTACAGGGTGTTCGAGCAGAATTTAGTGATAAGATGAGCCAAATTTTGACAACTGGTACGATTATTGTGTGCCTAGGCAGTGTCTACGGTGGGCGGAAGTTGCCCCAAGTAGTCTGATGGGGAAGACTTTGCTTCAACACCCTGTGCATCGGGGAAAAACTTGTACTTTGAGGGTCTTCTATGCATTATTGAGTGTGTTCTCTTGTAGCTAAGCAACCCAAAAAAAGGGAGAAAATCAGAGCCTCTGCCAGTGTGGAATGAAGCAGAAGACCAGAGCTTCCTCCGCGTCTGCCCAAACCGTATTACGTCGGTCTTTTCACGGATCATAATGCTGGTGGCCCCTACGAACCACACCATGACTCACGCTACTTCTCACAGTCTCTCCTCCAGTCGATACATCAAGTCCAGCAGTGTGCGGTGAGAGCTCTAGCTGGGGGAAGCTATTGTGTACTGAATGCACTGAAAGTGCGCAAAAGTGGCCAAAAAAGGCCTACAGAGGTAGATACATAGATGCACACTTGTGCAACGACACAGATGACATGAATTAACCATTGGGTGCAGGTTACACTAGAGGAGGGAGAACGACAACTCGGTGCTTAGGGATGGGTCAGGGCTGAGCTAGAGCTGGCAACTATGTCCCAATGGGCACGTAACGTGTTCGACGAAGTTTTTTATATAATTTTTCCGCCCTAATCAACACGAGCGTGACTCTGCACATTCTGCTCTTTCAGGCGAGGATAATTTTTTGGAGAACTTTGGCCCCCGCAAGTTTTGGACAAGGACGTCTGGCCACCATCTTCTGCTGACTGGAATCTGTGCTATTGCGCTGTCTTGAATGAGTAGTGATGACCAACCGGACACACGTCACAACTCTTAGAAATCAGTACAAGAAATAATATTCATGTCCCACATTACATAATATCTCCCCCCATTGAAGAACCGAAATTTTCGGCTCTTTGTGGCAGATTTGAGACTGCGACTGCGGACAACAGGGCAAAGCAGTTTCATGTTGAAAGGTCACTTGGTCCTACCTTTAGCATTAGCACTTGTACTTCTTCAGTTAAACATGGACCATGAGGTATCATCACTGTTGCATGTGTTCCTGGCTCAAACAAGTGAATCAAAAATGCATAGTTGATTTGACACTCTCTGAAGTAGCCTGCAATTAACATCTTTTAGAGAGCACTATAACAATGTTGAGCCACTCCCGTGGAGTCATCAGCAATGAGGAGTTTCACACGCAAAGCACCTGGGCTCTAACCTAGCTTGAAGTTGTGGGTGTGAAATTTTAAATATTTCAGCATAACTTTTTTCTGCCCCACCCGGTGTTTTTGTCCTATGTAGTAAATGTGATATGTTCCCTCCCCCTGTAAAGAAGGACTTTATCGCCCCGAAGACGGAGCTTTGATGGCACCAAGGCAGATTTGATTTCCCGAGACGCAGCCGAGAGATGTTAAACTGCCCCAGGCCAGTGCGGATTCCTGCAATGAGCGGGCGAGTACAACAAGCGAGAAGAGAGGATAACTTTTATTGCTTCTGGAAAAGCGACTCTGGCTTCTTTTGTTCTATCTTCCCCACTGTTATTTGAGTGATTTCAGACCCTGATCCAATAACAAGATTAAAGGTTACTTGACCACCGTGGATCAATCCAACCGTCAGGGCTTCTCCGGCTAGCAACAGTTTCCTTGTTCGTTGGGATCTTGGGCAAGAAACCTTCTTAGTCACGTCAGCGTCATCACTTTCTTCTTGTTAATCCACACCATTGGTCTTGGTGAACGTCCTCCTCTGTCACTGGCTCGTAGGTGGCGAGGTCAGAAATTAGGGCCGACCAATGGTCCCGACGCGCCCCGAGTCACATTGCATTGGGGAGAAAGGTTTCCATCCTCTGCTTTTGACCTTGGTAAGCATAGTGAGAGGGGAATTTTCATATCAACAAAAAACCGGGGGGGGGGAGCCAAATTTCCCCATAAATGGTGAGTGAGTACATCAGCCATGAGTGCAATGTGCATTGGGATCTTCTGTATGCAGCATGAGCCCCTACCAAGGGCTCTGCCAGAGGCAAAGTGTCGTAGGAAGTACAGCCGCCAGTACTTGATCACTGGGTTGACCTACTTCGTTTCATGAATGTTCTCTGGTTTGTTTCGTGGAATCTGGGAAGCAAGAAAAGTGTGATATAAAATTATTATTTTATCACCCATTTGCCTCCAAAAAGGGTGATATGAGGTATTTTATATCACCCATTTCCCAAAAGTATGGTATATCGTGGTTTCGTACTTTCAAGATTTCATGGAGCAAAGAAGACAATAACAAGACAAAAAGCAAAGAAGGTCAAAGAAGAAAATACATGGACAATGTATGGGACACTTTTACTGTATACGTTCAGTGCCAGCAACCTGAACGCGAAAGATCGTTCATGGCGGGAACACACTGAATACAGCACGTTTACCGCTGAAAACAGTATATGACCTCTCCTAACATACATGTAACAAAATCCAGGTTGCCCAAGCGACACTCAAAACTTCTTCTGTGCGTCACTAGTTGGACCACGCACTGCCTTAAAAAGAACATAATGCGACTGATTACCCTGCAAAAGCTTAAGATCAGGCCCCTACATCGGCCGCAGCTCTGCTAAAGCTTGAAGTCAGTCACGAAAAGACTGACAGACACATGTAAATAAGAGCTTTGCGTGTTATATGCAGTGCTATGGTGAGTAATGGTAAGTAACTCGTAATATTGCTTGGTGCAAAATGACACCATACGCTGACTGGGGATATTTAAAAGTTTAATTTCAATGTGCAATTGATCATTCAGACACTGCGACATAACTTTAAGTACACAAGTTCACAGCTTCAAGTGCTCATTGTGATGCTAGAACACTCAAAGTACACATGTATAATAAGTTGAAAAGAGCACTGTGCTGCGGCTGATTCTTGATGTTTTTGACCACTTTTTCTAGATGGAATTTGCTGAAATTTTCAGGGGGGCTCCCGACCCCCAGACCCCCTATTTTTTTGGTGTGTGTGTGTGTGTGTGGGTTCATCGTCACTGCGCCGGACGAATCTGTATAGCTCAGATAAGAAGTCAGAGTTCATCACTGTTGACTCATGGACTTGGGTGGTAGCTGAGTGAATAATCCATCAGACCAGTAATGCTGCAACTAATTGTTGCCATGACGGATTTTGTCATCCTTTGATACAAGGATGTGACTGTTCTTGCACACCTCCAGAGTCTCATCATTCTCTGTCAAGAGCATTGGGGCTACTTCTTTCAGTTCATCAAACAAATCCTTCCTGTCCTGAACCACATCAGGTCCCTCATGACCATCCACATAACATCTTAACTGAGGTCTTCTTAACTGAGTGAAAGGTGTACCCAAGAGAATGAAGCCACAGGCATATAGTCCTCTCAGAGTAGCATGCATCACCATCCAGTCCAAGCTCCTTATTGATGTACTGCTTTAGCACCTTAGCAGTGAGATGATTCAGACCCTTTTCCGCCGATAGAGTTCTCCCTCACACAAAACTGCATCTCGTTCCTGAAATCCTGATAAGTCAAAATCCTTCCAAAGTCAATCCTTCCAAAGTCAAAATCCTTCCAAAGTCAAAATCCTTCCAAAGTCAAAATCCTTCCAAAGTCAAAATCCTTCCAAAGTCAAAATCCTTCCAGAGTCAAAATCCTTCCAGAGTCAAAATCCTTCCAAAGTCAAAATCCTTCCAGAGTCAAAATCCATCCAGAGTCAAAGTCCTTCCAAAGTCAAAATCCTTTGTCTGCAGCCCCTTGTGTAGCACAAGCCTGGCCCTAGGCATTTCTTGACAAGATGCTTCTATTCTTTTGCATTACTCATGTTTGGATTTTGAAGTTTTCTCATTATGCAGGCTTTACCAGCTTTTGCTGCAGCTTTGGATGAAAATTATTTGGATGAAAAGTGGCTTTAAGTGTTCTTTTGTGTGGAGGAATTCACCACATTAAGTTTTGATTCTGTTCCTGAGAATGAGGATGGTTCTCATATACAGTGTCCTCATAAGCGGCTTCGACTCAATCGGCTGAAAAGGCACTTTACATCATGCTCTAGAAGTGTTATCCAACGCATGCTGAAAAAGTCTTGACGAACTTCTCAGGTCGCCATTGCCCTCGAGCTGGAACATCCAAAAGCCGGGCTTTAAGTGCTGCTTTTCCAGAGGGCAGCATATTTATTGTACTTTCGTCATATTTGCCAGCGTGTCGTATGTGCCTGTAGCTCACGCGCTTTCAGGGAAGAAAACTAAAATGAGATGGCAAGTGTGCATATTTCTATACAGCTTTGTCAAGTCACTCGCTACTGGGAGAAAGCTGACAGAAATAAATTGCTCCCAAAATTGAACCTTAGCCTTTTAAGTACTATGTATATACCGGGTGTGTCTACACCAATCTGTATAATCGATGCTGTAAATTAATTATTGATGCATCAGTTGATGATTAGTTGCTGATGTTAAGGCCCATTCCAAAGATGCGTTTGTAGGTGATCAGGGACCTTAAGGGCCACTTGCTCTGTACCAAGTTCAGACAGCTAGAGGGGGGTTTCTATTTCAGTGCAATCCCGGTGAAGTAGGGATTTCCTGCTCGAAAAAGTGGCACATTCGAGTGCTGTCTCGGTCAGTCGTTGAGAGCCACCTGACGACACGGAGTGCTGCCAGTTGATACCATAATATCAGTGCTTAAAATACTCTAGCTGTGAAGCTACGTGTCAATTCCTATTAAGGCCATAATACAGACTCACCCTGTGCGAATGGCATTTTCTCTCAAACAATATATCAAACTGACAGCGAAGTGAAGACGAGATTAGTAACATCCCATTGAAGGGGGAAAAGTGCGGAAAGTTCGTAACTTTCATTTCCTCTGTCGTTATAAATGATTTTTTTAACATCAATTTTGGATCAAATCGGGAATTACCCACTACAGATCGAATCCAAACCAAAACTGAGGCTTGAACCGAGGGTTGAGGGAGGGAACGTTGATATTAGGTGAACCTCCAACCTAAAAATGCGAATTCCCTCAACAAGTGCTAAAACGGGTGAAGGCTGCACTTTGGCCTTTTCTCCGAGGCCGAAATGGCGATTGGAGGCCGATTGGAGGCCGATTGGAGGCCGACTCGAATACCAAAAGTCGAGGCCGATCCCAGACCAAATCCTGAATCAAGTCGGACCTGATCCGGCTCAGGCTTGATTCGATCCAGCAGCATCTTAACATTATCCTTTAGTCTGAAGCAACTTTCTCTTCTTGAGCTCGACAGTTTTCGATCAGGAAGCTGCAAAAGTTGCGGCTTCCTTGTTTTACTGTGAGGATTTGTGCACAGAAAAGTGTTTCTAACGTCAAACCTTCACTGAAAAGGGTGAGTCTCGAGCAACATTAACATCAGGTGTTGGTCTCATACTAATGTTGCGTACAACTTCGCATAATTGGCTTGGAATTAGACAAGTCGTTCTTTCTTGCTTTAGTCATCCTTTTCCATCATCCGCTTTGTTCTCGTCCCCTTTGTTCTCGCCGCCATCATCGCTACCATTTCCTCTCAGTTTTCCTTATGAATGAGCGTTCTGGAAAGCGTGTCCGACCTCGGGATGAAACTGTTGACTCAACCTCTTTCCGAGCAGCTCGTGTCACCCTCCAAAATACTTTCTTTCTGAAGCCTCTTTAAGGTTTCTGCAGTCAACAGTGGAGAAATCAGCATTTAAATACAAACTGTGGCCCCAGAGGACCCTGCGCAGAGATCTCCCTAGGATGAGGCTTCTCCTCATGGTGAAGCTGTTGACTCAGCCCTCCTTCCAAGTGCCCGTGTTAACCTCAATAATGGGTGCTTTCTAAAGCCACTTTGAGGTTTCTCTTGTAAGTGGGAGAGAAATCAGCATTTAGGAACAAATTGGTACCCACGGAGACCCTGCACATCGAGTGTGTCTTTGCGTGTGTCAAGCTAGGTCAAAAGGGGTCAATTGTGGAACTTGAGTGAGTGCACTCGGGGCTTCTTACCTAGGGTCGCAACAATGACATGAAGTTGGACAGTTTTTTTCTTATTCGCATCCACTTTTTGACACACACCCGAAATGCATCAAGAAGAGTGAGAAAGCGTAAGGCAAAGATGCACGATCAAACTGGCTCCACCGTCGGTCAGAGAAGAACCTGAAGCTAGGTCAATTATCAAGGGTAAATGAGCGTAATAAGGTCCAAGTACGGTGAGGCAATTTGTGATATTGCTTGAGAAAAAACCTGAGGTTGGGGTTGGCTCTTAAGAATCCTGAATGTCTGAGTGCCCCGCGAACCCTTTTTCGTCCTGGCACAAGCATGTGGTGTTGGTACACTTCTTCACCTGATCCACCTACTTCTTCTCGGGCATAGGTGCTCAAATGTCTGACACGAACAAAACATGCCCCATTCAAGTGAAAAATTCTCTAATAAGTAACATACCTGTAAAAAGTAGCCTTGCTGTGAAAGGTAACCTTGCTGTAAAAAGTAAACTTGCAGTAAAAAGTAAACCAGGGAAGCAGAATTGTTTTTCAGATTTTCGGTTCGTGGGAAAGAAAAAGCTCCAGTAAAGCAGGAATTTCAAGTCAAAACTGTTCAAAACCATCTCCATCGTACGACCCTAGTTGAGAAGCTCCAAGTCAGTCAAGATTCACAATTCTGAAGCACTGTAAAGAATGAGAAAAGTCGTTGTGGTGCTAATATCTTCGGAAAATACTATAATTGAACTACACTACGTCACAAGTAAATCCGCAGGATATAGATCAATGCTTGATAATAAAAAAAGATATTTTCCTTTCTATTCTGCTTTCACTCTGGCAACCCTGTCATTTTGTGTCACGAATCACGATGCTGCAATAGTGAAAATAAGTGATGACAATGGCTATTTTCGAGTGGAGAGAACGTGGACAAATGAAACAATTTTTTCACTATCTTTTGAAAGAACTTTCTGGAAGAGGTCAATGAAACATTCCATTTCTTTTCACCACCTACGGTACGGTGAGAAAGTAGGGATGGCTTGGTCCAAGATTGGCCTTGTGGCCATCCAGCTGTCCAGTTGAGCTCCATCCCTAGTGTAGCATGACAGCAATTTCTTTATTTACCACACCGATATCTAGTCCTGTATATAAAGGAAAAGTTGATTTTTTGTCCCGTTTTCATGCGATAACCGTTGGACGTCGACCCCTGAGACCATATATATTCTGAATCAGCATGGCAGGGGGAATGTTTTGGGCCACCTTCTGTGAGGGTTAGGGCCTTGGGTTGGGTGCAGGAATGGATTCGTCAACCAGTGGGTCAAGGAAGTTTTAGTCACAAAAAAGCAAGCACAAGTGACTGTTTTTCGTCATTTTTGAAAGTGAACTTCCTCACTCCCTGCAAGTGAGGGGCCAAGAAAGCAACCAAATTTGATGGCGCCAAGTGCATGGTCACTGGTCAGCACAAATCACGTGACCCAGCAAAGCAGGTCAAGTTTGTCATCTTCGAGTTGTGACAAGACCAGCTTCATGTTGAGCACAAAGCACATGTTGAGCACAAAGCACATGTTGAGCGCGAAACGCATGTTGAGCACGAAGCGAGGGTCGAGACCGCGTTGGTGGGTGGGATTGCGGCGAGTCTTAAAATAACCCGAGCAATGCCAGGTACTCCTGCCAGTAGAAACATACGAGTACAGGCAGCAATTCCGGTTCAGGAAACTCGTTTTTTGTGGCACTGTTGGTCCAAAATGTCTCTTACCAAGACACAATTCGAGGATCGGGGGCCGGGGGATGGCTTATGCATGCATATCAGCGTTAGGACCCCATAAGGGATAAAATGGACGAGGTGCGGCCGATGACACCAAACCTGCCTCCTTTTCTTGGCAAAAAAGATGGAGACAATTAATTGCAAGTGCATAAGAGGCAATCATTGAAGAAATTTTATTGAAAAGCCTTTTTGTGAGAGAAACCTTTTGAACAAGAAAAGGTACGATTTGAGTACAAGTGAAAAAGTTTCTGGAATGAAAGGGGACTACCTCAGGCTAGACTAAAAATTGCTGTATTTTGTGCAAGACTCAATTTAAATACATTCTAGCCAAATAAATTGAAGAAATGGCACACCTTTGGGTCCCCTCTCTGCCTTAAAAGTTCAATGGACACAATACATTAGCATGTCAGGTCAAATTAGATCTGCTTAGCTACTTTCTATAGGCTGGGCTGTGGAGCCTTGTAGAAAAAAGAAATTGAAAGCAAAGTGTTGTTTACCCCAGTCCTTAAGAAAATCTAAGCACCTCGTTATGTTCTGATCGTATCTAGTAAAACGTTATTGTAAGAGAGGGAAAAAATAAAAAACTCTAACTACATCTTCACTATTTGGCTTCAGGTATCAAAATCAAAATTTTCATTTTTGGGTCTAGTCGAGACCTCATTCAAGAATTTGGTAAGGGTTTGGCATGCTTTTTAAGCGTCTAGAGGGGGGGAGACAGTGAACAAAGGCTCCAACATGACGTATGACAGCACTGACTGCCTTGACGACAAAGTCCTGGCTGATATTTGACACTGCTGAGAAGAATGTGTTCAACATGGCTGTGTTTGGTGCTGCAGTCTTGAAAATTGGACACAGGAAGGCAAGAAAAGATATGGAACTTTCATGTTCTTCTCGAGATGAAAGCAAGGTAGCTTCTCTATCGACCGCACCCGATACTTGATTTGACCATCTTTCTGCCCGTTTTGCACGTTTGCACTCACTTGATGTGGTCGTGTAAAATATATTTCTGTACAAGATGGAAGAACTTGCTAATTTTGGTGCTTACTTTTTTGTCAGACATCTCTACAGAAGTGCCAGATTTTTTATTTCGATTCAGCTGCAGTAAAATATCGCACGTTAGGTGTAGCTGTTTTTGCAATCTTTCTCAACTTTTCCCTCACATTTTGTCTATTTTCTGCATATTTTGGGGGCATTCCTGACATCCTACATTTACCACAAATGCCCAGCCAAACGGGCTGGCATTTGTTATTACTGAAATTCTCGAGGGCGAGCAGGCATTTTCCACAGGGCAAAGGACAAGGAGAAAGAAACAAAGCATGCACAATATTTACCCAACACATTCATATTGTTTTTGGACTCCTCCTGATACATTGAGAATGGATGCATTATTCTTGGGTGTGGTGGGGGTCGGAGGAGACAGCATCTGATACAGTTTAATCGTCAGTTAAATGCTCGCCGATGCAGTCAGTTGAACCCTGATATTTGCAACTGATTTCGGTCTTGCGAAACACTGAAATGTTGCAATAGCTGAACGTTAGCCCTTTAAACTTATTAAGTGGCACCTTATAAGGAAGGTCAAATGGTAACTCTGCCAAAGAAAGTGGTAGTGGTGGTTTTTCTTTGTTGCTTGACGTCATACAATTGTTGCTTCAGGCATGGCAACTTCATATCGTAGGAGAGCAGTGAGGGACGAGAGGTGCAATCCACTCTGCTGATAGAGGGGGTGTACAGTGCACAGGAGCACGTACATGACTGTACTGATTTGGTGCTGTGGCAGAGATGAAGCTTTCACCCATAGTTGCGAAACTGACTGTCGTGGGATCTGATAGTTGCAATTTTATTCCTCAAAGGACTACAGAAAAGCAGCAGAAATTAAACCTCAGGCCAAAATCAAGATTCGACGACATTGCTCCGAGAAGAAAAAAAAGAAACTTAAAAAATTGTCCTCACATGGTTGGTGGATCATTGCAGAGTCAACACGGTGTGCAGCAGGGTGTCTAAAGAGATGCAGCGTCGTTGAACACCTGTGTCATTTCCCTATGCTGCTGGAGCAGATCTTGTCTTTTCTCACAGTGCAGTGGACACCGCATAAGGTAGCGTCGGACGCAGTTCGTACAGATGGTCTGACCCTGATGCTTGTGATGCATGCATGTTTCGCAATATCCCCCAAAGAGAAGTGTGACCATTCATCTCGACCACCCAGCACTTTACAATGGCAGTTTCTGCTGCATTGTTGCCAATTCTTCTTCAAAAAGCGTTCTGTCAGGGAATGGGGAGGGGTAGGCAAAAAAAGTGGCTTTTGTCCATTTTAGGTTATCTACAATCTCGATCTTGATGATGACTGAGCGAAAGAGTGCCAAAAGGCATCAATTTTGGTCTGATTGACCTTTGGGGACACAATTTTTCGACCTTTGCAGCTTATTTTTAAGTGCAAGTTGCACGTTTCCCCTTCTCCTTTGCCCTCTCTTTGCCCTCCCTTTGAGTTGTAGACGTGAAAAAAAGCACAAACTATCTGACCAAATCCAAGGTTACCTCCTGTTATTCTCAATCACTCCGAACAACCTCGGATGCAACGACATTTTGACTTTGCCCCAACACTGCCGGCGGAAGCACTGCGCGGTGAACCTATTGACTCTTAGATCCTCGACGGTGGCATTGATTAGAATGCCCCCAGGTTGTACACACTCTTTATGGCAAAATTCTCAAAATTTTCTGAAATTTCATGTGCGCACTTTTACAAAGGCAAAGCCCAACCTTGCTCACACATGTTTCAATTTTGAGCAACTTTTCGCAAATGCTCTCCTCGATTTTCATGCACATAGGGCAACTCGACTAGTGGCCTGGACATGCACGTACTGATAACATAGAAAGGCTTGGTGGAGCCCCCAATATGAAGTGTGTATTCTGGGACGTGAGAGCTTGCGTGCGAGCACCCAGCACTTGTAAAGAAGCGACTGGAATTATTCTACGAGTTTCAACTCAACCATCACCCCCTGGATCTCAAAGGTCTCGTGAGGTTCCTGTAATTGAACCGCATTGATGGGGCAATTAGTCCACAGGGGGCCGATTGATGATGTTTGTTGTGTTAATTTTTGCTTAAGATCAATGGGGGGAAAGGAAACAGTCTCTCTGAGATTACTCCCGTCACGCACCTGTACTGTTACAGCTGGGTGAACCCTACACAAACAAACAAATATATAGCTAAGGGTGTGTGGCTGCGGTGAGAAGAGAGAAATGCTCAAATACCTGCAGTATGAGGAAAAGAAGTGAAAGTATTCAAAATTTGCAACGTCCCTAGGACACCTCCATGCAAACTGTACAAACAGGGTGTGGAGATGCAAAGGGGGACAAAAACGTTTTATGGTGGCTGCATCTCTTATGTTTACAGAGTTTGAAAGCGAAATTTGCCGTTCACAGCATACACGTACAGTGGACTTTGGCTGAAATGCAAAATGTTGATTTGCATTTCTTTTTGGACACTATTACACTCCAATTTATACTATGTGGCCCCCTTTGGCCGTGATGGCAGCCTCCAGAGGACTCAAGAAAGAAGTCTTTGGCTATTCCCATGCAATGCTTGACAATGCCTTCATTGCACAGACTGGAGATGTGGCTGTCTTGAACTCCGAGCAGCCCCAGTTGGTGAGGTCCAAGACATAAAGGTTGGAGGGGGCCCAAAATGGGTTGATAGCAGGGCCACTTCTAGTTTTAGTAGTAGAGGCACCTAACATTGCCCGAGATTTTACAAGATTGAATTCGAACGTAAGGTACAGTGCTTGCTGCATTATAGGATTGCCGACGTTCAGGCCAGGTTTTCCACAAAAATTCCGCCATACCCCCCGCCGTTCTTAAGTCAGCAGCTATCTGCATCCCAGTTCGGTGGAAGTCGGTCAAATGGGACAAGGAATCAGGGAATTGTCCCACTTACGCAAGTTTTCCACTTATCTGAGGAAGGAACAGAGACTAGAAATGGAACCGTTTCTCCGAAAATGACCCGCTTACCGAGGTTCCCATTTATCCCACATCCACACTTCGAAAGTCACCATGTGCGCCACCTGCACCAAGCTGATGCTCCTAAGGTCAAATAAGCGGATCAGCTCACTTGTCCTCTCTCCCATTTTGGCGAATAACGTTGGGCTAGAGTCGGCGGTTGCACACTTTGCCGGCTACGTAGAAACCGTTACAGACCCTACGTTAGGCGCACCTCGAGGTGTAACGGGCCCACCTCTTTGCGGGCTCGGGTCGTGTTTTCCCAGGGCAGACTCGAGTTGACCCACGGGCCGCGCAGGCCACCATTGTTGTCCAATATCGGTGCTTCAAAATGAGGAAGAAATACTATGTCTTGCACTGCTGCTCTTTGGAGGACTTGAAATGCGAGGCAAACATGCTCACAGCTGTAATTGTCCATGACAAATCTTAAGGTCAGAGTCCAACTCAATTAACAGATGCCCGAGAAAAAAGGAGAACAGTCAAATTCTTGGCCCCCGAGCCGAAAAATCTGGTTGCGGACTCTGCGGATCTGGCAAAATGTTATTCGGGGCTGCGAGCGCGGACCCGGCCCGCGTACACCTCTAGTCGCACCAATCTAGTGTCCAAACACGGTCTACCTCGGAAAGGTGAAGCGTTCTTCCCAGTGTTTGTCCGCTCCAGCCGAGGAGAGTGGCCCGCTCGGGCCGAACCAGCTCTTTTGGAGCGGATTGGTGGAGTGTCGCGCTACTTCAAAGCCACTTGGAACAATCTTGGCCGCTCTTTTCATTATTGACCACTCCACTCTTTCTCCTGTAGCAGTGTATGGTTGTCGACCACTACCAGTGAGTAAGTCCAGGTATCAATGATTCTGCCAGGGCATTGTCAATCTTGAACAGTTTCTAGCTTTGAAAGCACTGTTTAAAAAATACAATGCATTCTGCCCCTGTTGAAGAGCTCTTTTCACTGGGAGGAGAGCTTTTTTGGAAGAAGAGGCATGCCTTGACTGACAAGATGGTTGTTGGAAGCCAACTTTGGAGTATAAGCCAAGATTTGTTTCTGATTAGCTAAAATACATCTGCATGCATGTTCAGTATTTGCATCCAGTGTTAACTTTCTTGGTGCCCGGGGTGGACCGGAGTGGACCAGATTTTTGGGCGGCAATCTGTCTTTTTAGTGTGAGCGGAATGGTAGAGCGTCACTCAGTTGAAGAGCTGGGTTGGACGTGTGTGCGCCGCTCTAAACATCCTGGAGCGGGACATACACTGGTTCTTTCTCAAGTCAAAAACTTTTTCGATCGCAATACTGAGGAGTCGCTGAAAGTCCTTTTGGAGAAGTGGTTTCGTCAAGGTGTATGGAGATTGTGGCGCTAGAAGAACAGCGGAGACGAAATCGAGTCATCGCAATCCCATATTCAGCATCACCTGCAAATACAGGTGATGCATACTGATGTACATTGTACAGTCTCAGTGAGGCAGAGTCAACTGTGCCAGCGAAGAGCCGAAAATGTAAGCCAGCTTGTAGATCTGGAGGACTACTTGTCGTGCTCAGTTGTGGCACCCCAAAGGAATTCTCCACTCAATGTGGACCAATTTATAACTTGCTAGATTATGTTCCTATTCTTCTGCGAAAGGAGGGAAGCGCGGAGACGGATGTCATCAACTTCGGTCGGGAGTCCGGAGAGCAAGAGCACTCACTTCGGGTCATCAGCAATATCGCCAGTGCCACTCACATCGCCTCTTTACGTGGCGAAGACACGGAGACGTTGGTTAGCACCGGGAACCTTGTCTTGTGCCCCGAGGATGTCGCTGTCCCCGGCCTGAATTTGGCTACTCTCACATCGCCGAGTTCTTTATCGACTGCGATCAGGACACGATGAGCTGTGATGGCCTAACTTCTTCATCACCAGAAGAGTAAAGTGGCTGACATACGCATGTCGCACCCCTGTTGGCACGCCATAGCCATGACCACGGGGTTTGAAAGCGAGAAGTGCTGGATGCTCAGGCAGGTGAAGAAGGCGGCAAAGGCGAACCTCTTCAAGGTGGAGAAGACCAGGGATGAAGAAGAATTGGACTATTGGAAGTTTATATTGGCGAAGTCTCTGCATCCACGCGCTTGGCCGAAGAGGTGCACCATGTGCATGACAAGGTAGGAAGCCATCCGCCTATTTCGGTCAGATGCAATCTCGTCAAGCCGGTTGTATCAGTTGGACAAGTGCGAAGTGACCTCAGCCTCTCTACTCTGTCTCTTAGTGGCTCTCTCCTCCTGCACTTTTCTGCTTGGTGGAGCTGAAGTCTTCTGAGGTGTGAATGCAATCAGCTGAAGGTGGAATCATTGCTTAGACTGGCTTCCCCAGTTGTGATTGCCTCATAGGCCGGTTTTTCGTATCAAGGGACAAACATGTGGGTGATTGATCTCATCTGCTGCTCTATAATTGCTCAGCCTTTCTAAGCATCTCCGCTCATTCTTCTTGATGAGCAGTTTGGCCCTCTTCTGCTGGTCTTTTGGGGGCGTTTCTGTTGCACCAGCGTCATTCTTGGAACTGGGAAGGGATTGATCTTTTTGAGGACTGACTTGGTAGGAGCTCCCCTTGTTCGCGGGGCACCAAATGATCTCTCATTTCTAGATTTGTGGCAGAGAGCGTGATGATTAAAATTAAATCTTGGGTGAGTTATGTGAGAGGAGAAAAAACAGTTGAGAAGGGGAAGAACACATTTTTCTGAGAGATAAGGCTTTTTCCATGGCCTCATCCCTCCTCTGTCAGCGTTTTCAACAACACAAACATGCAAAACCTAATAATGCAAAACCAAACCAACAGCTGTTTTCCAGTTGGAGTTTTTCTCGTCCCACGTAGCTCTCCTGTTCCAAAAGAATTCAGTTAGTTCCTTTACGTTGCATTGATGCTTTCAAGGATTACCTGATGGCTTCAACTCACGGTTGCCACTTACCTACCCTTGCTGAAGTTGTTTTAATTGAGGGAACCTAACTCAGCCTCACAGAATTTATTATTAAGGATACTGGAGAAAGTGACGTGGGTCCTTGCTGGAGTCGGCCGAGAAATTAGGGGAGCTGTTGCTTACAAGACCTCATGCAAGTCGACAACCAACTTCAGTGGAGAACTCAGGAGTCTTTGAAAAATTGCAGCTTGCTTTCTTGCAGAACGAATGTCAATGAAAAAATAAATGAACTTTAAGGGTCTGGTAATCAACAAGAGAAAAAAAATTTCGCTCAGTTTTTCAGGCTGCAACTCTCTACAGTGTGCTAATAATACTAAGATGAGTACATGCTCGTGCTGTAGCATTCTCTGTTTTTCAGTTTAGGCTATGTGATTAGACCTGATTCGTTCAGAAAATAATTTCAACTTCAACTTACTTACCCCCGGGCGTGCAAGTACCCCCAGGGATGAAATTACGTATATTCAGAAAATATTCGTAACTGTAAATGGTGTCACCGGCATCAAAAAAGGCAACCAGTACCGGGCGTCACGGAAAGAGTGCGCCGGAGAGTGCAAAGTTTTCTTCATCTATTAGGCATACTTATGCAACTTCCTAATGAATACTGCGCCTACTAAAGGAATAAGGACAGCCTATAGAATAAAGCTGCAGCTCTTAGTGCAACATGAGACATGAGAAAGGTGCCAGAAATGTTTTAGTCATTTCTGATGAAGCCACTGCTATCCTCTACAAAACGGAAGAGGTGACTCCATGCTGCCTTGCAGCACTTCCTTAAAAACTCAGGGGTAAACACATTGTGACAAACCTGACTGATCTTTCAGTATGTCCAGGCTGTTGTGTGCATTCTCATGGGTTTTAGCCACAACATTTGACCAGATGACAAAGTCAAAAGCTCAACTAAAAGGCCACAATGGAAAATTGAAATCTACAGCTGAGTCTTGCACAGTTTATCAAAAGAAATAATCCTTTTAAGATCCACAACAGAGTGACAAAAATCCCTTTTTTATTCCTTACCCTCATTAGATGAATGTGGCTCCAACAAACATACCTTAGTTGCATAATTTTTATGGTATCATTAACAATGATTAGATCATCCAGTCCTATGGTGGACTACAACCATTGAAATGAAAGATTTCAGGGGATGCGTCAGTATTCTCATTGGGCCTAGCAGCGTTCAAGCTATTTTTATATAAAAAAACTTAGGGCTTTCTTTCTGTGACACCTGGTACTGAAAGTCACTTGAGATATGAGTCTAACCAAAAGTCTTTTGCTTTTTCCTGAATTTTTGTGATTAGCACCTGGGTTGCCAGGCTCAGAAAGAAAATTATTCTCTCCATTCTACAAAAGGCCTTGATTCGCCTGTCACTCATTTCTTCAAAAATTGGGATCTTGAAGAGGTTGGATGGACGAGCAGTTTGTCTAGAAATAGTTTTTTTTCTTCTTGAAGGTGATGGGGATGTTGCAAGGAGTAGACTTCTCACACCCCAGAGAGGTGGGGCTCTTGCACGTCTAAATGAGAGCATCTTATTCGAATGTCGCAGGTATGTCTGTCTGAGCACAGGAGTCGTTCTTTAAGATGACCTATTCCTGCCTTTCCCCCTCCCCCTCCTCCTAGTCTGACTGGCTTATCACAGTGGGTGGATGGACCACTTCCAGCTCGTGACTTTGCACATCTACGTCCTCTCTCTGTTGCGTCCTCGGCTTCTTTCTCTTTCTGTTGGACTTCGGAAGCTGGATGCATCTCTTGCAAGCACAAAATGTATTAAGTTCCTAAAGCAAGGGAGCTTGTTGTGATGTGCACAATTACTGCTCATGCTTGACATAGCTTCTTGAGCTTCGTTAAGACGTGTTTTTTTAAAGTTTTTTTTGCATCTTCTCTCTGCCCCTATGGGAGTGAGTAGGCCATGGATGAATGTGAAAGAAGTTTGGAAAAATAGATGGAGGCTCTTGGTCACCTGACTTCCTCCCATCATCAACATGCTCGGGGCAAATCGTAGATCTTGGCTTTCCAGAGTTCCATTGGTCGCCCTGGAACTGCCCTGCAGATAGCAGGGCTCTCTCTTGCAGGGCCTCTCTCTTGCAGGGAGAATTCCACGCATATGTGAACTCGAAATCTCAATATTCTTCTACCATGGGCAGCACAATACCTGTATCTTAGGATGGCTAAAGTACGATTAATACCCCCGCGTGTCTCAGAGCTACTTTGTGAGTATGCCTGATAGTAGCTTCTGTCCAGAAATTTTCGTTTGGTAGCACTACTGGTAGTCTTGGCTGTTCTAATAATTCCTTGAGGGTTCATTGCCTACCTTTTACACAAACCAAGCTGTCCTGACGGAAGAAAGGGAACGGTTTTGTCAGGTTTAATCAAGGCTTGCAGGGGAAATTCCAGCTTCAGATTGAACTTTCCTGTGTAACCATCTTGCAACCTGGGTAACCTTCTTAACTCTGCAGCACTGGAGGCAGGAGGCCTTTGTTGAGGGATTGTTAGACATTGTACGCAAGCACTTACCCTTACAAGCTTGGTCAAGCTGGAAACAATCCTGGGGCTAGTCAATCATCACACAGTTGCTTTACTTTCCTCTGAGCTGGGGCAAATTTTGCAGAAATATCCCTTTGCTTGCTAAATTCACTGGTTGAGTTTTGATTGAAAAAAGGTCTGAAGATTTAAATTGGACTCCTTGTGACTAGATGCAAGTTTATGCACATTCGTACCAGCATTTTTTTGAAGTGCTACCAGCTGCTCAACAATTTCTC